>OFGG01001068.1_pt1 | contig 19591 bp, 21 predicted proteins | sample 1521701 | NCBI WGS metagenome assembly OFGG01 (sample SAMEA3504081, study PRJEB24116) | mouse gut metagenome | biome: mouse gut; feature: mouse-associated habitat; material: faeces | place: Denmark | collected 2011
CGCCGCATCACAGTCTGATCCCCAGATCACAGTCCTCAAACTGCCCCGGCGAATATCGGATATCCAGTTCGCCCACTTTCTCCATGGCTTCCCGGCGCACCAGCACGGCAAAGCCCACCAGATAGGACTTAAGCTCATAGGGCTTATCTTGAAGGACATTGTTTTTCAAGGCATATTGCTCATATTCCTGAATGCTGGCAAATTTTTCCCTTATCACCTGGCCGTTTGAAGAGTGATTGGTCATGCATCCCGCAGATCCGATATTTTCCTGCTCGTACAGCCCCATCCTGAGCCAGAACAGGGAGTTGGGAAACAGGATGGTATCGCTGTTCAGAAGCAGGATGTCCGAATCCGGCCCCGCTGCCCGGATCCCCTGATTACATCCGCAGGGAAATCCTCTGTTCTCGCTGTTTTTAACAAGAACCACATCCTGCTGCCGTTCCAGCCAACCCAGACTTTCATCCGTCGATGCATTCATAGGAAGAGGGGACATTGTTCCTGCGTATGCTCTCAATACAAAAGCGGGTCATCTCGTATGTATTGTAGGAAAGAATGACGATTGCCACTTTCCGATAATTCAGATCTCCCTCTGAGGCAAGATTTTCCTTGAAACTCTGTATGACTGCTTGATCCTGCGGGTCCGTGCAATACAGTTCCGCGTTTTCATAGCAGAAGTACGCCTGTAAACGGTTGCGGCTCTCGTAATAATTGCCCAGCAGCAAATACAGTTCCGCATTTCTGGGATTGAGTTTCAGACCCAACTGCAGATATTCCCTGGCGGTCTCATACTCTCCCAGCGCCAGAAGCGTGGATACGGCGAGGATGGCCAGTTCTTCCGTATAATCGTCTATATCTATTTGCCCCAGTTCTGCAAGCGCGTCCTCGTAATGTCCCTGTTCCAGCATTTCCGCCAGTTTGTCGTACATAGCTTATCCCCCTTATGCATCCGTCCTTCCCAAATATTCCATGAACACAGTCTTGTTTTCCACAGCACCGGTAGTAGGACGCCCCAGATTCTCTCTGGCCCCAATGGCACATTTGGCTTCTATCAGGGAAAGGGCGTCCCTGCTTTTGGCAGCAATCAGTTCACGGTCCAATTCCTGAAAGCTGTCCACGGAGACGGCATGGGGATATCCGCAGGCCCTGGCTAGGGCAGGCAGATCCATCTGCCCTGCCACGGTAGGCATCCCTCCCACAGTCTCATGGGCTTCATTGTTGATTACCACATGAACCAGATTAGCCGGACGGTTTGCCCCGATCACGGCCATGGCCCCCATATGCATCAGTACAGCACCGTCTCCATCTATGCACCATATCTTCTTATCCGGTTTGTTCACGGCGATTCCCAGCGCAATGGAGGAACTATGGCCCATGGAACCCACCGTCAGAAAATCATATTGATGGCCCTGCCCCATGGCAGTTCTTATTTCAAAGAGTTCCCGGCTTGCTTTCCCCGTGGTGGAGACAATCGGGTCCTCCCCGGAAACCGCCGCAATATGCCGGATAATCTCCTCCCGGGTCATGGTATGCCCATTTTTGTACGTCACTTCCCCGTCATAGGACAGAGCACCTTTACGTACCACGAAGGCAACGCTCTTACCGCCGGAGAGAACTTCCTGAAAACCTTCCAATGCCTGCCTGAGTTCCTCCCGGGTGGTCTCCCTGTCTACCACGAAGAACCGGATATCCATATCCTCCAGGAGCTTCAGCGTCACCTCCCCCTGATAGACATGTTGGGGTTCATCATGGACGCCCGGCTCTCCCCGCCATCCGATCACAAAGATCACGGGAATTGCATAGACCTTGTGGTTCAGCAGGGAAGCGGCCGGATTGATGATATTGCCCTCCCCGCTGTTCTGCATATACACCACCGGAACCTTCCCGGTTGCCAGATGATAGCCTGCCGCTATGGCGGCACAGTTTCCCTCGTTTGCCCCTATCAAATGATGGGCCGGGTCGATGCCGTAGGTTTTCATCAGATAATCGCACAGAGCCTTAAGCTGGGAATCCGGCACCCCTGTGTAGAAATCGGCGCCCATTGTTTTTACAAACTGTTCTGCTTTCACGTTTTGTTCCTCCGAACTGCTTATTTTCCTCTGTCTGACGGTAGTTTCACTCCCCGCCACGGCCTGTCTCTTCTTCTGATCGTACCGCAGACTTGTCACTTTTCAGTATATCTATTCTTCCATATAAAATCAATAGAAATCATACTGGCGGCGCTGCAATTCCCCGTCCATTCTCTCAAGTTCCTCCACTGTATCGATTTCATAGATCTGCTTATCCTCTATGGGGTGTACGGAAAGCCTGAGCCTGTCCAGATTTCGGTCTACCACCTCGTCCCAAAACAGCTCCTCATACCCCTCTGCACCGTAGGCCCTTTGGATAGCATCTTTCAGAATCAGGCAATCAGCCCGCCGGAAATAGGAGATACTACCATATTGTAGCAGTTATCCTTCCATGTTTACATCAAATATCTCAGGACTGGCCACATACAGATCAGCCTCGCATATGAAGCAATCCCCCATTTTCAGGACTGAAGAGGCCCAATAAATGGAGGAAATATTATTCACAGACTGGTAGTCTTCATTTATGAGCAGGCTGACATTGCCGTATTTTTCCTCCAGATAAGAGAATTGTTCCCTGAGATAACCCACCACTATATAGATTCTTTCCACTCTTCTTCTTTGCAGTCCCTTGATAACCGTCTCAATCATGGGGAACCCGTTTACCTGTATCAGAGGCTTGGGAATCTTTTCCGTAAGCGGCAGCAGCCTGGTTCCCATCCCTGATGCTTATCGATGCGCCAGTTCTCCGATCTCCCTGACGGGGTTCAGTATGCCTGTACCCGTCTCGTTGTGGGTGGTATGTACCAGCGCGATATCCGCGTTTTCTGCCAGGGTTTTCTCCACCAGTTTCAGATCCGAAAGCTGATCCTCCGGAAACTGCAGGTCGGTGGGGCAGACCGTAATAGCGGCAGATTTCCACCGCCCGCCTGCTGTAGGCCCCATTGTTTACGATCAGAACCTTTTTATTCTCAGGCAGCAGGGAATTCAGGCACACATCAATATTGATCGTACCGCTGCCGCAGAAAAGCACGGAGGTATATTTCTCCTGATCTCCGTGGACAATCTTCACCAGGTCCCGACGCAGATCTTTCATCAGAGAGACAAACTCTTTCTCCCTGGGACATATATCCGGCACTACCTGCGCCAATTTTACAGTGTCTGTAGTTGTAGACGGCCCTGGATTTAACAGGATATTGCGCTTTATTGATCCGTTCATAATAACCGCCTGCCAATATATTATGTTTTTCTCACTTCAATGCCCCTTCTGCGTTAAACAGTTCTATTATGGAATATTACTTGTTCAAACAGGTCCCTGTTGTCCTGGTATACCTGCAGAACACACAAAAGTATCCGACATAGTATCCTCTTAAAACAATCCACATTCTTCATCTCTTCAATACCCATAAAAAAAGACCTCCAGAATTTTTCTTTCTAAAGGTCTTGGCGCCCATTTTGGCGATTTTCCAATTTTTAGCTTTTGCTATATTATATGTTTCCTATGATCATGTAATTGTCATAATCTAAACAGCACAACGTCACATCACCGTTCAAGTGAATAGAGAACTTGTCAAACATCTCCGAACACACTTCAAAAAACTTATATTGTTCTTTTTATATTCCTGCAATTCCAGAATCTTTTCCTTTTCAGCATCATCTATCCCTGCTCCACGCATCTCATTGTACGTTCCCTCATCAGCACTCTGAAAAGAAAATTTAATGCTGTCCAAGTGAATATCAAGCAACAGACCTCGCACCTATGCAACAGTCTCTTTCTACGTTAGCACCGCCACATATCGAAGCAGCCGTTGGCAATTTGGTAAAATCACCGATTTTACATTCGCTCCATATGATAACCCCTGCCTTGATGATCACGTTTTCTCCTATAGTACAATCCGGCTCTATAACTGCTCTCTTCTGTCAAATAACTATCCCTTGATCGGGCACATAATCTTTTGCGGCTTTCCGTCCGATAACCAAGTCCCACATAGAAGCAATCTCACCTTCACCGCTTCTTTTCACGCAGACATTTTCATCCGAAAAACTTTCCCCGATAGATATCTCTCTTCTGGCTACGATCCTTTTTGTAACAACTTTTTTAATATCCTTTTCGGATGCAGTCATCTGTTTGATTCCATCACCCAATGCCGCCTCTATATTCCTGATCTGCTTCACCATATGAGCAAATTCTTCCGGTTCTGTACTGGCAACATGATCAGGTCCTTCCATATCTCTATCCAGAGTAAAATGCTTTTCAATAACTGTTGCTCCCATTGCGACAGCGGAAACCGCTACCTCAGTTCCTACCGTATGATCCGAATAGCCCACAGGAAGATGAAATGCGTCTCTAAGTGTATTCATCGCTTTAAGGTTCACTTCATCAAAGGGACAAGGATAATTCGTAGTGCAGTGAAGAAGAGTAATGTCATCAGCACCACCATCTCTAAGTGCTGAAATAGATATATCCACGTCAGCCAGCGAACTCATACCAGTACTTAAGATTACGGGTAATTTCCTCGATCCTATATAACGCAGATAGGAAGTATTTCCAATATCTCCTGATCCTATTTTAATAAACGGGATTCCCAATTCAATCAAGAAATTCAAGCTATCCGGCTCATCAGCAGTTGACGCAAATGTAATGCCAATACTATCACAATGCTCTTTAACTCTCCTGAAGCCGTCATATGAAAGTTCTAAGCCCTTCAGCATCTCATATTGAGACTGCTTGGCTCCGGTATTCGTTTCCTGATAATCTGCCATCCTCACATTACGCGTGATAAGCTTGTCTGTGTCCCACGTCTGAAATTTAACCACATCTGCCCCGGCAGATTTTGCCGCATCACACAGTTTCAGCGCTATCGCCAAATCATTATTATGATTCACTCCTGCCTCGGCAATAATCAGGCATGATCTATTTTTCATTGCTACGCTTTCTTTGCTACGCATATTATCTGATGCACCATATTTCCACGATCTATATATCGAATCCAATCACATTGTTCTATTGTAAATCCTATATTACGAAGAATGCTTTTCAATTCTTCCTCCGTATATATGTGCGATACTCCTCGGTTTGCGAGAACTCCCTCTTTTATATCTTTATATGTTCCTGATTCTATTTCGACACCAGTATTATATCCACCCAATTCTTTACCAAAACAAGCTGTCAGCAATTTTCCACCCGATTTCAGCATGGAAAAAATATTGCGATACATCTTCTCAATATTTTTCACTTCATTTGCATAAATACATGCATTATCGATTACGGCATCGAAGCTATCATCTGGATAATTAACAAGCGAACCGTCTGACACCTGCAAATTAGCAACAAGTCCCTCTCTTTTTAATTTTTCTTCGCATTTTTTAATTGCACTATCAGAACCATCAAATGCATATGTATCGAATCCCTCTCTTGCCAAATACCAAGTATTAGCCCCTTGTCCACATCCGAAGTCCAATATTTTGACTTGTTTTCTGTTATGGCTGTAATAATTTCTTGCAACAAATCTAATTACATGTTCCGGCGGATACCCACCCCATGTTGAACTTTCATGAATTTTTTCCCAAATCTTGTCCATACCCATTCCTCATTTTCTATACCTGTACTTTAGTAACAAATTTCTATATTTATCCTTAATATCCGGATATTTCATCTCCCATTCATTGCACACATCTTGATATACTACCTCATCAAAAATCCACTTTCCGATATAAAAATCCCTTTCCTGATTGCTAAAGGCACTTTTAAATTTAAACAATGAATCATCCTTTGAAGGGCCTGTTCCTCCGCCTAAATGAAATTGCTTTACAGTCGTACCCTTCATTTCTTCTATAGTCTTCCATAGAAGATAATTATTGATACCAAGACTGCCCTTTTTTCGATTACTTCCCGCAAGATGATAATGACCATATTCGCCAGATCTCATAAGCAATGCAGCTCCAACGACCTCACTATCTAATAATACAGTTCCAAGAAAAGCATTTCCTTTTAATCTATCTGCGAAATTGTGGTGATATTGCTCGGAGAAAAAATAAAACTCGTCTGCTCCAATTCTTTGCATCGTTTCATTATACAAATCTATAAAATGGTGAAGCGATTTAAAATCATACTCCGCTTTGTAACTTAGCCCATTCTTTTCTGCCTTACGGATCATATTCCTATTTTTTGATGATATTTGATTTGTCCAAATCTCATCTTGCGTATAACGCATATCTACGGCAATAGTTTTACGATCATAAATAACATTGAAACATTCCTTACAAGGCAGCGCATTCTGTAATAACGGATGAAATCGAATGAAACCACAAATATATCCTGCATCTTTGAAGAAATTATGCATCTCATGCAAAGCTTTAACAATCCATAGATCAGAATCTGAGTTGGATATCGGGCCTCCATATCCGTATGCCGTCTCGAAATCATAATAATCTCGAACTTTTCCTCTCAAAAAAGGCATTAATATTATATTTCCGTCACCCTCACCGACTACACATAGACTTCTATCTGCATCTGATTCATAAAGTCTTGTATATTCCTCTGTATAATATATATCTTTTTTCTCAGACGGAATCCTATTAAGATATGAATTCCAGCTATCAACAATTTCAAATTTCACTTTTTAGAATCTCCAGTTGCATAGTCATTTCTTCTTCACCATATCTTTGATCACATATAAGAGATAATTCCATTTCATATAATGGATTCGTCCTCACATCTGAATAATTAATCTGCCAGTCAGCAGGCCAATGTATAGGGCAAAATATATTGTTGTGAAAGAACGCTTTTCTTATTTCATCCCTCCGCTTGATAAAAACCGACACAAATAGAGGAACAGCGTCATCTCTGTATATGTGTTATATCCCTAATTGTTCTAGCCCCTTATGCAGAATCCAACCGTTACTTCTTCGTCTGTTTGCCGCATCTGTTATATCCTCTGCATCCATAAATGATTCTGTAAAACTTGAGCATGATGCCATGTATTCCATGTCAAGCAATTCCTCGCCCTTTTTGATTAGTTCCAAGCAAATATCGTCCCCAATAAAATCGCGATAGTTTTTCAATATGTTGCCTGCCATTTTATATCGATAAAATGGGGTTTCCGCTTCTAATCGAACTATTGATGCCTCCTTATGAGAACATCTAATTTCCGCTCCATCAGGAACCGGGAACCATTTTCTAAAGTTCGTAAATGAATAGTCATATTCCTTGTATTGTGCCGCCCCGTAGAAATTCATCACATCATCAACGATTATTCTCACTTTTTTGTTTTTCTTGCGAATTCCTACAGTCAATGAATCGATATCGACAAGTCCAAAGTAATTAACGACCAAAACTGCATCTGATTGATCTATTAGTTCCCAGATTTCAGCCGATGGCAAAAGCGATTCATCTATCTTATAGAAAGATATCTCTGCGCGAACCTTAATAAGACAATCAACCACCGACTTGCAAACATAATCCGAAACACAAATCAACGGGCGCATCCCCCCCCCGAATTCCTGATAGAATCAACAATCACAGACAATGCTGTCCGTCCAGACGCATAGTAATAGTGATTACGCTCCTTATTGCTACCACTATGTAGCATTGATGTGGATATTATAAATTCCCCACCGATTATTTCCTTATCCATCACAATTCTTTCCTGATTATTTCAATTATTCGTTCGCTTGCATGACCATCTCCCCAATACGCAGAATCCGAAAGATCGACACCTGATATATGAGCAATATTAATTGCTTCCCTAATTCGAGATTCATCCGCATTGCACTGAATAACATTACTGCAAAAATACCTGCCTTTTTGCCGTTCTCCAATATTAATCACTGGAACCCCAAGGCTCGGGGCTTCTACTATTCCGCTACTTGAGTTTCCAATCACAAAACTCACTTGTTTCATTAAGCTCAGATATCGTTTATTCCCAAGAGATGGAACCACTCTTAAATTGCAATTCGGTTCAGAACTTACGGATTCTAAATAATCATTTATATGATTTCCACCGAAATCTGCATTCGCATATGTCGCAACAACCTGTATATTCGGAATGCTCTCAAGTATCTCTATGCAAACCCTAACGACCTGAAGGTTATAATCAAGATCTTTTTTTGTCTCAGCATGATACGTAAAAAGCACCCAATCACAACTCAGATCAAGATTCAAATCCCCTGCCAGGACATTTCTGTCCATCAATTCCTCTCTGTTAAATGAATCAAGTCCGGGTTCGCCAACCGCCCAAATGTTTTTATCGCTGCCTCGCATGCGTTTAATATTTTCAGCACTGTCAACTGTTCCCGGAAAATGGTATGTTGCAAGCATTGTCACGGCATTCCTTATCCCATCATCTATGGCTCCCTCTGTCACATCTCCACCTGAAATATGAATAATCGGGATTGTCATCACAAATGCGGTATTGCAAATGGGAAGCAACTCATATCTGTCCCCAAGCACAACAAGGTAATCCGGCTTAAGACTTGCGAAAGCATGTGCCATACCTTCTGCCATCTTCCCCATCGAAGCTGCTATATTTTCTTTTGTTTCAAGATCAAGCTGAGCATCCACTTCAGCATCAACCTTAAAGCCGTCTGCAATTATTTGATCTATGGTATGTCCTTGCTCTGCAAGCAGATGTCCTCCTGTAACAATCAACTGAAGCTGGAATTCAGAGGCCTCGTCTACTTCTTTCATTAGCCATTTCAACAATCCGTATTCTGATCTGGCGGCGGTAACAAAACATATTTTCTTCATTTTGTGTCTCTCCGCTCTTTGCATCAGATACTCCGCATAATCAAAATCATCCTCTGTATCTATATCAATGCCGCTTGCATTGCTCGTTACAAATGCGTACTCTTTGTCGATCCTTAAAATTATTCCTTCACTTTCATAGCTTATTTTTCTTATAAATATTGTTCCATTTTCTCTGTAGTACGTTGGTAGCATCTGTCTCGGAAGCCCCGGTTCGTTTCTGCGATAATCCATAAGTGATTTATCATCGTCCAAGGTCATCATAAATTCTATTGGGTGTTCACATTCACAGACTCCGGTTATTGCATCTGCATTCTTCAATTCAAGCTCTTTATATGCGCCCAAAATGTCCTCTGCTGTGCGCAAAGGCGATGTGGGCTGCAACAGGCAAACAGTATCAAATCGCTCACCACTTTCCTCATAACGTTTTAATACTTCCCTAACCACATCCCAACTACCCGATGCATCACCGCTGTTTTCAGATGATCTTAAAAATGGTACCTCCGCACCGTATTCTCTCGATATCTGTGCATATCTCTCGGAGTCGGTAGACACCATCACCTTGTCAAATAGGTCGGACTTCAGCGCCGCATCAATGGAATATGCCAATAGCGGCTTTCCGTTCAACACCTTTATATTCTTGTCTATAATTCCTTTTGACCCGCTTCTGGCGGTAATAATGGCAATATTCCTCATTTCAGTTCCTTCTATGGTTCACCATCAATACAACCTTCAACTCTTTTTTGTCCAATAATCAAGCCTTTTGCAGAAATTCTTCGCAGAGTATGCAACTCTCGGATTGCATATTGGCTCTGCAACAACATCTCAAATGATACAATATGTCACAATGTTTGTCAAGATTGAACAGGAATTTTTTTAGCATATCCCGTTAGTTCATTTCTTTACCAACATGTTTTTCTGGTAGTCCTAATCTTCTTCCATCTCTAATCAGAAACAATATTCAGTTTCTCCTCCATCCGCTTCATTTCGCTGATCTCTCCCATATCCAGAAAAGAATCTTCACTAATTGGATACATTCCCACCTTTTCTCCAGCGGCCATAACGGCTTCAATAAGGTCAGTCATATGGAACATTTCATCCGTTGGAATTTTATCAATAAGATCCGGATTGATCACATACATTCCTGTATTTATGAAATAGGACAGCTTAGGCTTTTCTTCTATACGGAGGACTTCTCCACTATCTCCGGAATGGATCACCCCATATGGAATAGCTATATTTTTTAAAGCAGAAACCATAGTGACCGAATTTCCGTGATTCATATGATAATCATAAATATCTCCATAGTCCGCCATAATCAGGGAATCACAATTAGTTACAAATAAGGGTTCCTCAAATTTTTCATTGATCAGCTTTATGCTGCCGCAGGTTCCCAGCGGCTTTGGTTCTTCCACATAGTCAATTTCATATGGGGGATCAATATCAAGAAAATAGGATTTTATTACACTCTTCTTATAATTTACCGTCATGTAGAACTTTGAAATGCCGTACTCGGTAAAACATTTGATAATCCTCTCTACTATAGGCGTCTCTCCAATGGGGATCAGTGGTTTCGGCAGGATTTTTGTATAAGGATAAAGTCTTGTGCCCTTACCGCCGGCCATAATCACCACCGGAATTTCGGAAAGGTCTTTTTTTCTTTCTTCCGGCTGAACATTGGATATCTCATTGGAAAGTATAATATCAATAATGTGTCCTTTCCTGTCCAATATGGGAAGTGCGGTAATAGCCTTGCGCCTCATCACCTCCTCCGCCTTAATCCGTTCTTCAGCATAGAGATATTGCGGAGAGGAATTCATAGCACTGCAGACGCAGGCATTAATATCCCCTGCACCTAAAATCCACCTTCGGATGTCACCGTCCGTAATACAGCCTGATAATATACCGGCGTCGTCCGTGATAAACAAAATTCCTTTGGAATTCACATCTATTTTGGCCATTGCATCCACAATAGCCATAGATGCATCGCCTATGAATTTCAGCATTCGGAGCTCATTCATATGAAAACCTCTCAAGTGTTTCTCTGATCTGTGTGGCCACATACTTTATTTCGTCCTTGGTGATCTGTGTGCTTGAAGGGAAATTTAATATCCGTGCAGCGTAATAAGGGGCTTTCTCCAGCTTATATATGGATTCTTTATGATATGGTACCTGCTCATTAATCAGTCCCCATATAGCACGTGTCTGAACTCCCCGCCCTTCGAGTTCCGTAATGATCTCACGCATGGCGGCAGTGACCTTGTTTCTGTTGATCTCCAGGGAATAAAACCACTTATTGGAATCTGTTCCTTCTCGGAAATCAATTATTTTACCGAGTTCAAACCCCTCAAACAATGCTTTATACATTTCAAAATTTCTCTTCTTGCGGCAGATAAACTCGGGAAGCTTCTCCATCTGCGCAACTCCCAGCGCCGCCTGAAGATTAGTCATCCTGTAATTGTAGCCCACCTCATCGTGTATATAATAATGCGGATCGTTCTTTGCCTGAGTAGACAGATATCGTATATGATCTACAATCTTTGGATCTTTTGCAGTGACGGCCCCTCCTCCTCCGGTGGTTATGATCTTGTTTCCATTAAAGGAAAATGCGCCGAAATCCCCTATTGTTCCGGCATATTTACCACAATATGGCCCCTCTGTATATTTTGTTCCCAGAGCCTCTGTTGCATCTTCAATTACTTTGAGATTGTATCTCTGTGCTGTTTGCATAATGGAAACCATATCCGCCATATTTCCAAATACATGGACAACGATTATCGCCTTCACAGCCTTCCCGTTGTAGGAAAGTAATCCGTCCTTAAACGTACATTCATTTTCACAGAATTCCTGCAGCTTAACAGGGTCAATGCAGAAACTGTCATCACAGTCAACGAAAACAGGGGCCGCAAACTGATATTTCACCGGATTCACTGCCGCAATAAATGTCAGCGGAGGCACAATGACCACATCTCCGGGCCTTACCCCTGCTTCAATTAGAGAAAGATGCAGGGCAGCTGTTCCGCTTTGACAGGCGGCCACACGATCCGTATGAAGGAACTCAGCCATTTGCCCCTCCAGCTTAGTGATATAGGGGCCTCCGGTTGAAACCCACCCCTGTTCTAATGCATCATTCACATATTTTTTCTCATTTCCTTCAAAATTTGGAATTGACAAAGGAATCAGTCCACTCATCTTTCTGCCCCGCTTTTTTACATCTTGCTGTCCAAAGATTTGCCTGTCTCAATATGATCAAAATTGGGAAGATATTCCTTCATAAGCAAAATCACTTCCTCTTTCGTTGTTTCTTTACGGTCAAATACTTTATTCATTGCTTCAAGAAATCTTTGGATTCTATCCTTATCCGGAAGTTCTTTTCCAGTGATAACCCCCAATGCGCTCAACCGCTTAAAATCAACATGTTCACTTTCCGTGTAAAACTCTTCATAAGCCTTTTCACCCGATGTGTCCGAACGGGAAAAGTGAACCGGATAAAGAAGGCTGCCTGCCCTGAGCGCCTCTGCTTTCTCAATTGCTTCTTCGTCGCTTTCACAGGGAAGAGGTGTATAGCCATGCTCTTGAAGCAGCGCAATAGCAATTCTATCAAATGTCATCATCTGCGCCTCCTCCAACCGTGGGAAAAAAATCTCCCTGTTTGCGCCAAGCATACATGCCAACATGCAGATCTGCCCGCTTTCCTCCGGGGAGACAAAATATCTTTTTACATCTGAAGGGGCACTGATTGGCTGCAGCTTTTGAATACGCTGCAAATATCCCGCGGGTAACGACCCATTGGAAAAAGCCACATTTGCAAATCTTGCTGTTTTCACAGGAAACCTATCTGAATACGCAAAGATCATATCTTCCATAATACGCTTGCTCGCCCCCATGATGTTAACCGGATTGGCGGCTTTGTCAGTAGACACGCAAAAGTATTCTTCCGGCGGGAATTCTGTCAGAAAGTCCAGCAAAACCTTGGCATTTAGCACATTGTTTCTGAGAAGAGCCTCAACAGAGTAGATATCCTTCTCCGATCGGACATGCTTATGCGCCGAAAAATTGGCAATAATATCAAAGCCGCCCCTTTTTCTGATCATTTTTTGGAATACGGGAGATGCGAAATCCATAGGATAAGGTATATATTCCTCCGGTACATACATACCCCTGGAAGCTCTGAGGTCTCTGGTCAGTTCTGCCAATGCATTTTCATTAATATCTGCCACCACCAGCGTGGAGGGTTTGAACGGCAGGGCTGCTTTTTTAAAAGAGGAACCTATGGAACCGGCGCCTCCGATTACAAGAACGGATTTTCCTTCTATTTTATGAAGCAGCTTATCCCTGTTGGCTTCAATATCTTGGAAAAACATACTTTGTGGACGCTGAATTACATATTTCGCAATAAATTGATTCAGATCAAACATGATTTTCTCCTTGCCGTTTTCATCATTATACTTTCCTAAAAGCAGTTTGTCATTATTTTCAGCGTATCCCGCACCCCTGTTCGCATACCTGTTTGCGGTCTCCAGCCCAGCGCATAAATCTTCCCGGAATCCAAAACAGCCCTGCTTACCTTAGAATATCCTCTTTTTTCTGTTTCCTCCGGTATATCAAAACATACCTTCTGTCCTGCTTCGCCCGCAATCAGTTCCGCCGCTTCCCTTATGCTTACAACAGAATCCGGATCTGCGATATTATATGCTTCCCCGCACTCTCCATCCAGCAATACCCTCAGCATTCCGGCGGCCGCATCCACTGTATAGCAGTGGGAACGAACCACTTCACCGGAACTTTTCAGTACAATGTCCTCCCCTTTTAAGGCTTTTCGGAAAAATTGGCTTAGGGCACGGCTGTCCTTCTCCGTCATTGTCGGGCCGTAGCAATGACAGGGCCTTACGATCACTGCATCTACTCCATGCTGTCGTATATATGCCTGACACAATGCTTCTGCCGCACGCTTTCCTGAAGGATAACAGGAACGTGAATCCTTATAATCCACATATCCGCTGTAATCTTCAGTGAATCCGGCTTCCACTGTACCATCCGGCTGACCGTACATTTCACCGGAGGAGACATAGAGTATGCGCCTTGTCCGGCACCTTATGGCCAGATCCATTATTGTCTTTACACCAAGAACATTTGCCAGCAGCGTATCCACCGGATACGCCGCAAACATAAGAGGATCCGCATTGCCCGCCGCATGGATAATATAATCCGGCTGCAGATTCAGTTCCTGCTCCCGGGCCGCATCCCATTCCACTATATGGAAATCGTTTTTGTCCCTGCAGCCGTCAAAGCGCTTCTGAATCTTCTCTGCATTTCTCCCGGCGGCATAAATCTGTATGCCCATCTTCTGCCGCTCATTCAGGTACAAAAACATATCCACAACACAGGAACCAATCATTCCGGAAGCGCCCGTGACAAAAACCCTCTGTCCCGCCAGCTTTTTAAGACTGTTTCCTATTTTCTTCAATGCCTCATCTATCTGGCGAGAATAAATATCATTTTTCAATAACATGGATTTTCTTTCCGCACTTCTCTGTCCTCTAGCCGTTTTTCAGCCAGCTTTCCCTCTTTGACAGCAACAGCGCTTTAAATATGTCGATATCCTCAACTGTTGTAAGTTTCAAATTTTTTTCTGAGCCCAGGGACAGTTCCACGCTTTGTCCCAGTTCCAGCATCAGCGTAACGGATGCCACGGAATTGGTAATACCACGCTTTAGTGCCTCTCTGTGTGCCTCCCCCAGCCGCTGAAGAGAAAATCCCTGGGGTGTCTGGGTGCGCTTCAGACGGCTGCGGTCATAACTTTCCGAAGCGCCATGCCCTGTCTCCGTTACCACCATGGCTTCCGCACAGGGAATGGATGCGATTCCTGATCCATACTCCAATGTCTTATGTATGCAGTCCGAGATGATCTCTTCCGATACCATGGGCCGGATGGCATCATGTACCAGAACCAGATCCTCTCCCCCATAATACTTTTCCAGCTCAAATACGCCGTTACGAATAGAGGACTGGCCGTTTTCACCGCCGGGAATAATATGCTTCAGCTTAACAATATTAAACTGCCTTGCATAGGCTTCCAAGGTCCTTTCCCATCCTTCCAGACATACCACTGCAATGCAGTCTATTTCCGGATGCCTCTGAAATGCTTCCAGCGTATATATGATGATCGGTTTATCATGGACAGAAAGGAACTGCTTGGGAATATCCTGCTGCATCCTGGATCCCGCCCCCCCTGCAATGATCAATGCTATATTCATATACGACCTCTCTTCTTGTGGGCCAGCTCTCTGTCCGCGGAACGCTTTCTTTCCCGGATTTCTTCCAATGTTATGTCAATCAGATCGATCCGGGATGCCTCCCCCGCTTCATGGTGCCTTTTGTCAGCGGGCGGCGGCGTCATATAATCATGGTAGAGAAGAGTGAGGTAAGTATCATAATCCGCAAATCCTCTCAGCTGCATTCCCTCAAACTCCAGATCCCGATATTGCTTAAAACATTTTGCCGGCATTCCATATTTCGTCTCCTTGGAAGGATACTGGTACAGCAGGTGACTCACCAATTCTGTCTCCTTCCGATTGCAGAGGGCGGCGAAACAATTCCTGATATGAAACATGGTGTCTTTAGGCAGTTTATAGAGAATGCGGTACAGCATCCGCATGTATGTGTTCTTCTCTGCCACCATTCCCAACTCCGAATATAAAACTTTCCGAATGCAGAAATTGACACCGTAATAGAATCGGCGCATCAGATAACCGTCCGGCACATGATCCACCACAAACACATCTATATACACGCCTGTGCGATATTTCATATGCTCCTGCCCACGCCGGACCAGTTCAGTACCTTTGCGCCTGATCTTTGCAAAGCCCCATCTGTACTCCTCATCCGTGCGATAGTCCTGCAGAAAAAAACGTTCCGTATCCAATTCCTTCTTGCAGGCCCTGAAAAACTTCGCATACTCATGACGGGTAAATATCACATCCGCGTCATCATCCCAGGGGATAAAGCCCTTATGGCGTACTGCCCCTAAAAGAGTTCCTCCATCTAAAGAATACTCGATGCCATATTTCCTGCAGATGCGATCCACTTCCACTAACATCTCTAATTCGATCAGCTGCAAGTTTCTTAATTTTTCTGGAGATAAAGTTACTTTTTCGCCCATTTCCTCTGATTCTCCTATCTTTATGGCAGCTTTATTATATACTTCTAAAATAGATCGTCAAAATTCACTCTCTCAAAGGTCTCCAGATATCCGCCTCGGGTTGCGTTAAAAATCTTTATTCCTTTTTTATCGGCATAATCTCTTATTTTTTCATAAGCATTGATGTGGTAAGCCAAAATTTCCAGCCCCCCCTCCAACACGCCATATCCGTTAATCTGCAGTTCCTCCGGTTCACAGAAATGTTTCAGCCCGGTTTCAAAATACGAACAGTCACATCCTAATAGATATATCTCTTCAAAACCTTCATACATGGCAAGTTGTAAGCATACCGCCGTAACTGTTCCTGTATTATAGGCATACTTCGCAAAATTCTCTGTTATCAGCCCCTGCCGCAATGCACCCGCCGTATAAATGGAATGATATACATAAAATTCATCCGACAGACTTTCGTAGTCAAAATCTATACACGCATCCGGAATAAATTTTTCTCTGACGTCCATCTCTTTGATACTATCAGCATAATGTTCAATAATTGCCAGATCAACCACAATATATTGATCGGGTCTCCATTTTGTCTGATCAAAACTGTAAAAAATTGTGTTTACACTCATACAAAATTCATGGTTTCTGTTCAGTACATCCAAATCAGCAAGTGTCAGGCTGGGACCCGTGGCCACAATGAAACATCTTCGCTTCTCATACTTGTTTTGCAGATTTGCTATTTTGGGGTTGTAATATTCTTTTATGCAATCTTTCCAATCGTAAATATTTTGACTTTTTTTGCTGAATAATTCTTGTGAACATTCGCAGTCAGATACTGTCTGTAAAATTTCGGTATCCTCTCCGATCTCACATAATTGTTTAACAGTAATATGCGGAAACATTCCGGCAAAGGATTTCTTCGCATTTTCTGATAAATCCTTATTATGAATCAATCCCACGCATTCATATCCTGCAGCAGTCAAATATTCATACAATAGAACACTGTATAGAGAGTCCCCGTATATTGCCGATTTCGCGGAAGGCATACTCACTTTGTCTCTGTATTTCTTTGCTTTCTGCCACCCATATCCGATCAGTTCGGGCGGACACTCATTGTAATAAAAAAAGAAAAGGTCTTCTCTCCTGAGAATCTCTGTTATAGAATCGCCTATTGCCGGGGATACCAGAATGGCATACATGGAATATTCCTTTTTATATTGGTCAAAGTCTATAATCGGTCTATTGCAAAAGTTCGTGCCTATTTTATCAGGATCGCCGTCAATAAACGCTACGATCCTATCTTCCCCGAAGATTTCTGCCGCTATTTTCCCCCGGCCTCCGGCCCCCCATACAACAAATCTGACCCTCTGCGCTGCTTTTGTGTTTACCACGCTTCATTCCCTCCCCCATTCTCAGAGTATTCTTTCCGCTTCTGTACTAATAGTCTTCATTCAAATCACAGAACGGGAAATCAACATCATAGCATTCCCGCGGCGGAAATTCATAACCATTAATCGTATGCAGGCCCACATAACCCTTTTGTTCTAAAAAATCATATATATCCGCTATTTTTACACGGTCACTGTACATTTGACTTTCTCTCATTAACATTTCCCGATGTTGATAGCTGCATACCACCACATACTTGATTTCCGTGAAATCCATTTCCGTCAGAGAATACGCCGGATATCCCAGCACACTGGCATAGCATTCCTTACTTTGGTCAATGATGCAGTGGATTTTCTTCCTGTTTTCGTCAGATAAGAGACTGCACAATGAAACCGCAAATTCTCCGCCCATGCGAAGCGCCACACTGTTATCTTCATAGGTAATTGTTAAATGTTTTTTGTCTTTGATGTGGATAACCAGCCGCATGTTAGGGAGAGAAAACGAGTTATTATTCGGAATTATTTCTGAATTGACAGATAACATCAGATTTCAGGCCTATTTTAATAAGCCTGAGCAAGAATTATGAAAAGTTCATATTTTTTCAGGCAATTAACGGTTTGGGGCTCCTGATATATTGTGGATAACTCATACGGTGGGCGACGATCACGGTAAGCTGGCTGGCAATCCCGGCGAGGAATACATCCGCTTTCGTAGTGGCATGATTCCGGGTCTTTCTCCCGGCAACACACATGTTGGATTTGAAATGGTTAATGCTCCTTTCCACGACGGTCCTGATTTTATAAAGGGAAACCCATTCATCAGAATCCCGTTGGATACCGGGAAACATACGGAAGTCCATATTTTCGTAAGTATAGGCTGTGCGTCCCTTCTTAGCGGTGCTGCAGGGCTCCTGACAATCGCATACCCACTGCCCTTTTACCATGTGGACTTTTGGGCAGACCCATTTGCCGCGGCCTGAACGCCCTTTCTCATGGCAATGCCCGGCGTATTTCATGTCCAGGGAGGTGTCTTTGGGGCAGGTGGGATAGCCATAAGGGTTATAGCCGACTTTTTCAAGGGAGCTTTCGTTCCTCGGGTTGTAAGGGATCAGTGCCTTGGAGAAATGGAATTCATCCCTGAGGAAGCCGTAAGTTTCGATCGTGTCAAAAGCGGAATCACCCAGAAAGGTATCAGGGTGGAAATGCGGGTGGAGCGAAAAGAAATCAGAGAGGATCGGTTTGAGGGAGGAGGAATCACCGATGGATTTATCTTCATCCGGGGAAACGGATTTCTTTTCTACAGGCATTCCTGGATGGGCAGCCTTAAAAGCATCATCAAGAAAGGCGATATGGCGGACAATGCCGAGACCGTTCGTGAGGATAGCGAATTTATCAGCATAGCAGAAATGGCCATTGATATACTGTTGTTTTGCGTCAGGACAGGAAGCAGCCTGTGAAGGCATGAGACCGTAAGCCATCTTATAAGGATCAACATCAGGATTGTTTTTATAGTAAGCCTTGAGGCGGCGGATAAGGGAATTGAGGGTTTTGGGATTGTTTTCGGAGACATAAAGTTCAATGCCGGAGGTATCGAAAGTAAGCATGGAGGCAAGGGAAGCGTCTACCGCCTGGCAGATGGGTTCGGTATAATCCACCATCCGCTGGAACATGAGAGCAATGTGGTCTGCGAAACCGAGCTTAAAGCGAGAAAAAAGCGGGGCATCAGGAACTTTTGAAAAGCCGCAGAAATCCCTTAGTTCCTTACAGATGTGGGGCAAAAGGATAAGAAGGGAGTCCGTAGGGATTGAGAAAATTTTCTGGAGGATGGGGGCGGAAAGGAAGCCGGTAAGGGGATAATCCCTTTTGCGTCCAAGATGCTGGTAAAAAGCGTTATAAAAGACAGAAGGGATAAACTCAGAAATATCGAAATGTCTTTCAAGGAGCTGGAAAAAGGAAGGGGTATTGTCGATGAACATATCCCTGCAGTCTGAAAAGGTATCTTTTAAAGAAATCTGATGGTATATAACAGCCATAAATTTTCTCCTCCGTGAGTAGTATGGTGGTTGGTGGTACTTCCATTATACGATTTGCGGAGAGAAAATTTATATATAAACAACAAGGAAACCCCGTAAAATTAGCGGGTATGGCAATTTAACAATTACTTAATTAAAGACATACAAAGGAGGCAATGTCACACCGCAGGATGACGCCATTATTTATGAAACCGCAATCCCCGGCAGCGGCATCTTCA
>OFGG01001069.1_pt1 | contig 19578 bp, 13 predicted proteins | sample 1521701 | NCBI WGS metagenome assembly OFGG01 (sample SAMEA3504081, study PRJEB24116) | mouse gut metagenome | biome: mouse gut; feature: mouse-associated habitat; material: faeces | place: Denmark | collected 2011
AGAGAGCGGCGCGCACTTTCAGGCTCCGGAGGTGGTCATGGTCTACACGGACAGAGGCTTTGACGGCATGACAGCCGCGTTCCATAAATTATATAAAAAGCATTTGATCCGTGGTGAATATAAGGATAAAAAGCGTCCGATTCTCATCAATAACTGGGAGGCGACGTATTTTGAGTTCAACACCGAGAAACTGTTGTCCATTGTGCAGGAGGCATCGAAACTCGGCATAGAGATGCTTGTCATGGATGACGGCTGGTTTGGCAGACGCAACTGTGATGACTGCGCGCTTGGCGACTGGACAGTCAATGAGGAGAAGCTTCAAGGCGGTCTGAAATATCTGGTGGACGAGGTCAACAAGCTTGGCATGAAGTTTGGCATCTGGTTTGAGCCGGAGATGATCTCCCCGGATTCTGATCTGTACAGAGCGCATCCGGACTGGGCGATCGCGATTCCGGGCAGACCCGGCACGCAGTCCAGACAGCAGTTTGTGCTGGATCTGTCCAGACAGGAGGTCGTGGACTGTATCTATGAGCAGGTGGCAAAGGTGCTGCGCAGCGCCAATATTGAGTATGTGAAGTGGGATATGAACCGCCAGCTCACAGACATTGGCAGTTATGGGCTGCCCGCGGACAGGCAGGGGGAATTATACCATCGCTATGTGCTTGCCGTCTATCAGATGCAGAACCGTCTGACGAAGGAATTTCCACATCTTTTGTTAGAAAACTGTTCGGGCGGCGGTGCGCGCTTTGACCCGGGAATGCTGTATTTCAGCCCGCAGATATGGTGTTCGGATGACGCGGACGCGATCGAGCGCCTTGAGATTCAGGAGGGAACGGCGCTGATTTATCCGCTGTCCACAATGGGCGCACATGTGTCAGACTGTCCGAATCATACCGTGGGCCGCGTGACACCCTTTGAGACGCGCGGCATCGTGGCGCTTGCGGGCACCTTTGGATACGAGCTTGACGTGACGAAGATTCCCGCAGAGGACAGGGAGATGATACCAGACCAGATCGCAATGTATCACAAGTACAATGATTTAGTCAGAGAGGGTGACTACTATCGCATTGCGTCGTATGCACAGAATCACAAGTATGACTGCTGGCAGGTGGTGAGTGAAGATAAGACAGCGTCGCTTGTCACCTTCGTACAGGTTTTAAACAGGGCGAATTTTAAGTCAAGACGCATTCTGCTAAAGGGGCTTGACGCAAAGAAGACCTATCAAGTGGTGTTTGAGTATAATGATAAGGTCGAGGATCAGACCTACAGCGGCGACACGCTGATGAAGGCAGGGCTTCTCGTGCCGAATCCGTGGGGGGATTTCAGGGCACAGCTTATTTCGCTGAGAGAAGTATACTAGATAAGATTATGAGGGGTGATAAAGATGGTTAAGTCTGTAAAACTAGCAGATATTGCGGAGAAAGTGGGGGTCAGTGTCGTCACGGTATCCAAGGCATTGTCAGGGCAGAAGGGCGTCAGTGAGGAGATGCGCGCAAGGATCAAAGAGCTTGCCGATGAGATGGGATATACGCCAATCCATGCAGCACAGACGGGCAGGATGCGGTCCTACACAATCGGCGTAATTGCTTTTGAGCCATATTTTGCCAGATTTGCATCTTTTTACTGGAAAATGTATCAGGAGCTTGCCACGCGTGCAGTCAAGAAAAACTGTTTTTCCATGCTGGAGGTCATATCGAATTATGATGAGGAAAATCTCATGCTGCCGAAGCTGATTCTTGAGAATCAAAAGATAGATGGTATCATTGTGATTGGAAGGCCAAAGAAGGACTATCTCAAGATGCTTTATCAGAATAAAAGGATACCGATGGTCTTTATGGATTTCTACGATGATGAGGATGTCGTGGACTGCGTCGTGTCGGCGAGTTTTAACGGCATGTACCGCATGACGGAATATCTCATCAAAAACGGGCATTCGCGCATCGCCTATGTCGGGAGCCTGATGTTTACGGAGAGCATTACCGACAGGTATTTTGGCTACTGCAAAGCATTGATGGAGAACGGCATTGAGATGCGCAAGGACTGGATTATCAAGGACCGCAATTACAGCGACGGCGTGATCGGGCCAGAATATACACTACAGCTACCAAAGGATATGCCGACAGCTTTTGTGTGCAACAATGATGTGACGGCGTATGCGCTGATTCGGCAGTTGGAGAGGGAGAATTACCGTGTTCCAGAGGATATCTCTGTCGTAGGATATGATGATTATCTTTACCCGGAATACGGTGATTCCAAGATCACGACCTATCTGGTGGATATGGGGGAGATGTCGAAGATCGCCCTCGCATGTATTATCAGGCGCATCGAGAACATTTCCATGAATGCCAGCGTCCACATCGTCAATGGCAGGATCATAGAGCGTTCGACGGTCAAAAAAATTGATTAAGTGATTCAAATATTATTGTATGACTGGTGTCTCCCGGCGGTATGTGAGCGGGGTGACGCCGGTTTTTTCTTTGAAGAGCCGGATAAAGTGGTTGGCGTTCTCGATACCTACCGTCTGGCTGATCTCCACAATCTTATCATCGGTGTGCAGCAGCATTTCCTTCGCCTTGTCAATGCGGATTTTATTCAGGTACTGCATGGGGGTGTATTCATAATACTTCGCAAATTCACGGCATAGACGGTATTTGTTAATCTGATATTCGACGGCAAGCTCGTCGAGAGAGTATGGTTCATAGTATGCCGTCTCAAAGCGGCGGTGCATGTCTGCGATGTAAGACGGAATATGATATGATCCTGTATGTTCGATGGCGCGCACTATATAGAGCTGTGTGAAGAAGCTGACGAGGTCCCGCGCGCGCATCATGCCGTGAACCTCATCATCTGTATCGTTGCGCAGCACCTGCTCCCATGCTGTCAGCACATCAGAATAGTTGTCAAGTTTAAAGATAAAATCACCCATGCCGCAGATTCTTTGCAGATGGTACTCTAGGACACAAGTGCTCACAAAACAGATCGTGTATTCCCAGATATTGTGCTGGCAGACAAGCTTGTGGTTTTTGCGGCAGTCGATGACCGCGAGCCTGCCTTTGGTGAGGTCGTAGCCGGCATTGATGCCGTTTGCGTTTTTGCAGAAGAGCTTCCCGGCGCCCTTGGTGGTGTGTATGATACACAGGGCGTCGAGATTTGCCGCCTCGTAGGAGAAGGGCGACGTGACGGAGACGCTTTTGTGGCTGTACTCGCAGGGCAGGCTGCCGCAAAATTCATAATCTCTGCGGTAGGCGGTATCAAAATAGTCGGACAGGGAGAAGCGGTTGCTTGTCTCAGAGGAGATCAGGCAACTGAAAAATTCGGTGGAAAATAATTTTGTCGGCATGTGGTATACTCCTTCTCGTTTTTGAATATAATTTTATAGCGGCTTTTTGGACAAGCTGCGCGCATGGAATGATATATATTATATAACTTTAATAGTAAAAAATCAAGAAAGGAATATTAAGTGAAATAATCGGATATAAAATTTGTAAGATTGCGAAATAATTCGAGAATTTAAGTAAATAAAAAAATATTTAAGTTAAAATTTAAGTAAAATAAGGTAAAAATAAAATATAAAATAGACATTTTATATAAAAATTATAAAAGGAAATTGTTTAAATAGGGGAAATGACGAAAAACAGCAATAATTGAATGTAAGTAGCAATAATATATGGTGACTAAAAGACAAAGTTAATTTAAACTAAAAACAAGTTAACCGACAGGCTAACAAAATTAAAAAACTAAAAACGAAAATTTCAAAAAGGGAGGTTTCATCTATGAAATTAAAGAGACTTATGGCACTTGGTATGGCAGCAGTTATGACAATGTCGCTCACAGCATGCGGCGGTTCTGGTGACACACCATCGACAAACAGCAACACTGCATCCAATAACAATGACAGCAATGCAGCGGCAGACAATGATGCAGCGGCGGACGATGCCAATGCAGCAGATGACAGTGCAGCGGACGATGCCAATGCGGCAGATGACAGCGCAGCGGAGGGCGGACTTACATACGGCAGCATTACGCTTGGCGAGGATTACACAGATCTCACAGCTTCCATCAAGTTTATCCATCATAAGACAGACCGCGAGCAGGACGGCTCTATGGCAAAATACATCGAGGCATTCAATCAGGAGTATCCAAACATCACTGTCGAGACAGAAGGCATCACAGACTATGCACAGACAGCGCTTTTAAGACTTCCTACAGGAGAGGCATGGGGCGATGTTATGTTTATCCCTTCTATCGACATGGTACAGCTTGCAGATTACTTCATTCCATATGGAACAGTGGATGAGATGTCAGAGTACGTTAACTTTGCAGACCAGTGGAAATTTGAAGGCAACTGCTATGGTGTGGGATATATGGGTAATGCTCAGGGAATCCTTTACAATAAGAAAGTTTTCGCGGATGCAGGTGTGACAGAACTGCCAAAGACACCGACAGAGTTTATCGCGGCATTGCAGCAGATTAAGGATAATACCGATGCGATTCCTCTCTATACAAACTATGCTGCAGGCTGGACAATGGGTGGTCAGTGGGATGCTTATCTCGGCGCTATCACAACAGGTGACACAACATGGCTGAACCAGAAGTTTGCACATTCTGCAGAGCCTTTTAAGGACAATGGGGACGAGACTGGCGCATATGCACTGTACAAGATCCTCTATGACGCTGTGGCGAACGGACTCACAGAGGATGACTACACGACAACAGACTGGGAAGGCTGCAAGGGCATGATCAACAGAGGCGAGATCGGTACGATGGTACTTGGCTCATGGGCAGTGGCTCAGATGAAGGAAGCGGACGCAAACGGCGGCGATATCGGATATATGCCGTTCCCAATCTCTGTAGGCGGCAAGCAGTACGCTACAGCAGGTCCTGACTACTGCTATGGTATCAACAAAGAGAGCTCAGCAGACAATCAGGCAGCAGCGATGGTATTTGTGAAGTGGATGGTTGAGAAGTCTGGCTGGTGTGACAACGAGGGCGGATATCCAATCTCCAAGACAGCGCCTACCTCTTTCGTATTTGACGGCGTAGAGGTTGTAAACAACGATTCTGCACCAGACGATGAGGCAGATCTGATGAACCAGATGAACGCAGAGTGTGAGCTGAACTTCAACAACGGCGGCGACCGCAAGGTTCAGGAGATCGTGGAGGCAGCAGCGACAGGCTCTATGACATATGATGAGATTATGGCAAACTGGACAGCGCTGTGGAACGATGCACAGTCATCACTGGGTGTCGATGTCACAGAATAATTCAATAGCGTTTATCGAATAATCATTATACATTATATGAAGTGGCTTGCGGGCATTGGGCTTGCAAGCCACAAATCCCAAAGAGATTGAGAGGGAATTTTTATGAGAGAAGGAGGGGATTGTAGTGACTAAGACTCAGACAAAGAAACCATTTAATTTCCAGAGATGGCTCAAAAGCCGACAAGGTCAGCAGACAATCATCATTGTCTTGTTTTCTATCATTCCGTTAGCACTGTTGTTTGTTTTTACATACTATCCGTTTGCTGAAATGTTTAAGTTCAGCTTTTATGACAGAAGCTACACGCGCGTTAAGGGCTTTGTGGGGTTAGACAACTACGTGGACGTATTTAAGAAAAAAGATTTGTTCCGTTCATTGTTCCTGTCAGTCTACTATATGGCTGGTGCAGTGTTCCAGCTGGCATTGGCACTTTATCTGGCGACAATATTCTGCTTTAAGATCAAAGGAGGAAACTTCTTTAAGGGCTGTATGTTCTTCCCGTTTCTAATCAATGGTATCGCAATCGGATTTATCTTCAAGTTCTTCTACACCAGAGGATTTGTACTGGATACAGTACTTGGCTGGCTGGGTGTTGATATGGAAAGCCTTCCGTATTGGCTGAGAGATCAGAGTATCAACAACTGGTCACTGGTTGCCACAAGTGTGTGGAAATATTTTGGTCAGAATATGGTACTGTTCATCGGCGCGATGATGTCTGTGGATGCATCACTCTATGAGGCGGCAGACTTAGACGGCGCGAACAAGTGGCAGCAGTTTAAATATATCATGCTTCCAAGTATCAAGACCATCGTGATGCTCAACCTGATCATGTCCATCACCGGTTCGCTCAGTGCGTTTGAGCCTGCATACGTCATCGCGTCAAAGGGTGCGAACGGCACAGCGACTTACTTCGTAAAGATGCATGAGGTAGCGCACACGAGTCAGAAAATTGGTCAGGCGTCTGCGATGGCAGTGGTGCTGTTACTGATTATCTTCGCAGCGACAATCCTACAGAAGCTCTTCTTTAAATATGTATTTAAGAGCGGAGAAGATGAGGATAGGGGTGCAGCGGTAAGACGCGAGAGACAGATTGCAAAGTTGAATGCAAGGAAGGGGGCATAAGCATGACAGCGGTACAGGCTTTTAAGAAATATTTATGGATATTTATCAAATATTTTTCAGTCATATTTTTCTCATTCGTCGCATTGCTTCCGATCGTTTCCTGTGTGATCACTGCGCTGAAAACCAAGACAGAATATGAGAACACAAACGTAATGACACCGCCGCAAAACTGGTTTAACTTCGAGAACTTTGTCACGGCATTCCGCGATGGCGGTATGGGCAAGGCGTTCTTGAACTCATCACTCATTGTAATCTGTGTTGTGGTTGGTTCTGTGCTCATCGGTTCGATGATCGCCTATGTGCTAAACCGTTTTAAGTTCCCGGGCAACGGATTGATCCGCAGTCTGTTCCTCTTTGCGACACTCCTTCCGGGTATCGCGATGCAGGTCGCTACATACCAGTTGATGTTCCAGCTCAAATTCATTGATACATTATATGGATATATCATTCTCAGCATGGGTACAGACGTAATCTCCATCTATGTATTCATTCAGTTTTTTGAGAATATCTCTGTATCGCTTGACGAGTCGGCATATATGGACGGCGCAAGCTACTTTACAATCTTCTACAGAATTTTGTTCCCGCTGTTAAAGCCGGCGATTGTTACCTGTGCGATCTTAAAGGGCGTGGGCATCTACAATGAGTACTACAATGCGATGCTATATCTGACAAAACCAGATTTAAAGACAGTTTCATTGGCGCTCTATACCTTTACAGGACCGTTCGGAAATCAGTATAACCTCATCTGTGCAGGTGTTATTATGACACTGCTTCCGGCGCTGATTATCTTTATCGCATTCCAGAATCAGATTTATTCTGGACTGACAGCAGGTGCGGTAAAAGGTTAGTAATTAGGAGGATTACGATGGCAAATTCAGAAATGAGATCGGAGGTGATGACACACCTCACAACAGATATCATACCGTTCTGGAAAAGTCTGAGAGATGATGAGAACGGCGGATATACAGGATATCTCGGATATGACTTAAAGGCGGACAAGAAGGCAGTCAAGGGCTGCATTCTCAACAGCCGCATCACATGGTTCTTTGCCAATGCATACACGCTTCTGCGGGATGAAAGTCTCTTGAAGGAGGCAGAGCATGGCTTTGAGTTTCTCAAAAATGCTTGTTGGGACAAGAAAAACGGCGGGGTATACTGGTCTGTCAACTATGACGGCACACCGGCTGAGACATTGAAGCATACCTACAATCAGGCGTTCTCCATCTATGCCCTGTCCTCCTACTATGAGGCGAGCGGCGACCGGGAAGCATTGGATATGGCGTATCAGCTCTATGAGTTGATCGAGGGAAAGATGCGCGACGAGCTGGGCTACAAGGAAGCCTTTGATGAGGCCTTTAACGAGATTGACAACGAGAAGCTCTCTGAAAATGGCGTGATCGCGTCAAAGACAATGAACACCCTCCTCCATGTATTTGAGGCGTACACAGAATTGTACAGGGTAGATCACAACGAGAAGGTTGCTGATCAGATCAAATGGATGATGGACATTGTGGCGGAAAAAGTTTACAATCCAGAGCTGCACCGTCAGGAGGTATTTTTTGACGAGGCTTGGAACCCTATCATAGATCTGCACTCCTATGGTCATGACATCGAGACCGCATGGCTTATTGACAGAAGTGTCGAAGTGTTAAATGACGAGGCATACGAGAAAAAGATGTCGCCGATCACGCAGGATTTGACCAATCAGATCTACAAAGTGGCATTTGACGGTGCGTCTCTTGCGAACGAGTGCGAGAAGGGTGTTGTCAATGAATGGCGTATCTGGTGGGTGCAGGCGGAGACTGTCGTGGGATTCTTAAACGGCTATGAAAAGACAGGGCGCTTGGAATATCTCGACGCGGCGAAGAAGGTATGGCAGTTTATCAAAGATCATTTGATTGACAGGCGTGACGGCTATGCGGCAGGCAGAGAGTGGTACTGGCGCGTACAGGCAGACGGTACGCCGGATGAGACCCAGCCGATCGCAGAACCGTGGAAGTGCCCGTATCACAATGGCAGAATGTGTTTTGAGGTTATCAGGAGATAGGGCAGGCTCAGCGCGCTATTTCGAATTGGAGGTTGACATGGGAAATGTATTTGAGCAAAACAAGGAAATGATAATGAGACGGTACGAGGAGATCGTAAACCGTAAAAATGTGAAGAGCGATTTCTACAATGGCATTTATGACCGTTATGAGTACCCGGTACTGACACGCGATCATATCCCGCCATTCTGGAAATTTGACATGAATCCCGAGACCAATCCGTATTTCATGGAGCGGCTCGGTGTGAATTGTGCCTTTAATTCCGGCGCGATAGAGCTGGACGGAAAGTTTTACCTTGTGGCGAGGGTCGAGGGAAATGACAGAAAGTCTTTCTTCGCGGTGGCAGAGAGCGACAACGGGATTGACGGATTTCGATTCTGGGATTATCCGATTCTGCTTGACGATGTGTGCCCGGAGGAGACAAACGTATATGACATGCGCCTGACGAAGCATGAGGACGGCTATATCTATGGGGTGTTCTGCTCTGAGAGCAAGGATACCAAGGTCAATGACCTGTCTGCGGCAGTGGCGGCAGCAGGAATTGTGCGGACAAAGGATTTAAAGACATGGGAGCGGCTGGAGAACCTAAAGACGCTGCGTTCCCCTCAGCAGCGCAATGTGGTGCTGCACCCGGAGTTTGTAGACGGCAAGTATGCGTTTTACACAAGACCGATGGACGACTTCATTGATACAGGAAGCGGCGGCGGTGTCGGTTTCGGACTCTGTGATGATATCACGCATGCGGTCATTGACGAGGAAATCATCACGAGCAAGCGAAAATATCACACGATCACGGAGGCAAAGAACGGCGCTGGCGCAGTTCCGATCAAGACCGACAAGGGCTGGATCCATATTGCCCACGGTGTGCGCAACACCGCGGCAGGGCTTCGCTATGTAGTGTATGCATTTGCTACGGCGCTGGAGGACCCGGCAAAAGTGATCGCGGAGCCGGGCGGATTTTTGATCGCACCGCTTGGGGCTGAGCGGGTTGGCGATGTGTCGAATGTGGTGTTCACAAACGGAGCAATCGCAAGAGAGAACGGAGATGTATATATTTACTATGCGTCGAGCGATACGAGGCTGCATGTGGCGACAACCACAATCGACAAGCTTGTGGACTACGTGTTCAACACACCGGAGGACCCACTCCGCTCTGTGGACTGTGTGGCACAGCGGTGTGCATTTATCAAGAAAAATTTGGAATATATGAAATAATCGTTATTAGGAGCAGGAGGATAAACAGATGCGTACACAAAAGTATGGAATCGATTGTAGGAAGGGCGTTTTGAATAAAGGAAATCTTTATCGAATTGAGAGAGCGATGAAGAAAGCGATGCGCGGTGAGGCAGTCACCGTGGGATTTTTGGGCGGTTCCATCACGCAGGGCTGTTTGTCCTCGACTCCTGAAACCTGCTACGCATATCTGGTGTACAGATGGTGGTGCGACAAATTTCCAGCGTCAGCGATCACGTATGTCAATGCGGGAATTGGCGGCACGACCTCACAGTTTGGCGTGGCGAGGGCAGACAGCGACCTGCTGTCAAAAGAGATAGATTTTACGATTGTCGAGTTCAGTGTGAACGATAAGGATAATGAACATTTTCTGGAGACCTACGAGGGTCTGATACGCAAGATTTACAGTTACCGTACCGAGCCGGCAGTGCTGATTGTGAACAGTGTATACTACAGTGACGGGGCGAATGCACAGGCGCAGCACGTCAGGATTGGCAAGGCATATGATCTGCCTTGTGTCAGCATGAAGCCGACTTTGTATGAGAAGGTGCAGGATGGTACATATACAAGCCGTGATGTGACCGAAGATGATCTGCACCCAAACGATGAAGGGCATGGCTTGATGGCGGAGGTGATCATCAGCTTTTTGGAGATGGTTTATGAGGAATTACAGTCAGGAGACGAGGCGGCGGACAACCATTTGGATGTACAGAAAATGACACCAGTGACCCTAAATGCCTATGAAAATTCTGTCAGATACCAGAACGATAACAGCGAGACCGTCTTGACGGAAAATGAGGGATTTACGGCAGATGGACAGCCGCAGCATGATATTCGGGAAATATTTCGGCGTGGCTGGACAGCGGACAAAAAGGGTGCACATATTGGTTTTGATATAGAGGGAAGCTGTATCGGCGTACAGTACCGCAAGTCGGTGGCAAAGCCTACCTGCGTGGCGCGGGCTGTGGTGGACGGCGATATGGACAAAGCAGTGGTCCTCGACGGGAATTTCGAGGAGACATGGGGGGACAGCCTGCATCTGGACACAATTGCAGAGCATCTGCCCTATGGCAAGCATCATGTGGATATTGAGCTGATTGAGACGCATGAGGACGACAAGGTGCCATTCTATCTTGTGTCGGTGATCGGTTCAGGATTATAAATATAGTAAAAATTGAAAACAGGAGGATTAAAAAATGAGTAAAGTAAAAATGATGAGTCCGGCAGTTCCAAACATGCCTTGGCAGGACAGGGCAGACGGCAAGACCTCAGGCGTTGCCGATGCGCCCATCTGGCGATACAATGAAAATCCGATCATCGGGAGAAATCCTGTAAAGGGTGTTGCGAGAATCTTCAACAGTGCAGTGATTCCGTATGAGGGCGCGTTTATCGGCGTGTTCCGCGGTGAGCAGACCAACGGTGTGCCATATATCTATCTGGGACGCAGCCAAGATGCAATCCATTGGGATTTTGATGCAAACAAGATTCACTTTGTCGATGAGGCAGGAAATCCGTTCATGCCAGTGTATGCATACGATCCCCGTCTCGTGAAGGTTGAGGATGTGTACTATATTATCTGGTGTCAGGATTTCTACGGTGCGGCGATCGGTATGGCAAAGACGACGGATTTCAAGACATTTACGCGCATCGAGAACCCGTTCCTTCCGTTCAACAGAAATGCAGTGCTGTTTCCAAGAAAGATCAACGGCAATTTCATGATGCTGAGCCGTCCTTCGGATTCTGGCCACACACCATTTGGCGATATCTTCGTGAGCGAGAGCCCAGATTTGGTATACTGGGGCAAGCACAGACATGTGATGGGCAAAGGAAACGAGTGGTGGCAGTCCTTGAAGATTGGCGGCGGCGCAGCACCGATTGAGACAAGTGAGGGCTGGCTGTTGTTCTACCACGGTGTGACAGGCACCTGCAACGGCTATGTGTACTCTATTGGCGGTGCAATCCTTGATATTGACAATCCTTCGATTGTGAAGTACCGCTGCGAGAACTTCCTGCTGACACCTGAAGAGTGGTATGAGGAGAGAGGTTTTGTGCCAAATGTATGCTTCCCATGTGCGACAATCCACGACTCCGAGACTGGCAGAATCGCTATTTATTATGGTGCGGCAGACAGCTATGTAGGACTTGCATTCACTGAGATTGATGAGATCGTTGAGTACATCAAGACAAAGAGCGCAGTGACGACATCAGATACAGAGATTGGCAGAAGATAGTGTGAGAAAGTCACATAACAGGAGTATATGATTATATGTAGGGAAAAGAACGTCGGATTCGCGGCGTTCTTTTCATACACATGATAGTATAAATGAGGAGGGATTGCGATGCTGAGAGAGACATTGCTCAAAGAGATTCCAGAGTTGAAGATTCATGGAAGGACGACGGCGTGCCGCGACCCGCTGACGCTGTTTTGGACGGCAAGCGGGTTTGAGTGCAATGTGACAGGCTCAGAGCTCTGGGTGGAGTTGGAGGTCACATTTGACATGTACGAGCCATGGTTTAGTTATACCGTGAACGGAGACTGGGTGGGCAGGCAGATGCTGCAAAAGGGCAGAACATGGATTCCGCTGTTTCGCGGCATGAGTCCAGAGCGTGTCAAGAATGTGCGGTTTTTTAAGGATTTGCAGGCGATGAGCGGCGATGGAGAATCCTATATTCATATCCATGCACTGCGCCATGACGGGGTGTTTTGCCCGGTCGCGGAAAAAAAGCTCAAAATTGAGTTTATCGGTGACAGTATCACCTCCGGCGAAGGGCTTTTTGGCGCGAAGGAGGAGTGGGACTGGATTCCGATGTTCTTCTCGTCAATCAAAAGCTATGCCTATCAGACGGCACAAAAACTTGACGCAGACTACAGGGTATTTTCTCAGAGCGGATGGGGGGTACACAACGCATGGGACAACAACTTGCATGGCGTGATACCAAACTATTATAAAGAAATTTGCAGTCTGATGCCGGGAGTTGAGAATGAGCGGCTTGGCGGAAAACAGCCGCATGATTTTGACAGTTGGCAGCCGGATTATGTGGTAGTGAATTTGGGGACAAACGATGCCGCTTCCTTTGATCAGCCGGCGTGGATTGACGCGCAGACCGGGGAAGCTCATAAAATGCGCAGAAATGCGGACGGGTCGTACTGTGTGGAGGATATCAGGGCATTTCAGCAGGCGGCAAAGGCATTTCTGGAGCTGATTCGTTCCTGCAATCCAGACGCGCAGATAATATGGTGCTTTGGAATGCTTGGAATTGATTTTCAGCAGTATGTCAGGGAGGCGGTCTTATCGTATGCGCAGGAGGCAGACGACCGCAAGGTGTCCTATTTACAGCTTCCGTCCATGACGAAGGAGAGCGTTGGTTCAAGAGAGCACCCGGGATTTCTGTGTCATAAACAGGCGGCGGAGGTTTTGGCAGGATATATCGCACAGTTGAGGAATTGAGAAGGAGAACAACATATGTTTCGAGATGATTTCGTTTGGGGCGTGGCGAGCAGCGCCTATCAGATCGAGGGAAGAGACCCGCAGGACGGCGCGGGGAAGTGTATCTGGGATACCTTTGCAGAGGAGGGCAGAGTGTACGGGCATCAAAATGCAGATGTAGCTTGTGACCATATTCACAGGTACAAAGAGGATTTTGCCATGATGCGCCTTCTGGGGGTAAAGGCATATCGCTTTTCACTGAGCTGGGCGCGCCTGATGCCAGAAGGTACAGGTGCGGTCAATGAGAAGGCAGTTGCGCTCTACCGCGATTATCCCTACACGGACAAGCCGGAGGACGTCGAGGCGGCAAAAAGTATCTATTTTGGCTTTGACCAGCCAATCGAGAACTGGACATGGAATGTGGCATGGTTTGCCGACCCTGTTTTTCTGGGAACATATCCAGCCGAGGGGCTTGAGAAGTATCGGGCATATCTGCCAGAGATCACAGAAGCGGATTTGGAATTAATTCATCAGCCGATTGACTTTATGGGGCAGAACATCTACAATGGATATTATATCAGAAGAGGGGCGGACGGCAGACCCGAGTATGTGGACAGGCCGGCGGGATTTCCAAAGACTGCGGCAAACTGGCCCGTCACCCCGGAGTGCCTGTACTGGGGACCCAAGTTTTTGTATGAGCGCTATCATATGCCGCTCTATATCACGGAGAATGGAATGTCCTGTCATGATATTGTTTCCGCAGACGGACAAGTCCATGACAGCAATCGAATCGAATTTCTGGACCGCTATCTGTCGCAGCTGCAAAAGGCGGGCGATGAGGGAGCGGATATCCGGGGATATTTCCTGTGGACATTCCTTGACAATTTCGAGTGGGACAAAGGATATAACGAACGCTTTGGCATTGTCTATGTGGATTTTGCGACACAGAAGCGCACTGCGAAGGACTCGGCGTACTGGTATCAGAGAGTAATGGAGACAAATGGAGGGATTTTAAGAATGAATGACACCAATGCAGCAAACGCGACAAAAGAGATTTTATGGATGAATCCTGTGTTTAAGCAGATGATCTGGGGAGGAAACAAGTTAGGCAGCAAGTGGGGATATGAGATTCCGGGTGAAAACACCGGAGAGTGCTGGGCAGTGAGCGCGCACCCAAACGGGGATTGCACAATAAAAGAAGGGACTTTTGCCGGAAAAACATTGAGCCAGCTCTGGTCAGAGGAGCCGCAGCTTTTCGGCAATGCAGCCGGAGACCGCTTCCCGCTCTTAATCAAGATTATTGATGCAAATGATGACCTGAGCATACAGGTGCACCCCGATGACACCTATGCCGGAAAGAATGAAAATGGCTCTTTTGGCAAGACAGAGTGCTGGTATATCCTTGACGCGCCAGAGGGCGCAACGCTTGTCATTGGACACAATGCAAAGGACAAGGCAGAACTTGAAGATATGATTGGCAGCGGCAGATGGGAGGATTTTCTGCGCGAAGTGCCTGTCAAGAAGGGCGACTTTATCCAGATTGACCCCGGGACAGTGCATGCCATCAAAGGCGGCATAGAAATTCTGGAGACGCAGCAGAACTCTGATATCACATACCGGGTGTATGATTATGGACGTCTCCAAGACGGCAAGCCGCGCGAGCTTCATATTGAGAAGAGTATTGATGTCATCACTGTGCCGGCAAAGTCCGTAAAGGAGAGTGTCATCAATATCGCCACAGATGCAAAGAACACGATGAATGAGTTGATTTCATGCAATTATTACCGGGTGTGGAAGCTGGACGTGGACGGCAGCATGGAGATTTCACAGGAGTATCCGTTCCTGATTATGAGTGTCGTGGAGGGAGACGGACTCATCAACGGGCAGCTTATCAAAAAGGGCGACCACTTTATCCTGCCAAACGGCTTTGGCAAAGCACAGCTCCAAGGAAAGATGGCGTTGATCGCCTCCACGATCGCGTAAGATCATAGACTTTTATGTTGTGATCAGGCGGGGCAGCATGAACTGAGGCGGTTAAAAGAGCGCTTAGAACAAATTGCATAAGTATTCAATAAGTATGAATTGTAGAATTGACAATTATGTCCAATAGCGATATACTGAATATATCGGCGGACAACCGCTATTTTAACGAAACATATAATAATCAATGATGGAGGTTCAGATTTATGTTAGTATCAGCTACAGAAATGCTCAAGAAGGCAAAAGAAGGTCACTATGCAGTAGGTCAGTTCAATATCAACAACCTTGAGTGGACAAAGTCTATCTTACAGACAGCTCAGGAGTTAAACAGCCCTGTTATCCTCGGTGTGTCAGAGGGTGCCGGCAAATATATGACAGGATTCAATACCGTTTCAGCAATGGTCAAGGCGATGGATGCAGATCTCGGTATCACAGTTCCTGTAGCGCTCCATTTGGATCACGGCACATATGACGCATGCTACAAGTGCATCAAGGCAGGCTTCACGTCAATCATGTTCGACGGTTCTCACTATGCGATCGACGAGAATATTGCAAAGACCAAAGAGCTTGTTGCAGTAGCACACCAGCTTGGTCTCTCCATTGAGGCAGAGGTTGGCTCCATCGGCGGCGAGGAAGACGGCGTTGTAGGCATGGGCGAGTGCGCTGACCCGAATGAGTGCAAGCAGATTGCAGATCTGGGCGTGGACATGCTCGCAGCAGGCATCGGCAACATTCATGGCAAATATCCTGCAAACTGGGCAGGACTCAGCTTTGAGACATTGGATGCAATCCAGCAGAAAACAGGTGTTATGCCATTAGTACTCCACGGCGGCACAGGCATTCCTGAGGACATGATCAAGAAGGCAATTGCTCTCGGTGTTGCAAAGATTAATGTAAATACAGAGTGCCAGCTCTATTTCCAAGAAGCAACCCGCAAGTATATTGAGGCAGGAAAAGACTTAGAGGGCAAGGGATTTGATCCTCGTAAGCTGCTTGCACCGGGATGTGAAGCCATCAAGGAAATTGTAAAGATCAAGATGGAACTGTTTGGTTCAGTTGGTAAAGCGTAAATCCGATTGATGAAAGCATAGACAATAAAAAGAACACCTGATATTGATATCGGGTGTTCTTTTTTGATATTGGATTATTTTTTATTGTTGAGTGCTGCCTCGATCAGTCCTCGGAACAGCGGATGAGGTCTGTTTGGCCTGCTCTTTAATTCAGGATGCGCCTGTGTGGCAAGGAAAAACGGGTGTGATGGAATTTCCACCATCTCCACAATACGCCCATCAGGAGAAAGCCCTGATAAAAGCATTCCCTTCTCTGTGACAACAGCGCGGTAGTCATTGTTGACTTCATAGCGGTGGCGGTGGCGCTCGTGAATGACTTCGCTGTCATAGAGCTTGTACGCCTTGGAGGAAGCATCGAGATGACACTCGTAAGAGCCAAGCCGCAGTGTACCGCCGATATCCTCCACGCCATTCTGGTCAGGCATCAGCGCAATGACAGGGTGCGTGGTGTTGGGATTCAGCTCGATACTGTGCGCGTCATTGTAGCCAGCCACATCTCTGACAAATTCCACGATCGCAAGCTGCATACCAAGACAGAGTCCGAGGAAGGGGATATTGTTCTCGCGCGCGTAGCGGATCGCATCAATCATGCCCTCGATACCGCGGTCGCCAAATCCGCCGGGAACTAAGATGCCGTCGGCGTCCTTTAGGATTTGTGCCACATTTTCCTTGTTGACCTGTTCGGAATCCACCCATTGAATATTGACAGTGGCGTGCTGCGGGATACCGCCGTGTTTCAGCGCTTCGACAACGCTGATATAGGCATCGTGGAGCTGCGTGTACTTTCCGACAAGGGCGATCGTGACTTCCTGTGTGGGGGATTTGAGGTCATCCACCATCTTTGTCCAGTCCGCAAGGTCCGGCGCCGGACTGTCGAGATGCAGGCATTCGCAGGCAACTTCGGCGAGATGTTCTTTCTCCATCGCAAGAGGCGCTTCATAGAGATACTCTACATCAAGATTTTGCAGCACGTGGGAGTTTGGCACATTACAAAACAGCGCAATCTTGTCCTTTAAGGCTTGGTCCAGCTCATGCTCGCTGCGGCATACGATGATATCGGGCTGAATCCCCATGCCTTGCAGCTCCTTGACACTTGCCTGCGTCGGCTTGGTTTTCATCTCCTGCGAAGCGCTCAGATAAGGAATCAGCGTCACATGAATCAAGATCGCATTCTCGTGGCCGACCTCGTGCTGAAACTGCCGGATAGATTCTAAGAAAGGCTGGCTCTCGATATCGCCGACCGTTCCGCCGACTTCGATGATGGCGATACGCATATCGGGATCTGTGAAATTCCGGTAAAAGCGGCTCTTAATTTCATTGGTAATGTGGGGAATAACCTGTACTGTGCCGCCGCCGTAATCGCCGCGGCGCTCTTTCTGGAGAACAGTCCAGTATACCTTGCCTGTCGTCACATTGGAGTTCTTGTCGAGACTCTCGTCGATAAAACGCTCATAATGACCGAGGTCCAAATCTGTCTCGGCGCCGTCGTCCGTCACAAAAACTTCGCCGTGCTGAATCGGATTCATCGTACCGGGGTCGATGTTGATATAGGGATCAAACTTCTGCATGGTCACTTTATAGCCTCTGGCTTTGAGAAGTCGTCCGAGTGAAGCAGCTGTAATTCCTTTTCCAAGACCGGAAACTACACCGCCGGTTACAAATACATACTTAACTGGCATAACCTAACTTATTCCTTTCCTCTATGATTGTAATGGTTTTATAAATATCTTATTATTATACAACAGAGCAGTGGGAAAAAGCTATAGTTAAATGATTTTTATTTGATAGATTTTTAAGGGACGCAAATGAAAGCAACCATGTGGCGCGGTACATAAATTATGCAAAAGCGGCGTATGTTAATAAGACAGAAATATGTTTTAGAAACTTTTCACAAAGAAATCACAAAGAATATGTTGATTTATGCCCGTTGAAACCATATAATTATAATTACGGTTTCATCACATAAGTATCAAGAACCATCAGGAATGGTCCTGACGGATTCAGTATGATATATATGGTTACAGTTTGGCAATGCTGAGCGATAACTATCAATGAGAAAGGATACTACAGGAAAATGGACAATAATCAAGTCAACAATTATGACAACAATTCCAACCGGAATAACGGGGGACCCGGCGGCGGTGGCAATGGCGGGAATAACAACAATAACGGCAAAGACCCCAAAAAACAGAGTATTATCATCATGATCACAGCGGCGGTCCTGTCGCTTCTGTGTATCAGTTATTTTACGCGCGCTGTGACAGGCGCTACGACTGTTGAAATTTCATATAATGAGTTTATTGAGATGGTTGATGCCGGAAAGATTGAGTCGGTCAAGATCGAGTCCAGCCAGATTGAGATTAAGCCGGTGTCGAGTGCACAGGGGAAAGAGAATGTGAATGGTCTGCTGGCGTCCGCAGTCCGGGTGACATATATCACAGGAAAGGTGGAGGACGATGAGACGCTCACGAAACGTTTGCTTGACGCAGGTGTCGAGGTCCGCGGAACAGTGCCGGATGGTTCCGGCATTATTCTCTCCCTTCTATATTATATAGTGCCAATTCTTTTGATGTGGGGGCTTTTGAGTCTGCTGTTTCGCAAGATGACAGGCGGAGGCGGTGCATTCAGCATGGGCAAGAGCACAGCAAAGGTCTATGTGCAGAAAGAGACTGGCATCACGTTTCGCGATGTCGCGGGCGAGGATGAGGCGAAGGAATCACTGCAAGAGGTGGTAGACTTTCTGCACAATCCGGGCAGATATGTCAAAATCGGTGCAAAACTTCCCAAAGGTGCGCTGCTTGTAGGACCGCCCGGCACAGGTAAGACGATGCTTGCAAAGGCGGTTGCTGGGGAGGCGAAGGTGCCGTTTTTCTCATTGGCAGGCTCTGATTTTATTGAGCTGTATGTCGGTGTCGGCGCATCGCGTGTGCGCGATTTGTTTAAAGAGGCGGAGAAGAACGCGCCTTGTATTATTTTTATTGATGAGATAGATGCCATCGGCAGAAGCCGCGACTCCAAATATGGCGGCGGCAATGAGGAGCGCGAGCAGACATTGAATCAGCTCTTGTCAGAGATGGACGGTTTTGACGGCAAGAAGGGAATTATTATTCTTGCAGCGACGAACAGACCGGAGATTCTTGACAAAGCGCTTTTGAGACCGGGACGCTTTGACCGGCGTATTATTGTGGATAAGCCTGATTTGAAGGGGCGTGTCAATATTCTTAAAGTCCATGCTAAGGATGTGCTGATGGATGAGACTGTAGATCTTGACGCGATCGCGCTTGCGACGAGTGGCGCAGTCGGCGCGGACCTTGCCAATATGATCAATGAGGCGGCGATCAACGCTGTCAAAGAAGGCAGGGAGTTCGTCAGCCAGAAAGATTTGTTCAACGCAGTGGAGGTGGTGCTTGTCGGCAAGGAGAAGAAGGACCGCATTAT
>OFGG01001070.1_pt1 | contig 19574 bp, 20 predicted proteins | sample 1521701 | NCBI WGS metagenome assembly OFGG01 (sample SAMEA3504081, study PRJEB24116) | mouse gut metagenome | biome: mouse gut; feature: mouse-associated habitat; material: faeces | place: Denmark | collected 2011
AAACCCTCTCACTACCTACAACACCGCACAGGGCGGTTTTGACGGAGTTTTGAGAAAAATTCTTCAAAAAGTTTTCCTTGTTTCTTAATACGGGGAAGTTTGGAAAATGCCAAATATGGATAAAGAAAAACCGAAGTTTTTATGAGCTGTAATGTGGTTTTAGAGTATGTCTGCACAGTTCTACTCACCAACTAGAATAGAACACATTATTTGAGATTGACATATCAAAAATAACATGGTATATTTATAACATAAAGCGCGAAATATACCACATAAAAAGGAGTAACACGATGAAAAATTGGTATGGCTGTATAGGTTTTCTTTCTCTGTTAGGATTTTGGGGGATTTTGGGTGAGGAACCCTTATTCCTATGTTTCTTTGCGTTTGCCCTATTCTTTGAATATTTCTGGGTAAATCCCGATGAAATGTTTATTGAAAACATGAGGAAATGCGCTACTCTTGCGTTTGTATCAAACCTCTTAATTACAACATCCGCAACCTTGATACTGTCACATTTCAATCTTAGCAGCAATCCATTAGCAGCCGGAACAGCATTGGGCTTTGGAGTATCAATAGCCATTTTTGCTTTTTCAACTTTTATAATGGAAATTAGAGAGAGGTTAAATGCAAAAAATGATTAAAAACAGAATAAAGGAGTATAGGGCGAGATTTGATATGAAGCAGGAGGAATTAGCTTCAAAAGTGGGTGTGCGTCGTGAAACTATCGGAAATCTTGAAAAAGGAAAATATAACCCTTCTTTAGTTTTGGCATGGAATATAGCAAAAGTTTTTGGTGTAACGATTGAGGAAGTATTTACGGTAGAGGAGGAGAAAAAATCGAAATAAAAATGGATAAAGTCAAATGGATATTATGCCCTGTTTGCGGCAATAAGACACGATTGAAAATTAGGACAGATACGGAGTTAAAGAACTTTCCTCTCTACTGCCCAAAGTGCAGACAGGAAAATTTAATTGATGTAAAGGATTTGCAAATAACAGTTATCCAAAAACAATAAAGAGCCAGACGCATAAGACGCAGAGCCGACAGACTTGTGATAAGAATCACAGTTTGTCGGCTCTTTTTATGTTCAATAAAGAAATTTCTATCAAGTCAGCAGACTTATTTTACGGATAACATAGGGGAATCGTGATGAAATGCAAAGTATGTCAGCAACAAAATAGAATAGTCATTTATCTGTCAAAAAAAGCCAAACAATTAACAAGGACTATTACGCCTATGAATATGAATACATATATCATTTAGTATGTCTTAATAACTCATATTACCCAAGAACCTATGCGGATATATTCTGCATGGGTTTTTGTTGTAATAGCCCCCTACTGGGAAGAAAGGGGGTGAGAGAAAATGAGATATTCTGAACAGTTCATGGAACATATCGAATATGCGTTTCATGCGTTCTGTAAGATTGTCCTGCGGCCCTGATTGCGGGCATACCCAGTTCCACAATAATTCCTGCCGCGATCGGAACTGCCCCCCCTCATCTACTGTAACCAGAAGCTCCTGTATGGGTTCTTCCACAGATGCTGTGCCGAAACACTTTTAGAGCTTTCCGCTGATAAAAAGCATCTGGGCGCAACACCCGGCATCATTCAGGTCCTCCACACCCGGAACCAGGAAATCAACTGCCATGCACATATGCACTGCATTGTTTCGGGCGGTGGCCTTACCCCTGACCATAAGATTCGGAAAGTAAAGAAAAATTTCTTTCTCCGGGTGGAAGTCCTCAGGGATAAATTCAAAGGTAAGTTTCTTGCGGGCCTGCAGTCATTCTTCCAAAACAGCCTGCTGGTTTTCCCGGCTTCCTGCAAAGGGCTCCGGAATTCTTATGAATGGTCCGAATTCAGGGATCCCCTTTACCGGAAAAACTGGTGCCCTTACATCAAAGAAACTTTCAATGGCTTTGGCAATGCGGTTGAATATCTGGGCAGGTATACCCATAAGACCGCCATATCAAGCAGCCGTATCCTGTCCGTGGGCGAACAGCAGGTGTCTTTTTCTGCCAGGGGCAGACAACCCGGCGGGCCGCGTAGGACGGTTACCCTGACGAATGTGGAATTCATCCGGCGTTTCCTGATGCATGTGCTGCCATCCGGTTTTCAGAAGATCCGGTACTATGGATTCCTGAATAACCAGTATAAGGCCAGAAACCTGAAACTGATCTTTACAATCCAGGGGCACCAGCGTTTCAAAGAAAAATATACCAATCTGTCTATGCCGGAACTTTTGAAAGCAGCCTGGAACATAAATATCCGCATCTGTCCGAAATGCGGATGCTGTAACATGCGGCACATCGGAAGGGCATATGGCACTTCCTGCTAAAGAGCTGTTTCCACTGAATACTATTTTTCAAAGGTCTCCGCAAGAAGGTCTGCGAAGCATGCCCTTTTATAAGATACGCTTACGCAATCAGCCTAAAAATGTCTTCCGTATGCCTGATCTCCCATCAATATTTCAGCATTTCTGCCAGGAGGGGAGAATACTATCCCCATATACATAACGGCCACCCGTCCGCGACTTGGTACAATTGGGCAATCCATTTTTGAAATATGAAACTGTCAAACTTCCGTAAAAGGTGTAAAAATAACCATCACAAAATTCATATGCATTGAAACTATTTTTTTCACTTTTTGTATTGCTTTTTAGTCTGTCATGATATATAATATCGCACTGGAAACAACGTTGCTCTTTTGCCACCGGGTAAAGAGATTATGCGTCAGACTTTCTATCGTTAGGTCATAGAAGATAGAAAGTTCTGATGCTTTTTGTATTTTAAGGAGATGTATATGGAAGTAAAAACACTACGAAAAGAATTTTTTCAATATGTAATATTAAATATATGCGGTATGATCGGCTTATCGTGTTACATACTTGCTGATACCTTTTTTATTTCAAACGGTTTAGGTGCAAATGGTCTGACTGCTCTTAACTTAGCTATTCCTATTTATAGCTTTATTCATGGCAGCGGTCTGATGGTCGGAATGGGAGGCGCAACAAAATATTCCATTTACAGAGGACAAAAAAAATATAAAAATGCGGATAAATCTTTTTCAAATACAATATGTATCATGTCTATATTGTCTGTCATTTTCGTACTAACTGGTATTTTCTTTTCTGAAAAACTGGCAATATTATTAGGTGCTGATAAAGACGTATTTCATATGACAAAAACATATTTACAGGTTATTTTACTTTTTACCCCGGCATTTATGGCGAATGACACTCTGATCTGCTTCGTAAGGAATGACGGAAATCCTAAGTTATCTATGATTGCTACGCTGACCGGAAGTTTTTCAAACATTATCAGGGTTAGCGCCTGTTATCAGCTTAATCGTTTTGTCCAGGCATTGGTTTACAAAACAAAACCAGTTTCATTTAGTACGAATAAATCCGTCCTTCAGGCTGACAGGAACTATCATTTCTTTAGGTATTCCGTCTTTCATCACAGAAATGGCTTCCGGTATTGTAATGATAGTCTTTAATGCTATTATTCTGCGCCTGCAGGGGAATATCGGCGTAGCTGCTTATGGTGTAGTTGCAAACTTATCACTTGTGGTTGTTTCAATTTATACCGGGATAGCGCAGGGAACACAGCCCGTTTTAAGCAGAGTATATGGATATGGAGAGCGTGATAGTCAGAAGCAGCTTTAAAAATATGCCTTTAAAACAATGCTGATTATATCATGCGGCATTTATCTGTTTTTTTTATTATGTGCCAGTCCAATCGTCAGCGTGTTTAACAGTGAACAAAATGTACAGTTACAGCAGCCTGCAGTATTCCATTTGCCGGGTTTAACATCATTATATCCGCATATTTTACATCAACAGAACAAGCCCTGCCTGCACAAATCATTTCACTGTCGAGAGGTTTTTTAATTATAATCCCTATGGCGTTTTTCCTGTCTTTTTTATTAAAAATGACGGGAGTATGGCTGTCTTTTCCAATTACTGAATGTTTTGTCACTTTAACGGGCATTGCGTTATATATTAAATCAGAAAGAGGTAAGAAAAATGTTTAGAAAAATGCGAAGGAAAAAACAAATGTTATCCATTGATGAATGTATTGACACTCTGAATAAAGGTACATCTGGTGTACTGGCATTATTGGGCGATTATGACTATCCATATGCTATTCCGATCAGTTACGTATACTGCAATTCTAAACTATACTTTCACGGTGCAAAAAGCGGTCATAAAATAGACGCAATCAACAAATGCTCCAAAGCCTCTTTTTGCGTAATTGACCAAGATAAAATTATGCCCGAAGAATATACCACTTATTATAGAAGTGTTATTGCTTTTGGAAATATTCATATCATGGAAAATGAAATTGAAATCAAAAAGGCAATAGATGATTTAGCAAAAAAATACTATCCTGCTGATAATGAAACAGGGCGCAATGCAGAAATTGAAAAAGAATGGAAACTTTTATGCATGATAGAATTCTCCATTGAACATTTATCCGGGAAAGAAGCGATTGAATTAGCTAAAGCTAAACAATAACTTTCATATCTGATACTATTGACAAGTCAAAATTCTATTTTATGCATAGGAAGTGATAGCATAGGAACATTATTGTTGCTGGAACTTAATGAACAGGAAGAAAAAGTGATTGATAAAATTATATCGGCAATATCAAAATATGTGTAGTTTCAACCTATACAGATTACACCTACTTCCGTGTTATCATTTCCGGGACTGGAAATCAGAAAAGAAATGTGGCTGATTTCAGCAGGGAGCAGACAAGGTGAAGCAATGTCGGGGCCAAAATATTGGAAAGATAACAATAAGTAACAATACGATGAAAATGCCCGTTTTATAGGCCTTAAATCCATTTCATCTTAAGATTTGTTTAAAGTTTGCTAAAACTGCATGACAATTTCAAAATCTCTGATATAATCTCTTTATCGGGGAAAACTAATATTAAAAGGTTGGTGACAGAATTTGAGAGAAAGAAAGATAATAAAAGTATTTTTGATTATATCGGCTATGTTCAATGCAGTTTTTTTCTTTTTGTCGGTTTCGTCCTTGTGTGTGGAAACGGATTTACTGGACAGCGGTTTCCATACGCCCTGGTTTAGCTGGCAGATAGACGCGACAGGGATCTATTTTCTGACTGCAGTTTTATGCCTGGTAACGGCACGCCTGATGATGCTGGCGTTTAGCCGGCAGGAAGACGATAATTATGAAGCGCTCATCGAAGGATGAGCGCTTTTGTTATATTTTTTGGAGTTACGAATACGAATAGGGGATATAAAAATGAATGCAAAATGAAACCGCAGGCCAGGCGCTTTGTGCGTTATTCCAGTAAGCCAGGTACAAATCCGCAGTCTGCAATCATCCGCAGATCTTGTTCGACGGTAATGCCGGATGTGGTAAGCATGTCGCCGGAGATAGCGGCATTTGCTCCGGAAAGAAAACAGGCCTTTCCTTTGTCCGGCATCAGTTGCCTGCCTCCTGCAAGCCGGATAGTAGCTTCGGGAAGCAAAAATCGAAACAGGGCGATCGTGCGGCAGATTTCGGGGTATTTAAGCGGCGGCTGGTTTTGAAGGGGCGTGCCGGGGATGGGGTTTAATACGTTTACCGGGACGGATCGGATTTTTTGCTGGCGCAGGGTGAGCGCTAAGTCAATCCGATCTTCCATTGTTTCGCCTAAGCCGATGATTCCGCCGCTGCATACCTGCATTCCGGCTGCTTTGGCTGCCTGTATCGCTGCAATTTTGTCGGCGGCCGTATGCGTCGTGCAGATATTTGGAAAGAAGTTTTCAGAAGCTTCCAGATTATTATGTACGCGCGACGCTCCTGCCAACATAAGCTTTTTGTATTGATCTTTTTTTAACAGACCCAAAGAAACGCAGATTTGAATCGTACATCGTTCTTTGATGGTTTTGATTGCGCTGCATAGATCGTCAATTTCCGTATCTGTTAATGCGCGCCCGGAAGTGACAATCGAATAACGCAATACGCCGCGGCTGGCATTCCGGACGGCTTCGTTTACGAGCGTACCCGTATCCAAAAGAGGATATTCTTCAATCTGTGTGTCATAGTAGGCGGATTGTGCGCAGTATTTGCAATTTTCCGGGCAGCGTCCGCTTTTGCCGTTGATAATTGTACAGAGGTCAAAAATGTTTCCGCAAAAGTGTATGCGGATCCGGTTTGCCGCTGCGCATATCTCTTTCAGAGGAACGGGAATTAGGGCAAGCGCTTCTTCTTTTTTGATGCGGATTCCCTGGTATATCTTTTTTTCTAATTGTCTGGCAAAGTCCATGGCAGTCTCCTTATAATATTTAAGATAAATGTTCAAGCAGGTGCGCTTTTTGCAGGGCGCTGCGGATAAGAGGCCCGATGTTGGAAGCGAGCAGAATTTTGATTCCGTCCCCAATCAGGAATGGGAATACGCAGGCAGTTAATGCATACATAAGCGTACTGCCGGATTCTATCATAAACCAGGCTGTCCCGAATATGTAGGCGACAGCCGTGCCGATCATCATGCCCAAAATGGAAAAAAGCGCTTTGCCCTGGCTTTTCTTTATAAAAATGCCGCAGATGACGGACATAAAAATAAATCCGATTAAATATCCTCCGGTTGGGCCTGCAAGCTTGGCCAGACCGCCGGAGTAGGCGGAAAAGACCGGAAGCCCTGCGGCGCCTAGCAGCAGGTAAATCAGGTAGCTTAATGTGCCGAGTTTTGTGCCGAGCAGGTAGACAGTCAGGTAAATGACAAAGTTTGTAAACGAAATGGGTATGGCGCCGATTGGGATAGACATAGGGCCTAATATACACAAAAGCGCAGTCATTAGGGATACGGCGGCCATCTGGTAGATAGTCAGTTTGGATTTTGCAGCAGATGCTGGGCTGTTTTGTTGTGGATTCATTGCGTAACGCTCCTTTTTGTATTATTTTGTTTTGATTTTATGCTATTTCACACTAAATGTCAACCTTGTTTTTGTATATGGTTAACAATGTGGAATGCATACGGTACGGAGCGTGTTTGAAAAATCATTCCCTTTGGGCGCTAAGTGTGGAAAACATCTGCCGAAAAGCGAAATGTTTGTATGATTTGACTGGCAAAGATATCCTGCGTTCTGTTTGAGATTTTGGTAAAATCAATTATTTTTATTGATTTTATACAATTCTACTAGGAAATAACTTCCCTGCATGCAAAAATATGTCAAAGAAATTGTATGAAATGTTCGTACTTTACAATAAAATCCTCGGGGATTGGTAAAAATTTGGAGAGGAAAAGTGTGGAAATAAAGTCTAAATAACGAAAAAAAGAGGTATTATAAAGGAATGCTAAATTTGACAAAACAGAGAGCAGATGGCATAATCTTACAGGTACCGAGGTAAACTAGAATCGTAAATTTAGTTTTGAAAGGAATGATAATTATGGTAGAAAAGAGAGTGAAATTTCAGAATTCAGAAGATGTGGAAGATTTTGTAAAAGCAGCGGGACAGTGTGATTTTGACATCGATATTCTGTATGACCATATTTATATTGATGCAAAATCCTTTTTAGGAGTATTGGGACTCGGCCTGCGGAAAGATTTGACGGTTCAATACTTTGGCGAAAATGCAAAATTTGAAAAAATGCTGAAGAACTATGCAGTAGCTTAAATGATATTACCCTCCCCTCCCTTTGTTTTGGAAGCATTATGATCCGGTTTAAATGCGGATGATAATGCTTTCTTTTTTGTGGTTTTTAGGTATAATAGAAAACAGAAATGAGAAAAAGGAAAAGGGTGTGGGTATGGAAGGGCGTCCGGTAATTCAGATATCGGTGCGTAACCTGGTGGAATTTATCCTGCGTTCCGGGGATATTGACAACCGGATTGGTACTTCGGCCCGGGCGGAGGCCATGCAGGAGGGCAGTAAGATGCACCGGAAAATTCAAAGACGGATGGGAGTTTCTTACCAGGCGGAAGTGCCGCTTAAAACAGAAATAAAAACGGATCGGTATGTGCTTTTGGTTGAAGGAAGAGCAGACGGGATCATCCGACAGCCAGCGGACGGCGGGGAAGATTCCTGGGATGTAGGAAATGCGGATCCGGATGACAGCCGCAGGGAAACGGCAGTAGTGGATGAGATTAAGTGCGTGTACCGGAACCTGGCACATTTGGACGGGCCGGTTTTTGTGCATAAGGCGCAGGCGATGTGTTATGCTTATATGTATGCACGGCAGGAGGGGCTTGGGCAGATTGGGGTGCAGATGACGTACTGCAATCTGGATACGGAGGAAATCCGGCGGTTTTATGAGGCGTTTTTATTTTCGGAACTGGAGGAATGGTTTGGCGGGCTGACGGCGCAGTACCGGAAGTGGGCGGATTTCCAGTTTATGTGGAAACAGGAAATGATGTCGTCTGCCGCAGGGCTTTTATTTCCATATGAGTACCGGGAGGGTCAAAAGGAGCTGGCGCAGGATGTGTATCGGACGATCCTGCGGAAGAAAAACTTGTTTATCCAGGCGCCTACGGGGACGGGAAAGACGCTTTCGACAGTATATCCCGCCGTAAAGGCTGTAGGGGAGGGGCTGGCGGACAAGATTTTTTACCTGACAGCTAAGACGGTTACGGGGACAGTGGCGAAGGAAACGTTTTCGTTGTTTATGGAACAGGGCTACCGGGCAAAGGTAGTTGCGGTTACAGCAAAGGAAAAGCTTTGCCTTTGCGAAGAAATGGACTGCAATCCGGTGCGATGCGAATATGCGAAAGGGCATTTTGACCGGGTCAACGACGCCGTGTATGAACTGCTTTTGCAGGAAGATTTTTTTGACAGAAATGTGCTGCAAAAACAGGCAAAAAAGCATCGGGTTTGCCCGTTTGAACTGTGCCTGGATGTGGCGTCGTGGTCGGATAATATTATCTGCGATTACAATTATGTATTTGATCCGAATGTTTACCTGAAGCGTTTTTTTGCGGAAGGGCAGAAGGGGGAGTATATTTTTCTGGTGGACGAAGCGCATAATCTGGTGGAGCGAGGCAGGGAAATGTACAGCGCCGGGATTTGCAAAGAAGAGTTTTTGAATGTGAAAAAAATCCTGAAGGGGCGGGATAAGCGCTTAGAGCAGGAACTTGCGCGATGCAACCGGCTTTTGCTTTCGTATAAACGGGAATGCGATACGTACCGGGTGTATGAGGAAGGGATAAGCGCGCTTGTCTTTGCGCTGCTTCGCCTGGCGGAACGGATGGACGCTTTTTTGCAGGAATGGCCGGAACTGCCGGATAAAAAAGAAGTGACGGAGTTTTACCTGAATCTGCGGAATTTTTTAAATATCTATGAGCGCGTGGACGGGCGGTATGTAATATATGGGGAACATGGGGAGGACGGAAGGTTTTTGATGCGCCTGTTTTGCGTCGATCCTTCATGCAACCTGCAGAAGTGCCTGGATAAAGGGCGCGCAACGGTATTTTTTTCTGCGACGCTTTTGCCGGTTCAATATTATAAGGAAATGCTCAGTACAAAGGACGACAATTATGCTGTGTATGCGAAGACTTCGTTTGACGCGGATCAGAAGCTGCTGTTAATCGGGAGGGACGTCAGCAGCCGATACACCAGGCGCAGCGAAGCTGAATTTCGGAAGATGGCGGCTTATATTGCGGAGGTTGCGTCTGCAAAAAAGGGAAACTACATGGTATTTTTCCCGTCCTATCAGCTGATGGGGCAGGTATACGAGCAGTTTTTACAGGTAATGCCGGAAGGGATGCAGCCGCTTTTGCAGGAAGCCGGGATGAACGAGGCGCAGCGGGAATTGTTTTTGGAGGCGTTTGAAACGGAACGGGAAGATACGCTGGCGGCGTTTTGCGTGTTGGGCGGTATATTTGGGGAAGGGATTGATTTGAAGGAGGAACGCCTGATTGGCGTAGTAATTGTGGGAACCGGGCTGCCCCAGATTGGGAATGAACGGGAGATTTTAAAGGAGTATTACGATAAACGGGCAGGGGATGGATTTGATTATGCCTACCGTTATCCGGGTATGAATAAAGTTTTGCAGGCGGCTGGGCGCGTAATCCGCACGGCAAGCGACCGCGGAGTAATTGTGCTGCTGGACGAACGGTTTTTAGAGAGAAGCTACCTGCGCCTGTTCCCCAAAGAGTGGGAATCCTATACCGTATGCAGCCAGAAGGACGCCGGGCAGGCGGCGCTACGCTTCTGGGAGCAGCTTTAAAAATTCTTCCGTGGAAACGGCGGTTGGAAGGCCGGTATTGACGGAAGCGACGACGTGCCTGGCCGGAATTTCTTCCCTGGTACGCAGGACAACGAGATCCGGGTCCTCCCCGGCCAGGCAATAGTCCGGAATAAAGGCAATGCCAAGGCCGATGCGTGCCAGATCGATTAACAGGTCGTTGCTGTTTAGCTCGATTTCGGGGACGAGTTCCAGCATGTGTTTTAAAAAAAGGTTGTGTAAAAATGCGCTGGTGGCGCTTTTTTGTTCCAGCATCAAGATGGGATGCCGTTTTAGTTCCTGAAATGATATTTCTTCGCTTTCAAATTGAAAAAATGCGGGGTTTGCGATAAATACGTCGTGGAAAACGGCAATGGTTTTGCGTACATACGAATGGTTTAAGCGCGCGTTTGGCCCATTTGTTACAATCAGATCCACTTTCCCCTGCTCTAACAGATCGGCGCAGTTTAGGGAGGACGTATTGGTGACCTTAATGGGAACAGCCGGAAATTGGATGTGGAAACGCTTTAAATAAGGAACTAAAAGGTAACGGCAGATCGTATCCGTAGCGCCGATATGCAGCTGGCCCAGCCCCGAATTTTTGATATCGGACAGCTGGTTTTCCCCGCGCTGGATCAGGTTGACGGCAGGTTCAATGTGTTTTAACAGGATCTGGCCTGCGGGAGTGAGCTGTACTTTTTTGGTGCTGCGGGAAAACAGCGTCTGCCCGAGCCTTCGTTCCAATGTTTTGATGGATTGGCTGACGGCAGACTGGGAAATGAAAAGCTGCCGGCTTGTTTCGGAAAAGTTTAATGTAGTGGCTACGTAATAAAATACTTTATATAATTCAAAATTTATATCCATAAAATAGACTCCTTTAAAATCGATAATTTGGTATTAATTATAAGTTGTGCTTATAAAACTGTCAAGCAGCAAAGAAAGGACGGGAACAGATATGTGGTTAGCAAGAAACTGGAAAGATTATGAAGTGCTGGATTGCTCCGGCGGGGAAAAACTGGAGCGTTGGGGCGATTATGTGCTGGTGCGGCCCGATCCGCAGGTGATTTGGAATACAAAAAAAGAGGCAAAGGGCTGGAACAAAAAAAATGCGCATTATCACCGCAGCAGCAAAGGCGGCGGGGAATGGGAATTTTTTGATTTGCCGAAGCAGTGGAGCATCTGTTACGGGAACCTGACGTTTCAGCTGAAACCGTTCCGTTTTAAGCATACCGGCTTGTTTCCGGAGCAGGCGGTAAACTGGGACTGGTGCGCGGAAAAAATCCGTGAGGCGGGTAGAAAGATAAAATTGCTGAATCTGTTTGCTTATACCGGAGGCGCTACGGTTTCGGCGGCGGCGGCAGGCGCCGCGGTAACCCATGTGGACGCGTCAAAAGGCATGGTGGCCTGGGCAAAAGAGAATGCGGTTTCTTCCGGATTAAAGGACGCGCCAATCCGCTGGATTGTGGACGACTGCGTGAAATTTGTGGAACGCGAGCTTCGGCGCGGGAACCGGTATGATGCGATTATTATGGATCCGCCGTCGTACGGAAGAGGGCCGAAAGGGGAAATCTGGAAAATGGAAGACGAGATCCACGGGTTTATCCGACTGTGTACGGGGCTTTTGTCAGAGCATCCTTTGTTTGTAGTGGTAAATTCCTATACGACAGGGCTTCAGCCGGCGGTTCTTTCTTATTTGCTTGGAATGGAAATGAGAAATTTTAAAGGAAAGGTTACGGCGGACGAAGTTGGAGTTATGGTTTCGTCGAGCGGCCTGACGCTGCCTTGCGGGGCTTGCGGAAGATTTGAAGGAAGGTGATTTGTATTTTGAAGAAGCCGACGGTTTTAATATGCAATTTGAGTATAATCGGACGGTTCGTATCAGATATATTTCAGCTGTGGAATATACATGATATAATGAAGTTATACTTTACAAGAGAAAAAAAGAGGAATGGAGAATGTTACAGATAGCAATATGCGATGATGTGGTGGAACAAACTCTTATGCTGCAGACGTATATTCGTGAATATTGTGAAAGAAACCATGCAGAGTACAGGCTGCATATTTATGGTTCAGGAAAAGAGTTGGTTTCGGACGCGCAAAAATATGATATTATTTTTTTGGACATTGAGATGCCAGGTCTAGATGGGATTGAAACAGGAAGAAAGATCCGAATCAAAAATTGTAAATGCAGGATTATCATGGCTACGGTTATGGTAGAACGCATGAGAGAAGCGTTTTTTATAGAGGCGTTCCGGTTTATTGTAAAGCCGTTTGAGCGGGCAGAGGTAGAGGAAGCGCTCGGCGCCTGTATAAAAAGAGTTTTAGGAAGCAGCAGTATTTCCCTGTTTTGCGATCGGATTGAATATGTGATTCACCAAAGTGAAATCCGTTATGTTGTAACCTATGACAGTTATTGCGAATACCGGGTAAAAGATAAGATGCTGCGGAGCGAGGATTCATTGAAGAAACTGGAGCAGACGCTGGACAAGCGTCTGTTTTTTCGTATTAACAGGAAATGTATCGTGAATATGGCGCAGGTGAAACGTTATAAAAACGGCGTTTTGCAAATGGGCGATATGGAAATTTCGGTTTCAAGGCGCAGAAAAAAGGAATTTGAACAGGCATTTATGGAATTTGATTTGAAATACCGTTAAAAGCGCAGGGCTGCTACAGGCAGATATCAAAGCAAAAACTTATACGGGGGCAGAAAGGGGGATATTATGTTAAATGTTGGAAGGACTGACAACCGCCCTACCATAAGCGAGTGGCCGGTACGGATTTGGAATATGGAGGAACTGCCGCCGCAGTACGAGGCGCAGATCCGGGCATGGATCCGGGAGGATTTTGGTTCGTATGATTTTGTATATGCGCCGAAACGCAGTACAAATGCAGAATCATTTGATTATTTATTTGGGTATGGGAATGACAGGATAATTTATATTAGGGAACAGCCTGAACGGGGAGAAAAAAATTTGTACGGGGAATGTGGGCGGCAGACCGTTCAGCTTCGGAGGCAGCAGGTGAAAAAGGTTTTGACAATGAGGGAACTGCTGAATGCAAGGATAACGCTGCAGTTTGACGGGCAGAATGGACGGCAGGAACTGCAGTTTCCGTATATTCCTTCCGTCTATTATTTGTACGATCCTTTTTTGAACTGGGTTCTGGGCTTAAATAAGGAGTTTATACCCTTTGCCGCCGAGCAGGCGTCTCCACGGCCTGAAAAGCTGTACCATGAGAGCCTGGCAATGTTTAATTATTCGCTGGGAGCATATCGGCTGGGCAGTGGATTTTCGGAGTACCGCTATGAATCGGTCCAGCATCGGTGCAGGTGGATGCCGTGGAAGAAAACACTTGAGGAATGGTTGGATATCCGTATGGAACGGGGTACATTTGAATTGCACAGTTTTGGGTATCTTACGGAATGCGGGTACCAGCTTTTGGCGAATACAAATTAATAGTTTTGTGTTTGGAGCAGTGTCATAAAATCCGTGTAAATAAGTACGGGTTTTTGGCATTTTGACAAAAATCATTATGGCAGTCCAAAGGATTTACACACATAATCTGATACTCTGGAATGGTTCTGTTTTTCATGCTTTAGGTAATGCAGAATAACACACTTGAGTTTATCCCCTGAGTTTTAGGTACTTGTAGCAAAAAAAATGTACCTTGACGTATACATTGTCTTTTCAATCGTCTGTTGTAAACAGGGCGTTATTTGCCCTGTGATAGAGCTCTGAATGTTATCGCTTATTATATTCCTTTATGGGAAAAAACAGAGTATATAGATGACCGTGTTATAATAGGGACAAGTTAGAGGAACCCAGTAAAATCAAGGGGTTGCACTAACTTGTCCCCTTATTTTTTGTCCTTAAAAGGGCAAACGGAATCACTGCATTTCTGGTTTCCGTCCGGGAGCCGTACATATATTGCTGGCCAGCAGTATGAAAGTCTGATAGCGATTAAAGCAACCAAGACTGATAATGGTAGTATTGAATTTTCCCTTACACACTTATGAAATGATTGTTTTGAGTATGAAATGCCATTAAAAAAATCGTCTTGTGATCCCCATTCTTTGATGGCATCTTTGATTCTTGCGTTGATTTTTTCAGCGTTAATTTCTTTTACAGTATTGTAAACCATATTTTACTAAAATCAACCTTCGTTTGCCATTTTTATTATACGTCAGACAATAGCTTTTGAAAACGTATTATCAATCACTGTAAGACAGGCGTAGATCCTGTTCCACCCGCTTTTTGATGGTGTTTTCTCAAAATTTACGTATATTTTGCATTCTTTGATATGTAGGGTTGCAATAAAATGTTACACTTCTGTAATAATTTGTCGATTTATCATTTTGTTTTTGGAAAAAAATGGTATAATGAAATTAAAGTGCACAATTTGACGCGAAAATACGCAAATTGCTCATTTTTTTGATGTTTAATTTGCAGATTTTCCGACAGATTTGACTGGAGCTTTGGTGAAATTGTATGTTAAGAAGGAGACAGAAGAGGAAAGAAATATGTTACAAATAGCAATATGTGATGATGTGGTAGAGCAAACATTTATGTTGCAGATGTTTATACGGGAGTATTTTGAGCGGGATCACGCTGAATACAGGTTAAGCATTTTTTCGTCCGGAGAGGAGTTGCTGCAAAATGTCAGGCAGTTGGATATAGTTTTTTTGGATATTGAGATGCCAGGCCAGGACGGGATTGAAACCGGCAGAAAAATCAGGTATATGAATTGTAAATGCCGTATTATTATGGCAACTGTTATGGTGGAACGTATGAAGGATGCGTTTTTTATTGAGGCTTTTCGGTTTATAGTGAAGCCGTTTGACTGCTCGGAAGTTATGGAAGCATTGGACGCCTGCATGAAACGGGTGCTGGGGAGCGCGCATCTTTCTTTGTATTATAACAGGATCGAGTATGAAGTCCATCAAAGTGAAATCCAATATGTTGTGACTTATGATAGCTATTGCGAATACCGTGTCAAAAATAAAATGCTTCGAAGTGAAGATTCGTTGAGAAAATTAGAGAAACAGTTGGATAAACGGCTGTTTTTTCGTATCCACAGAAAGTATATTGTGAACATGGCCCAGGTTCAGTCTTACCAGAATGGGATTCTGCGTATGAAAGATGTGAAACTGCCGGTTTCAAGGCGGAGAAAGAAGGATTTTGAACATGCGTATATGGAGTTTGATTTAAAATATCGTTGAGGTGAAGTATGGAGATTTTGATATTATGTGGGATTTATTTGGTGGAGTTGTTGTGTTATCTGATTTTGCTTCAGATGTTGTTTGATGTACGTGTTAAAACGAAAGTTTGGTTAATAGTTGGAATTGCACTGCCTATTATATTGGGATTTTTATCGGTTGATATTTCAGGAAAAATTTTTTGTGTTTCTATAAGTGTTGTTTTGGTAATGCTTGTCTCAATTGAAGGTAGTTATATAGAAAAAGGGATTCGGTTAGTTTTAACGTTATTGCTGTTAGAGTGTGTAAATGGCATTTTTACAAATCCTTGTGAAAAACTGATGATTTTAATAGGGAATAATTATATGAGAGATTTAAATTATTTATTAACCAAATGCTGTACAATAATATTTATAATTATGTTATCTATAGTAAAAGTTAGAATAATCAAAAAAGAAAGAACTCATATAAATTCAAAGATATATCTTGTTTTGGGAAGTATTGTAGTTTCTATGATGTTTTCATCAGGTGTTTTAAATTATGCAGTGGCTTTTTTACCTAATGATAAGTATGTAGTATTTTGCAATATAGTAAACTTTGCAATTTATGTAAGCATTTTTTTATTGATAACATTTGTTTTGTATATAAAAAATGCTAATGAAAGAATGGAGCAATTATTAAAAACAGAACGTTTACTAAAAGAATCGCAAGTAAAATATTACGAACAGATGTTAAAGAAAGAAAATGATACACGTAAATATAGACATGATATGATGAATCATTTGATATATTTACGGGATATTTTGGGTAGAAACAAAATAGATGATGCTCAAAAATATGTTTCGAGTATTTTGGGTGGATTTAAAAAGATACAAAACACATATTATACCATTGGTAATGAAATGATTGATACAATCATGAACTATTATTTAGGCATGTTGCCGAACGATACAAAAATTGATATTACAAGAAGATGTCCGGTTATTATTGAAATAGAGGACACAGATGTTTGTACTATATTTTCTAATGTTTTTCAAAATGCAATAGACGAAATTGTTAATAACAATATAAAAAATCCTAAAATTGTTGTTTCTGTGAAGAAAGGAATGCAGTATGTAAGTTATAGTGTTAAAAATACTATGTCTACTGAAATTGATAAAAAATATATAGATAAAAATGGTTTTCCAAAATCTCATAAGTTAGATAAATGTAACCATGGGATCGGGTTGATAAATGTGCAAAGTGCGATAGAAAGAAATAATGGAAAATTTGAATGGCATCAGAAGGATGGTTATTTTTGTGTAAATATAATATTACGTATTAAATAAAGGCCATTTGGGGAGATAAATGACCATTAAAGGTGATATCATGGTTAGGTAAAAATTGAACAGCTACTCTGTTTATGGAACTTGAAATTAGGAAGTAAACAGAGGAGGTGCTGTACATGGGTATTATGCTGTTCAATCTTTTTGACGAACTTGCAAGGTGGATATTTAGCATGTTAGGTTAATCACATTCAAAAATAGCAACTGGGTGTTTGTTTCTTATATACAAAGCAACAAGTAAGTATACGAGTATATAAGAAACAAGCGCCCTAAATTTTACTAAAATCACTAAATTTACAAACAAGGAAACAGATGATGACAATGCAGAAAGCAAGAGAGCTTTATTTAAAGTCAGACTGCTCTCATTTTTTAATGTGTACTTATCATTATTCAAGTTATTTGGAGTACAAACAGCTTGGTGTTTCAAAGACACAAGAAAACATATGGAGGAATGAAAAGCTGCGGATGCTACAGATAGAAGCAAGAAAAACAGGAGATTACAAGTTATTCAGCCGGGCTTATGAAATAGCGGTAGAATTTCGCAATTACGGAAAATTGCGTTTAATACTTGACATACTAAAGCATGTCAAAGGGCCGTTAGAGCCTTTGCAGCGTCTGAACATTGCAGAGACCCTATTAGGGCAAAAACTCCCAAAAGCCAGAAGCGGCGTGATATATTGGGCGTATGATAACGGACAGAAAGGAATCGCCATATTACTTATGGATTTGGCGCTGCAATATCTTGATATTCCATGCAATGCAGATCAAGGTTTAAGCAAAAGGATCCAAAGAGGCAGGCAGTTAAGCAAAAGAATCAATACCGAGTTAGAACTCAATTTTACTGCAATAGAGCTTCAAAATTATTCCGCAAGAAAATTTTAAAAAACCCCTGCGGCAAGACAGCAGACACAAAAAGACATCTGCTGTTGCGTAAGCAGGGTTATTATTTTTATAAAAAGAAAAACAGCAGATATGAAAAATATTTTAGAAAACGCAGCCTCCCTTTGGCGGAAACGATCAAAAACCTATTCCATTCCCTCCGTCTCTCCTTCTCCTCTTGAAAATGCGTATAAAATCATTGAATCTGGTAAAATTTCATTGTATAATATCAAAAGCAGAAAATTTCATCCTACAAATGAAAGGAATAATCATGATCGATTTAAAATTTTTAAGAGAAAACCCTGAAATTGTAAAACAAAATATCAAGAACAAATTCCAGGATCAAAAACTGCCATTGGTAGATGAAGTCATCACATTAGACTTAAATTCCAGAAAAGCCAAACAGGAAGCAGATACGCTTCGTGCAAACCGCAATACCATTTCCAAACAAATCGGCGCTCTGATGAGCCAAGGCAAAAAAGAAGAAGCCCTCGCGTTAAAACAGCAGGTACAAAAAGACGCCGAGCGCCTTGCCGAATTAGAACAGCAGGAGAAAGAACTTCAGGAACAGGTAAACAAGATCATGATGCGGATCCCAAACATCATCGATCCCACCGTCCCAATCGGCAAAGACGACAGCTGTAATGTTGAAATCCAAAAATACGGCGAACCCGTCGTGCCGGATTTTGAAATCCCATACCATACCGAAATCATGGAAAAGTTTAACGGAATAGATTTAGACGCGGCCGGAAAAGTAGCTGGCAACGGCTTTTATTACCTGATGGGCGATATTGCAAGGCTGCATTCTGCCGTTATTTCCTATGCAAGGGATTTTATGATTGATCGCGGCTTTACGTACTGTATCCCGCCGTTTATGATCCGCAGCAACGTAGTGACAGGCGTTATGAGCTTCGATGAAATGGAAGCCATGATGTACAAGATCGAAGGGGAAGATCTCTATCTGATTGGAACCTCCGAGCACTCTATGATTGGCAAATTTATTGATACGATCCAGGAAGAAGAAAAACTTCCTTACACCTTGACCAGCTATTCCCCATGTTTCAGGAAAGAAAAAGGGGCGCATGGGATAGAAGAACGCGGCGTATACCGTATCCACCAGTTTGAAAAGCAGGAAATGATCGTCGTATGCGAGCCAAAAGAGTCGAAGATGTGGTATGATAAGCTGTGGCAGAATACGGTTGATTTATTCCGCAGCCTGGATATTCCGGTGCGCACTTTAGAGTGCTGTTCGGGCGACTTGGCCGACTTAAAAGTGAAATCCTGCGACGTGGAAGCATGGTCTCCAAGGCAGAAGAAATATTTTGAGGTCGGAAGCTGCTCCAATCTGGGCGACGCCCAGGCAAGGCGTCTAAAAATCCGCGTAAAAACAAAAGACGGCGGCAAGTATTTTGCCCATACTTTAAACAATACTGTAGCGGCGCCGCCGCGTATGCTGATTGCATTTCTGGAAAATAACCTAAACGCTGACGGAAGCGTTAATATCCCGCAGGCGCTGCAGCCATATATGGGTGGAAAAACCAGAATAGAATAACATTCATATGAAAAGAAGCCCCGACATGCAAAGGAGGACGGCTTCTTTTTTTAATTCATGAAACTTTTTTTACATCTGATTCGTATTATCAGGGAAGGAGACGAATGAGATGATTCAAAGCCAGTTGGAAACCTACTTTCATAAGTATTATCAGGTCTGTTCCCGCGTGGCGTTTGCCATGGTAAAAAACCGTGCGGATGCGGAGGATATCGCGCAGGAAGTGCTGTTTCGCCTGTTTGTATACCAGCCCAAATTTCAGGGCGAGGAACATGAAAAGGCATGGATGATACGGACGGCAATGAATTTGTCAAAAGATTTGCTGAAAAGCAAATGGCATACTTCTACGATAGGGATGGAAGATGTGCCGAAAGCGCAGCAGCCGTATTTTGAAGAGCCGTTTGCGGACGGCGACGATACGCTGCGGGAGGTGTGGGAGCTGCCGG
>OFGG01001072.1_pt1 | contig 19540 bp, 23 predicted proteins | sample 1521701 | NCBI WGS metagenome assembly OFGG01 (sample SAMEA3504081, study PRJEB24116) | mouse gut metagenome | biome: mouse gut; feature: mouse-associated habitat; material: faeces | place: Denmark | collected 2011
CCGCCGGCCTGACGCTGCCCCGGCTCCAGGAGATTTCTGCGTGCTTCAATCGGTACTGATACAGGCGGCAGCAAATTTCACGTTGAAAACCATACAATCGCTGGCAGGTATTTTCCACCATGAGCACTTCCGGCAAGAACTCTCTTCGGTCGTTCGTCACAGTGATTTCTCTGCACAGTAACAGCCAGCCTGCATACGTCATCAGACAAAGGATATGCTGTATCCTTTCTGCAATCTCCACAAGGCCGGCCTCACTTACAAACCCGGTAATACAGAACCCAGTATAAACAACAAGGGGCTGCCGCACTAAGTACGACAGCCCCTTGTTATGGGATAAATATGTGATTAAGTTCAAATCAATCGAAACATGTTTTTATGATAATCAATGATTCCATCGCGCTTCATATAGGACAACTCCCGTGATAGAGCGCTGCGCTCCACATTGAGATATTCAGCCATAGCGTTCCTATTCATCGGAATAGTAAATGTCCTTTTTTGCTGATCGCGTGACACGCGCCATAAATAGGTCAGTATTTTTTCCCGTATTGTCGGACGCAGCAGACAATCAATACGTTCATGCAGCACAAGCCCTTTTTCAGCGACAATATTTATATAGTTGCGCAACAACCGGTCATGCCGGGGACATCCCCTTTCGCACCGGGCCAAAACCCGTTCAAACGGGATCTGTAATACAAAAACATCCTCTTGCGCCTGTACGGTGACAGGACTTTTGTGGTCTAAACTTGCCGCCAAGATAACGCCAATCTCGCTTCCCGCTTTGAGCAGAGAAATAATAATCAGCCTGCCGGATGAATCCCACTTAATAGCGCGTCCATGCCCTGATAATATAATTCCAAAATCGTATACCTTGTCTCCTTCCTCAATGATGTAGCCGCCTTTGGCATATTGGACATGCCTTGTGGAGAGGCACTTTAGCAGCCCGTCAATCTCTTGCGGTTCGATACCAGAAAACAGGCTGGTATCCTTCAAAGTATCTATGTATTCATTCATCGCTATAGCCTCGCATTTTGTTGCGTGCGCAACAAGAAATTCATCCCGATTATACTATAATAAAAGCTGAATAACAAGAGGAAAGGAAATGGAACATTATGAATCAGGAAAAAACGCTTTGGATTACCCGCACAGCAATTTTTGTCGCGTTGCTTGTTGTATTGCAAGCGGCTACCGCAGCATTAGGGAATACCATTATTACGGGGGCGGTTGTGAATATGCTGCTGGTTGTTTCCGTTATGACCTGCGGTATGATGTCTGGGCTTTGTGTCGCCGTCATTTCGCCCATTATGGCGAAGCTGATTGGAATAGGTCCGCTTTGGAGCTTAATACCTTTTATTGTGGCAGGAAACATTACCCTCGTATTGATTTGGCACTTCATAGGCAACAGACACTGGGGACAGAAATATACCTCGCTGATTATTGCGTTGGCAGCTGCGGCTGCCGCTAAATTTTTGGCCCTATACATCGGGATTGTACAAATAGCTGTGCCGTTGCTATTAAAACTGCCGGAACCGCAGGCAGCGGTCATTTCCAGTATGTTCTCCATACCGCAGCTGATAACAGCCCTGCTGGGCGGCGGTATGGCGCTGTTGGTACTCACACCGTTGAAGAGGGCGATTGAAGGGGGACAGAAGTAGCGGTGAACATAGTTTTTACCTACTCGTTCTATGGTTTAGCAGCAGTTTCACTGATGGTTTCTTTTGTCAAGGACAGACATAAAACGCTGTTATCCTTAAAAAAGGCATGGAAATTGTTCGCAGGCGTTTTTCCGCAATTTGTAGCCATTCTCCTTTTTGCGGGTGTGGTGCTTGCGGTGCTTTCGCCGGAAACAATAAAACGTGTGATCGGCGAGGAAACGGGGTTTACTGGTATGCTCCTGACCTCATTCGTTGGTGCGATTACAGTAGTCCCCGTTATGATTGCATTTCCCATCGTGGCGGAACTGATGAAGAATGGCGCGGGGATCGTACAAATGGCGGTATTCGTATCCACACTTACCACAGTTGGGATTATCACGATCCCGATGGAGATAAAGTATCTGGGCAAGAAAATTGCCATTCTTCGGAATGTGTTTGCGTTTATATTTTCCTTTATCACCGCTTATCTGGTGGGGGTTTTACTCAGATGAAGGCTATGTTGCAAAAATACTGGTTTCTATTTGTAATGATGCTCTGTAATTGCATCATTTGGCTTCATGATCCGCAGGTTGGAAAAACAGCGTTGTCTTTCGGCGGGAATATTTTTGCCAACTTCATATTCATACTGACGCCCGTTTTTATCTGTGTTGGCTTGATGGACGTATGGATTGAGCGGGAGAAAATAATACACACCATGGGGTCCAATTCCGGTATAAAGGGAATTGTCATCGCCGTATTGTCGGGCACGATAACGGCTGTTCCCCTATACGCGCTGCTGCCCATCGCTGGGGTGCTATTGAAAAAGGGGAGCAGGATCTCAAATGTGCTGCTTTTCCTTTGCGCAAGCGTAAGTATCCGTATCCCGCTGCTTCTTTTTGAAATATCCTCTTTGGGCGTGTCATTTACCCTGATAAGATTTGGCCTTAATCTGTTTGCCGTCTTTGTGATTGCCTTCATCATTGAAAAACTGTTGTCTGATAAAGACAAAATGGCAATTTATAAAAATGCGGACAAGCTATAACACAGCATTGACAGCTAGACAAGCAGGCGTGTCAAGATTCTCGATCTTAACACGCCTGTTTGCTTATGAAATATATGATTTAACGCATACCGGTCTTAATGAATTCAATCAACTTTTCCACATCGTCAAATTCATCATAGTCACCAAATATTCCCTCACGGTGATAAAGAATGCCTCTTTTTTCATTTGCTTCAAGACAATCCAACAGATGCGTCTCCCCATACCGTTTGGCAAACAGGGTAAAGGCGTAGGGCTTGATTTTATTCAGTAATCCTTTTTTACAGGTCTCTGTGCAGGCATAACAATGCGAAATGCCCCTTTCGGAAGAGCACTTCTTGTTTTCGCACTTATCCGCATCGGGACATCCATCCGACCCACAGCCATCGCATCTCACGTTCTCAGAGCACAAACAGCACGCAAGGCCACATCGTGCAACACCTAGTTCTCGCCGCATTTCCCCACCTCACCAAATCTTTTTACTGGATCGCGTCCTTCAGAGCTTTGCCAGCTTTGAACACTGGAGCTTTAGACGCAGCAATCTCGACAGGTTCCTTTGTCCGCGGGTTCCGGCCGGTGCGGGCCGCACGGGCCTTGACTTCAAAAGAGCCAAACCCGACCAGCTGAACTTTATCCTCCGCCTTGAGCGCATTCTCCACAACTCCAGTAAATGCGTTCAGCGCAATTTCACAGTCCTTTTTGGGCAGGCCGCTGGCCTCAGCCATCGCAGTAATCAGTTCATTTTTGTTCATAAACATTCTCCTTCTGTATAAAAAGTCGCTCGTGTATTATAGCCGCCCCATTGGGAAAAGGCAACCTACATCTCAGAAATTCTTTATTCCTTACTATACTTGTCATAGCGGCACTGCTCAAATACAGCGTTTCCCAACAGTGTAATCGCCTGTGCAGGGCATGAACTGATGCAGCGATAACACATTGTGCAGCGATCTCCCGCTGCTGCTTTGTGATTCTTTAGGGTGATGTTTCCCATTGGGCATATCTGGGCACATAGTCCGCAGCCCACACAGGCTTCACTGATTTTCAGCTTATCAGAGTAGTCCTTCGTCTTGCCATAATACCATAGGCGCTGACCCAAGAGGCCTGCTGCTCTGTTATAAAAGTTTAAGCCATCCCTTGGGTATTTGCCTTGCTTGATCTCTTGCGCACATTTTTCAATCTTTCTGTCCGCCGCTTTTATGATCTCCCGATTTTTTTCAACAGATCTTTTCAGCAGCTTCACATCGCAAATCGAATCCGGCATACAGATATGCAGGCCGCCAACGATACTCGCGCCACACTTTTTCAATAGCCGTGCAGAACATCCTGCTCCATCCCCGCTGAACAATCCCATTGTGGCAACACAAAGCACTTGCTTGTTTTTCCAAAGTTCCGAATTGTCTTTGATAAAGTTCCGTACCATAACTGGTGCATTGGAGAATTGAACGGGGTATGCCAATACAATAAACTCGTGCTGTGATAATAAACGCACAGTTTCTTTTCCCTCAATGGGAACTGCCTGCGCAGTTTCATCCAATAAATAAATCAGCTTTTCGATACAGTGTTTTGTGTTCCCTGTGCCACTTAAATATACGCCAATCATAGCTTTGCCCCCAACGTGGATTCTTCATGCGGATACGACCAATCATTTCCCCAGCTCACATTGTAGAAGCATTATAGAGAAAAAGCAATCAAAATTTCAAATTTATATGCAATCCATATCTTATTTTGATGTTGTTCATATCCTTGTCCACTATACTGGTGAAACCTCGCTTGGCCTTCTACTTGGTGGATGGTGTATTGTGGGGATAGAAAGGAGTTGCTGAAAATGTTAGAAAGTTTGACTGTAACCCCAACAGCTATCATCATCATGGCGTTGGTTGGTCTGTTCACACTGGTACTACCGCTGGGGCTTGGAATTTTCTTTTGGCGAAAGTCAAAGGGGCGGTGGCGGTTTTTCTTCATTGGCTGTATCATATTCCCCGTCTTTGTGCTGATCCTGGAACGGACTGCACACAGCCTCCTGCTCTATGGCGCTCCTGGAGCAGTGCTGCAGGGAAACATCTGGCTGTATGCTTTTTATGCCGGTCTGATGGCGGGCGTTTTTGAGGAATGCGGCCGCTGGCTGGCTTTCAAGCTTTCCCTCCGATGGAGCCGAGGGCCAGGGGATGCGCTGATGTACGGCGCGGGACATGGAGGCATAGAGGCGATTCTGCTGGCCGGGATGACGATGTTAAGCAATATTACGCTCGCTTTGGCTTTGAATCGCGGCGGACTGGAAGCGGTAGAGGCTATGATGGGTCCTTTATCGGAAACGGGGCTGGCTGCCATCCAGGGCTTATGCGCTAACCCGGCAGGCATCTATTTCTGGACCGGTTTTGAACGGCTGGTGGCGGTGGGGCTGCACATCGCGCTGTCGGTACTGGTGTATGTCTCCGTAAAGCGGAGGGACAACTGGTTCTGGTTCCCCGCCGCCATCCTGCTCCACACTCTGGTGGATATGGTGACGATTCTTACCGCCACCTGGCTTCCTATCGCAGCTACTGAAGTGATTTCGGCCTTACTTACTCTAGGTATTGTTTTTGTAGCTCGCAAAATCTACATTTATGAGAGAATTATTGAATAAAGCCTAATGTTAGGAGCGCACAGCAGAATAAACTAAATTATAGCGACTAAAAAGTGCGGAATAACTTGTAATGTTAGTTCAAGAGACGATAAAGAAAGGTGTTAAATATGATTGGAAAAGTATTTACTTATTTTTTTGCTTTGATATTGGCTTTTTCTTTGAGCATTTCTTCCCCTGACACTTTTGAAGAACCAATAAATATACCAGACATTGAAACAATAATGATAAATGAGCGGGAGTATTATTTAATTTCTACTGAGACCCAGTTGCGTATGATTGACTATTATGGGTTGGATAGAAGCTATATGCAGCAAAATGATATCGAAATTTCAGATGTAGAGTGGATACCAATAGGAACTTCTGATAATCCGTTTACAGGCTCTTACAATGGGAATGGGTTTAAGATTGTTGGGTTAACCGATAATACCCCCAGCACCACGCTTTTCGGAAGTGCCAATAGCGCAAAATTGTATAATATCACTTTTTCAAATGATGGAATCAGAAATACCAATTGTGAAGCAAAAGACTTTGTCTGTGGAAGTGAAGAGAATTGCCAGATTTTTGATATATTTTTTGAGTAATATTTCAAATAATAATGAATGTTAATTATACTGCATTTTGCTAAAAGAATCCGGACTCGATAATCACTCCATCGTGATTGGATCTTTGGGCTACACAGTATGAAAATAGACTGATTTATCCCCCAGGCAAAAAAGAGTGGCACAGCTCGCAATGAACTGTGCCGCTCTTTTTCTTGTGGTTCGTTTTACTCCCACTTGAAGCATTTTACCGCAGCCCCCATGCAGACCACAGTCACCGCCCCCATCACGGCCACAGGCAGCCAAAGACCGCCTGTGCGCAGTCCCAGGAAAGCCGCTTTCATCAGCTGGATCCCCTGGGTCAGCGGAAAGACAGACACGATTTTCTGCATAGCGCCCGGCATAACCTCCAGGGGCAGCGTCGCGCCGGAGAAGATCAGCATGGGGAAGTAGAGCAGGCAGGCGATTACACTGGCGGATTTTGCGTTCCTGGCGATTCCCCCCACCATCAGCCCGATACTCAGGGTGGACACCATCGTCAGCAGCCAGCTTCCCAGAAACGCCGGCAAGGAGCCGGGAATGGCCGCCTTCCAGAACAGCATGGAGGCCAGCAGCAGTGTCACCATGGACACAGCGCAGTAGAGCACATAAATAGTAAACTCCACCGCCAGGAGCTTGGCCGGGCTGACCGGCGTCACCTGAAACCGCTTGAGGATTTTCCGCTCCCGGTACTCCGATACCACCAACGGAAGGCCCATCAGCCCGCTGGCACAGATGGAGATGGTACACAGCGCGCCGATGGATTGCTCCAGGAAGGTGTAGGAGGCGCCCTCCGCGGCCGGCTTTGTGCCGTAGATAAAGCCGAGAATCACCAGTACCACCAGCGGCAGGATCACCGCGAAGATCACCATATTCATGTTGCGGATATTCAGCTTCAACTCATGTTTCAGTAATGTACCAAAAGACCTCATGCCGCATCCTCCTCTCCGGACAGCTGAAGATAGGCGTCCTCGAACTTCTCACAGCCGCTCTGCGTTCTGGCCTGCTCCACTGTGCCATAAAACACTGCCGTACCCCTGCGTAAAATACAAATTTCATCACACAGCGCCTCCACCTCGTCCATGAAGTGTGAGGTCAGGAGGATGGTCAGGCCACCCGCTTTCAGTTCTGAGAGGATCTTCCATACATCCCGCCGGGCTTTGGCATCCAGGCCGGTGGTCAGCTCGTCCAGAAATACCAGCTCCGGGTTTGGAATGAGAGCCAGGACGATAAACAACCTCTGGCGTTCGCCGCCTGACAGGCTCTTAACCGCATTTTTCAGCTTGCCGCCAATCCCGAACCGCCGGCACAGCTCCCGCCAGTCTGCCGGATGGTTATACAGGCAGGCGATCTCCTCGCACAGCTCAAACACCTTGATCTCCGGCTGATAGTCGCCCTCCTGGAACTGGACGCCCACCCGCTGGAATAGAGCGCCGCGTTCCTTCCTGGGGTCGTGGCCCAGCACCGAGACCGCGCCGGAGTCTGCACGCCTGGTCCCCAGGATGCACTCAATGGTGGTGCTTTTGCCCGCCCCGTTAGCGCCCAGCAGGCCAAACACCGTACCACGCTTAATAGAGAGGTCCAGCCCGCTCAACACGGTTTTACCCTGGTAGCTCTTAGTGAGGCCGGTTACTTGAACGGCCAGCTTTTCATCTCTCATACGGATTTCCTCCTTTTGATGGCCCGCAGCTCGATGTAGCCCCGCTCGCCTCGGGGCTCCAGTTGGATACGGGGATTGCTGTCATCCCACTCATAGCCGATGACAGCCGGGTCGTAGTGGTCCATGGCGTACTGCACAGAGAGGATGGCCTGGGAGTAATCCTCCTCTTTGAAGGGCTCGCCCTGGAAGGCCAGGTACTCTGCGGCTGGCAGGGTGATGACATCGAACCCCTCCGGAATGTCCCCGGCGTAGTCCGGCATCGTTTCAACTCCCTGCACATAGGTTGAGGTGTCCGGCTTCTTGTACGCATCCGGCAGCCAGAGGCAGACCGGCTCGCCGCACAGGGAGTCCATGCTGGCCAGGATGCCCCAGACCTCGCAGCTGACCTCCGCACAGTAGGTGAAGTAGTCCTCGGCCCGGACGCCGCGCTTGAGGATGACCTTGCGCTCCGGCTTGCGGACCACCTGGACGAATACGCTTTGCAGGTTTTCCATATCAACGGTATCCTTTCTCAGCTCCTTGAATTTCACGCCATAGGGGATAAACAGCCGGATTGGGACGGGGGCTTTCACGTAGTCCCCAGGGTTACAGCCAAATTCCCGGCAAAAGGCGCGGGTGAAGCCGTCTATACTTTGAAAGCCGCAGTCATAGGCCGCGTCGGTGACAAAGCACTGTTCCTGCTTCAGACGCATGGCGGAGTGGGAAAGCCGCATCCGGCGGATATACTCCGCTGGCGTGAGGCCCAGCCGTTCCTTAAACAGCCGGTGGGAGTGCCAAGGGGAAAAGAGCGACACCTTGGAGAGGGTCATCAGCGTGATCTCCTGGTCCAAATGGGACTCAATGTAATCCTGCATCCGCTGAACCGCCTCAGTCTGCTGATCCAAAGTCCATCACCTCCATCTGTGTTTCCCATCTTACCACGCCCAGTACCGGCCTGCTCGACTTTTTTTGCTATCCGGAAACTACACACTGGGCTGGCCCATCATACGGATGTGGTTTCTGGCCTTGGAGACCCATGCGGTCACATGGTTAGCCGGGGCGCCGAGCAGTTCGCCAATCTCCTTACTGGAGTATCCGTCAATGCGCATCCGGATGGCCCGGATGCCTTTCGCCGTGGTGCCGGTGGCTGTAGCTTCAGCCCGGTCCAGCAGCCCCATCAGTTCCCGACAGGCATCCCGCTCCTCCAGACTGTCGTCCACTACGCCGCAGGGCAATTCCGCCGGGTCTGTGGCCTGTTCCCGACTGCGGCGTGTGGCGTACTCCAGCTGTGTGTAGATCTCATTGCGGATCAGGCAGTAGGCATAGGTGGAGAATGCGCCCTTGTGTCCGGGCTGGTCGGTCTGGGCCGCCTTGCACAGGCCAATGCACCCGATCTGGAAGAGATCATCATAGGTATAGATGCAGCCCTTGTCCAATGTGTGAACGCAGTCCCCTATTACCTTGCCCACAAGCCCCATATTTTCTTCTACTTTTACTCGCTGTTCTTTTGTAAGCGGCAGCATACCATTCACCTCCCGATATTTTAAGTTCACGCCGCCCCAGTGCGCTGGGCCAGCAGTTTCCTGCTCTCTCGGATCACAACCCGGCAGTAATACTCGCCCAGATGCCCGATGTGGGCGTGAGACATGGGCGCCTGCGTCGTGTAAGACAGCCATTGGTATGCCTCCCGCCTGGTCATCAGGCCGGACTTATGGAGCTGGTCGAACTGCTGATGGGCCTCATACCGCAGCCGCCTTAGCTCCGGCGGGGCCAGCGTGCCCATTGGTTCCAGAGTCCCCGGGTGGGCCATGACAAAGGAGTCGCACGCGGGATAGCCGGAGCAGACATACACCTTGGCATCCGGCCGGTGGGTCTTACAGATCCCTTCCGCGCTGCGCAGGACTGCCGGGCGGCCGCAATGGCACCGGACCTGCCCAGATGTACCTCGTGGGTTCCATACCTTTCCCCGATTGGATTTTCGTTTCATGCTCAAAACCTCCAAATAAAACAGAAAGAGCCGGAAGGCTGCCGAAAAAAGACAATGCAAAGCCAAGCGCTGGGATAGTGGGGTCGCACCCAGCCATTGACTCTGCACTGTATTTCAGCAGCCTTCCGGCTACAATTTTATGAGACAAGACCTGCGTCGTGTGGATCCGGCTATACAGCAGATCCGTAACGATTCCCTGCTAAGTTCCGGCAGGTCTGACGCCAGGTTATCCCGGCGTATCGAGAGCCTGAACGCAGTGTCTTGCTATAGATAAATATTACCATAAATATTTTGAAAAGTCAACAAAATTCCAAAAAATACACGGTTTATTCACAAGTTTTGTGTCAAAGTGAGTATGGGAGCGCGAAGTCAGTATTACGGCTCGTCTTCTTCATACTCCCACTCGTCATAGGCGTATTCCTGGCGCTTCTTTGTGATATGGAGCGTGGCGATTACTCCGGCCACGACGGCCAGGCCGACCAGAAAGATGACTGCTGGAATCGGAAGGCCGCCTTGCTGCCCCTCTTTCTGGGGGCTGACTGGAGCCTCCGGCACGGGGTCGGATACAGCGGGCGGAGGCGGGTCGGTCTGCTCAGGTTCCAGGTCAGGGATCGGGGCGGTGGAGTGAATGCAGCTCAAGGTATAGGTCGTGCTGCCGCCCAGGTCCATGGTCAAAACGCCATACTCGTCTACCACAACCGGAACAGGAAAGATACCGGCGTCGGTGCGCAGCTCAAACTCCACCCCGGCCCAGCGCGTTCCCAACTGCAGGACCAGTTGGTCGGGCTGCTGCACAATTTTCGGCTCAGTGCCGTCGGTATCCGCATAGGCGGCAGGGGTTAAAACGGCGATCAGCGCCATGACGGTTATGAGCATGGGAAACAGCCGGTTTTTTCGCTTTTTTGATCTATTCATCGGTTTATCGCTCCTTTGCAATGGATAGCAGAAGGGCAGAGCCGTTTTACCGGCTCCGCCCGTTCAAAGATAACATGGATCCTATCAATTTGCTCGAATTTATACTGTTTCATGATCGGCAAGGACGGTCTCTATGTCCCTCCCCCCGTAAAGTACGCGGGTGATGTTCACGATTTTGCGGTCGTGATCCGGCGTATAGAACACACAGTAATGGTCTACCGGCATAACCCGCCAGCCCCGGCTATACCATGGCTCTTTTTCATACCGGCGATACCGCTCCGGCATCCGGTCGAGGGCGCAAATGTTTTCCTCCAGTCTGGCAAGCTGCGCCGCAGCGTTTTGGACCGATTGCAGCTCGTAGGCGATATACTCAAAGATGCCGCGCAAGTCCTGTTCTGCCTGAGCCGCGATCTCGACTGAATATGTCATATACCGTAGTCCTTTCGGATTTCGTCAAAAACCCTGTTTGCCGGTCTTGTCCTGCCCGCCAGAACATCTTGGTATCCCTTTTCCAATTCCTGGTCAAGTTCCTGTGCGGTCAGCTTGCCCATATCCACTACCCTTGCCTGCGGCAGCTTCATTTCAAAGGGGATGCCACGCTGCAAAATGATTTGCTTATAGAACATATTGATCGCGTTAGAGACCGGGATACCCAGCGCAGCTAAAATGCTTTCCGCCTGTTCCTTTACTTCCGGCTCAATGCGGGCGTAGAGGTTTGCTGTCTTTGCCATGTGAGACACTCCTTCCTGTAGATGGCAAACTGTTTCCCTCATATTATACCACTATGTCCGCACAATAGCAATACATTTTCAGAAGCATGTGGTCTGGGTTGACTTTCCATGCTGCTGCACCGTACATGAGTCCAAGCTGAAAGATTGAAATCAGGACCTTCTGACATTCAGCGCACGGTGGACATATGGGTGATGACGCCCCAGATACGGTTGCTCTCGTAATTGATGCCCAGGATGCGCACTGAGACACGGCAGCCGCGGGGCGGCCGGCCCCGCTTGGGATAGGTACACAGGCAGTCGATGCCGCCGTCCAGGGAGACAAATACTCCGGTAGTATCCACCATACTGACTGTACCCACATACAGGCTGCCCACCGCATACTTCTTCAGCGCTTTCTCATAGGGGTTCTCACCTGCCTGCTTGACAGATGCAGACACCCGGAGTCTGCTGCGGTCGGACCGGTCTACCTCCAGCACCCTTACCAGCACGCGCTGTCCAGACTGGTAGTGGGCGGTGGCGTCCACCCACCGCTGGTAGGACAGTTCCCGCAGGGGGATGTAGCACTCCGCGCCGAACAGGTCCACGAAGATACCCGCCCGGATTACAGAGACCACCCGGGCCTCGGCGCAGATGCCCGCATAAATCTGATAGTTGCCGTCCCGGTCGGTGCGGAAGTAATACTCCTTCCGTTTCATGGCCATGGCCTCCAGACGACTGGCCGCCACGATGCCGCTCTCCTGGTCGATGCCCTTGATGATGTAGTCCACCTCGGCGCCCAGCCGTTTGTTAAGCAGGTAGTGCAGGACATCGCCCTTGGGCTGCCCACGGTAGTCCTCCGGTTCCTCCACCGCCTCCAGTACCGGGATAATGACCTTGTAGTCGCCGTGGTAGGTGACGGCGTAGGACATCTCCGGGTTGTCCGCCAGCCGCTCCACGCCCTGGATGGTGCCGGTCAGGATCTTCTTGCCCTTCAGGGACTCCACCAGGTCCAGCAGGTCGCTGCGCAGCTTGTCCGTATCCGTCTCAACCGTGCGCTCAGCGTCAATGGAAACCACGCGCTGGCCGCGCCGGCCAGGCATTCTGAGCCGGCTTTTGGGCTGCCCGGAGTCAGTCTGGGAGGCGGCAGGTCCAGACTCGCCCGCAGCCTCATCATCTGGCACTTCAGAGCCAGTCTGGGAACCGGCCTTTTCGTCCGCCCGGCCTTCAGCGCCTTCCAATAATTCCAGGTCAGTCTGGGGAAATTCCGGGGCTCCGCCGGGCTCCAACGTCCCATCTCCGGCAGGTTCCAAGCCAGTATGGGGAACAGCGGGCGGCTCGCCCAGGCCAGGCGGTTCTGCGCCGGGTTCCAGGTCAGCCTGGGGCGGCTGTCCGCCTCCCGGCTCCTGATTCATCTCAGTCTGGGGAGCGTTGGGGTCCAGCGGTGCGCCCTCCGCCAGCTCCAGGTCGGACGGGGTCGGAGCGCCAGGCTCACCGCCCGGTGTCAGGCCGGTACCGTCGGCGCCAGCGGTCTGATCCACAGTCTCATTGCCGAGCAGAGGATCCTGATCTTTCAATTCCTTTTTCGTACGTGCCATGATTTGTTTCCTCCTTGTAGTTGATAAAAATAATGCGTGGTTGCCTAAAAATCAGACGGCGGCTTCGCACTCTCGTAGAGGGTCGGCCTCCGCCTGGCACGCTTGGGTGTTTCTGCCGGCGCCACAGCAGGGGCGGCCTCCGGTTCCGCAGGCGGTGCATGTTCTTCTGGAGCTGGGGCAGGTATAGCCTCCGGCACTTCAGGGGCAGGCTTTGGGTCCACAGCGGAGGTGCGTTGGAGTAGTGGATAGTCTCGTATACTGGTTTTGACACACTCTTTGGCATAGGGGTGGCCAGTGTAGTCAAACTTCCTCGCCCGCAGGATTTTCTGGCCACGGATGATGATCAGCAGTTGATCATTGGGCAGCCGCAGCACCTCGTCGGGCGTAAGCAGCCTGCGGCGGCCAAGCCCCTGCGTATATCGGTATTGGGGAATGATCTGGGCAATGGCGATGCTCTGCCGGGTCGTCATGGTGGAGTTGACCTCCACCGTCATATCGCCGCTTCGGACACTGAAATATTCCGCCGTCACATCGTCTGTGCAGCCCAGCATCAGCTGCGTGTCCGCATTGCCTACCAGCTCCGCCCAGAGGTTGTTGGGATAGCGGTTCTGGATCTGAGGCAGGTTTTGGCAGCACATCAGGACCTGGAGGGACCGGGAGCGGATGGTGCTCAAACGCCGGGAAAAGTCCGGGATGACACCGATGTTGTTCATCTCGTCCAGAACGATATTCACCGGCACTGGGCACCGCTGTTCCGGCGTACTGTCAGCGAAGCGGACCAGCTTGATGAACAGAAAGGCGAAAAAAAGGGACGACAGAAATTCCAAAGAGGAGTTCTGGTCATCCAGGATGATGTAATATGCGCATTTGGTCTGCCCGGGAAGAGCGAGGTCGATGTCAGACTGACGGGTGATACTTCGGACGGCCTCACTCTGGAGTACCTGCAGCCGGGTGCCCAAGCCCAGGACCACACCGGCCCGCACGGAATCGCTGGCCTGGCTGAACAGGCTGTAGGGTGCCCGGGCCGGATGGTCCAAAGGCAGCCGGTCAAAGAGAGCGGTGAGCTGCTTTTCCGTGTTCTGGGTAAGCATCTGGTAGACGGCAGGCAGGTTCCGCTCCTCTGGGCGGCGTGTGGAGTCCAGATCCACATAGAGGATCAGGCTTTTCAGAAGATTCGCCTCACCGTTATCCCAGAAATGGTCCCCCTTGCCGTCCCCCTTCGTGTTGGCAATGATGACATCCGTCAGCACCTGAGCCATCAGGGTATCGCCGCCCAGGTCAAACATGCAGTTCCATGAGTCGCTCAATTCGGGCTGTAGCAGGTTGTAGACCCGGACGGTATAGCCATATTTTCGGAACAGTTCCACTGTGTCGGAGTAAATTTCCGACTTGGGATCTGTGACTACTACCGACTCCCCGCGCCGTATGCTCTGGAACAGCGCCGGGCGAATCACTCCTCTGGACTTCATGGTGCCGCTGGCGCCGAAGACTGCGATGTGCTTATTGAGCCGGGTATCTTCAGGCAAACAGATCACGCTGCCACGGTCAGTCTGGCCCAGTATGATGCCCCGGGCCTTCTGCGGGCTGGCCACCTCCAGGACTGTGCGCAGTTCCGTCTCAGCCATCCAACCGGCGGTGCCGTAAGTGCCTCGCTGGCTGCGGGAAAAATTGCGGTCATCAAAGTCGCGGCTCCCAAAGCGGTCATAGAGCCGGACAAAAGCATAGACGCTGCCGCCGATCAAGGCTACCAGCCCCGTGTACTTCAGTCCAGACAGGGTAAGCGCTTGGCGCCAGCAGGAAAGTGGCCCAAAGCGGATGTCGCCGATCTGGGCCTGCCCCTGCATACCGCCGCTGGCCAGCCATACCTGATACTTGGTGAGCAGCTGGCACACCAGCCCGCCAAGATAGAGCAGAGTGGCCAGACCCAGTATGACAGCGATGATAATGCTAATGGTACGGGTACGGTTATTGTTCAAGGCGGTACCTCCTCCCGTGGATCACTGTACTCCGGGTCAGTCAGGCCCAGGGCATCCTCCAGTGCATCCACAGTCACCTCACGCAGTCCTACACGGTTACCCAGATAATCCCGGACAAATGCCGTTTGCCACGGAAAGCACAGCACCTCACAGCGTGCTTCGCTGTACTCCAGCGCCTGGCGCAGCCGCAGGAGCCGGGCCAGGTCTCCATCCAGATGGGAAAGGATGAATGTCCCATCCCGCTGGGCATCGCGTTCAATGATGCCAGGGCCAACAGCACGCCATTCTGAAGGGAATACTGCAGAGAGTACCTGTTCGTTCCAGTTTGGGAGCATCAGAATCCTCAGCAGCCGGATACCCTGCCGGTCCAATGGAATGAAATGGATATGGGGGTAGATACGGTCAAAGCGCAACTCCATGCGGCGGCTCTTATCCGACTCCTCCATCGTGCGCAGCGCAATGTCCATACACTCACCTAAGAGCAGCGCATGGTCTGCCTGGGGTATGCCGGCATTCATCCGAGCCAGCTCCGCAAGGTGCTGCGCGGTCTTGAACTCACCCATGCCGCTCCATTTCATGACGGCGCTGCGGGTGTTGTAGATGGCCCAGCAGGTCTCATGAGCAAACAGGGCCCCCGTCAGCCGGGTAAAGATGGTCTTATTCATCTCTGTGCTGTCCAGACGCTTGAGTGATCTGGCGATGTAAAGTGCAGGAGAGGTAGGGACGACTTGGGCGATGCGCTGCTTTTGCAGGACTGGCAGGGCATAGGGCCGGAACTCGATCCCAGCACCCATACACATTGCCAACGTCTCGGCGACCCGATGATTTCGCTGCACATGTCCAGTACTGCTGGAAAAGCGGTGTCCGCCGGATAAGGCCAGATACTGTTCCAGTGCCGCCGGATGGAGTGTGTTCAGGAGTGGGAGCGCGGTTTTGTGGAGACGAATGGTACGCCTGTCCCGTTTACCGCTGACGGACAGCATCTTACAGCTGCCCAGGTCCGCCCCAGACTCATTTCGGAATTGCTGGGTTTGCTCCAGCCGATATACCAGAGCCTCCAGAGAGCGAACACTCCCCAAAAGGCGCATAGAGCGTGTAGGAAACTCGCCAGCAGCAGACAACAGAAGCAGGAGGCGATACGCATGACTGCCCGGGCGGAGTGTAATCATTCCTGCGCCTCCGTCTCACTCAAATTTGCGGCATCTCTCCTCCTCTCTTTGCCGCAATCCGGCCCCTCGTCACGCCGCCGGCCCCTTGGTTTTTCAGGGATTTTCCGGTGCTTGAACTGTAAGTGACTGGACAGCGGCAAATTCCGGCCTTTCATACCTATCTTTTTCCCTGCGTTACGTCCGATTTTCATAGAGCGGCACCTCCTTCAGCCTGTCGTGAAATGCGGCATAGATCCAAGTGGGAAACTGCTCCCTGGGGACAACATAAACCTCTGTACGGTCTGCCGGTCCGGCAGCGCTGCAGTAGAAATGAGCACACCGCGCAGGCGCGTCATCGGGCAGCAGATAGAGGGCGATGATATCTGTCACCATGTTCTGCTCGATGTTGTCGTGATCCCGCCACGCCCGCTCCGGTCGGTTGCTGTCATAGACATGGCGGTAGATCAGCACACAGTCAGAATAGCTGGTGGGCACCTTGCCTTTGAAAAACCGGTTCATAACCGGATAGAGGGCCTGCTGGATATAGACCGGGGAACCACTCCCCTTCTTGGGGAGGAGCGCAGGGATCCGCAGGCAAAACCAGCCCAATTCGGTGTAGCCCATTTCAATGGGGATGGCCTGTTCCATCAAAGCGTCCACCGCCTCCTGCACCTTGGGCCGTCCCGTATAGGCGGGGAGCGCCCGCGCCAGCAGAACGGCCTGCTCCAGGATCGCTTCAAAACGAAACGCCGCCTCATAGGCGGCGTTCAGGTTGCTCTGCTCCGAAAAGAGTCTTGTCTGTGTCAAAGCGTCAGAGGCCCGTTTGAACTGCACTTCCGTTCTTGACAGAACGCGGCCAAAATCAGTCTGAGCCATTCTGTGCGCCTCCTTCCTCTGTATAGAATTTGACAGTGGGGACCTCCTGCCCGTTGTAGTCCACCGTGGCGAACAGGCAGGGGACATTCGGCAGCACCAGTTCTTGGGCCATAGAGATTCTGGGCAGGACAAAGATATAGCGCAGGTCCTCCTGGGGCTGGAGCAGCCGGGCCAGGTGCTGCTCCCCATCGTAGAGCACCACGATCTCATAGCCCATATTCTCCTTGAGGAAGAAAATCTGGGAGGGATAGGTGGCTGGATAGTGGGCCATAGGCTCCACATGGTCGATAAACTGCAGCAGCACCCACACCGACAGGATGATACGCTGCTCCGGCTGGCACATGGGGTCAACACCCAGATAGTAGCCGCCGGAAATGTCATGGAGCATCACTTCCCGCTTGAGGCCGCGGATAATCTTCTCAGCGGTCTGCGGCGGCTTATCCTTCAGCAGTCGAACCACCTGCGTCTTGGTAAGCGCCCCGTACTGAGTCAGCCAGTGTATGATATACTGTTCTTCCTGCAATAGCATAGATTCACCTCGTTTCATGCGTATAATTGGGGTAAATACGTTTTTTGGAGCTTATGCGTTTTCTTCGTCCGCCTCGCCAGCCGGGATGCCGCTCCGTTCGGCCAGGTCCGCGACTGCTTTCATTTCGGTCAGCATGGCCTCCAGTTCGGCCCGGTCGGTGGTGATCATCTGCTGTTCCTCCCTGGATGCCTTGATGATAACCGGTACCTTATTGCTGTTGCTGGAGATCAGCGCCTCGCCGCGCTCGAACTGGGTAATACTGCGGATCTCTGTGCGGGTGAGCTTCAAGACATCCTTGACATACTCAGCCTCGTCTGGTTCCAGGTTGAGGATGATCTTGGTCTTGCTGTTGTTGAGAATAGCCCGTCCATAGCGTCCGTCCTCCAGGCCAAAAAAGTCGGACAGGTCCTGAGTAGCAGCCAGAGCTCCGCCGCCGTATCCGCGGATGATTTTGAAAATCTCCAGGCAGAACTCAGCCGCCTGCTTGTTGGCAGCGCCGCCGATCAGCTTCCAAATCTCGTCGATGAACACCATCTTCCGCTTGGTACGGTCGGCCTTTACCTGGTCCCAAACATAATCCAGGGCGATCATCATGCCCACCGGGAGCAGTTTGCCCTTCAGCTCTGAGATATCCAGTACGATGTACTTGTTGCTCAGGTCCACGTTGGTCTGCCGGTTGAAACTCTGGGCGCTGCCAGTGACAAACCGGCTGACGATGGTGGCCAGCCGGGTAGTAAGAGGATTTTCCTTCAAGTTCTCATAGAGGTCGCCTAGGATGGGCATGGGTTTCATCACTGTCCGGCTGGTGTCAGTGTAGAGAGAGGCATTGTCGTGGGTAATGCCGAACTGGGTATAGGTCTTAATTAGCGCCTCGTCCAGCATCTGCTCCTCCTCATTGTTCATATCAGGGATCAGCAGGGAGAAAAAGATCATCAGCTGCTGCACCTTCCGGGCCAGCATGGAGTCAATGTCGCTGTAATCCAGCTCGTCGATCAACTCCATCTCCGGGGTGATGGTGGGGCGGATCTCCATGACGTTGATACAGGCGGTAGAGCCGGGAGCCAGCTTGATATAGGCGCCGCCCACTTTGTGGCAGGCCCGTTTGAACTCGTGCCCCTTCAAAGGTGCCAAGATAAAGCACTGGATGCCTCGCATCCGCATCCGCAGGGCCATGACCTGCATGGTGTAGGTCTTGCCCGCCCCGGAGGTGCCGCAGATGGTGAAGTTGGCGTTCTTGTTGACCTTCGTATTGAACGGGTCAACGATGCACAGGGAGTTGTTGTGCCGGTTGAGGCCCAGCAGGATACCGTTATCGTCGGACAGCTCGAAGCTGGTGAACATATAGGTGGAGGCGGCCCCGCTGGTCAAAACATTGCGCTTGGATTTGCGCTCCAGACTGGCGTCTATGCTGAGGAACGGCATGGTGGAGCGCAGGGCGGCCTCCTGTTGAAACATGCAGTCCGACACCTGGATGTCCATGGACTTCATCAGGTCGGTCATCTGCTGCTTGCGCCACTGCAGCTCCTCATAGCCGGCAGCGGACACGGTGATGAACACTGACATGTAGAACAGGTCCTCGTTCCGGCTGGACAGACCCTGTTTGATGTAGTAGCCAGCTTGGATGGATCCCGCCAGCTCCTCGTAGTCGGTAGAGGTATCCTGTAATTCCCGCAGTTTGGTGCGGTTGAGCCGGATGCGCTGGGCGACCCGGTCAATGGTCTTGCCCCGAATCTCCCGGCGCAGGTGCAGGTCCACATCCACACCCTCACCGGCGTTGATCAAAGCCGACATCCAACCGCCTCGGACCGTCTGAGGGAACCCGTTCTTCCGAACATACAGGTAGGTATAGTAGATGCCGTCCATGACCAGGTAGCCGGGATGGGTCAGGTCAAGGCCCCGTGGTGCAATGAAATTGGAGGCCCGGATATGGGGGACGGGATCGATACCCACCACACGCTTCCTGGCGGCCATGGCGTCCACCACCACCCGGTTAAGCCGGTTTTGGAACGGGTCATCCACACAGGAGCGGCGGTTGAAGTACATATACAGCACCTCAGCTGTGAACGCGTCTTCGTCCTTGGGTTGCACGATGCTGTTGCCACACTGGGCAAAATAGGTACGGGCGTTCTGGGTCACCACCTGGAGGGCGGAATAAATCTCGCCATAGTCGGGATCCATCTGCCGCCGCCCGTTGGGGGCCTCATACTGGAAGATCAGAAAGAACCGGCGGGACAGCGCCTCGCGGCTGCCCTCTTCCCGGATGAACTGGATGGTGCCTTCTCCCAGGCGGCGGC
>OFGG01001073.1_pt1 | contig 19539 bp, 12 predicted proteins | sample 1521701 | NCBI WGS metagenome assembly OFGG01 (sample SAMEA3504081, study PRJEB24116) | mouse gut metagenome | biome: mouse gut; feature: mouse-associated habitat; material: faeces | place: Denmark | collected 2011
AGCCAGTCCCCCGAACCGGAAGTGGCAGCGCCGCCCTCCGCTCCTGCCCTTGTGGGCAGCGCCACCAACTGGGGGCTATAGGTAAAGGTATAGGAATCGGAATAGGCAACCGTAGAAATCTCCTGTTCCTCCCGGATGATGTACTCCTCCCGTTCCAGACCGTTCCCTCTGACAATCAGCAGATAGAGGCCGGGCTCCAGGCCTGCTGCTCCGGGCGATGCCAGGCTGCTGTTCGGCATCGCCCCGTCCACCACCGGCGCTATGGCGCTGCCATCGGCGAAGGCCATAGCCGCGGCCTGCTGGGCCAGGGAAGTCCAAAGCTCTATATCATCTGCCCCTGGGCTCTCCACAGGCACATTGCACTCCAGTCCTGCAAATGCATCCAGATTCACGAAGCGATATGTGTCATAGCCGTCCACCTTCTCGGCATCCGCCACCCTGTACAGGTCGATGGCCACATCAGGCATCTCCTCCGCGCCATCTTCCCCCATCGATGTTGCCGCCAGCTTCACCTGGAGCCTACATTCCCTGTCCAGGTCAAGTGTCGGGGCCGCATGGGCCGTGCCGCCCGGCATCAGTACCCCGGCGAGTAGGCCTACCGCCATCATGGACGCCGTCGCAAGACATATCAGCCGGCTCTTCCAGTTCGTTTTCATGGGCGTTTCCTCCTTTTAGCTCGAATCATTCTATGGTTCTCTTCTATTCTTGAACTCCTCCAGGAGCTCCTCCCCTGTCTTCCTGTTCCTCCTGCCGGACACTGCCAGCATGATGACAAGCGAAACGAACAGGAGCGGTATCCCCACTGCAGGGATGACGTAATAGGAAGGTATCCTCTGGGCTTCCGCGGTGACAACTACAACGGCTTTCTTGTCAAGGTTGTCGATCCGATGCCCCCTGACCAGCATCCTGTGGGTGTTGACTCCGTAGGGGGTGCATGTCACCAAAGTGCAGAAGTCCTTCCCCGGGACAATTCCCAGCTCATCCACCTCCTCCGGGAGCACGATGCGGATCTGATCCACTTCATAGGTAAAAACCTCGTCCAGGGCGCTCACCGTGAAGAGATCTCCCATTCCCATATCATCCAGATCCGTGAAAAGCCTGGCTGTAGGCAGGCCTCTGTGCCCGGACAGCACACAGTGGGAGCCTTCCCCGCCCACCGGCAGGGAAGAACCGGCTATATGCCCCACAGCCACCTGCAGGACGGACTCCTCGGTGCCATGGTAGACCGGCAGGTTCACATCGATGGAGGGAATCTGGACATATCCCATGATTCCCGTGCCCGTCAAATCCAGCAGGGACTCGTACTCGGCATACTCCTCGTCGCTGAGCTTGAAGTGCACCCCCGGGCTCAGGGACGCGTTGTACGCCGCTGCCGCCTCCAGCATCTCCCGCTTCACGTCCTCGTCCATGTCCGCCACGGCATCCACATAGTTTGCGATGGCCTGGCTGGCATGCCTGGAGTTCCACCAGTCGCTGACCGTAGGGTACAGCATGACCGAGAAGCCAGCCAACAGGATGAGCGTCAGGAGAATCGTGGAGAACGACCCCTTCTTCTTTTTTCTTTTTTCAGGTGCTTTTTCTTTCACATGCTTCCCTTATCCTTACAGGAGGCACCGGGGCGCACCTGCAGGCGATTGCGTCATATTTTTGTCAGGATATCTGTCTGCGCTGCTGACGTTGGCCGAACCTTTTCAGGATTCGTTGCTCGCCGCACACCACGGGAAGGTGTCAGCTCATGCGGCATGTCGTGAATGCAACATCGGGGATTGCCTTGGGGCTTTCCGTTTTCATGTTTTCATGAGTACCGGGGACGGGACACCCGCCCCCGGTGGGAGAACTATTTAAGAAATATTGTCGGTAATGCTTTTTCTTACTGCTCTTTGCTCATGCGCTTCTTGGTAATCAGGAGCACGCCTGCCGCTGCTACCAGGATACCGCCTACTACATAGAAGATTGTAGTACCGATGCCGCCGGTGGAGGGGAGGAGGGTTCCCTGAGAGTTCTCAACCGTTGCCGTCATTTCCATATTGACAACTGCCTCACCTTCTATTTCAGGAACAGTTAATGTTATTGGTGTTCCATTTGCCTCCAGATTATAGCCTTCAGGAGCTTTTACCTCGACCAAAGTATATGTGCCTGCCTTCAGTCCCACAAATGTCGCTGCCCCACTTCCATCCGTAACCACCTTATAGATATTCGGAATGTCCACGATATCAGTATTTTCAGGCTGTACTGCCCATCCAATAACTGTCTTACCTTCAACAGTAGCCGTTGTCATGTATTCTGTAACAGCAGCGTCGTCTTCGCCAGTTGTACGTGAAACTACGAACTCTGCCCCTGACAACTTCTTATTTGTATTATCTTTTTCATACTTATCAACTATTATCTTGCCACTGTAGACGGTTTCCTTATCCTTATCAGGAGTTTCAGGAGTTTTTCCTCCCTCAGTTTCATAGCTGATTTCGACTTCATTTGTTGCACCGCTATTACCTGTTACAAAATCCTTTGTCACCAGAGCCCGATAAGTTATTGTGATAACAGAAGGCGCATCCTCATACATCGGCACCTTCACGGCTTCACCATCTGTATTTGTACCGTTCTGACTCCATGCAATTTCACCTTCAATTCCTGTGGTAGCAGTATTGTTAAAGCTGATCGGTGTACCATTTACCTTGACCTCAAGGCTGTTAGCAACCAACTCGATTCCTGTCGGGAACGTATCCTTAACTGTATATTTAGCTATTAGTTCACCATTGACATAGTTCAATGCCTTTTTGTAGTTAATGGTATATTCAATTTCCTCACCAATCTGGTATGTTGTCTCTTTAGCCTTCTTACCGGAATCAGGATCCTCACCAAAACCAGGTGTTCCATGCTTTTCATTTATCACTTCATTACCATTGACAGAAGTGAGCATTACAGCACTGCCGTTTGTCTCTGTTCCAGTGACTACATAATAGTAACCATATGCAAGATTAGAAAATACTGCCTGATACTTTCCACTGCCTACTGATGTCTCTTGCGCCATCACCGTAGCAACTGGATTCGCACTCCTAATCAAACTATCAATATTATTCTGCACCCACTGAGCAGCTTTTTCTGCATCATTGACAGTGACATAAGTGCTTCCACCATTATCCACCAGTGTGAACGGGAATCCCTCCGTATCTTTCTGATCATTCAAATACGCTTCAACAGCACCTGTGGCTGTATAGGACATATTATTGTCGGTGCCTGTGCCCGCAAAAATCAAATATGCCTTATACTCTGCATTATTTGCCCCCTTAACAGTAATAGACCCTTCCGCTGCCAAGGCAGTAGTCGCCATACCAAGGCACATAACCAATGCCAAGGCAAAAGCTAAAAACTTTTTCATTTTCTTCATAATTTTCCTTTCCTTTCTTGAAACTCGTGGTTGTTTATTACCGGAAACAGCTTCGGCGTTGCGATTTTGTTTCGCCGTTTTGGAGGCTTATTGTTTTGACCTCCTTTCACTTTTTTTGCGCCTCATGCTGTATCCATACATCAGGAACACCGCTGCTGTAGCCAGCGCCGCGCCCCCGATTGTATACGGTTTGGTTCCTGTGCCGCCTGTCTCGGGCAGTTCGAAGCCGTAAGTGTTGAAGACTTTGACTGTGTATACGCCGTCTTTTTTTACAACTTGCGCTACGTCAGTCGATATCTTCTGGTCGTCAATACTGACCTTGATGTCCTTAACTGCCGGATTCGTTGAACTTTCTACTTCCTCAACCTGAATTTCTATCACGCTGCTCAACATATTAAAGCCATCCGGTGCATGAGTTTCTTTCAGATAATAGGTTCCGCAAATCAAATCATCTGTGTAGAACAGACCGTCTTTATCTGATGTCACCTCACCAGCTATCTTCACTACCTCACGTCCTTCAAGTTCATCCTTTGTAAGTGCCGGATTCCTGTCATCCTCTGCAGTCCACAGACGGTACAAATCAAACTTTGCATCCTGCAATGGTGAGGGTGTCGGATTGCTTCCGCTCATGTACTTGTAGAAGCTGACCTTTGCCGTAGTCGGAGCATCTTTCTCATTTTTAACTGACAGCACCAGTTTATTAGCACCTACTACCTGGGCAACGTCTGTCTTGCCATCCGACAGCTTTCCCGATGTCAAGTCTTCTTTGATTCTTGCATTCTCAATCGTGAAGACGATTACGTTGTTTCCACCATCAGGAAGCTTACAACCATCAGGAGCCTCCCTCTCTGTCAAGGTATAAACCCCATCCGGCAAGTCCTTGAACTCCAAAGAGCCGTCAGAAAGTTCAAACCATCCTGTTGGTGTCTCACCGTTTTCTGGCCGGGTCTGCCCAATAGTCTTCTCTGCATCATCCCCTGTCACAATCCAGCTTTTATTGATTGCATCGTAATAACTGTACTCAACTTCCTGCCGCTCTTTCCCGTCCGCTCCTTGGGAATTATCAGTAATCATACGGGTCAGCGAAAAAAATGCATTCTTACCATCTTCCTTTCGTATGACCTCACCATCTTCACTGTCAATCTTTTGAATGACGATGTTTGGCACATAAGTATTTGTGACCGTATAGCGATGTACCTGGGGCTTGATGTCTTTCATCTCATAAATGCGGGCACGTAATCTGGCTGTCTCTTCATTATCGCCGTCATTGTTATTGTTTTTCATGGCAATAAAGCCATTATCATACACAATCCTATTCTCGTTATTGCACAGGCCATTTCCCTGCTTATAGTCCAGTTCGAAATAGCTTGGTTGAGGGCTTAACATTATTTCGCTTCCACTTAGACTTAAATACAAACCATCCTTGCATTGAAGCGAAAATTTCCCATCACCGTTACTATTTACTTTCCAGATGATTTCATCCGGCATTTTCTGGCCTTGTACAATACCTGTTTCTCCATCCACTATGGTTGGAGTAACAATGACACCATTTTGGACATTAACATCCTTCTCTCCCAGTTTTCCATCTATATAGGCCAATGCTTTTGTAGTATCACTGCTCAGAATAATGATTTCATTGCTGCTTATACTATTTGTTTCAACCCAGTAGTAATAGCTGGAGCCGGATTGAGCCGGAATCACTTTTGATATATAGCTAGGAATCTCCTTTTCCCTGACTTCATACTTAAAATAAGGGGACAAGCCTTCCCATGTATAGCTTACTGATTCCTCGCCGTTTGTCTTCAGCTTAACACTGTTAACATATTCGAAGTTTTCCTTGCAGGCATTCATTTCAGCCTCCAGCTTACTCTGAAACTCCGCAAAATCAGTTCCGGAAAGATTTAGCTTTTCCTGAAGTTCCTTCAGCTTTTCCTGATTGTTAATAATGCCATTCCATTTAACAAAATCAGCTTTTCTGTACAGACTAAGCTCCACACTATCCGGTATATGGGCCCCTTCTGTATTCTTCCATTCCTTCGTGACTTCCAGCGCGTCTGCAATCGCTGTCTGAATCTTGTATGGCGGAACCGTATTGAACTCAATCATGCAATTGGATCCACCAGCGCCTCGTTCCAGATAATATACAGTCATTTTATAGGAACCCTTTTTCAGTCCCTTGACCGTGTCGGTAAGCTTCTGTGGTACATCACCAGGACTGATATCTGCGCCGCTTATTGTCACATTGCCATTCGTAAAATCGATTTGGCCTTCCACCCTGTCATGGATGCCGCCCAAATCAAGTACAAGGTTCTTCTCTCCTGTCTTCAAATTTTCTACATACACCCAAACATCATCATCTCCTGAAAATTTGAAAACCATAGGGGCTCCGTCAACCAGATTTCCGCCAGACCCTACATCTGCAGGAAGGTCGAAATTTATTTCACAGCTCATTCCGAAAAAATAATTGACTTTTCCGTTGATTGCCATAGCATTGCTTAAATTATCGCTGAAACGATTAAAAGGCAAAAATGAAGTTTTATTGTTGGGACCATTTTTGCTGTTCTGATATACGTAAAAACGTTCTTCACTCTGCTGATATGCTGCGGCATGTAAGTTGCTATCATACACATATTTACCAACTTCCCCCGCCTTGCCCACATGCTGGAACAGATGATTCCCTTTTCCCAGATAATGTACTCCTACAGCACTCGCACCATCCTCTGGGAATAGGCGGGAAATCAATTCCTCATTGCTAAGCCCTCCCCAGACCTGTTGCACTGCTCCATTTGTACTTGACTGGTTAGATACAGAAAAAATAGATTCATCCTGACTTTCAGCATTACCTCCTGTTCCTTCCCAGAAGACGAACCCATTATTCTCCCATATTTCCTTGCTGCTAAACTCATTTCGCTGTTCTTCCTCATTAAACACGGTGGCACCATAGACATTGAAAAGTTCATTGTAGTCATATACTCTTACAGTCACAAAGTCATGAGTGTCCTCTGTTTCTATCGTCGGGGAACTGTCATGGAAATCATAGCTTTCATCTATCCAATCCGCATAATAGATATGTGGTTTATCTGTGAAGCCTACCTCAACTTCACAGCTTCCATTACTGACATCATAGTATTCTTCTTTTATGACATCATACCAACCGACTAATTTGTAGCGCCGTTCTCCGCTGTCTCTGGCAATAGTAACTTTATAATTGCTTGCCTCTACCTCATCTCCGGCCTCTGTAATTACTTTCACATTTCCATTTACAGAATCATCTGCAAATAAGTTATATGCATTTCCTAATTCATTGTCGCTAGGCAGAATAATTTTAGCTTTCTTATCAACTGTGTTTGCAACCTTCAGCGTTATTCGGGGCAGTAGACCATATTGCTTACGTTGGCTCTCATCGCAATTCCTGTTTCCCGGATTGATGATGATTTTGCTTGTATCTGTTAATTCGACTTTCTCCTCTACAACAAATTCGCTCAATGGTTCATCTACTAATTTTGTTTCATTATTTATAAGAAAATAAATGTCTGTTATATCTTCTGGACTTGCAATCTCTCCCTCAAACACCCATACCCACACATTGTTAACAGACTGTAATATAGCTGTTGTAATAGTTTCTCCATTATTTGTTGAATAAGCAACCCATCTTGATGTTGAATCCTCGGCACGCATCTGTTGCATCAAAGCCGGCATATAGCCCTCGACATAGAACACATAATCATTCATTGCAGAAATATAAAAATACTTTTTTGTGTCAATCTCCACAAAGTCGCCACTCCACATATTTTGCAACATTGCTTTAGGTACTTCAAGCTCAGGTATTACTTTCCAGCTATCACCATTTTTCTGGTGGAAATTTACATTTCCAGTATTCCTCCCCATAGCAAAGGTAAATGCCGACATTTTAGCAAAGCCAAAGGCAGAGAAAGATTCTGTCGTAAAGGTGACACTCCCGTCTTCATCCGCTTTACTTCCATCCAAAACTTCTGTGCTTTCTTCCGCAAAATGCACCACTGTAGTTGTCTCGTCTGTGGCCTGACCTTCCTCGTCCAGAAACTGTACTCTGACGGTCACTGTGTCATCCGGTTCAATCTCTTCTCCATTCAGATAGAACCCAATGTCGAAGAGGTTAGTCATCACTATCTTTTCATCGTCTACAGCTTCCTTGAACTTTTCCTTATACTCCGCATATAACTCCGGATGGCTCTCCGCCGTAATCTGTCTGGCAATCAGCTCAGCTTCTTCGGGAATATTCGCGGACTCGCCGTACTCCGCTACGACCTTTACTTTGTCATCCTCATATGTCTTGCAGAAGATGCCCGCTGCCTCAACCGCCACCGTCTTCTTCAAAGTCACGACCATAGCATCCAGCCCGTCGCCCGCTTCATACACGATGACCTGCGGCTCGCCGTCTTCCTCTTCCAGATTCCACACCGTGAATGTCACAGTGCCTTCCGGCTCTATCTCTTTCCCGTCCGCCAGGAACTTAAGTCTGTAGGATACTTCCTCCGTGACAGTCTCCTCGCTGGCTGCCGCCTCCCCATCGTCTTCAGGCTCCGCGTCCCCGGACTGGCCCTCTGGCTCAGTGGGGTCTGCCACTTCGTCAACCACAGGCTCTATTCCGTCCTCTGCTCCATCGGTTCCGTCCCCGGCTTCGCTTTCCACAGGAGCCTGTTCGCTGGCCGTCCCATCGCTTCCCTGGGAATCCTGCGTTCCATCGGTTTCATCCGCGCCCTGGGCGTCATCCATGTCCTGTCCATCCGCCGCGTCATCCCCGTCTTCCTCCGCAGCCTCCGGCGCATCGCCCTCAGCCTCCGTGCCGATGCGCTCCGCCACAAGCTGCGCTTCCTCCGGGATGTTCGCGGACTTGTGGTATTCCGCCACTACCCTGATTTCCGCGTCCTCATATGTCTTCTGGAAAGCTTGCTCCTCTTCTCCCTCGCTGTCCTCTGGCTCTCCCTCACTGTCCTCTTCCGCTTCGCTGCTCTCTGCCCCGGACTCATCCGCAGCAGCATTCCCCTCCTGGGATTCCTCCGATGCTCCGCTTTCCTGATTGGATTCTTCGCTCTCCTCGCCGGAGGCGTCAGGCTCTATGATTTCGAAGCAGTCGTCCGCGTGCACATGCTCCAGGAGCTCAATCTCCTCGCAGATGAGGTTCCCCTCCTCGTCATAGCAGTCCTCCTCATGGGCATGCAGCTCCAGTTCGCCGCAGATGTAGTTTTCCTCTATGGTATAGCAATCTTCCGTATGGGCATGTGCGTCCTCTCCCTCCGGTATCTCGCAGTTTAGCTCCTCGCTCCAGGCGTAGCAGTCGTCTGTATGCTCATGCGCCTCCTCGGCGAGCCCACAGGTCAGCTCCTCGCTCCAGGCGTAACATTCGTCCGTGTGCTCATGAACCTCTTCCGCAAGCCCGCAGGTCAGCTCCTCGCTCCAGGCGTAACATCCCTCGTTGTGCTCATGGCCCTCCTCTGTGCTTGCGCAGGTCAGCTCGCCCTGCACTTTTGCATAGCACTCCGGGCCGTGCTGGTGCCCTGTCCCGTCTGTGCCGCAGATTGGCTCGCCCTGTACTTTTGTATAACACTCCGGGCCGTGCTGGTGCCCCGCCCCGTCCTGGCTGCAGGTCAGCTCGCCCTGCACTTTTGTATAGCACGCCTCGTCATGCTGGTGGCCCTGGGTTTCCTCCAGAGTGCAGGTCAGCGTCTTCTGCTCCTCCAGGCATGCTGCGTCATGTACATGGGGCTTCCTCTCAGGCAGTGCGCACACCAGTGCGCCGTCCTCCCCATAGCAGTCGTCATTGTGGATATGGATCACATAGTCCGCCTGACCGCAGACAAGCTCCCCTTCGCTGTCCCGGCACTGTTCCGTATGCCCATGCACATCCAACCCGCAAATCAGCAGCTTCTCCTTGCGGTTCAGCGCCTGGCCGTTCATGGTCAGTGCCGCCACTGTTCCGGCTGTGACCAGTACAGCCATGCACAGGAATGCCGTCAGCCAGAGCTTATATTTCTTCTTCTCCCGCAATATCCTTGCAGCCTGCTTCCTCAATGATTCCATCATGCCGTCTCCTTCCTTGTATCTAAATCCGTCAATCTGTCAGCCTTATGCAGAACGCCCCTGTGCGTTTCCGGTATTTGTACGTTACCTCATAATAAACATTACGTGGTACCGCACAGCCGGAAATATATACTGCGCACTGGTTAAATTTGCAGCGCAACCCGACTACAGACCGCCAGCTAGGTACTTTCCCGGGGACACCACTGTAAATCCTGGCGGTCTGCTGTATAAGCTTTTGGTTGGAAAACCCATTTTTGCCGTAAATTTAGACGTATCTTTTGACTAATCATCTGTTATAGTGGATTTGCAGACAGCAAAAGAACAGCCACACCCCATCCGGGTGGCTGACAGAAAAGCTCTGGAAGGAAATTCTTTCGGAAATTCCCCCTCAGATATTGAAATATAGGGACCGGGAGAGTATAATAAGGTAAGATAGAATCATTTTCCGAATGTTACCGCATAATGTTTATTATGCGGTATTTGTGTCGATGAGCACCAGCCCCAGCCCGTCCAGGCGCTGTTCCTGCATCTCGCAGCTTATGAGGGTGTAGATGCGGGTGGTGTTCACATTGGAATGCCCCAGCAGATCCGCCAGGTGACAGATGTCTTTCTCTACATTATAATAAGTGACCGCGAACAGATGGCGGAGGTTGTGGGGGAACACCTTGCCCGCCGCCACGCCGGCCTCCTGACAGAGGGCCTTCATGGCATGGAGGATGTTGCTGCGGTCCATGGGCCTGCCGCCCCGGGTCACGAAGACGCTGCCGGACTGAATCCCGCTGGATTTCACATAGCGCTTCAGCTCCCGGCACAGCTCCATGGGCAGGATGACGGTGCGGGTCTTGCCTTTCAGGGAGACCCGCGCCCGTCTCGTATGGAGGGACTCCACGGTGACGAAGGGCAGCTCGCTGATGCGGATGCCGGTGGCGCAGATGGTCTGCATGACCAGGCACAGGCGCCGGTTCCCACGCCGCTTCGCCGTCTCCACCAGGCGCACATATTCGTTCCTGGACAGCTCCAGCTCTCCGGAGCGGAAGACGGCCTTCTGGACCTTGAAGGTGCGCACCACGCAGTCGGCGCATTCCAGAAAGCGCAGGAAGCTGTTCACGGCAGCCAGCATGGAGTTGGCGCTGGCCACCGCGTAGTTTTCCGACAGGTGGCTCTTGTACCGGATGACCGCGTCCTTTGTGACAGGGGCATCGCCCAGGAAAGCGGCAAAGGCTTTCGCGTCCCGCAGATATTTTTCGATGGTGGCCCTGCTCTTTTCCTCTTCCTTCAGTCTGCTCTCGAATCGCTCCATGATCGTCTTATCTGCTGTAAGTTCCATCTGTGTACCTCCCTGGGCTTTTTTGTCCTCCTGTATCCCCCGCAGGGGCTCTGCGGAAAATATTTTCCATCGTACCATATCCGCCCGGGGTTTGTCATCCTTATTTCAGAGATGGTGGATTCAGCTCCCTTTCACAATCAGCAGCTTCTGTCCCGCCTTCAGCTCATCGCTGTCCAGCCCGTTCAGCTCCCGGAGGGCGTCTACGGGCACGTAATACTTCTTCCCGATGTTCCACAGGTTGTCGCCGTCCTTTACCATGTAGACCACCATGCCCGGCAGGCTGCTCATCTTCCCGCTGTCCAGCTCCGACACGTTGACGGCGCTGATCAGCTCCACGGGGATGGTCTTGAACACCACGGTGGAGAAGCTGAGCACGGCCTTGACATCCATCTCCTCCCCGTCCAGCATGGTCACCTGGAGCTGTTCCACCTCCGCGCGCACCTCCCCCATGTCCTCGGGCGCGATGTCGGGCACCTCCAGGGTATACTGGTATGGGATATTGGCCTGTGCGCTGCCGTAGGGCGCCTCATCCTCCCCTGTGACGTACATCACCCGCACCTGCAGGGCCCCCTGGAGCAGGATGCCGTTCTCCACGGTGCTGCGCTGCTCCAGCGCCACAGACCCTTCGCTGTGCAGGAGCTGGAGCACTGTGCCGTCCGTGACATGGACATGGTCCGTGACCTTGGTCTTGCCGGTGACCCTGGACAGGAGCCTGCGCAGGTCTGCCTTGTGGGTCACGGTGCTGACTTCCTTGGTCACGCCGTAAAGGTCGGAGATGACCTCCAGCTTCTCCTCCTGGTAAATCCGGATGGCGATGTCCAGCACCAGCTCCAGGCCCACGCTGCGCTCTTCCCCGTCCAGATCCGGGCGCACGGACAGCTCCTGCTGGCCCAGGCGGTAACGGATGTCCGGCAGCATCCCCTCCCTGCAGCCATGGCATTCCAGCACGCCGCTGAAGGGAATGGTGGTCTCGAAGCTGCGGCAGGGATGGTCCTCCCCCTCGCCCTCATATAGGAGGAACAGGTGGATATCCCCGGAAATGGCCAGTTTCTCCTCCATGACCTTGAACTCCATATCCCCCAGGGAGATGTTGCTCCAGAGGATCTGGAAGATGTTGGGATAATTGGAGGGCAGCGCCACCTCCTCCTTCAGGCGGAAGATGTCGTTCTTCGCGATGGCGATCTGGGCCAGCTCCAGGGGCATGCGGCGGTATTCCACCTTTTCGTCCCCGTGGACGGCGATGGGGGCCTCCTCGTCGTAGAGCTCCTCCACCCTGGCCGTCAGGGTGATCAGGGACTGGATGCCCAGCTTGCGGGAGTTTATCATGTTCACGGAGAGGTCCTCCACCTCGCCGTCCACGGCCACCGTATCCGAGGGCACCACGCCCTGCATGTTGATTTTCTCCTCAAAGGGCATCCTGCCCTCCAGCACCACCAGGCTGCTCCCTTCCTCCATGGTGTGGTAGAGCGCCACAAAGGAGAGCCTGCCCCGGACAGTGACGGAGTCCGTCCCCGGCCTGATCTCATCGATGACCAGTTCCCCCTTCTCCAGGTTCAGCGCGGCTACGTCCGGCTTGTTCTCCGGGATGTTCACATCGTCCTCCAGGGTGAACTGGGTGACGGCCTGGACTCTGACGCGGTCCATATGTATATTTCTCTTTAATAATTCCACGAAAAATACCTCCATATATACTCGTATAGGAATATATATGAAGGTATTCCGCAGGATATGACTGGGGCGATTCCCTCGCCCGGCATTCTTTCAAGGAGATCTGAACCTGCCCCGCTGTAAGGGCGGCCTGAAAAGGACTGAATCCGCTTGCGTACCTGGAACTTCAGCCCCGCACCGCTCCAATCAGGTCCGTCACGTCCTCCACATGGTACTGCTCCATGTAGCGCTCTATGCCCTCCACCACCTCGGTGCAGGTGTAGGGGTTCACGAAGTTCATGGCGCCTACGCTGACGGCAGTAGCCCCGGCCAGCAGGAATTCGATGGCATCCTCGGCGCTCCCGATTCCGCCCATGCCGATGACAGGAATCTGCACCGCCGTGGCCGCCTGGTAGACCATGCGCACAGCCACCGGCTTGATGGCGGGGCCGCTCATGCCGCCGGTCCTGTTGGCCAGGGCGAAGGTGCGCTTATGGATGTCTATCTTCATGCCTGTGATGGTGTTGATCAGGGAGAGGGCATCCGCCCCTGCCGCCTCCGCTGCCCGGGCCATCTCGGCAATGTCGGTGACATTGGGGCTGAGCTTCATGATGACGGGCTGTCTGGCGTGCCGTTTGACTTCCCGCGTGATATCGAACAGGGCGTCCGCTTTCTGGCCGAAGGCGATCGCGCCCTCCTTGACATTGGGGCAGGATACGTTGATCTCCAGCATGGAGACCGCGGGCTCCTCTCCCAGGCGTTCTACTACTTCTACGTAATCCTCCACGGTCTTGCCGCAGACATTGACGATGACTTTGGTGTCATGCTGCTTCAGGAAGGGGATGTCCCGCTCCAGGAACACGTCGATGCCCGGGTTCTGGAGGCCGATGGCATTGAGCATGCCGCCGTAGACCTCCGCCACCCTGGGGGTAGGGTTGCCGGGCCAGGGGACATTGGCCACGCCTTTGGTCACTACGGCTCCCAGCCGGTCCAGATCCACGAATTCCGCGTATTCCATGCCGGAGCCGAAGGTCCCGGAGGCTGTCATGACAGGGTTCTTCAGGGTAATGCCTGCGATGGTTACCTGCGTTTTCATATTTGCACCTCCTTCGCTTCGAAGACGGGGCCGTCGGTACAGATGCGGGCGTTGGGCACATGGGAGTGGTGGTGGACTTCCTTCGTCTTCACCACGCAGCCCAGGCATGCGCCCACGCCGCAGGCCATGTGCTCCTCCAGGGAGATGTAGGCCGGGATGTCCCGCTCTGCCGCGTATGCCTTGATGGCCCGCAGCATGGGCATGGGGCCGCAGGCGAAGATGACCTCCGCCTCCAGGCCGTTCTCCCGGATGGCGTCCATCACGTTGCCCTTCGTCCCGGCGCTGCCGTCCTCGGTGGCTATGTGGAGGGTGCCGTATTTCTGCAGGTCTTCCTTCAGGAAAAGGTTCCCGTCACGGTAGCCTACGACGATCTGCTTCTCCGCTTCCAGGCGCCTGGCCAGCTCCAGGATGGGGGGCACGCCGATGCCGCCGCCCATGAGGAAGGCTTTTTTCCCGGCTCCCTGCTCTAAGGGGAAGCCGTTGCCCAGGTTCCCCAGCAGGGATATGGCATCCCCCTGGCTGTAGCCTGAGAATTCCCTGGTCCCTGCCCCGGCGACGCGGTAGACGATGCGCAGCGCGCCCCTGGCCGCGTCTGTCTCGCAGATGCTGATGGGGCGGGGCAGAAGGGTGCTTTTGTCCCTGGGATAGACGCCCAGGAACTGGCCGGGCTTCGCGTCCGCCGCAAGAGGGGTCTCTATCCACATGTCGAAAATGTCCGGTGCTATCTCCCGCTGGGAGAGCACTTTTGCTGTGTGCTTTTGTTTCATGAGTAGGGTCCTTTCTGAATACTACTGTTACAAATCATTTTACTACAAGTGCCTCTTCGTAAGCTGTCCTCCCGGCGCAGATCGTCCGCACCACCTTCCCCCGCAGCTTCCACCCCGTGAAGGGCGTGTTGGCCGATTTCGAGGCATAGCGTTCCGGGACGAATTCCGCGGCGGCGTCTACCAGGACGATGTCCGCAGGGCCCCCTTCCGCCAGGTATCCTGCGTCCAGGTGGTACAGATCCGCAGGGTTGGTGCTCATGAGCCTCAGGAGCTGTGCCATGGTCAGATGCCCGGCTTCCACCAGCTCCGTGATCCCTAAGGCCAGCGCGGTCTCAAGGCCGATGATGCCGCTGGGCGCTTCGGTGATGGGCTTTTCCTTCTCCCGGGCCGTGTGGGGGGCATGGTCTGTGGCGATGATGTCGATGGTGCCGTCCGTCAGCCCCCGGATGACGGCCAGCCTGTCCTCCTCCTCCCGCAGGGGCGGGTTCATCTTCGCCAGGGTGCCGTACCGGATGGCCGCTTCCTCCGTCAGGGTGAAATGATGGGGCGTGGCCTCCGCATGGATGTTGCCGCCCCGGGCCCGGGCGCGGCGCACCAGTTCTACGGCTTCCCGCGTGCTGATATGCTGTATATTGATATGCGCTCCCGTCTCCAGGGCAAGCTCCAAATCCCGCTCCACCAGGCCTATCTCCGCCTCTCTGGGAGAGCCGCCGATCCCGAAGTAGGCGCTGGCTTTTCCTCTGTTGATGCCGTTATTGTCTATCAGCGCCGGATCCTCCTCGTGGAAGCTGACGGGCATGTCCAGGGCGGCTGCGCGCTCCATGGCCTTCCGCGCCAGCTCCCCGTCCAGAAGCGGGATCCCGTCGTCCGTGAAGCCCGCCGCGCCGAGCTGCGCCAGCTCCTCCATGGGCGTGAGCTCCTTTCCCTGCATCCCCATGGTCACATTGGCGCAGGAGAGCACATGGATGCCTGTCCCACGCCCCTTCTCCAGCACGTATCCAAGGGTCTCCCCGTTGTCTATGGGGGGCCTGGTGTTAGCCATCATCACTACGGTGGTAAAGCCCCCGGCGGCCGCCGCTGCCGCCCCGGTCATTATGTCCTCCTTTTGGTGGAAGCCGGGATCGCGGAAATGGACATGGACATCCACCAGGCCCGGCGCCGCCAGCAGCCCCTCCGCGTCGATTACCTGGCAGCCCTCCTCCGGCTCCTCCAGCCCCGCCCCGATCCGCAGGATCCTGTCCCCCGCCGTGAGGATGTCCAGCTTTCCTTCCCGGCCGGATTTGGGGTCTATCATATATCCGTTCTTTATGAGCAGCATGTCATACCTCCTGTAGCCTTCTGGCCCGCTTCGGTTCGTTTCCTGTCTTCCAGTGTAACATAATTCCGCCGTAAAAGGCAAGAGCGTCCGAAATTCTGACGCAAAAAGGACGCGGAACCGCGAAGGCAAAATGGGGCGCTACCACAGCCTCCCCATTCCTTACAAAAGCTCTGTCCGCGCTTCTGCTGTGCATCAAGACAGAAGCCTCCTACAGAATCTCCGGATTCAGCGCATAAAACTGTGATTTTTGTGCGGAATATGGGCGGAGAGCGTCAAATAACGTCATTGAAATCAGAGATATAGACAAAAATAAAAACGGACTTGCGCAAACTGAACATTCGATATAAAATGTTCGCAGCAATAAAAAAGTTCGCCTTATAAGCAAGTAAGGCGAACTTTCTTACTTTAATTTCATCCTTGTCGCTGTATCAGCACCGTCATTTCCTCAGCTTCTTCAGCGCCTTCTCCGCAATCAGGCACTCCCCATGCTCCTCCAGCTGCACTGTCTGGGAGGGTTCTGCCGCATAGAGGCTGGCGAATTCCAGCGCCTGTATGCAGGCCCTGCTGTAGCGCTCATAGGAGGCCCGCCCTTTGAGCAGATATAGGAAATAGAGCCCATCCATCTGGTACAGGCTGCTCTCCACCTGCAGGTTCGAGGGCAGCATGGCGGCGAACTCTATGATCCGGCCCAGCTCTGAAAAGGCGAACACAGCAAAGCTGGGGCGGCTCACCTGCTGCGCCTGTTTGCCCTCCGTCTGCTTTCCCTCCGCCTCCCCGGCATTCGAGCCAGGGCCGCTCTCCGCCGACTGGACGGTCCCCTCTCCGCTTATCTTCTCCCTAGTCCTCTGGAGGATCCGCTTCATCTCCTTCAGGCATTCGATGAACTGGTCGCTCTCCTTAATCTCCGGATCCCTGTCGGAGAAGGTCAGAATCAGGCCCTGATCCGGCAGCATCATGATCTGCAGATCAAAGGCGAATTTCGGAGGCTTGTAGCCCACCTCCTCCGCAGCCTGCTCTATAATCTCCTGCACCACTTCCCTGGCTTTATCGCTGCGAAGGACGAAATCTTTGTAATCAATCTCATACTCTTCCAGTTCTTCATTGGACAGGAAGCACTTTACCGTCTTTTCATCCACACGTTCTATTCTCATATCATTGTCCTCATAAAAATGTACCTGCCACATAACCACATTCCTATGATACCATGATATTCGGAAAAATACAATTATATTTATTTTGGATAATAGAATCATTTCTTATGATTCTATTATATAAGTTTTCCATCCTATGCATTATTTTATACCTTTTTTTAGACATTTTTTAATTTGTTCCATCCCGCGGCAGGCTTATAGCTCCAGGCCATAGCCGGTCACCTTCCATCCGTCCCCCTCCTTCACCGCCGATATGGTCAGGTACTCCAGATAATCCGCATCCGCTGCCGGGCGGAACTCCATGGAGATTATGACATTGTCTTCATCCAGCGGCCCTGCACCGTCCAGCCCCTTTACGGCCAAAAGCTGTGCCTGCGCCGCCACATGGCCATCCAGGCCGTCCGGGAATGTCTCCACTCCTCCCCCGTAATCCGCCGACAGATACTGCGCCAGCTCCGCCGCGTCTCCTGCCAGATAGGCTTCCCAGAAGGCCAATGCCAGCTGTTCCAGCTTGCGTCCGTCCTCCGGCTGCGCTTCCCTGCCGGAGCCTTCCCCGGATGCGGCCCTATTAATTATACCATTGTCTTCGTCCCGGTCATCTGTTGCCGCCGTGCCCGAAGGCGGATCCATGGGCAGGCTCTCCGCGCCGCTTCCATAGGCCTGATCCTCCGCTCCCCCGTCCTGACCGGATTCGGCCTGGGCCGTCCGGGCAGAGGTGGCGAACACCAGCGCCATGCATGCTACCAGCATCAGGGACACTATAATGGCCCCATGCTTTATCTTCTTATATTTCATGATCAGGCTGACCCTCTCCTCAATGGCATTCTTGCTGAATCCGTTGTACAGGGGCAGCAGCACATGCTTCTTCTCCTCCATGCCAATCAGCGTCATGGCATACCCCGCCCTGGCCTCCTCGCCGAAGCGGCGCAGCACGCCCTCGTCACAGGCCAGCTCCAGATCCCGGTTCATGAGCCTGCACATGGCCCACACCAGCGGATTGAACCAGTGGAGGCACAGCGCCGCCACCATGGCCAGCTTCAGCGCCGCGTCGTGATGGCGGATGTGCACGAACTCATGTTGCAGGATATATCTCAGCTCCTGTCCGCTGCCCTCCAGCGCCCTTCCCGGAAGCAGAATCACAGGGCGCAGGCAGCCATATGTCAGCGGCGCCAGGATTCTGTCCGACTGCCTCACCGCGATCCGGCCGATCCGTCCCCGCCGGCCTCCCGCGCACCTGTCCAGCCACTGCTGCACCCGTCCGTCCTCCACAGGCACGGCCACACGGAACTGCCACAGGCTGCGGGCATATGCCGCCGCAAAGAATACGGCCAAAGCCAGGACCCCCGCGCCCCAGACCGCCCCGAGCATCCGCATCCCGCCCTCTTCCGCCAGGGCGGCCGGTTCCTGTCCCAGGGCCAAATCCTGCACCACGGTCCACGCGGGCCGGCTGCCTGTGAGCGTCACGCCCTCCCACATCCTGCCCGTGTACTGCTCCTGTGCCGCCTGGCGCTGGGCCCTCTGCAGGAAGGTGTACAGGCTGAACACGGAGGAAAAGGTGAAGGGCAACAGCAACCTGGCCAGTGCCAGGCACCAGAGGACAGGGAATGTCCTCTTGGGCAGCTTATCCAGCCAAAGGATGCGCACCGCGATGATGACCAGTATCAGCACGCCTCCGCAAAAGCTTCTTTGAATCAGTCCCATAGCCATCCTCTATTTCCCCTCCTCCACGATCCTCTTCAGCCTCTCGATCTGCTCCCCGGATAGGGCCTTTCGGCTCAGCAGGGAGGCGAAGAGCATATCCGCCGACCCATCGTAGATCCTGTCTATCAGCTCGTCCGTCTCCGAGGCCTGCACCTGGGCCTTGGAGACCAGCGCATGGCACAAAAAGCCCGGCTCGCTGCGCTGGATGGCCCCTTTCCTGACGCATTTCTTGATCACAGTATAGGTGGTGTTCACGTTCCAGCCAATCTCCTCCTTCAGGATATCCGAGATACGCTTTGCCGTGGAATCTCCCTCCCGCCAAAGCACGGCCATCACCTTCAGTTCCGAGTCAAATAATTTCATGTCAGATTCGTCCCTTTCTATACTACTGCAATAGTTGTTGATTTCATACTATCACGATAGTAAACGGCTGTCAATACTATTGCAGTAGTTTTCCAGTCAGCACCGCAGCCGCATCCGGCTCAGCACCGCCAGGATTTCATATTTCCTGGGCATGTCCATCCACCTGGAGCATTCTGTGAAGAAGGGGGAATAGGCGGTTTCCAGCCCTGCCTCCCCGATTTCCCCGAGCAGGCGCTCCACCTCCCGCTCCCTGCAGATCCCCCTGCAGATCCACTGGGGCGGGGCTGCGCCGGGCCGGTTTTCAGCCCCCTCGGCCGCCTGCCCCTCCAGGGAGAACTTCCGGAAGCGCTCCAGGGGGTTCACCTGATTGATCAGCTTCCTCACCAGGAAGGCGATGGCGTTGAGCTGGGGGATGGTGGCGATATCGTGGAGCATGCGGATGTCTATCTGCTCCTCCCCCAGGATCAGGAAGCCTAAGTCGGATACCTTCAGCACCTCCGAGGCGGAGCCCTCCGGGCGGGTGCTCAGGCGGGCGGCATCGATCTCATCCCGGAAGCTGAAATCCGCCGGTGCGGAAATCTGCCTGTGTTCCGGCCCTGTCCCCCGGCCATCCCCTCCAGGGCCTTCGCCGTCCTTCCCATCAGCCGCCCCAGGAGCGCATCTGCGCTGCAGGGCCTTCGCCGCCTCCGTCACCTGGCCGATGCAGTAGTCCTTCATCATATAG
>OFGG01001075.1_pt1 | contig 19504 bp, 20 predicted proteins | sample 1521701 | NCBI WGS metagenome assembly OFGG01 (sample SAMEA3504081, study PRJEB24116) | mouse gut metagenome | biome: mouse gut; feature: mouse-associated habitat; material: faeces | place: Denmark | collected 2011
AAGAGGCGTATTCTCTTAAAAGCCGCTGCTTCCTTGAGTCCACCGGGATCTACCATATCCCGCTCCTGTGCTTCCTTCGCGATAAGGGGTTTGACTGCTCCGTCATTAATCCTATCATCACTAAGAATAGCACAAACATGAACGTAAGGAAACTGCATAATGATAAATTTGATTCAAAAAAGGCTGCCAAGGTCGGGCTGGATGCTTCCCTGAAGACTTCCATCATCCCAGATGATGAGGTCATTGACCTGCGCAACCTGGTACGGGACTACTATTACTTCAAGGACCTGCAGTCCGCCGTTGTCCTGAAACTCACTGCGGAACTGAAAGTATCTTTCCCCGCATACCGGAATGTGTTCTGCAAGGCCACCACCCAGACTTCCCTAAAGCTTCTGGACGCATATCCCTTGGCGCAGGATCTTCTCGCCGCACCAAAGGAACTGGTGGTGGAAATGATCCATTCCACGGCACGCTTCGGGGAAAAGTATGCCCTGGCAAAATATGATGCCCTGTACGCCGCAGCAGAGGATGCCGCTGTTTTCGGGCGTGCCCTTCATAGCAACGCCCTCCGGATCCGGCTGTATATAAAACTCTACCGGGAATACCAGGAGCATCTGGACAGCAGATTCCGGCAAGTTCCATGGAGACAGAATCCACATGTCCAAGCGGGGCTCCAGCCTTGCCAGGCGCATCCTGCATATGGCCGTCATCAACAACCTGAAAGTGGACAAAGTAGCAAAAGCGCCAGTGAACCCGGTCATTTACGATTATTACATCCGCAAATGTGCCGGCAGGAAAAAGATTGTTGCCGCAAGGGCTGTCATGCACAAAATCCGTAACACCATTTTCGCTATGCTCTGGGATAACAAGCCCTTTGAGCTCATCACACCGGAAGAACACTGTCAGCGTTATGCAGCGGAACACCCAGTGTCTGTGGGTACCGCTGCCTGATGGGAATCGGAACTCAATTTTAAAAATCCCATAATAATGGATTTAGTAAGGTTACCTTTTTTACATCAGCTGCTAAAAAAACATTTTAAACATTTTTCATTTTATCTATTGACATTTCTAAGTTGGACTTTCTAAAAAGTCTGCGGTGCAAATTTTCTTATATACAAAAACGTGTTCCCCTTGTATGACTCTATCTTACAAAAGGAACACATTTCCGTATTTCACTATTTTAATCTATCTGTCAAAATCTTAATATCACCAGTGGATCACTCCGTCAAAAAGCGCCGCCTTTACTCCATCGGGGTCATTTCCATCACCTTTTTGAACAGCGTGATATAATAACTCTGGCTGGAAACGATTTTCAATATAATGGATCACGCGCATGACAAGAACCGAATAGGACTGCGCAGCCGCTGTCTCACAAGTTCCACGTACTGCAACAGAATATTCTCCTCATATGCAAGCACTGCATTTTGAAATCTCATATCCTCAATCTGCTGCGTTAAGGCATTGCTCAAAGAAAAAGCGCGGTCTGCACTGACCCCCGCCTGGATCGCCGCCCTAGCCAAAAACACAATAGATCCGATCATGGAATTTTTGCGGAACGAAGCGGATCTTCTACCAATGCGGCTTTTTCGCCCTGGGCCGCGATTTTCCGAAGGGCCTTAAAGACTTTCCTGCCATCCCCCTTCGCAACCGCCTTCGTCAGCTCCACCTCCAGCGCATATGGACTATGCTGGAACATGGATTCCCGGTCTTCCTAAATACTGTCATAATACTTTTGCGGCTTCGCCACCTTATCCCCCAGCCCAGGCAATTCCCTTCTTGATCCGGTAAAATCATATGTCAGCATAAGGATATCCAAAAACAATCCTCCGGGGTTGCGCTTCTTCCCGGCTTAGGCCTCTCAATCTGGCCGCCACCGCCCAAAAATGCCCCGCACCGGCATAAGCGATCTGCGCCAAGCCCGTTCTGCGGGGCGAAACAAAGATCTCCATAACATGACGGCTAAACCAGTTTTTCAAGCAATGCTTCGCACCCTTCTATAATATCCGCATAAGTCACATCAAAATTTCCCGTGTACCATGGATCGGCAATATCCCGCCTGCTACCTGCAAATTCCAAAAGCTTATAAATCTTTTGTTCCGGATCCCCGCCCGTAATGCGCTGCATGTTGCGGATATTCCAGTCATCCATCCCGATCAGATAATCGTAGGTCTCATAATCTTTTTTAGTCATCTGCACGGCACGGTGGGGAATCACCGGTATCCCTTCTTCACGAAGTTTCCGAACCGTTCCATGGTGGGGCGAGTTACCAATCTCTTCCCTGCTGGTGGCTGCGGATGCAATGTGAAAGTCATTTGAAAGGCCACGCTGGGAGACCATATGAGATAGAACGCTCTCAGCCATGGTGCTGCGGCAGATATTGCCGTGGCAGACGAAAAGTATTTTTATCATAGTTTTCAAACTCCTTAATATGCCTTGAAATGCCCTGTTTTGCAAGGGATTTTGGGCGTTTTGTAAAATGCTCCAAAATGTGTGAATATGGCAAATCAGAGCATATTTTAGCAAGTTGCGACTACCTGTTAGTAGTAAAATTAGTAGTAAAACAAATTTTCCTACTACTAACGATTTTCTTTAATTTATTCAAATTAAACATATTTCCTAACTATAATTTCGAAGCAGATTCTTTATTATCAACACGAGCATCTACCACAATAGTCTTTATTTTAACTCCATAAGCTTTTTCGGTATCATTTGCAATGTCTTGAATATTATCTACTCTCTTAATATCTTTATCAGTAAATGCCACCACTAAGAAAATACCTAATTTGCATGAATCAATTTTCATGTACTGTGGTAATTGTTTTTTCAAACCATTCCAAAATTTACTATTTTTTGCCAACTTTGCTTCTAGCAAAACCCGGTTTTTATATCCACTACTAAATCTAAAATCTACAGGTCCCATACCCTGATTTACTTCTCTTGTAAAATCAATATTATTAGCTCTACAATGTTCATCAAGAATTCCCTTGAATAATAATTGTACATCTTCCTCACTCCGTGCAGTAGTCCTTGTTTCATTCCATAAAAGTTTATATCCAGACCTTATTTCAACAAATTCTTTATAATATTGTGCAAACTCAAACACCTTTTTATAAAATTCCGTATCATCCGTCACATCACCAAACAAAAATTTATTATTTGCAGCAATTCCTTTTGAAAGTTCATACCACACATATCTAAGTGTTCTCTTCATTAATTCTCCAAATGTATTTGCTTCACGTTTTTCGACTATATCTATATATTCTTTTACTAAATCATAATGTTCTATTGCTATTTCAGAAATCTTTGCTTTGTCCAAATTTTTGTCTATCTCATAATTAAAATCATTTCTCAATCGTTCTGCTAAATCTATCGTATTTGCAAAATCTTCACTATTAATCTCTGGTAACATATTCAGAAAATCTTTAGGAATTAAAATAACTGGAGAATTACCTTTATATGGATTAACGGGCAACAAATATTCACCATCACACCATCTCATATATTCATAATCAAAATATGCATTCTGCACCCTCTTTTTATCCATTGGAATTCCATGCAAATTGCATATTCTTTGTGTATATGTAATAAATCTTCCTTTTAATAAATTTGATGTCATGTCACTTAAACGATCCGGGCCAATTCCTTCACAAAATATTCCCAGTTCTTCAAAATGTGAAATATGGGTAACCCCTTTGGCAATAATGTCATTAATATTGCTCGCTAGAGATTTCGCCCATAATGGTCCTGTTCCAGAACCTCTTCTAGTCTTTGAATAACCAAGACATATTGCATTTACTTCTGGAAACATAAGCATGCTTTCTGCCTTTTTGTAACTCAAGTTATTTTTGCTTCCTCCTGCATGTGCAATAAGTTCAAAAGCTTTTTGAAAAAAGAACATCATTTCAGAATAACTATCCTTAAATAACTCATCTTTTGACTTGAATACCGCAAACGGATCTATAAACAGCAATGTATCCTGTGATAATATTGGATTAAACCATTCTTCATCTCCTACACACTGAAAATTATAATGTTCAGAAAATAACATATCCTCATTCCTTTCAGTCAAATTATCTGCTACTTTAATGATTACATAAACCCAGAACTACGTTTTATGATTTCTCGTCATATAAATTCAATTCTAATTGTATTGGTTCTCCCATAGCCTTCCTAAATAATTTATCAAACTCATCCCATGTATCAGATGCTTTCATCAATGCAATTGTTTGTTGCAACTGGTGGTCCAATGTCGGAAGGCCTGTATCTTCTGTTAAAAACTGATGATATCTTGTACTTCTATTTCCGCCTTTTGTTTTTGGAGTCTTTTGTTTTAATTCATCAAGAACTCCTGGTGGCAGATAATTATATATATATTCATTCGTCAATTTCCCAGCATATTGTGGTTTTGCTTTTCCCCTGTATGTCCACCCCTTTAATCTAAACATTTGCTTATAAAACTCATCTGGAAAACGCTTTGCCCAAGGTAATAGTTCCTGACTAACATATTTTTCTAAAATAAGTTGCAATTCGTTTCTATCACGTTCATCCTGATACCCTGTCACTTCATCAATAACTGCTACTAATCCCACTTTAGCAAATGCAGTCATAATAATATACATACGTTCGGCCGTTCTTTTTTGAACCTCTGTTTTTAATACTCCATCATGCAATGCATCAACATATGCTTTACACAAATCCACAAATAACGAAGCTTCAAATGGTTGAAATTGAACTCCTCTTGTTGTCAAATAAATAGGTAGCTTATTGCGATTTGCATTGTTGATCCATTCTTCCAACCCTTCACTTAAATATGGAGATATCCACATACTATTTAAATTACGTGCCAACGCTTGGCTCCCATTTCCCTTAATGCCCATACCTCTAGCTGCACCACGCAAAGATAGAACTCTTTCTTTATTATCCATGACATAACACTCAATCTTAATATCATTTTCCTCATCAATTACCCATGTTCCACTATGGGTTGCTTTTGGTGTATTATTCATACCCCCTACCACCTTTCTTACATTTATATATAGGACCTCTATTCACTTTCCATTCGGGTCCTATATATAGGATATACTTTAGTGCGCAATTTTGCAACTATTTTTTTATATGTAAAAGCGCTCCAGTCGAAGCCAGAGCACCATCACTTCTCTATATCAAATCACCTTAAATATTTTCTGCAATACCGCTTTCGCATCATTTTTCTTTTCTATCTCTGCCTGCGCCTTTTGAAATTCCTCCATCCGCCTCAGCTCCTTCTCTGCATCATCCAATCCGATATGGGTGTACACATTCATCGTGACCGAAATATCCGAATGCCCCATGAGGTACTGTAAAGTCTTTGGATTCATCCCAGCTTTGGCTTGATTGCTGCAGTAAGTGTGGCGGCAGACATGCGGAGTGATGTTTGGCATCTGCACCCGGTAAATATCGTTGTACCTTCCGACCATGTGGTTGAACCTGTGCTGCCAGTGCATCGCCACCAACGGGTTTCCGTTATCATCGTAGAAAAGGAATCCCGTATAGCCGTCAATCACTTTTTCCATTTTCGGCGGCTCTCTGTCCTCGATAATAGCCCGAAACATATCTGCCACATCCTCGGTTATCGGTATTTTTCTCGTCCCGGCATCGGTCTTCGTGGTTTCAATAATGTACCTCATATCGGAAGTTCTTTGCAGCTGATGGTCTATGTTTACGATCCTGTTCTCAAGGTCGATGTCCTTAAGTGTCAGGCCGCAGAATTCCGAGATCCGCATTCCCGTGTGGAAAAGGATATAGACCACTTCGTAATATTTGCAGTACACCACATCATCATGCACAAACTTTAGGAATTTCCTCATCTGGTCTTTGGAAATCGCCTCCCTTGTGACAGAGTCGTTGACAATAACCCCGGCAAGCTGGAATCCAAATGGATTCTTTACCAAAACGTCATCATCCACTGCCATCTGAAAAGCGGGTCTGAGTACTCCCCGTATGGTATGGATGGAACTGTAACTTTTTCCACCTTCCTGCTGCAACTTGATAAGAAATATCTTTGCATCAGAGGTCTTCACACTCCGTATTTTCTGGCTGCCGAATTTTTCTTTTGCAAGCAATCTCTGGACGGTAACATATCCCTGTTTCGTGCTTTGCCTTACCCCGGTTTTGGTCTTAAGGTATCTGTCTACTAGCTCACATACCGTCATCTGCCCGTCAGAAACATTCATCAGCCTGTCCAGATCAGCATTGACCTGTTTCTCCAGTTCCCGCAAAGAAAGGCATGGTTTTTTGCCGGGAGGGAGTTTATCTGTCGGCTCCAGCTTCCAGCTGTACACAAAATGCGGTTTCCCATCAATGTGATATTTGTATTGGTATTTTCCGTCTGCCCTTATGCTCTCGCCCGGACGCAGCACCCTGCGCTTCGTGTCACGCCTTGTTTTTCCCCTGCCTGCATTCGCCATTTGCAAGTCCCTCCTTCACATCTGGATTCTTTAACAAATACTGCTCGAAAGCCAATCGGATGATAAGGACTCTTTTTTTATAATAAGCAATGAAGTCCTTACCGTCCGTTTTCTCTAAAAACACATGGAATTTCCTCCTGCTGAAGTTCCAGTACCGGATTGCTTCTTCCGGGTTTAAGACATCTTTTTCTCCTAAGTCGGGCTTTGCCATCTGATAACTCCTTTCCTTCCAAAAGCGGTGTATTTATCAAGTTTCTTGGGTTCACTGTATATTCCCTCTACTCCCCGGAAATAGCAACTACTTTTGGCAGATAAACGGAATTATATTTCTGAGGAATTTCGGATAAAATCTTCAAATTTCGGTCTGATGATCAGGAACCTGTTTCCACTGTATACGGCAATGTTCCCAAGATTGTCCTCTGCGATCCTTCTCATCTTCTTTGTGCCGATATTAAAGTAAAACGCCGCCTCTTTAACGGTGAGCAGATATTTATCCTTTAAAGATTCCTGCTTATTTTCTCCCTGTCCCATGCCTACAGGATTCATGTTTCCACCTCGCTTCCCTGCGTAATGGAGGGGCGGTCAGAATCTCCGCACCTTTCCTTTAGGAAAACAGTGCTGCCCCTCCACGCACATTTTTTTGAATTCAAACAGGGTATTGACCCCCAATACAGATAAATCATATAAAACCGCCTAATACCTGTATATATCTGCTGTTAATAAAATCAAACAATTTTGGGAAATTACACATTTTGATCTGGATTTTTTATCTGGATAACCTTGACCGCATCCCTGCGGATTAATTTTCCGTCAAGGAATTTGAATGCCAGATATCCAACCTGCCCAAGCACTGCGAATCTCTCTATGAGCGTACGCACCGACACCGGCTTCCTGTCTATGATCCAGTAGTATGAAAAATCCCCAAAAGCAATCGGCTTTGCTCCCTCCGCAGCATCCGGCATATACTCCGAGATAATGACCTGCTTTCCTAAAATGGTATCGTCTGCATGATTCCAGAGATAATTGCCGTCAGCATCCTTTAATGTCCTGAGCATAAGCGCCGTACTGTCGTTCATCATCCAGACACCGTTTTTTCTATATTCTTTTTCCACACTGAAATATAGGGCAATCACATCATCATAAGTAATGCTTGCCGTTGTTACCCCCATCTCTGCTCCATTGCTGCCATGAAGAATGCCTGTAGGCTCATCTTCCCCGGTTCCATTGATAAAGACATTATCCTCCGCCCTACCAAAATTCTTTGCGAACCTGCCAATAAGATATGGTTCCAAACCGAAAGCTGCGTCACGGACAAAATCCCCATCCATCTTCACAAGAGCAGCCAGTTTATGGCTTCCGATGGCATTTACGTCAAAATCCTTCATACCGTCATAAACAGGAAGTTCTCCATTCTCCGGGATGAACTGTGCCAAGTCCTTACAGTCCTTTGAAAAAATGCGATAGCCGGACTTATAGGCTTTGATTTCGGTTGCTATATTCCTGAATACGCTTTCCTTCTCCATTGCTTTTGTAATCTTCGCGGATGCACCAGCAGGCAGTTCATAACTGCCTGTTGCACTAATACGTCCCTTTGCAAGCGCATCTTCATTTCCCTTTATGCCCCTTGCCACATTCCAAAACTGGATGTCATATTCCGGCTGTGCCGTAATGTCTGCATAATTTACACCCATTCCTAACTCCTCCTATTCCCTGTTGCATGCCGTACAGGTATAAAGTCCAAGTTCGTTAAGTGATATCTGCCTGCCGATCTGCTTCAATCTGCCATTGCACTTAGGGCATTTAATGTCGTAAACAAGCGCCATCTCCTGTGTGTGATCATGTTTTGCATGAAGCCGATAGAACTTCCGCACCTTTCCTTCTTCATCCTTTGCCACCTCATCCGAAAGGTAAAGGTTACACATTCTCCGTGCATATTCCTCTGAATAATAACTGTTGGATGGCGTTAAAAGGTTGCCTTTCGCCTGTCCGCGTAATGGATAAATCATAATAAACTCCTCCTTTTTTCTATCTATCTGCACCTGTCACAGGTGTACAGACCAAGTTTTGTTGTAGTGCTGTTTTTTGCAATCTTCATTAAGCCACTGCCGCACTGCGGGCAATGGATTCTCAGTTTATCACTTTCCCCTGTGCTTACAGGCTCCTTGGAATAAAGCCTGAAATAGTCGGGTATCATTTCCTCTAAATACATAGAGCGGACACCCTTAGGATCTGTAGTAAGGAACACGGGCACTTTCTCTGTCCCTTCCGAATTGGCATCTACCAGTGGATGGTATCGAATCTTCTGGATTTCCATAAGCTACACCTCCCTGCCGTCAAGGTCAGTAAATTTCCCCCTGCAGAAAGCCATAGCTTCATCAAATGTTCCAAACACCATGCAGGAAAATCCATACTCTACTTTCCAGACTGGTATGTCTTCATCTTTGCACTGTGAAATGATCGCAAGCTGTCCGTGCTTGTTCCGAAGGAGCCTCCTGCACTCATAACTGCCCCTTGAGAAATCCTGTAAATCCCGGTCAGAGAATTTCGGCTCTGTTCCATAGAAAATCCTGTATTTCATGCCACTCCCTCCATCCATGCAATTCGTGATTTTAAACTGGTGCCCAAGCGGTCCGTCCCTGGCATCAAATCCATCTGCGAGAAGTGCATAGCTGTAATGGAGCAATCCCTCCACCACATCTGCAATCTCGTCCCTTTGTACATCCCGAACTGTCTTCACGATCAGGCATTCCGGCTGTCTCTCCCCATACCATAAATACAAAGTTGCCTTTTTTGTATTGCTTGTGGTATATACGCCGCTGATTTCTACATTGAACCCATTACCAAAATCGCGGTAAATCACAGGTTCAAAATCTATGGTGCATACCCTGTACTCTTTTCCAAGTCTCCTGCACAAAGCCCGGATAGCCGTATCTTTACTGGCCATGTTTGATCTCTCCTTCCTTTTTAATGGTTGCTCTTTCAAAAAAGTGGTCGATATAGTGGTCGTTCCGGTGGTCGGTATAATGTCTCAAATTCAGGGTTTATATGGTGTTTCCCATTTTAGTGGTCGGAGTGGTGGTTTTTGCCACTCCATAATCACAATTTATTTTTTCTGCTGATAAAATCCAAAACAATTTGCAATTTTTCCGAGAAGTTTAAAATGTAACCACTGCGACCACTCAACGCTTGAAACCATTGAAAACACTGAATTTGTGTAGTGGTCGCTGTGATTATTCAGACCACTGCAGCGACCACTTCGACCACCATACGTCCATCACGCAAGAAAATCTGTATCTTCAAATCCATAAACCGATGCATATTCATTTTTGCATTCGTGTGTCAGTGTAAAATCCTTATAAAAAGTGCCGCTGCTGCGTTTTACAACCATATCCTCAAAGGCAGTCGCCAGATGATCGGCAAGCCTTGTACGGAATTCCTTATAGGTCTTGGCAAAACCGTTGTTGTTATCCCGGCACCATTCTTTATACACTTTATAGACCTTTCCTGTAGTACAGGTATCGGTGATCTTTCCGTTTTCACGTCTGCACATACATTCTTCAAAAAAGCTGATGACCGTGTTATTCTCCATCCTATACTTTTCCCTTGCCGCCGATACACTGTCCGGCTCAGAAAACCTGTATCCGTTTGCGATCACTGTCTGCAATGCTTTTACGGCTTTATAAACGATGCCCTCCCGCTCGGCATACATCTTATCCAGAAGCTGTTTATCCTGTTTTTCCGGCGGGATGGCATTGGGGCACTCCACCACCATGATACGGTCATATACCCACCTGCCATCGTCCCCGCCAAACTTAGGCAGCCTGTTCATGCAGAACCAGAGCAGACCGTTATATGTGAATTCAAATGCCTGCTGTCCTTTGAACTCTGCAAAAAGACTGTCACCGCCTGTTACTTTCTTAAAGGTCTTCAGTTCTTCCACAGATAAAAAACTCATATCAGAACTTCCGGCAAGCCTTGTTCCGTAGATGGCTCCCGTCCCAAACCGGGATTCGATTTCTTTCAAGTCAATGCCTATGAAATTCCCCCTGCCAAGCAGACGCTCCACCAGGCTTTTTAACTGCGATTTCCCGGTATCCCCGTCTCCCACAAGAAACAGCGCTCTTTTCATCCTCCATCCCTTCACGTTGGAAATACATGCTCCCATAAATTCCAGCAGAAGCTGTTGCACTTTCTTATCACCATCAGCAAGCGTGTCCAGATACGCATCAAATACCGGCGTCCGCGATGCTGCCGCCTTCCATTCACACGGTATCTGTATGGTAGAAAGCACTGACGGTGTATGGGATTCCAGAACGGTTTCCGCAGCCGACACCCTGAGAAGCCCGTTCTGAAAGTTGATGATGCTTTCATCCGCATCCAGTTCATCCTGCCCTACATAATTCAGATCCGTGTTGATGTGCTGCAATGTTTCATTCACTTTGCTCATTTTGACAAGTTCCTCATCATAATCAGCGATATACTGTTTGATGCGTCCCATCATCATGTTATCAGCATAAAATCTGTAACAGCCATCTTCATATACATATTTCAGAAGTGCCTGCTTGCCGTTATCCCTTACAAGAACATACTGCATATGTTCCCTTACATACTTTGCAAGAAGCGGAACGCTGATATAAGGCTTAGAGGTCTTTTCATCGAATTTGATGAATGCCGGATGCTCCATCACAGACTTGTGGAATACCCCATGACACGCTTCGATTCCCAATGCTATCGTAGATTCACGGTAATCGTCCCGCTCCCACTTATCCCTGTAAAGTTTTGATTCCCGGAACACTTTATCTATTGCCTCCGCATCCCTTCCCACACGGAATGCTATCATGGCGCAGAGAGCCGCATCTGCCTCCGACTGCGAACCGTAACCGCTGATATCGCCATTGTCAAAAAGTTTTATAAATTTCCCGGCATTCTTCTGCCTGCGCAGTCCGGCCACCACATCAAACAGCATTGCATCGTCATTGCCTGCCGGATGCGTTTTCCCCTTATCCGTCCTCCGCATATCCTCATCCAGTGTCGCAAAAACCGCTTCCGTTCCCTCCGAAAGAGGAACATCATTGATCACATTTCCTGTAAAGGTAGCAAATCGGTTTGTGACGCTGCCGATGTACAGTTCAATGCCTATTGCAGAATTTTTCTGATAAAATTCGCTGCTCAGTATATTCCGCTGTTTCTTCTCGTCATAAATAATGGGGAGTTTCTTCACATCACAGGTTCCAAGGATATGAATACCGTTACCGCTGGGAGACAGTTCCGCATAGGAATTATGCCTTTTAAGAAGTTTCTGCAATAAAGGATCTGCCATATCCTTATGGTCAACATCCAGAAAATACACGCCCTCCGGCACCTTGAACCCAATCCCGGATGCCCCGCATCTTAGCATGGCGGCACAGGCTTCCTCATAAGTAGCCCATGTGTCTTTGTACTTCTCATCCGTGCCTGTTGCCACGCCATAGGCTGAGAAAGGAACTTTGGTGATCTTCCCGTTTTTGCCCGGCATATAGTTCCACAAAAGCCATATTTTTTTCTGCTTCAGTTCATCTATGGTGATACCGCCCACATCCTCACCTCCTCCCGTTTCATCTGTTTCGGTCATTAATCATTTACCGCATTTTTAAACAGCCACTCCCTGTAAGCCTCAACCGGGATCAATATCCTTGTCCCGACCCTTATAGTAGGAAAGCCGGGCGTCTTGACCAGTTCATATGCTTTCGGTAGGCTGATGCCCATCTGCGCTGATAATTCCTGTACGCTCATCGTTACCTTCTCCATAAATTCCCTCCGCTTCGGTATTAGGTGCATAACAGATTTTGAATAATTTATCTGTCCTCTATTGTTTTCAAGGATATTTTACGATATAATGTAACCGAAATCTAATTCCTGACGCTTACGCTTACGGTTACCATGTAACGATATGGAGAGAAGATATGCCATATAATTGGAATGGGGATTATGTTCCGTCAAAAGCGGACAAATCCACAGATATTTTGGGACAGAAAGAAATCGGCGGTGTGGGACAGCTCATCTACCACCCTTTCCGATATAAAGACTATATACTTGCCAATGACAATGAGGAATACTGTGCTTTCCCGGTATGCAGGCCCGGATATGAACCTGCCTTTCCCACCGATGATTCCGTGTCCGGCAAGGGGCTCCTTGTCAGCCTGTGCAATCTTGCCAGACAGATAGACGATTGGGATAATAAGATCCCATATGACCAGCTGATCATTCAGTGGTGTAAAGAAAATATGCACCCTTACAGCATTGATTTTGTGTATCAGGAACTTACTGAAGAAGGGTTTGATATTACGGGATATGATGCAGAACTGGCCGCCCGTGACGGCATATTTTCAATCAAAGACTTTATGGAGGATCTGGGAAAGCTGTACACCACCGCCCTTTTTTATGAAGCACTGGAGGGGATATGTGTTGCTGATGAAGACGCTGCCTGCAGTTTATATAAAGAAGGGAAATATTTTGAGGGGCTTCCTTTTTTTGAAAGTTTTAAGAATATCCGCAGTATGCCGGATATTGACGTGAGTACGGCTGGCGGAAATCTTGTAAAAGAAATGGAACTTTATGCCGAATATCAAAAAAGCCACCCCGCAAAACAGCCGCCGGATGGACAATTTGAAGAAGAACCTTATGATAATTATTGGGAACTGCTCAACAAGCTGATAGAGCGCATCCCCGATTTCAATATGCGCCTGAAAGTAAATCCGAAAACGAACCGTATTGAATTTTCAGCGGATGTAAACTCCGTGTTTGATATAGCATGGTTCACACTGGCGAGAATGATTTCAGAAGACCCTCCCCCGGAAAACAAGGGACGGTCTGATGACCGCTCGGAAGGTATCATGATATGCTGCCGCCACTGCGGTGACTTCCTTATAAGAAGAAATGGCAGGCAGGAATATTGCGATAAACCCGACTGCCAGAAAGCCCGGAATGCTAAAAACCAGCGTGAATTCAGGCGCAGAAAACGCATAGAAAACGCCCAAAAATATAAGAAAAACACGTTAAAAACATAACTTTCACGCAAAACTGTTATAAAATGTATACTGCTATGTTTCATTGTATTGCGGTATATTTTATAAGATTATGTGTGATACTACCGCTGTTATCAGTGTAAGCATCCCCCCTGTGCCAATTCGCGGAAATTTGCGTGTGAGGGGGCGGCGGTCTTCCAGATGAAACGCCACAGAGATAATACCCTCCCTATTGGTAAATCTTTTAAATACTTAAATCAACTATAGCCTTACGAAAGGAAAGTGTGTATATATGAGATACAAAAATGAATCAAAGGAAAAATCAAATGGTATCATCTATACGCCTATAGAAATGGCAGATTTTCTTGCTTTAGAAATGATAAAGTATAGCCAATTTGATTTGAAAAAAGCTAAAGAAGTTAATATTCTCGATCCAGCCATCGGCGAAGGAGAATTAATCCTCTCGATGGTTTCTAAGATACTTGCGATTAACTCAGAGATTCTCATCAATATTGATGGCTATGAAACTGATGCAACCGTGGCTACTAAAACCGAACATTTTATAAGGCAACAATTTCCTTCTGCTAATGTTTCAATCATTGCACAGGATTTTCTTGAAGCAATTGATAATATAGATAAAAAGTACAACTATATAATTGCCAACCCGCCATATATACGAACACAGATATTAGGTGCCGACAAAGCTCAAGAAATTTCCAACAAAATGAATTTGTCAGGGAGAATTGATATATACTATGCCTTTCTTCTTTATATGAAAAAGATACTATCTGATGATGGAATTTCAGGTTACATTACTTCAAATAAATTTTTCACAATCAAATCAGGCTCATGTGTTAGAGATTTTATGATTGGTAATTATAAAATTCATTCTATAGTGGATTTTGGTGACACAAAATTATTCAATGCATCCGTTTTGCCATGCATTATTGTTTTTTCAAACGGACGTACTACAACCCCCGAAGAAGTGAATTTCACCTCAATATATGAGAGCAAAAATAGCACTTCACCTTCCTCGTCAATAGTTTCTATTTTTGATAGCATAAATAAAGAAGGTCGATATAGCCTAGAAGATGGCAGAGTTTTTGACTATTGCCAAGGACATCTTCATGATGTTTCAAAAGGTGCATTATGGGTAATCGCATCCAACGAGAGGAAAAAATGGCTAACAACTGTTGAATCAAATACTTGGCTTCATCTTTCCGACCTTGGAAAAATAAGAGTTGGCATAAAAACAACAGCCGACAATGTATTTATAGGAGATGATTGGACTGGCGAAAAAGCAAAAATTGAATTACTCCGTCCGCTCATAACACACAGAGATGCAGGACAAATTGTTGCTAAAGGAAAGAGCACTTGGAAAGTACTATACACTCATACTACCGTAGACGGAAAAAAAGTAGCATATGATATAGATGATTATCCAGAAAGTAAATCCTATTTAGAGCAACATTATGAACAACTAGCCGGAAGAAACTATGTAATTAAGGCAAAACGAAATTGGTACGAAATATGGGTTCCACAAAACCCAGACTCATGGAAGAACAGAAAAATTGTTTTTCGTGATATATCCGAAAAACCAGCGTTTTGGTTAGACGAAACTGGTGCTATTGTTAATGGAGACTGTTATTGGATTGATATAGATTCTTCCGTTTTTGAAGATACTATATATTTAGCCCTTGCTGTTGTAAATAGCTCCTTTATTGAAAAATACTATGACGCCAAATTCAATACAAAGCTTTATTCTGGAAAGAGACGATACATGACTCAATATGTTGAGCAGTTTCCGATCCCTAATCCAAATACTGATGAAGCTAGAGAAGCCATTAACTTTGTAAAAAAAATAATAGCGGGATGCTCTGAAGCCGAAACAACCCGCTATATGAACAACATTAACAAATTGACTGAGCAAATGTTTATGACAGCCTAATTAATCAAAGAAATTATTTGGAAGGGGCAACTGTAATTTTGCATTTGTCCCTTTTCCTTTAAACAAAGGAAATGCTTCTGTAAAATCTTTTCCATTAACTAAATACAAATATTTAAGAAGAATCTTATCGTGATTAACCTCACCCTCAAAAACAACATATCTAATATCTTCACTTTTGAATGTAGCTCCCGAAGCTACAACAACATCTGCCCCATCCTCTGGTGAGTGTAACCCAAGATCAATTGTTGGTGATGTCTGTAGCTTTATTTCAATTAACTGATTCACCAAATCAGGATAAGAACCATCATCCTCATAGTTTGAATATCCTAAATGTTCACAAATCATCTTATGTAATTCAGCACCACGATTTCGTTCTTGAACCGCATCAAGATAATCTATTGATTTTCCTACCATTGGCAACAATTTTGAATACACAGATGCAATTCTTAATAATTGATTCTTTTTAGGCATACTATTGGGGGATACATCAATCAATACACTTGCATCATCTGTTGCCCACTTATCAATTCTCGAAGTATCACTTTTTGAAAATAACACTGATATATTTCTTGTTGTCATCGTTGCCTGATACTTTTGTGTTAGCGTTCCCGTCCTATCATATTTTACAAGTTCGGCTCCTGTAATAACTTTAACACGACTAATAACCTTTTCCTCATTAACCCTTAAAAAAACATATCTTCTTTCGGGGTCAACTGGCTCATTCCATATCTGAACATTCAAGGTTTCTTGAATATATGTATCAAAATTTTGTCCTAAAAAACGTGGCTGTGTTTTCTTGAATGATGACGGTACAGGATACCCCAAAACTCTACATATTTCACTCTTAACAACTTTTGAACGAGTTCTAAGAGCTAACCCGTTAACGGAGAAACCCCTCATCCCTTTATCAAGAATACTTTCCAATTCAATAATTGGAATATACAAATCATTATTATCCTTACTTACGAAATCGTAGATTGTAAGACCAGATTTTTTTATGTTTTCTACATAATCCATTTCACTACCTCCTCATTTACAATAGTTTTCTGCAACGACAAAAAGAGCCGAAACTGACAAACCAAATCCCTCTGCAATCTTGCAAATATTCTGAAGAGAAATATTTCTTTTTCCAGCTTCCACAGACGCATAATAAGTTCGATCCATGCCAATGGATAATGCAAATTTCTCTTGACTTAGTCCTGTTTCTTCTCGTAATTTTTTTATCGCCATTCCAAATTCTTTTTTCATTTCAACAAATGCCTCCAGAAAATATTATATTTCGTATGCGTTTTTAAGACAACGGATTATAAGTCACAATTGGGTGTGTTAAAAAAGCCACAATCCTGGTATCCTTACTACCAACGATTATGGCTTTTAATCTCTCCATATGATTTTTCTGTAACGGTTTATATTTTCCTAATTTACATTTTTTATCTTATTGGCATTAATATAGTTTAACTTTTATGATTTCTATTTTCCTCTTGATAACTTCTGAATTCAGAGGTAACATCAGACACCACGAAAGGAGGGATTGGATGGAAACAGAATCTGCATTGTACCAGCTTATGGGTGTCCGCATGAATGGCGTCATGAACAGCATCACAAACAGCGACGGACAATATCAGGAAATCATCCGGAAGTCTGACGAATATTCCGGCAGGCTGGAAGATCTGGAACTGCCGAAAGAAGTCCGGCTACTGATTGACCGCTATGTCAGCGAGCAGAACGCTCTTGGCTCCCGGTATGGGATGCTCGCCTACCTGCTTGGATTTTCCGACTGCAAAGAGCTGCTTTTGGAAAAATGCCTGCCCATAGGAACAAAAGAAAAGGTTTCAGAAGCGTAATCTACATGTACCAAATCATGGAAAAGGGCTGCTTACAACAAGCCCTTTTTCGTTTTCTCATTCATAGCCGAGCCTTAGTAGTCTAAATCGTAGTAATTTTAAGGTTTCTCGCCATATTTTGCCCTACTATGCCCCAGTTTACAAAGGTATGAATTATAGTAAAACTGACCTGCCGTGGCACACAAAAAGTATTTTTATCATAATAAATTTTCCTCCTAAAATGCCCCGATTTGCCGTGTTTTGGCACGATTTGCGAGGTTTGAAATTTCCGTGAAGATTGTTAAAAATGTAACGGTAATGGCAAATCGGGGCAAAACGGGGCATATTGATTCCGTCAATCGTAGTAAAAACGTAGTAGGAATTGGGGGTTTTTACTACTCTGGTATTTTAGCATAAATTTTGCTTGTTCTTTTAAATTGATTTATCTTTCTTTGTTCCAATATTATTACCCATAAAATTTTTCTATCAATTATTCTCACGGAGCTCTTTGGGGTTAATTATAAAATACTTGCCAGTTATTGCTATCCAGTCATTGATTAACACAATAAGATTGTTTATATGGTGTGCGAAAACTGGTACAGCTTCATCTATAAGTTCAAATACATCTATCATTGTTTCAGGTGAAACATTGTTAAATGTTCCCCCTGCTATTACAACTGCTTTATTATCTTCTATGGGTTTCAAAAGCAAATACGAATCTTCTGGATTCTGTGGATTGATTTCCTTTCCTTGTTTGACCACATATTCTACATTTGCATCTATACAATTAAAAATTTTGTCAGAATGAATTATTTCTTTATAATTTCTCAATGAAAATACTAACTTAGCAAGAATCCTCTTTTCTTTTTCATTTAAAAAATAAGTTTCTAATTTATCATTAAAAAGATTTACAAAATCATCTATATTAATCTCTATATTTCTGTATAGAAAAAATCCCAAAAACTGTTTATGTAATAAAACTTTTATCAACGATTCTGTTGATATATGTAATAGCTTATCATAATTATACTTATCCTTTGAATTTCTATCAAATACAATATCACACAAGTCAATCAGTATACTTTGCATCGCTAAATCGATACTGCGCTTTGTTGAAAGGTATTCCTTCTTATCAACAATTCGATTAAATATAATATCTTTAATTTGAGTTTTAAACGCTTTTGTTAATGCTAATTTTGATTTAGGAATTCCTTCTATGGTATTATAAATTATAGGTTTTCTAGTCCGTATATCAAACGGCAGAAGTTCCACTTTTCCATATTCACAATTATATATGCATAAAATATTTGACCAACTAATTGCTTTTGCCGCAAACCCAACTTCTAATAATACATTAGGATTTGGTGTGGGTCTACAATTACTTTCTGCATTAATTATGCTAAGATCAGCAACTAATATATCACACGTTTCAATCTTTTCAAAAATACTCTCTACTAAATTAGGGGTACCAGTATCATTGCGACTATCGCTTTCAATAGAAATCTCCGATACTTCATCAATTTCATTTTCTAACAGTTTTATTGCCTTTTTCAAGCAAGCCTCAATTAAATTTCTATTTTTAGCATTAGGTAAATCGGATTGCCAAGAGTAAAATATATTGACTTTCATAATCTTTATAACTCTCCAACATTTATTTTCCATTTCTATCTATTTTTATATTGCTCGGAACACTTTCTGTGAAACAGGCTTCTCCTCCGTCAAAAGAAGTAATAATACAGAAAAGATTTTTTTGGAAACTACAATGGTGTTTTAGCAATAGCCCCGGCATTTATACACATGAGTTTTTATGTATCTAGCATTTCCCTGCGCTTTTCACAAAAATATTGTTGTAGCCAATTTATTTTTTGATATATCTTCAAATCCTTTTGATTATTTCTTAATCTGATTACGTTATCATCAATAAACTGATTAATCAAATATAAATCTTGTTTTTTCTGTTTGATTCCAAATGGATCTACAAAATATATGCCGTCAAAATCTTCACATAACAATTTCCCTTTTTCAGGTTTCATTATAGACTTAATAATCTCTGCTATTTCTGGTTCAACAATGATCCGCGGATAAATTGCAATCTGACCTTCCAGTTTATATGCTTGTACTAAGGCATTTCCCCATATCATCCTCTCATCTGAGAAAAAATTCCCACATGATATGCCTCCTCTAACCAGCAGACTATTTATCCACATATTCATTTGCAACAATGCACTAAAAAATATGGTGTTAGTCAGGAAATGGGGTGATTGCTTGAAACAAGCTAAATCA
>OFGG01001082.1_pt1 | contig 19278 bp, 17 predicted proteins | sample 1521701 | NCBI WGS metagenome assembly OFGG01 (sample SAMEA3504081, study PRJEB24116) | mouse gut metagenome | biome: mouse gut; feature: mouse-associated habitat; material: faeces | place: Denmark | collected 2011
GGCACCGTGATCACGGCCTCCGTCACCGGCCCGCCAAGGTAACTCTCCGCGTCTTTTTTCAGCTTCCGCAGAATCATCGCGGAAAGCTCCTGCGGCGTAAAGCTTCTCCCTTCCTCTTTCACCCGGAACGTGCTTCCCATCTCCCTTTTTATGGAAAAATAGGTGCTCTCCGCATTCACTGCCGCCTGCCGCCTGGCGATATCCCCGACCAGCCGCTCTCCATTTCCCGTAAATGCCACCACGGAGGGCGTCGTGCGCGCACCCTCCGCATTCGGTATCACCACTGGGCTGCCGTTCTCCAGCACTGCCACGCAGCTGTTCGTTGTCCCCAGATCAATTCCGATTACCCTGCCCATAGACTCCCTCCGTTTCCCCGGCTCCCTTATCATGTTATCTCTCAACTTTATGCCCCGCAAAATGGAAAGTCAAGGCACCGGGCACGAATTTCACAGATTATTTAGAATTGACAGCCTTATCTCATCACCTTCCGCACAACCGCATCCTTCCATTTCCGGTAAGGATGATATCGCACCGGAAGATCCGGCCACCCGTATTTTTTCACAATACTTTTCCGGTGGCTGAATGTCTCAAACCCCGTTTTTCCGTGGTAGCTTCCCATTCCGCTGCTGCCGACGCCTCCAAAGCCCATTCTGGACGTCGCCAGGTGCACAATCGTATCATTGATACAGCCTCCTCCGAACGATAGATGGCGAAGCATCCAGCGTTCCAGCTCCCTGTCTTTCGTAAAAAGATAACAGGCCAGCGGCCTGCCATACCGGCGCAGCACCGCCATAAGCTCCTCCCTTGTCCGGTACGCAAGAACCGGCAGAACCGGCCCGAAAATCTCTTCCTGCATCACTGGGGACTCCGTGGAGACATTTTCCAGAATTGCCGGCGCAATCTGAAGCGTATCGGGATTTCCATAGCCGCCCGTGACCACTGACCCGCCTTTCAGCAGATTCATCACCCGCAGATAATGCTTCCGGTTCACCATACGCGGGTACTCCTCCGCCTCAAGCGGTTCCCTTCCCAGCATTCTGACCAGCTCCCGTTTCATCGACGCAACCAGTCTGTCCCTCACCTCCCCGTGCACCAGAATGTAATCCGGCGCTACGCATGTCTGCCCGCAGTTTAACAGCTTTCCAAACACAATCCGCCTCGCCGCCAGCCGGATATCCGCCGTTTTATCCACAATACAGGGACTCTTTCCGCCCAGTTCCAGCGTCACAGGCGTTAAAAAGCGGGCTGCCTTCTCCAGCACCACCTTCCCCACCTCCACGCTTCCCGTAAAAAAGATATAATCAAACCGCTGCTCCAGAAGCGCCTCATTTTCCTCCCTGCCCCCTTCGACAACGGCCACATATTTTCGCGGAAAAATATCTGTAATCATCCTGCGGATCACTCCTGAAACCGCGGGCGCATAAGCCGACGGCTTTAAAATCACACAGTTGCCCGCCGCGACGGCATTGACGAGCGGCGAGAGACACAGCAGCACCGGATAATTCCACGGCGCCATAATCAGGACTGTCCCGTACGGCTCCGCAACCGTAAAGCTGCGCGCAGGGAAGTTCGCCAGCCCGGTCCTCACATCCGCGGGTTTCATCCAGCTTTTCAGATGCTTCCTGCAATAAGAGATCTCCGCCCTGACCATCGCTATCTCCGCCATATAGCTCTCCGAGGGCGCTTTGTGCAGGTCAAGAAACAGCGCCTCCTTAAGCGCTTCCTCATACTTCTCCAGCGCACACATAAGTTTATCCAGCGCGCGCACCCGCGCCGGATAAGGGCCGGTCGCGCCCGTCAGAAAATATTCCCTCTGCTTTTCTACCAGTTTTTCAATATTCATATCTGTCCCCCCGCTTTCCCTGCTCCGTTCTGTTCTCCCATCCCCCGTCCGTTACCCACGGTTTTCAAAGTCATTATACACTATTTTTCCGGAAGTTAGTAGTGACACTGTGCGTACACACCATTTTCATTCAAAGCCGCTGAGGTTGAAAATTTACAGGATTCATGATAAAATAATGTCCATAAAAAAGGCTGGAGCCAGTCCCCGGAAAGGAGTCCTTCCATGAACAAAACCGTTCTCATAACCGGCGCCTCACGCGGAATCGGCCGCTCTGTCGCCACAGCATTTGCCAGGGAAGGCTGCCGCCTGATCATCACGTGCTTTCACTCCGAAGCAGCGCTGCTCTCCTTAAAACACTCTCTGGAGGAATCCTTCCACACGGACATTCTGGTGAGTATCGGCGATATCGCGGATTACACTTATGTCACCGGCCTGTTCGGCATGATTACGGCCCGTTTCGGCGGCGTCGACATTCTTGTGAACAACGCCGGCATCTCCCATATCGGCCTGCTGCAGGACATGAGCATTGTGGAATGGAACCGTCTTGTGAATACCAATCTGACTTCCGTCTTTTCCACCTGCAGGCTGGCACTCCCCCACATGATTCATCAGAAAAGCGGAAAAATCATTAATATCTCTTCCGTCTGGGGCTCTGCCGGAGCTTCCTGTGAAGCCGCCTATTCTGCCTGCAAGGGCGGTGTCAACGCGCTGACAAAAGCGCTTGCAAAAGAGGTTGCGCCATCCGGCATCCAGGTCAACGCCATCGCCTGCGGCCTGATTGACACACAGATGAACGCCTGCTTTTCCGCGGAAGAGCGGCAGGCTCTGATCGATGAGATCCCGGCCGGGCGCCCCGGCGCGCCGGAGGAAGTGGCCGCGCTGGCACTGCAGCTTGCCACGGCACCCTCCTATCTGACCGGACAGATTATCGCCCTGGACGGCGGATGGATCTGATCACACTGCACACGAAGAAAGGGCAACCCTCCAATGCATCCCGGAATACGAATTCAGATGCTCCTGGCTGAAAAGGGTATCACCCAGCGAAAAGCGGCCGAGGAGCTGCACATCAATCCAAATACGCTCAACGGATATATCCGTGAACGGCGCGTCCCCGACTGTACCACTCTGGCACTGATTGCGGATTATCTCGGGACGAATGTGGACTATCTGCTCGGCAACACACACATCCGGACCTATCCGGCATGTCCCGTAAGCGAGGAAGAAGGTCTTCTGCTCAGCAATTACCGCGCCATGGACGTCCGGCGGCGGCAGATCCTTCTGCAGATTGCCGCTTCTCTCCATGTGCACAGTCTGTCTGATCAGACAGAGGCGGCTCCGCCAGACGGACCCCCGCAGATAAAATCTTAAAAGGATTGCCGCCCCGCACGCAGCAATCCTTTTTGTATATCTCTTTTTCCTCCGGACGCTTTCTATTCGCCCTGTGTATTTCCTTCTCCCTGCACCGGCTCTGCCGCTTTTTCTTCCTCATCCTCATGGTGCACAGCCCGTTCCGCCACCAGCACCACAACCGTGCGCGGCGGTATCCGGATCGCGCGCTTGTAGGAGAACTCGGTGAGAGCCTCCACATCCATGCCATCCTCATATTCCAGGAAAGTATTGACACAGATCTTCCACTGCAGAGCTCCCGGAAGCTCCGGCAGCTGCATGGTGAGCACCTCCCAGTATGCGTTCATTCCATAGAATACTATATCATCCGCCGTATCCTCCTCATTTCTGCCCGCATACATCACGCCGATCAGCCTGCTGTTGTGGTCTGTCCCTGCATTCCACGGATAACCGTTGTGAATGCTGACCTCGGGAAGCCCGCAGTGCGATGCCTTCGTCGGTCTGCGGACACTGGTGTGCTTTTTGCGGAACGCAATCATATAGCGGAAAAATGCGTGAATCTCCTGATATTCCTCAAGGCGCGCCCAGTCCAGCCAGGAAATACGGTTATCCTGACAGTATGCATTGTTATTTCCATACTGGGTATTGCAGAACTCATCCCCTGCATAAAACATTGCAGGGCCCCGGCTGCACATCAGTGTCGCAAACGCATTCTTTACCATGCGCCGGCGCAGCCCTTCAATCTGAGGATCATCCGTGTCGCCCTCCACTCCGCAGTTCCAGCTGTTTCCATTATTATCCCCGTCCGTGTTATTCCAGCCATTTTTCTCATTATGCTTGTTATTATATGAATACAGATCATACAGGGTAAAACCGTCGTGACAGGTCAGGAAATTGACGGATCCGTTCATCCCCCGCTTTTTCGGATCGTAGATATCCTTCGAACCGGTGATCCTGCTGATCGCCGTGCCCGCCATTCCGCCGTCCCCTTTTAAAAACCTGCGCATATCATCGCGGTATCTCCCGTTCCACTCCGACCACCGGTGAAACGCCGGGAAATTTCCGACCTGATAAAGTCCCGCCGCGTCCCACGCCTCCGCGATCAGCTTCACCTTTCCCAGAATGGCATCACAGGCGATACACTGCAGAATCGGCGGTTCCGCCATCGGCGCGCCGTTCTGGTCACGTGTTAAAATGGATGCCAGATCAAAACGGAATCCGTCCACCCGGTACTCCGTCACCCAGTAGCGCAGACAGTCAATAATAAACCGCTGTGTCATCGGATGGTTACAGTTTAACACATTTCCACAGCCGCTGAAATTGTAATAATATCCGTCCGGCGTCAGAATATAATAAATATTGTTATCTATCCCCTTGAAAGAAAAACACGGACCGTTCTCATTGCCCTCCGCCGTGTGATTAAACACGACATCGAGAATCACCTCAATCCCATTCTCCTTCAGCTCGTATATCAGCTGTTTCAGCTCATCTCCCTCATGATTATGTTCCACCACCGACGAGTAGCTCGTGTTTGGCGCAAAAAAGCAGACCGTATTATAACCCCAGTAATTGTAGAGCTGTTCCCCGTCCACAACCCTGGCGCTCTCCATCTCGTCAAATTCAAAGATCGGCATCAGCTCCACAGCATTGATCCCGAGGTCTTTCAGATACGGGATCTTCTGACGGAGTCCCTCATAAGTCCCCTTCGCCGTCACACCGGACGACTCGTCCCTGGTAAAGCCCCGCACATGCATCTCATAGATGACCAGATCCTCCAGCGGGAGCTCAAGCTGCTTCATATTTCCCCAGTCAAAATTATTCTCCACAACCCTCGCATGATAGACAAACCCCTCGTCATCCTCCGGCCGCTCGCCCCAGTTCCTCTGCCCCGTCACCGCCTTCGCGTACGGGTCCAGCAGGACATGATTCTTATCAAACAACAGCCCCTTCTCCCGGTCGTACGGGCCGTCCAGCTGAAAAGCATACTCAAATTCCTCGATTTTCAGACCAAACACCAGCATTGAATACGTGTTTCCGATGTGGTACGACTCCGGAAACTGCAGTTTCGCGTACGGTTCTTTCTCCTGCGGATAAAAAAGTAAAAGTGTACAGCTTGTCGCCCCCATTGAATGAATCGTAAAACTGACCCCGTTTGATGCCGCCGTGGCGCCATCCCTGTTATAAAAACCCGGTCTGACCTCAAATCCTTCTATCACATCCAGCGGCTGCAGCTTTACTCCCCGCTGCGGTTTATGCTGAACAAATGCCATTTCGTCTACCTCCTGCTGCCCCTGTTCTGTCCGGTTCTCCTGATCCTCCGGAGGGGCCGGCTCCTCCGGAGCTTTCGGAATGCCCTCTTCCGCCAGGGCCCCCGGTTCCTCCGGTACTTCCGGAATATCCGGCTCCTCCGGGGCTTCCGATACATCCGCTCTCTCCGGGGCTTCCGGCTCCTCCGGGGTTTCCGGAACATCCGCTCTCTCCGGGGTTTCCGGTTCCTCCGGCACTTCCGGAATGTCCGCTTCCTCCGGGGCTTCCGATACTTCTTTTTGTCTGTCTGCCGGCGCTACATCTTTATCGAAGGTGTTTCCCCTGTTTTTGTCAACGATGGAGCCAAGCCTCTCCCACAGTTTTTTCATTGTAATCATGCGTGTGCCTCATCCTCTGTGCCCTGTTTTTTCTGGTGTCTTTTCTGATTCTAACACAGAATCCGGAAATTTAAAAGCTTTTCACACTTTTAAAATAGCCGATCAGAATTTCCTTAATATACTGGTATCTTCTCGCATAGGAATTTTCGATCCGGATCAGCTCAAATCCGTGGCTCCTGCAGATCTCCCGCTTTTTTCTGTCCCGCTCACAGACAATATCATCGTCAAAATGCTCTTTTCCCTCCAGCTCGATCGCCAGGAGCGGCACTTCCGACCTCCGGTACCCCTGTTCATACACCACAAAATCAAAATGTCCACTGTAAAACAGCTCCTGATACTGCGCGCCGTCCTCAAAAACCTGCCGGATACCGACTTCCTTTCTGACCGTGCACTTCTGTCCTGTATAGAGAACATTGCCCAGCGCATGGTTCAGATTCGTAAAAAATGCCTCTTCCGTGGCTGAACTATACGGTTTGATGCCAAGCGCCCTCGACGCGCCCGCCCGCGCAGTAATCTGCGCCGTGCCTTTTGTCCCGACATACTTCATCAGCTCATACATGTCATCGTCCCCCTCTCTGTGGAGGCGCTCAACTTCCCTGCTGCTTGCGACCAGTATCAGCTGCTCCTTCGCGCGGGAAGTCGCGACATTGATCAGCTCTTTATTGTTTTTCAGCCACTCATAAGTCCCCGGTCCCGTCTTATCCGTCAGCGCCAGGGAAAACAGCACAATATCCTTCTCATCGCCCTGAAAAGCGTGTACCGTCCCGCAGGAGACATTCTCCACGCCGTTCTGTTTCAGTGTGCTGCGGATACATTCTCTCTGATTTGCAAAAGGCGTTATGACACCGATGCTTTTATCCGGATGATTCTTTGCAAAAACCGCGATTTCCTCCGCCTCCTGCGGCGCAGTGTTCCGGAACTGCGTCGTGTTCTCCGGAATATCCATAAAAACGAGGGGCCGCGGTTCCATACTCCTGCTGTCGATAATCAGCTTATTATTGTAATATTTCTGATTGTTAAACTCAATAATTTTCCGGTTGCAGCGGTAATGATGGCTTAAAAGGATTTCACCGCTGATCGCATCGCAGGCCAGAAATGTCTTGTAAATGGAATTCTTCAAATAATCGTACTCGTCCGGAATACCATAGGCCTTTCGCAGTTTTGCATTGTCCTTCGGATCCAGAAGAATCACGGGGTTCAGCTGCTGCGGATCTCCCACCAGCATCAGATTTTTTCCGCGCAGCACCGGCACAAGGGAGACGGCAATATTTCCCTGACTGGCCTCGTCCATAATTGTCATATCAAAATACGGCTCTGGTTTCCCGATTTTGTGGGAGGAGATGGATGTTGTCGCGACAATCGGAAAAATCCGCAGAAACTTTTTTACATTCTCCGGCTTACCGAGATATTCGTTAAAATATTTCACCCGCTCTTCCCGGTTTCCATGGCAGATTATTTTCAGCAGATCCTCATTTTTCGGCTCTCCCAGGCGCCTGATATACTTCGCGGAAGTATAATACAGATATTTCTGAAATTCTTCCTCGTCGGCGAGCACCAGTTTTTTTGCCTCCTCATCGGTAATCTCACCGATCTGCGCCAGCCTGCGGTCAATCTCTTCCCTCTGCACGCCGGCAAGCTGTGTCTGAAAATTCAGATACTGGCGGTTCTCCTCCCAGAGTTTTTCCAGCGCCTCTCTCCGCTCCAGCAGATCAAGCTTCTCCTCGTGGCGCTTTAACAGCGCGGTCAGTTTCCTGGTGCGGTCGATCCGCTCCCCTTTATTGCGCTCCAGCGTCCGGTCAAAAATCCGGAGTTCCAGGGTCTTTTCATACAGCCGCCGCATCTCATCAAGCGCCAGATCTGTCCTTCCATTGTCCCCCAGGCGGATCACCGGAAACGGGATGCATTTCTCCTGATAAAATATCTGCTGCAGTTTCCGGCATACCCCGTCGATCGGGTGATTATTGTAGGACGCAAAAAGAACCGTTTTTTCGTTAAAAAAAGCGGTTATAATCGTGTTCACAATCGTATTGGTTTTTCCGGTCCCCGGCGGCCCCTGAATATAGGCGAGCGGGTATTTCACGGCATTGTGGATGGCAAGCAGCTGGTCCAGATTAATCTGGCGGTTCAGCAGCGCGATCGGATAATCTTTTCTCCGGCCCGGCACACGCAGCAACTCTCCGAAAAAGGCCCGCACCGGAACCGTGACCCGGTCCTCCTCAAACATTTTTACAATCCCCGCATACTCGCTCTGCAGATCCAGAATCACATCGCGCCCGATGGCGATCAGGTATGGCATATCATCCACACCGTCCTCCCTGCACCCCGCCTGCGTAATCCGGTCTTTAATCTGCTCCAGATTTGCCTCCGGATCATCCAGCAGCGCATAATCATCCGCGTCAAGAAAGCGCCGGATACTCTGGCGGTTCCCCTTGATCGTGAATTCCGTGCAGATCGTGATATCGTCATCCTGCAGAAGCATCCTGTTTTTTACATCCAGTTTTAATTTCCTGTATGCGAGCACATATAATCCCTGACTCGTGTGAATACTTATGACATTGATCGCGAGCTGGCGGATTTTTTTCCCCAGCAGGCGGCTTTTGCTCTGAAACTGGAACTGCGAGACGATCTCCCGGAACTGTTCCGGCGAAAGCGCCATGGCACCGTTTCTCATGGCGTCCCCGTCCAGTTTTTCTATCAGCGCATAGTCCGTTTTGTACGGCGTGGTATCCAGCCGGTTGCAGTCAGCCAGATAATTGAGAATTTTCAGATTCGCGGCATTGTGAAACAGAGACCTGTACCGGCCGGGATTGCGGCGCAGATCTTCCTTAAGATCAGCCGGCACCGCAAAACAGGATCCCTCCACGACGGAAGAAGACTGAATGGAAGCAATAAATATCTTCAGTTCCTGTGTCACATACCTGGCAAGATGGAGCCCCTCCACCAGCATGGATTCGTCCTCCATGCAGATTTCCCGGATCCCGATCCAGTATCTGGTGAAGTCACCCTCTCTGTTTCTGTATTCAATACTGAGCCATTTATCCTCGTAAATGGCCCTGAAAATATCGCGGTGAATCGTATTCATGGATCTTCCTCGTCACTGCTCCCTGTAATCATCATTCATCATATAATCAAAAACCGCTTCCTCCACGGCCCTGACGCACTCATCCAGATGCCTGCGGATATCTTCCCCCCAGAACCGGAGAACGATCCAGCCCTCAAACTGAAGCCTCTTATTCACCTCTTCATCCCGCTCTCTGTTTCTCCCGATTTTGCGGATCCAGAATTCGCTGTTGCTGCTCTTCTCCAGCTTCGGCTTTAAGACTTCCCAGTCCTTCCCGTGAAAAAATTCCCCGTCGCAGAAAATGGCGATCTTATATTTTGTGAGCACGATATCCGGACGCCCCGGCAGATTTCTGCAGTTCTTCCGGTAGCGAAACCCCTTCTTCCAGAGCGCCTTGCGCAGCCGCACTTCTATTTTGGTATCCTTCGCGCGGATATGCTGCATATTTTTTCTTCGCTGCTCTTTTGTCAGAACATCCATCCGGAATCACCCTCCTCTCTGCCCGTTGTCGTCCATTTCATTATATAATGTTTTCCACAGAGTGTAAATACTTACCGTCATTCCCGGTCTGCACCGGCAGACGCAGGCAAATCCGCCAGTCTCAGCCCTGTGCCTTAAAATTATAAACAGGCTTTAATATCTCTGTAACCGTTACTGTCTCACCGGTTACGTCAAGGATATCTCCCAGCGCTTTATAAGCCATCGGGGCCTCGTCCAGCGTCTCACAGCTTATGGATGTCGTATATATTCCTTCCATTTCCCTTCGGTACTCATCCATATCAAGTGTTTCTTTCGCCTTTTTCCGCGACATCAGCCGTCCGGCGCCGTGCGGCGCAGAATAATTCCACTCCGGATTCCCCCGCCCGACGGCAAGCATACTTCCGTCGCGCATATTGACCGGAATCAGAACCTTCTCTCCCGCGTGCGCCGCGATCGCCCCCTTGCGCAGAATCATTTCATTTGTATCAATATAATTGTGGATCGTGTGAAAGGCCTCCCCTCCGGCAATGCCGGTGCGCTCCAGCAGCACCTCCGCTATTTTCTCCCGGTTCCTCCGGGCAAACTGCTGGCAGATCTCCACATCGTGCAGATAATCCCCAAGCCAGGTCCCGTACAGATAACACAGGTCCTCCGGCATATCCGCCTCATGTTTTTCCCACGCAATCTTTTTTAATGCAGCCTGAATCTCTCTGCGTCTCCCCGCCGCCTTATACTCCGCGATAAGCGCATCGCGCTCACGAAAATAATTCTCCCTGCCCATGTGCAGCTCCACGGCAAGCTTCTGATAGATCTCCGCCACCTGTTTTCCCAGATTACGGCTTCCCGTATGGATTATCAGGTAATGCGTGCCGTCCGCAGCGCGGTCCACCTCAATAAAATGATTGCCTCCGCCCAGCGTCCCAAGGCTGCGCTCCAGCCTCCTGCTGTCCTTTAAGCTCCGGTAGCAGCGCAGTCTCTGAAGATCAAACTTCTCCTGCCGCCCTTCCCACACTTCTTTTCCGGACGGAACATAGTGCGCGGCCTCATCCAGCCTTTCCAGCGCCGGCAGTTCCTTCCCCAGAGCAATGGTATACATCCCGCATCCAATGTCCACGCCCACAATGTTGGGAACCACCCTGTCCGTGACCGTCATGGTGGTTCCGATCGTGCAGCCCGCTCCCGCGTGCACATCCGGCATAATGCGTATTCTGCTCCCCTCTGTGAAATCATAATCGCACATCCGGCGTATCTGCTCCACCGCCTCATCCTCCACTACTTTTGCATAGCAGATCGCAGTGCTGATCTTTCCTCTGATTTCCATCACCTGTCTCATCTCTCCCCTCTGTCTCACACCCTCGCAGGACTTTTCCCGCAGGGCAGACAAAAACGGCACCTGATGCCCGCCAGGGTATCAGATGCCGTTTCCCCGCATGCCTTGTTCTGTGCATGCTTATTTGAGTGTAACTTTCGCGCCTTCTGCCTCAAGTTTTGCCTTGATATCATCAGCCGTCGCCTTGTCAGCCGCCTCTTTCACGATCTTCGGAGCGCCGTCAACCACGTCTTTTGCTTCTTTTAAGCCAAGACCGGTTACTTCACGTACCACTTTGATGACCTTAACCTTGTTCGGGCCAACCTCTGTCAGCTCAACATCGAACTCTGTCTTCTCCTCTTCCTGAGGTGCGTCGCCGCCTGCCGCCGCAACCACAACGCCCGCCGCTGCCGATACGCCGAACTCTTCCTCGCATGCTTTTACCAGTTCATTTAACTCCAGTACACTCAGCTCTTTGAGTGCTTCAATAAATTCCGCTGTCGTTAATTTTGCCATTTGATTTCCCTCCATTTAATTTAAATTATCGTCACCGGTCTGCAGACAACGTCCCAGACCACCTGAAAAACCGCACGCCGGCTTCCTACGCCTCTGCCGGAGCCTCGTCTGCTGCCGGTGAGCCGTCTTTTTCCGCGATCTGTCTGACCACACGCGCAAAGTTTGCAATCGGGGACTGCATGCTGCCAAACAGTCTTCCGAGCAGCTCTTCCCGCGACGGAATCGCCGCGATGGCTTTCATGCCGTTCTCGTCGAAATAATTGCCCTCGACCACACCTGCCCGGATCTCGAGCTTCGGAGCGGTCTTTGCAAACTTCGCAAGGATTCTCGCCGGAGCAGTCGCATCTGTCTTTGAAACCGCAAACGCATTCGGTCCCTCGAGAATATCCTTCAGGCTCTCGAATTCCGTTCCCTCAACGGCGCGGGTCACAAGCGTATTCTTGTACACTTTGTAAATGATACCGGCTTCCCTTAAGGTCTTGCGCAGCTGGGTATCTTCCGCAACGGTAAGTCCGCGGTAATCCACAACCACTACGGCCTGCGCGTCTTTAAAATTATCTGCGATCTCCTGTACAACAGGCTGTTTCAACTCTACTTTTGCCACGAATCGTGCACCTCCTTTTTTTATTTTCCTGCATAAAAGCCATGAGGTACTTATATACCATACGAAAACCTCCCTGCGCGAAGCACAGGGAGGTCACAGATTCATATCTGAATAACGGAACCGCTACGATCCGTCAATCGATTCCCTCGGCAGGCCGTCTCCGTTACGCCTCACGGCACCTGCTGTCTTCGGCAATATGCAAAGTATCGCGCCGGGCTGCAACAGCCCCATACGACGCTTTTGTATTATAACATTGTATATTACGGGCGTCAACAAAAATTTTCATCCACCTGATGGATTCCACTCGCTGTTTCTACTGGTTCATAAGCTTTGAGACATTTAATCTCACGCCCGGCCCCATTGTGGAAGAAATCGTCACGCTTCTGAGAAACTGGCCTTTTACGCTGGAAGGCCGCGCTTTGATGACTGCACCCATAAGAGTCTGGAAGTTGTCGCTTAACTGTTCATCTGTAAAAGAAGCTTTTCCTAATGGCACATGGATAATATTTGTTTTGTCCAACCGATACTCAATCTTACCGGCTTTGATGTCATTGATTGCCTTTGTGACATCCATTGTGACGGTCCCCGCCTTCGGGTTCGGCATCAGTCCTTTCGGGCCGAGCACACGGCCAAGACGTCCGACAACACCCATCATGTCCGGTGTCGCAACGACAACGTCGAAATCCAGCCAGCCGTCGTTCTGAATCTTCGGGATCAGCTCCTCGCCGCCGACATAGTCCGCGCCCGCCGCCTGCGCCTCGTCAAGTTTGGTCCCTTTTGCAAATACAAGAACCTTCACGCTCTTACCTGTTCCGTGCGGCAGTACGACTGCGCCGCGGATCTGCTGCTCCGCATGGCGTCCGTCACAGCCTGTCCTGATATGAAGCTCGATTGTCTCGTCGAATTTTGCTGTCGCATTCTTTTTGACAAGGGGAATCGCCTCAGCAACATCGTACTGGACTGTCCTGTCAAAAGTCTTCACAGCTTCCTGATATTTCTTTCCTCTTTTCATTCCAAAAACCTCCTGGTGGTTGTATCGGGAGAGGACCCTCCCACTAATTTCCGTGAATGCTTACTCTTCGATGGTCACGCCCATACTGCGCGCAGTTCCCGCAACCATACTCATCGCAGCTTCCAGAGACGCTGCGTTTAAATCCGGCATCTTTAACTCGGCGATCTCCTGCAGCTTTGCTTTGGGAAGTACCGCCACCTTTTCCGAGTTCGGCTTTCCGGAACCGGATTTGATATTGCAGGCCTTCTTAATCAGCACCGGTGCGGGCGGCGTCTTCGTGATGAAGCTGAAGCTTCTGTCCGCATACACGGTAATCACGACCGGGATGATCAGATCCCCCTGGTCTGCTGTTCTGGCGTTGAACTGCTTGGTAAATTCCACAATATTCACGCCGTGCTGTCCGAGCGCAGGTCCTACCGGCGGGGCCGGAGTCGCCTTTCCGGCAGGAATCTGCAATTTAATATAACCTGTTACTTTCTTTGCCATCTGGAATTGCCTCCTTCATACTTAATCGCTTAACTTATCTGTTCAGCTTAACATCTGCGAAACTTATTTCTACCGGTGTTTCGCGGCCGAAAAGCTCCACATTGATGGTCACACTCTGCTTATTGTGGTTCATGCTCTGGATCACGCCGATGGTGTCCTTCCACACGCCCGCGGTCACAACCACGGTATCCCCCTCGTCAAAGTCAACCTCAACACGCTCTGCCCTGGTGATTCCTAATGGTTTCATCTCCATATCGGTAAGTGGTACCGGCTTGCTTCCCGGACCGACAAATCCGGTGACACCACGGGTATTTCTGACAACGTACCACGTGTCATCATTCATAACCATATTGATAAGAACGTATCCCGGAAACATCTTCTTTGATACGGATTTTCTGGCACCGTTTTTCATCTCGACAACTTCCTGCATCGGAACCCGGACCTCAAGGATCTGATCTTCCAGATGCCTGTTCTCGATCGTCTTGTCAATGTTCGCTTTTACCTTATTCTCATATCCCGAATAGGTATGAACTACATACCAGTGTGTCTCTGCCATAAATCACAACGCCTCCGTCAAAAACTTAACCCTACGAGAAAATCAATCCCGTACTGAATCAGAAAATCCATGATCGCGATGATCAGACCCAGCACCACGGAAACAGCGACCACCGCCGTCGTCTGCCGTGCAAGTGATTTTCTGTCCGGCCAGATGATCTTGTGAAATTCAGCTGAAAGACCGGCAAACCAGCTTTCTTTGCGGGCTTTGTTCTCGGTTTCTCCCATTTTCCCACTCCTTTTCTCACCACAGTGCACTGCGGGGGGCTATTTCGTCTCCTTATGCGGCGTGTGTTTCCTGCAGAACCTGCAGTACTTCCGAAGCTCCATCCGGTCCGGATGCGTCTTCTTGTCCTTGGTCAGATGATAATTACGGTTCTTGCACTCCGTACATGCCAGCGTTATCTTTGTGCGCACAACTTCCACCTCCATTAAAATTTCTCTGCTTTTTTCCGCCTAAAAAAAGGCATAAAAAAAAGACCTGCTTCCATTCACCAGTCCACTATATCATAACCGTCCCCGGCAGTCAATTACTTTCACATATTTTTCACTTAATTTCCGTCTGTCGGTTAATTTCCCATATTTCCACGCCGATATAAATAACAGGTATTTCTATATTTTTCATAGAATTTGTCGATAGATAAAAGGATTTATCAGCCCGCGCATGACTGTCACTGATTACGGCGGCATGCGATTTCAAGGAAGAAAGGAGGGGTTTCTGATGGCGGTTATTGACAACGCTTATCAGTACTATCTTAAAACTTACGCTGCTTCCGGTGCGTCCCGCTACGACACGCATAAGAAGAGCCAGCTTCGCGCCGTTTACAACAATATAGTCAAAACAAACAAAGAATCTCCCCTGTACAAAATCAGGTACTCAGGAGATGTTCAGCGGTTTGCCATCGATATCAAGGAAAAAACGCGTTCCATCCAGAATATCGCGGCTTCTCTCTCGGACACCACAGGCAGTATGAGCAGCGCATTTTCCAGAAAAATTGCCGAGACCTCCGATGAGGAGACCATAAAGGCGCAGTATGTAGGGTATGACCAGGATGTGGATCCCTCCACCCATTATGATGTGGAAGTGCTCCGTCTTGCCACCCCGCAGATCAACCGCGGTTCTTATCTCACCGGAGAGCGTGCCGGATTTAAGCCCGGCACTTACAGTTTTGACCTGAACACGAACTTAAGCTCCTATGAGTTTCAGTACAGCGTCAGCGCAAAAGATACCAACCGCAGCGTCCAGGATAAGCTGGTACGTCTGATCAACAACGCCAATGTCGGTCTCTCCGCCAGCCTTGCCACCAATGACCGCGGGCAGACGGCGCTCCAGATCACATCCGCGCAGACTGGCCTCAGTGAAAATGAGCGTTTTCTGTTTGAAATCATTCCGGCGCCCGACACGGGATCCATGAAAGCAATGCACACGCTTGGAATCGATCAGGTCGCGGAGATGGCACAGAGTTCTTCTTTCCGTCTGAACGGCAGAGAACACTCCTCCCTGTCCAACACATTCACCCTGAACAATATGTTTGAGCTCACCTTAAAGAAGCCGGGCAGAAAAGGCCAGCCTGTCAGGATTGGCTTTAAGGGGAATGCGGACGCGATCGCCGACAATGTGGAATCCCTTGTGACCGCGTACAACGATATCATCAAACTGGGGCACAGCTACAAAGCGACCCAGCCTTCCAGCAAACTGCTCCACGATATGGAGAGTGTCGCGAAGCTCTATTACAGCGAGCTGGAATCAGTCGGCCTGAATCTGGAGAGCGACAGCTACATCTCGGTTGACCGCAGCCTTCTGACAAAGTCCGTTTCCGGCGAAGACGCGGAAGAGAATCTTGATATGCTCAACCGCTTTAAGGAAGCCCTGAACAAAAAAGCCCAGGCCGCTTCCATCGACCCGATGAACTATGTCAGCAAGACGCTGATTGCCTACAAGAATCCAAACGGACGTAATTTTGCCACGCCGTACATCACATCTGTTTACTCGGGGATGATGCTTGATCAGACCTGCTGACCGGCACCCCGTCTGCATATGCACTGTAATGCAGCGTTATGCCGCATTACAGCATAAAAACCCGGAAATGCAGCTTCTTTTCTGTATGTCTGCATTTCCGGGTTTTTTGCGGCTTCCTGCCCTTCCCCGCTGCGCCCGTATCCTGCGCCCGATGAAGCAGGCCGGAATCCCCTTTCCTCACCCGTTTTCAGCAATTATCTGAAGCATCTGCCGTATTCTCTCTCTATAATTATGACAGGCACGTACTTTTTTATAACCATTTTCAGCAATCTGTCTGCGCTCCTCCTCGTGCGCAAGATAATATCCCGCTTTTTCCCGCAGATCCTCAAGCCCGTCAAAACACACCAGATCCTCCCCCTCTTTAAAATAGCAGGGAATCTCCGCCTGATAATTGGTCAGCAGAAATCCCCCCGCTCCCAGAACATCCCAGACGCGCAGCGGAATCCCGCTTTTGATATTCGGAATTGTAAAATTAAGATTGATCCGGGATGCGCGAAACACTTTCGGCATCTCGCTCCAGTAATCCACCGAACCGCAATACTGTATGCGCAGCAGATCACTGACATTGCTGTTGCTGTATACATGAACCCTGAAGTATTTAGAGAGCTCAATCAGCGCCCGTCTCCGCTCCTTTTCCGCAATCTTAAAGCCGAGAACGGTTGTCTGAAAAATCAGCCCCAGGTCCGAAAACGACCCCTCCGACTTTTCCAGCTCGAAGTATTCCTCAAGCCGCTCCAGAATGTCCGTTGTCAGCATCGGCTCCACAATATTGGCACCGCTGATATTTAACTGTGCCTCCATCACCGCGTCAAAATAACCGCGCAGATATTCCGGCAGCCGTCCTTTTAATTTATCATAGGAATTCCTCTCATAAAGGCTGCCGACAAACGCCACGTCCGCGCGGTAGCGGCACAGATCCTGCGCCCTCTCAAGAACCAGATCCATCCGGTCCGTATCCACCGCCAGGGGCAGATGCCAGATATGCTCCACGCCCATCCCCCGGAACTCGAGGTAATTGGTCCGGTCGAATGTAAAAATATAATTACAGGAATGAAACACGGATTCATGATACATGCTGATCAGCGGATTGTCGCAGGTCCAGGAAACATACTTCACCCCGAGACGATCACAGACATTCGATATCAGCGCAAAATAATTTACGGTAAATACCATATCATAGCGCACCTGACACATTTTTTCCCCGATCACACGCTCAAATTCCGGACTGACGTCATAGCTTCCCAGCTCCTGCTCGATATTATCCACCGTGTGGCCGAGCAGCCGGAACGTCTGCTCGATGTCCCGGTAATTGTACGCCTTCCAGCGGTACATTAAAATATGCATCCTGTTATCCCCTTCCCCTATATTGCCGCATCCCGCCGGAATGTGCCTCCGTGACAGCATCCGCCCCCGGGCGCAGAACCGGCCCTTATCAGACCGGTAAGACGCGCGGTCCCCTCCCCGGGAGGAATCCGTCTCACAGATACGCCTCTGCCAGATACTCCGCGCGGCTCCTCCAGGTATGCCCCTCTTTCGCCGCCTGATATCCCTGCTCAGCCATCTGCTGCGCCCTCCCGGGATGTCCGAAAAGGTCTGAAACACGGTCCGGCAGATTCCGGACTTCTCTGAGTGAAAACATGACGAGCTCTCTGCCGTCCCGGAATTCACGGCGCAGATACGTGGAATCATCCGTGACGACCGCCGCCCCCGCCAGCATTCCGTTATAAACACGGTCATGCGCCCCCGCCTTAAACCAGGTCATCGTATTCAGCACGATTTTGCTGTTATTCATCAGCGGCAGAATCTGCGGCGCCAGTACCTTTCCGCCATAATGCAGACAGGGATTTGAGCTCCAGTCACACTGATCCCACCCCGCTCCGTATACCGTCACATGAATTCCGCTCTCCACCAGAATCCGCACGGCCTGCTCACGGAAAAACGACGTCGCGTAAGAGTCCACAAACCTCATTTTGACCGTGATCTCATGAATCCGCTGTTCCGTAATCCCACTGCAGACCGTTTTCAGGTACTCCTCCATCACATCCTCCGTCGTCCGTTCCGGATGGCTGACCAGCTCCCGCAGCACCTCCTGCGCCATGATCTGTCCGTCTGTCTCCGGGATGGAATCCAGATCCGGTATCATATCTTCCACTGTATAGATAGGGAGGGCGCCCGCGTAGAGCACATCGATTCCGCGCTCCGCCAGCGGCTTGTGACGGTGCCCCAGCTCCACCCCCGCATGCGGCAGAAAATCAGTCTGGCGGATGTTCTTAAAAAAGCGGCGGAGATAGCGCACATGATTCCGGTCAGTGCCAAAAACAACAGAAGTCGACGGCGCATTCCGGAGAGGCTTTTCATAATGGAACGGATGATCCATCAGAATGTTTATGTACGGGATGCCGTACGCCTCCCAGAGATTCCTGCCGTCGGGCCGATCCAGGTTGTAACCAAGGTTATTAAACGTAATACAGGCTGCCACGGCGGGAAACGCCCCGGGACCGCCTGTTCCCCGCGCTGTGACCGACCGGTCCAGAAGTTCCAGCAGGCGCTTCTTACTCTCCTCTTCACAGCACGCGTCATAGACAAAAGAGGAATACCCCAGCGCCTCAAACGCCCGTTTCAGTTCTTCCGTAAACAGATCCAGGGTGTCATATACCCCTGTGACATAAATAATCGTTCCGATCTCACCTATTTTCATAAATTTCATTCCTCTGTTTCAAAGGCCTGTTCCCATACGTTCATCATCCGGGACATAACGGCTGTCCGGGTGAATCAGCATTATTTTATTATGATATTCCTCACGCCCGCGCGCAATCAGAAGCCCGCGCCGCAGCTCCCCGGGCGGCAGCCGGTGTGTAATTAATTCCGCAGGCTTTAGATTGCCGCTTTCAATTTCAGTCATCACCCTGTGCCAGTCATCCTCCGGCGTATGGTCAAACGTCGAATTCCACGTCCCCGTCAGCCGTATCTGACGGCGCAGCAGTTTCCAGTATACCGCCTGTTCCAGCCGCATTTCCCCTTTCGGGTTGCCGACGGCCAGCACCTGCCCCCCGGCTCTCACGCAATTAATACAGTTTGTCAGCGTCTCCGGCGTCCCTGCACAGTCGATCGCGATATCTGCCCCTCTTCCTCCCGTGGATGCAGAAATCCATGCCACAGTATCGCAGGCATCCTCCATTCCCGCGGCGTTTCTGTACTCATAAGCTTCCGACGACGTCCTTCTCATCAGCTCCCCGTGTCCTGGGTTATGCCCCACCGCAAAAACATGCCGGACGCCACAGATCCGCAGCCACTGCGTTATCAGAATCCCGATCGTTCCCAGCCCGTACAGCGCGACCGTATCCCCGGCCTGCACGGCAAGCCTGCGCACTGCATGCAGCGCGACAGCAGCCGGCTCAGC
>OFGG01001084.1_pt1 | contig 19261 bp, 25 predicted proteins | sample 1521701 | NCBI WGS metagenome assembly OFGG01 (sample SAMEA3504081, study PRJEB24116) | mouse gut metagenome | biome: mouse gut; feature: mouse-associated habitat; material: faeces | place: Denmark | collected 2011
CCGCCGCTGTCAGGCTCCGGCTGGGGGATATCCCCGGCGTCAGGCTCCTGCTGGGAGGCGCCGCCGCTGTCGGGTTCCTCCTGCATCGGGGCGGCCTCTGGGTCAATGATCTCCGCGATATAGCTGTCCCCCAGCGTCTCCCGGATGGCGGAAAAGCGCTCCCGCTCGATGGTCAGGACCTCACCGGGGGCGTATGCCGCCCCCGTGTGTTTGTCCCGAAAAGGTCTGAGTACTACTGCTTTCATACTGCCTCCTATTCTGTCACGCGCTGGGGATGGTGTCCGAGACGTTGAACTGGAGGGCGTCCTGCTTCCGGTTCAGGATGAACACGTCCTCGAAGCTCTCCTCGTAGTAGATGTACTTGCCCTCCGTCACAGCGGTCGGGGGGTCCAGCTGGGCGAACTGGTAAGACACGGGGGTAATGACCGCATTGGGGTGGACCAGGAACAGATTGACCTGCTTTGCGCTGTCGGCGGGCTTCCAACCGGCGGTGAAGTCATAGGCCGTCTTCATCAGCGTGGAGGGCACGCCGGTGATCTGGACCTCCTCGATGCGGGAGACAGACCGGTTGATGGCGCCGCCGCCCTGCTGCACATCAAAATTCCTGATGATGCCCGCCGCCTCCTTGAGCATGGTCTGTACCTCGTAGGTGCAGTACAGGATGCGGCCATTGGCGGGGACCCGGGCGTTGTCCATGTTCAGCATCAGCTTATCAAACACGGCCAGCACGTTCTCTTTGGTCAGCGCCGTGGCGTTGGCGGTCATGGCCTTCTTGGAGCTGTCTTTGGGGTCCGTGCTGGACCACAGCTTGTAGAGCGTGGAGACGCAGTAGGCGTCCATCTCGGGGAACTTCTGTTCCTCATTGAACACTCTGGTGATGTTCTGGATGCTGGCCACCTCGTTGGTCTGGTCGATGTCCTTGGGGTGGACCAGGGTGGACCACTTGCGCTGGTTGGAGAGCGTCTTGGGCTCCCAGGCGTTGTCATAGTTGCGGGTGGCGGTGGCGATGGTGTCCCGGTCCGCCGCCACGCGGCCCGTGGTGGAGATGTTGGGGATATAGATGGTCTTGCCGTCCTCCCCCATGCGGTAACGCCCGTTGTTCTCGGTGGCGTACAGCGCACCGAAGTTCAGAACGTAGGGGTATGACTGGGCGAGTGCCCGGGCGTACTGTTCGGCATAGTTGATACCTGCCATAGCTGTTTTCCTCCTGTTGATTTTTCAGATTTGGCCCCGTGGGTCACTTGGTCTCCGCCAGCATGGGCCGGACGCCGGTGAAGTGGAAATTGAAGCCCTTGCCGTCCGGCGCGGGGGGCTTACCGGAGGGCGGGAGCACGATGTGGGGCTTACCGTCCGGGGGCGGGTCCTGCTGCTCCGCATGGAACGCGCCGGGGTCGTCCTTCTTGTACGCCTCCACGAAATCCGCGAAGCCCAGGATCTTCTCGCCCTCCAGCTTCATGCCCTTCTCGATGGCGCCGCGCACGAAATCACGCTGAGCGGCGGCGCTGGAGAACTTCAGCTTGCCCGCCTCCATCTTCACCGCGAACTCATACGCCTGCTGGGCGCTCTTCGTCTCCCACTCCTTCTTCTCCGTGTCGTACTTGGACTGGAGCCCGGTCAGGGCGGACTGCGCCTCCGGGAGCTTGCTGGCGTCCGCCTGGGCGGCGGTCAGCTTCTCGTTGAGGCCCGCCAGGTCCGTGTCCCGCTGGGTGACCTGCCCCTGGAGATTACTGATCTGCCCCTGGAGCGTGGTGCGCTCCGCGTCGAACTTGCCCTTCTCCGCCTCGATGTCGGAGGCGTTCTCGGCCATGATCTTGTCCACCGTCTCCTTGTCCAGCCCCAGGTCCTCCAAAAACTTCCTTTCCATGTTGGGATACCGCCTTTCTTTGATTTTTGCAATATAAAAAGCCCTCCCATGGAAGGGCCCTCTACTGAAATTACTCCTGCTCCGTCCCCAGGACGCCCCTGGTAATGCGGTCCTCCACGCGCCGGTTCAGCCACATCAGCGCCTCCTCGATGTGGGTCAGGGCGCAGGCGTTCTCCCGGCAGGAGTACGGCCCGGCCTGGAAGTCCCGGAGCCGGTCCCGCACGATCTCCAGCAGGTCCGCACCGCACACACCCTTCCGCGCTTCCGGGTCCTTGCGCGGCCCGGAGATGGACCCGGCAGCATTCCTGCCGCCGTACTGCATCTGCACCGTGAGGACCATGTTCTCCGGTCGGGTGCGGAAGGTGCCGTCCTCCTCGCTGATCCGGCCCGTGTTGTGCTTGCACACCTGGTACAGGTGGTGCGCCCCGCCGGGGCCCGGCACGTCGATGGCAAACACATCGTTCAGGTTCTCCAATTTCTGGATTGTACTCAGCTGCTTCATGTGATTTCCTCCTTTACTCTCCGAGGTCCGGCACGAGCATCACGCCGGAGCCGTCGCCGCTAATGAGCTGCGGCAGTTTCCCGTCCCACTTTTCCAGATACTGCTGGGCGACCCAGGTATCGGGCATATTCTCCAGGGCCTGCCGGGTGATCTCCAGAGCCTTTGCCTCGCCCTCCGCAGTAGCGATAGCCGCCTCAGCGTTGATGGCGGCGACCTCCTTCGCCTGCTCGGCGCGGGTCACTGCCTCCTTCTTTTCGTTCTCTGCACGGAGGGCATTCTGTTCTGCCTGCATCTTGGCCTCGACCGCCGCCTCAAAAGCATCCGAAAAATCAATGTCCTTCACAATCGCGTTGGTGAAATGGACAGGGAATACATCCTCCAGGAGCTTGATCTCCTCATCGACCTGCGCGGACAGTGTGGAGCGGGTCTCCAGAAGGGGCATTGCGCTGTACCGGGCAACTACGATCTTGGCCCGTTCCTCGACGGAGGCGCTGATTTTAGTCTCCAGAATCTCATAAGAGCCATACTGCGTAACGATATCCATCGCCTTGTCCGCATAGGGCTCGTACTGGTATTCGATGGAGACCTTGACCGGCTGGGCGTCCTTGGTGTAGGAATCGAAGCTCACTTCCCGGACGTGGACCCGGCAATCCATGATCTCCAACGTGTCCGAGATGGGATTCAGGAAGTTCAGACCGCCGTATATCTGCCTGTCCACTTTGCCAAAGGTCTTGACGACGCCCACTTCCGTCTGGTCTATGACTCGAATACCCATAGCCAGCGTGACCAGAACGGCGATGGCCGCGCACGCACCGACGATCACATACCGGGCAAGCGTCAGGTTTCGTCTGGTATCGCGGGTGTAGTTCTCTTTCGGGAGCCCGTTGCGAATAGCAGTGGGGATGGCAAAGCCAGCGATGGCGGCGATTGCCAGGATTGCAAACAGAATAATCATTTTCATTTCTCCTTTATGTGTTGGTTTTCAGTTTCACCGCTCGAAAGCCCTCGACCATCATCCGCTCTCTGCGGGGAGACACGCCGGAGGCCGCGGCAACTGCCGTGTACTCCCGCGACAGGGCGTTGATACGCGCCTGACACTCCCTGCGCAGAACGTTGTCTCCGGCCTTCTGCGCGGCCACAGCGGCGTCCTTCTCCCTGCGGATTTCCGTCTCGATCTTCCGCATGAGCTGGGACGCCGCATAAGTGGTGTAGTGCTTGCCGCCGATCTCACAGCCCTTGTCATTGTCAGCGGCCCATTGTTCTAGCTGCTGGTCCGTGTAGCGCCGGACCGAATGCCGGGTGGAAAAGCTCATGGCGATGTGATTGCAGTTCCACTCCCCGATGGGGCGGCGGAACGCCTCATACTGCCGCCCGTCCACGTCCTGGAAGGGGAGGCCGGACTGCATCCGCTCAAACTCCGCCTTGAGGAAAACACGCCCCTGGACCGGCTCGTGGTCCGGGGCGCTCCGGGCATGGGCGGAAATCTCCACAGCGTCATAGCCCAGCGCATCCCCCATCATGAGGGAGCAGTGCTGGGCGATCTGGTTCGTCCCGTCGATGATGTTCTGCCGTATGGCGGTGTCCAGCCGCCGGTGGTAGCCGCTCTCGTACTGCACCTGCATCCCGTTGTGCCCCAGCTCCCGGATGCTCTGCCGCGTGGCGGACCGGTAATCCGTCAGGCCGCTGCTGACCGCCAGGACCGCCCGATCCACCGTCTCCCGGTATGGCGCGGAGATTACCGTGGTGTTGGACAGGTTCACGATCTGCCGGGCCGTCTGGACGCTCACCGCCTGGACGTACTGGGTCAGCCGCGCCCGGTCAGCAGGGGTCAGCTCTGTGTGCTGGAGCGCCCGCCGGAAACGGGGGTCCGTGTAGGTATCATCAAGAGCCGTCTGGTAGAGCTGCATCACCTCCCGGATGCTCATATTGGTGGCGAGCTGGAGCCGCTGGGTGATATCGGTGATGCTTGCCCCCATCTCCGTCATGACGGTGATCCTGTGGATGCTGGAGGGATTCAGCTCCCCGATCTTCCTGACCTGCTCCGCCACTTTGGTGATGTAGTATGTGTTCACCTCATCGAAGCGGGCAACAATGTGTTCGATGGCCCGCTCCAGCTCCTTTTCGTCCAGCATGGGTCAGCCCTCCCCGTTATTCCTCGGGCGGGGTGTCCGGCGGCGGGGGGAGCTGGGGGAGCATGGCTGACATACTGGCCTGCTGCTCCTGCTGCAATTTCTCAATCGCCGCTGCCGCCTGGGCCTCCGTCTCACCGAAGTACCACTGCCGGAGCTCCTGCTTGCCGATGATCCCGGCGCTCATCAGCGCCAGCCGCTCCTCCAACTGCTGATTCATGTCAGTCACAATGGAGTCGTCCCACTCGAAGGACACCTCGTAATCCCCTTCCGGGGCAAGGCCGTAGAGGTCAGCGTACTTGTCCATGGCCCGCACCACGTCCCGCAGGCAGCGCTCCAGGGCCTTTTGGTTATCGGCGATGGTGGCGTAGGACCGCTGCCGGATGATTCTCAATTCTGTGGCGGTCCGGGCCTCCACATTGTTGGCGTCCGAGAGGGAACCCCTGGACAGTCCGCACTGGTCCTCAATGCGCATGAGGAGCTGATTCAGACCGTTGATGTAGTTGGCGTCCCGAATGGCCGGGGAAAACACAGAAAACAAATCCGTGTCCGTCCCAGCACGGACATCTATCATGCGAAATGTCCGGTCGTCGAGTGTCGGCACTACCATTTGGCCGTCTTTATTGCGTTCAGGTCTCAGTGCTGTAGGATCAACATAGATGGCCAGTGTCGCCCCTTTGTACTCCCATAGCAAAGTGGAATACTGGATGTCCGCCCTTTTGATGGTGTCCTTTGCCTTTGCGAACACACTGGCGCCCATAGGACTGTCCACGTCTACGGTGTTCGCAGCGGCGACCCGGAACCAGCCGAACAGCGGCCCCTCGGTGTTCATGACGGTCATCTCCGGTACCAGATCGGCCCAGGGCTTTACCTCGGATAGAGATATCTCCGTCCCAAGGGTATCCCGGTTCTGCGATTTGAAAGCCCGTTGGGTGATCCTGACATTGTTCCCCTCAACGATGTGCCGCTCCAGACGTGTGTAAAAAACACTTCCTTCCGCATAGACGTCCTGGAAGATCACGTCTACCAGCTCCCCGTCACTGCCAAACGCCAGCGGGTACAGGCTCCAGGCCATTGTCCAATCGAAGTGGATGTGGCCGTCCTTCGGGTATGGCCGGATGGTCATGCCCCCGGCGGCGCAGCCCTGCTCCAGCTTCTGCCGGAGAACATCGAACAGCTTCTCCAACTCATCCTTCAAAAACTGGGCACGGGGATTCATCAGGACCTCGCCGTTGGCGTCCTGGGTTTGGCCGTCCGGGCTCCTTCCCGTGATGTTCCACTTGACCTCCAAGACAATCTGCCGGGCAATCTCAGAACTGATAAGAGCAGGCAGATTCATGGACTTCACATGGTCCTTCCCGCCCAGCCACGACGGATTCCCACGGTACATATCATGCCAGCAAGCCAACGCATTGATCATGTCTTCAGAAAGAGGGGACTTGACCCGCTCCACCTGTTCGATGCTGTTGTACGGGACCATTCTGTGTATCCCCTCCCTTACAAATTGGATGATCCGTGCAAAAAGATTCATGATGGTCCCTCTCTTCACAACAAGCCGAGGCTCGAAAACACCTTAAAAATCTTTGGCGATTGGATAGCGAACCAGTCCACCATTTCTTCGTTTTTCGGCCAGCAGTCCGTACCAGCCGCATTATAGCCGAGGCCGCTTTCATTCAAAAATGCGTGGATCAGTTCATGCCGCATGTTTTCTCTCCGCAGCGCCTCGTTTTCGTCCTCACTGCCGTTGCATTGGTCCAAAGCGGCGATAACGATCTCCTTTGCGTAGTGGCTGCAATAGCCGCCGCATTCGCCAACTGGAACCTCCATGGCCGCGCAGACCTCCGCGTCAGGCTTATACGTTATGCGGTATTCCGTGCCAAGGATATTCACCGTTCCATTCTGCATCCTGTTCCTCCCAAAAGCGTTACTGCCCCTTCCGCCGCCAGACCCGCTCCATTGCGTACCGCACACTGTCAATCGCATGGTTGTCCTCGTCCGGGTACCCGCTGATGATCTCCCCGTCTTTGGTCCGCTCATACTCGTAATGGGAGAACTCCTCCGCAGTATCGGGGCAGCGCACCGGGTCGATCACAATGGCTCTCAGCGATTGCAGCCACTTGATGCCGTAGCGCACGCTGTCCGGTCCCTTGATGGCCGGGCGGCAGAAGGAACCGTAGTTGCGGTAATCATCTACAGACTTCGGCTCGGCGCTGTCCGCCGTGATCAGATCGCCCCCCGTGACGCCCTTATGCTCCACCAGGTGCTCCCAGGTCTCCAGGTTGCTCTGCTTGTTCACCCGGTACTCATCGTAGATGTACAAGGTCCTCCGGGCGCTGTCATAGTGCATCTTGCTCCAGTGGTACGGGTCCGGGTACCAGCCCCAGTCGATGCCCATATAGATGTTGTCAAATCGTTCTACTTCCTCGTTTGTGATCTCCCGAAGGACTACATTGTCAAACACCTCCCCGCCAGTGCCAACGGGGGTACCGCCGTACTCATGTTCATAGGCACGGGGATTTATGCGTTTGAGCTCGTTGGCATCCTCCAGGAACTGCTCCCCCAGCCAATCTTGTGGGACATCTATGTAGCAGGACTTATGTCGGAGTGCATCCTTTTTGGGCTTGAGAACATACTCATTGGCCCAATTTGTTCGGCTAATCGGAGGGTTGAAACTCTTGAACACTACGAACTTGGGCCCGCCGCGCATGACCGACTGCTGCACGGACCGGATCTCTTCCTCCCCGGCGAATTCGTCCAATTCCTCAAACCACAGGTACTTGAGGTAGCCCCTAGCGACCTTCACCGATTTCAGCTTTTTGGCCTTGTCCAGGCCACGGAATAGAATCACCTGCCCCGTGGGCTTATAGGTCAATTTGTATGGGCTTTTCGTTGCCCGCCACAGGTCGTTCATTCCAAGAGCGTCAATAGCCCATAGGCACTGCTCAAAAACAGATGTCTCGATAGTAAACCCAACTTTTCTGAATATAATGCCATTTGCCTGCGGGTCCTGCGTGATGCCCAGAATTAGTTCAACGGAAATAAACGAGGATTTTGTTGACCCACGCCCGCCGTATAGGTCGTAGTAGGTGTGGAGGCCGTCTTGGATATCCCAGTGTACCCCATAGAATGGAGGGGAGATAATGCGGCTGAGCCGGATTTCTTCATTCGCCGGTATGCTCGTCCACTCCTTCCTTTGGTGGTGCATCCGCCGGAGGCTGAACGCGGGGGATGTCGCAGATGATCTTGACCACGGCGCTGTCCTCTTCGGCCTTTTTCAGGTCCTCCGACAAGGTGTCCATCTCATACACCCGACAGCTCCGCTCCAGATCAGTGCCGAGCTTCAAAATAGCGGCAATATTTTTGTCCGTAACAATTGCGGCCCCCCGGTCCTTTAGTGCCTGCGCCGCCGCTCCCTGGAGAGCTCTCGCAAGCTGGATGTGCTGCTGGTTCATCTTCCGAATCTCTGTGACCGCCGCCTTTTTGGCCTCCCGCTGGAGATAATTATCCCAGGCCCGGCACCGCTCCACCCAGCCATAAGCACGGCTCCAACGCCCAATCAGCGATATACTTTTACCACACTGTTGCGATACCGTCTGATGGCTCCGTTCTGCCCCCAAGTTCAGGTAAACAAGGAATGCCGCGAACGCCTGGGCGCTCTCGCCCTTCTGCCGCTCCCAGGGCAGGTCTGTTCTGTTTTTCGGCATTTCCTCCTCTCCTTACGTTTCATGGTACGGGGCCTATCGCCTGTCAGCGTTCCGGGTGAAAAAGTAGAAAAACGGCGTGTCCAGCAGGGCGAGCCCCGCTTTCAGCAGGTACTGCCCGAGGATGATCCCCAGGAGCTGTGCCCGCCCCTCCGCCGTGAAGAGCAACCCCAGGCCCAGGCCGAAGCTGATAACGGCATAGATCACCGTGTCCCACACCTGACTGGTCAGGGTGGAGCCGTTGTTCCACAGCCACCGGCCTCCCCTGGTGCTCCCGTGCCGCTCCACATACCGGTCCCGGAGAAAGTGGAACACCAGCACGTCCCAGGTCTGGGAGACCAGGTAGGCGCTCAGACTGCCAATGACAAAGATCCAGTTCTGCCCCAGCAGCGTCTGATAGGCCCCGTCCATCACAGGGTCCGTGGCCGGGAACGCCCCGGTGATCATGATGCAGGCGGTGGCGAATACCTGCCCGATCAGGCCGTACTTCACCACGCCCTTTGCCGTGTCCTTCCCCCAGATCTCGCCGATGATGTCCGTACAGAGGAAGGTGACGGCGTAGGTGATAGCCCCGCCGCTCAGGGCAAGCTGGAGGCTCCCCAGGGAGAGCCCCGTGGTGACTGTCCTCGCCCCGGTCACGTTGGCGATCACGATGCTGATGACGAACAGCGTCACCAGCATCATGAGATCCCGGTCGTTTTTCTTCATGCGTCCTCCTATTCCTGCGAGCCTGCGGCCCGCTCGTATTTTTGTTTGCAGATGGTGGCGCAGATGCTGGCGTTGGTACAGTAGTCCAGAGTCTTGGACCGCAGGCGCACCCCCCTGCGGTCAAGGACCGACTTCACCTCTGCCTGCCGCCTCTCGAAGATGTCCCGCCGGAAGTGGCGGATATGTCCCCGCTGTATCCCGTCGTCGAAGTGGCCGAACTTCACCCCCGACAGCCAGGAGGTGCTGTCCGCCGAGGTGCAAAACCGGTTCTGCGCGATCATCTTCACATCGGTACAGCCCAGGAGGTGGATGTCGATCTCCGGCTTGCGGTCCTTGATGTAGCGGGTCAGATACCGGGTGTCCTCCCGGAAGGTCTTCGGCTTGATGATCCTCAGCTCCGGGACGCTGATCGCGATATACTCGCTGAAATCGATGAGCCGGTCCAGGCCCCGCCTCCCGTCCTCGAAGTGAAAGACGTTGATCTGCCGGTTCTTCAGCCGCTTGCGCATCCGCTCCCGGAAATACCAGGCATCCTCCACCCCCAGGACCTTCTGACAGTCGATCTCCACGCAGGTGGCTGTGAGGCCGTTCTGCTCCACAAAGGCGATGAGCTTGTCCTGCCACCGGGTCAGGCTCTCCCGGGTCTGACGCGCCCCCCGGTCCCTGCCGAACATGAGGGTGAAGAGGCCGCTGTCCTGGATGACATGGCGGTTGGTCCTCCCCTCTGTCCGGATGACGTGGTCCTCTGGAAGGCGAAAGTCCGCATCAGCGGCTTTGTCGACGATATACTTGTAGCAGGAATACAGGCGGTAGCGGGTCTTTGCGGCACACAGGGCGGCGTAGAACGTCTCCTCCCCGTCACTGCCCGCGAAGTGGACCTTGATATTACTGTCGAACAATCCCGGCACCTCCGAGACCATCCTCCAGCACCGTACAGGCCGCCGCGCCGAAGTGCTCCAGGAGCTCCTGGGCGATGTGCTCACAGGCGAGGGGGCCGAACTCGCAGGCGCCGACCCTGTTCCCGTACCGGGACAGGAGATAGCGGGTGATCTCGTTCTGCCGCCGGTTGATCTCGATCTCCCGGTCATTGCCCCGCACCGGGAACGCCGCGCGGACCGTGAAGATATGCCGGTGCCTGTGCCGCAGGTATTCCAGACCCCCGGCTGGGGCGTCCGGCCAGCAGTGGAAGCCCTCCACCGCCACAGCGCAGATCACATACCGCCTCATGCCCCACCGCCGTTCTGCTCCGTGCGGTAGGCGAGGCCCCGGTCCTCCAGATAGGCCGTCAGCGCCTCCAGGCCCTCCGGGAAAAGGCCGTATACAGTGACGCTCCAGGTGCTGTCCCCCGGGTCCTCCTCCCTGCCCGCAGGGGTTGGGACGGGGGCCTGGGACTTCGGGGGCTCCTTGGCCTGGACGCCGCTCTCAAAAAAGCTGTCCACATAGGGCGCGGCCACCGCGCTCTCCAGCCCCCGGTCCCGCTCCTCCAGCTCGGCTAAGAGGCTGTCCAGCTCCCCCCGGTCAAAGCCGGTCAGTGTCTCGTCGATGCCGGAGGCCGCCGAGAGCTCCTCCAGCAGGCCCGTCAGCGCCGCCGCGTCCCACTCGCCCTCGATCTTGTTGAGGGCGATGTTCAGCGCCTTCTCGTCCGCCTCGGAGAGATGGACGACGCTGACATCCAGCTCCGTCTCCCCCGCGGCCATCAGGATCTTCAGCCGCTGGTGCCCGCCGACCACGTTGCCGGTGCGCTCGTTCCAGACCACCGGCTCCACACAGCCGAACTTGTCCAGGGACCGGGACAGCTTCCGGTATGCCCTGTCCCCCGGGCGAAGGTCCCTCCTGGGGTTGTAGGCGGCGGGGTTCAGCTTGCTCACTGGTACCCTTCTGATCTCCATGGTACTGCTCCTTTTTCATGTCGTGCCCGCCGCCGGACCGTTGGCGACCGGTACTGGCTCGGACCAGACCCCGCGCAAAGGAGAAACGCGGGGCCGGAGACCTCCTTCCAAACAGACTGACGGCCCCCTCGGTGTGAGGAGGCCGCCTGGCTTCGTCAGAATTTTACCCTATCATTGTACCACGGCTTTTCGGAAAAATCGTCCGGTTTTTTTCCGGACTTTTTACTCCGTCTCGGTGATGCCGTAGAGGGCCAGGGTGAAGTGCCGCAGGGCCCGGTCCCGCCTGTCATAGACGGCGCTCCGCTCCAGGTTCAGGCTCTCGCACAGGGCCTCTGCGGCCCCTTTCGCCCGGTGGATGTAGAACCGCTCCAGAACGAGCCGCTCCTCGCCGTCCAGGACAGACAGGGCCTTGTCCACCATCGTCACCCACAGCCGCGCCTGTTTCAGCCGCCGCTTCAGCTCGTCCCGGTGGACGATGTTGCTCAGCATGGCGTCCTCCCGGCCCTCTCCTCCGCCGGAGACCGGCGCGCGGTCCGCGGCGGCGCTCCGGAGGCCGGTATAGACGCTCTCCAGCCGCCTGACCTCAATGGGCAGGTTCTCCAGGGCCTGCTTCTGGGCCTCGTAGCCGCGCAGTCTGTCGATTGCTTCACGCTTCCAGTTCATGCTTCGCTTCTGCCTCCAAATTCGTAATCGGTTGGTAATTTGCCGCCGGGGATGCGCTCAGGTCTTGCGCGGGCCCTCTGTCCAGTTGGTGCAGTGCCTCCAGTCGCAGACCCTCCCCCGCTGGCGGCAGGTGCGGTCCGCGCAGGTGGAGCACTTGCGGGGGAGGCGCTTCTTCTTCGGTCCGGCGGGGAGGGCGGGGGCGTAGAGATCAGGCATCGCGCCGCGCCTCCTCCTCCGGCTTGCGGCGGTAGGCAAGCCAGTTCTTGCCGTAATCCTCATACGCAAAATCATGAATCAGCCCAGGCCACCCGCAACAAATGGCATCTCCGTCTGTGTAATCCTCGAAAACCTGATAGTATGCGGACTCAACTTTGCGGAGCAGTTGACTTTTGGTCGGGTGAATCGCTTCGACCCATAGCCATTCGAACAGACCCATCTCCCGCAGCTCCTCCAGGGTCAGCGGGTCGTTGGGTGTAGGGACCAACGCCTTAACCTCCTCCGGCGTTAAGCCCGTGTCCTCGTAGTCGGCGAGGCGGTCAATCATGGGGTAAAGATCTGCGCATTCTGCTCCGGTACACGCTCTGCAAATCCCGTGGCAACCCTTCCTCATAACCCACCCATCAATCCGTTTAGTCAGTCTTTCCATCGTTTCTTCCAATCCTCCGATTCGCATAAAATTCTTTTCGCTTGGCATCATATTTTCCCTTTGCAATAAGGACTTCTGCTTCAAGACGTTTGATTTCATCTGATATTGCCGGATTGACGGAGACACGTTCTTTATATCGGAACATCTCATTAGTGATGTTTATCGCTTCTACCAAACTAACCGCAAATTGTTCCGCCGCTAGTTGAACCTTTAACTCTTTCTCTGCTTGTTTTAACGTTTTGATTTCTGAAAAGCAGTACAATCGTACAGCTCTGCGTGTCTCAGCAGCTTTTCGAGCGCGTTCCCTTTTTTTCTGCTCTTTTTTCAATCTTGATTCTTCCAACTCTTCGCGTCGCTTCTTCTGCTCAAAATAATCATTCACCCAATCATCAAGATCTGTATTATCGTCAAAGCAACAGCAAGGCGGCTCAATAGGTTGTCCCCCGTAGCACACAAATCCACCAGGACAGATTTCATTTTCTAAAAGGGGGCAACTATCACAGCATTCTTCTTGTGCAAAATCTTTCCAAAGCATTAACTTTCACCTCCAATCCTCCTCTCCAGCTCCGCCCAGGCTTCCTCAATGAGCGGTTTCCCGCAGACTGGACAAAACCTTGTCGCATACTGTTTGTTGCTGATATTAAAGCTGCTGCAGGCGCATACACAAGGCCCCTGGTCCTGCCGCTCACTCAGGCAAAACTCGCACCCCTCCCACCGGCTCCTGTCCAGCTTGGCGGAAGTCTGCTGAGCGCGGAGTGCGGCGACGGCCAACTGGCACGCCTCGTTCACCGCTTCCAGACGTTTCTCTTTGTCCTCGTACTTCCAAAGGGCGTCCCGGCTGGTCTCCGGGTCAAGAATCTTGATTGCTTCTTCTGTGGTCACGTCTCCCTTTTTCTCCTTTGCTTCCGAAGGTATTTCCGTTTCTGCGGAGCTTTGATAAACAACGGGGAGCAGAATTTGAGATAGGGATATGCTCTATCCAGTCCGTAGTGGATCCCCCTGCATACCGAAGAAGCGTTGACACCGCAGTGCAAAGCGATTTCTCTCATCGACATTCTTTCGATGAAATAGAGCCTGATGTACTCCATCTGCTTTACGGTACAGCACTCCTCCAAAATCATCGGAAGAATCCGCTTGACCCGCTCCAACTCTGCACGGTTATCCTCTCCTTCGGCGCTCAGCCACAAATCAAAAGCGGCATATGTCATTTGTAGATCCGTTATCACTTGTATCTCACCTCCCAGGGCTCAAACTTCTCCCCGCAGATTTTCCTGAGCCTGCGGTCAACGGTCTCCTTCGTGTAGACCATGCCCGGGTCGTCCCGGGCGTCCTCGACCATGAGGCGGGCCATCTCGTGCAGATAGCCCATCATAGCCGTGCCGAACTTCTCACAGCGCCCGGGACCCATCTCAAACACGTCCGCCGCCGCCAGGAATGCCGCGTCCACGCACATCTGCTGGAGCATATCCATCTTCTGCCGGAAGCGCAGATCGTGCTTGAGCTCGTTCTTGCGCTCCAGACGCTGGAGATATCCGCTCTTTTTCACCTCACACCTCCGGTCTCTCGAACCCATCCAGCACATTGCACAGGTATAGGGCGTTCTCCGCCGTTGGATCCTTCCTGCACCTGATGATGGCCAGCTCCGTGCCCCGGATGAGCCGCACATGGTAGTCCAGGAGTCTCTTCTCCAGGGCTTCGGCCTCCTTGGCCTGCTCCCAGGTTCGCCGCAGACGCCTCTTCTCCTCCCCTGCCCTCTCCCTGTCGATGCTCCCGGCCTGGAACGCCTGGTAGATATTCCGCAGGGCGCTGTAGGCCATCTGGTCCGAGAGGGAGAGGTCCGGCGGCAGGATATTCTGGGCAGCCTCCCGCTCAAAGGGAAAATCCCACTGCTCCCTCACGGCCCCACCTCCTCGGCGCGGATGTAGATGCCCGGGACCTCGGCCCAGAATTTCTCGCAGACCTCAGAGGCCACCTGGGCGTCGTCCCTCCAGAAGCCCAGGCGGGTCATGCAGTCCTTGAGGAGCTTTTGCAGGTTGTCCGTATCGGGCTTGGAGGTCCGGTACGTCCCGTCAGCGTGCCGCCCTCTGGGGAAGCACCACTTGACCACTAGCCGCACCGCGCCTTTCATGGGCTTCTCCGGCCTGTGGGGGTTCAGGTGGGCGGTGAGCTTCAAGCGGGCGTCCAGGACCTCCGGCGGGTCGTAGAAGACAGGTTTTCCATTGACCACCCGGACCTGCTTCTCCTGGTGGGTGGCGGTGGGGGTACGCATGGGCAGAAAAAATTCAAGTCGCATTTTCGCTCTCCTCCTCTCGCGCTAAGGGGGGGTGGTTCAAAACGGGGGTGCGGTCAAAAAGCCCCCCCTTATAGGGGGGCTTTTTGACCCCCCTTTTTTGACCCCCCCGGTCAATTTTTGACCCTAGGGTCAATTTCGGTTTTTGACCCCCCGGTCAATTGTTCCGTTCAATCGTTTTTGACCCTTCTGACCCCATCCTTTTGCCGCTCAAAATCAGGGTGCTTGTCCACCCAGGCGCGGACCGTATTTTTTGCTTTTCCGGTGTACTCCATCAGCGCCGCGATTGACACACATCCGCTCCCCTCCAGATCGCAGGCGTCAAAGGCGGTGTCCAGGGCCTCCAGGCGCTCCTTCTTCCGATCCTTGGGAGGCGGTCCGGACGGCTTTTTCTTTTGCCATGCCGGGGCCTCCTTCTCCGGGTCGATGTCCCCCAGGACGCCGCTGACGTCATTACGGTGTACCGGGAAATCGAACCAGAGGTTCACAGGAGGGAACTTCGGGAACTCCCGGAGTGTGCCGTCGATACGCCACGCTGTACGGGCCTGGGCGGCCTTTCTCGCGGTCTCCACGGCTGGGAGAAGGTCCTGGTACTCCCGGGGCGAGAGGACGGCCTCACAGGCGGCGAGAGCGGCCTTCTCGGAGCAGAGATCGTCCTGCCCGACTTCGCCCGATTTGTCCAGCTTTTGCAGGTACGTCCCGCAGGCCTTGCCCACGGCGTTGCCAACCACCTGTTTGCGCAAATCCTCGCTGACCGGCAGCTCGATGAGGTCCAGGAGGGCGTCCGGGTCTCTCGCAAAGACGCCGGAGCCGGAGGCCCTGTCCATGGCCCTCTTGCCGCCCTGAGCGCCCTTGGAGTGGTGGTGGCAGTAGATGACGGCGCAGCCCAGCTCAGTGCAGACTTTGTCAAATTGATTGCAGAACCGGGCCATCTGGTCGGCGCTGTTCTCGTCTCCGGTAATGACCTTATAGATCGGGTCAATGACAATAGCGATATAGTTTTTCTTCATAGCCCGGCGGATAAGTTTCGGCGCGAGCTTGTCCATGGGGATGGACCGCCCGCGGAGGTTCCACACGTCGATGTTCCCCAGGTGCCCAGGAGCCTGTCCCAGGGCCTCGTACACGTCCCGGAAACGGTGGAGACAGGAGGCCCGGTCCAGCTCCAGGTTGACGTACATCACCCGCCCCTGGGCGCAGGAGAAGCCAAGCCAGGGCCTGCCCTCGGCAATGGCGATGCACAGCTCGATGAGGGCATAGCTCTTGCCCGCCTTGCTGGGCCCGGCCAGGAGCAGTTTGTGCCCCTGCCGCAGAACGCCCTCGATGAGGGGTGGGGCCAGCTGGGGCAGGTTGTCCCAGGCAGAGTTCTCCGGGTCTGGCAGGTCGTCGCTGACGCTCTCAATCCATTCCCGCCACTCCGCCCAGGACGCCTTGCCGATGTTGGTTTCCACTAAGAATTGCTTATGCCCATTCCGGGTCGCGCCGGGCAGGCGGGACAGCCGGGAGGGATTGCGGTTCTGCTTATCGACCTCCATGCCGTTCTTCTCGCAGAAGGCGTAGAGGTAATCCACCCGTGTCCGGTACTCCTCGCAGGAAGAAGCATCGATATGAACAATGGCGTGGAGGCTCTTCCCGCCGGAGTAGACCAGGCAGGCCACCGGGAGCTCCATTTCTCGAATGAAAGCATTTTGCTCCCCCAACTCCATGGTGTCGGATTCGACCAGGGCATAACGGAAAGCGGTAACATTCTCGCCCTTGATTCCCTTGCCGTCCAGGGGGTTATACCGTATCCATGCCCCGGTTCCCGGATCGTAGTCCCCCAGCACCGCCCCTAGGTCGTCGCCGCACTTGCGCAGCTCCTCAATGAGCTGCCCCGCCGTGCGGTCGTAGTTGCCGCGAGTGGGCTTGCGCTCCCCGTTCTCCGCCTGGAAGGTCTCCGTCACATAGCCCACATAATCGTCCGGGGCAAAGAGGATGTTCAGATATTCGATGAGGTCCTTGGCGGGGTGCCAGTTGCTGTCGGCGGGCTCCTGGATATCCTTGGCCTCCAGCCACGCCCGGTCAACGATCACCTGCCTGTCCCGCTCGCTGATCTCGTCGTCCCAGTCCAGGGGGTGGACGGGCTGGGAGGGGTCCGAGGAGCGGGAGCCCATCGGACGCCACCCCCGGTCCAGGGCCATTTTGGCCACCGTGCCGCCGGTGACGGGGTTTTCTGTCCCGGCGAAGCTGTCCCATTTCCTCTCGCACTCTCCGCTGTGGTACCTCGCGCCGTCCCGCCGGGACCACTCGTCCCAGGCCGAGACGGGATACCCCGCCTCCTTGAGCCCCATGCCCACGGCCAGCCACTCCTGGTAGCACAGCTCCGCCGGGTCGATGTGCTCCAGGGCCTCCAGCAGATTCAAAGTATTCTCCATCTGCTACCTCCCCACAGGAACATATGTCGCCGGGTCAACGCCGGACGGCACTCTCCACCGCCCGCCCCGGCCTCCGGCGGCCATACGGTCGATCATGTTTTTCGCGTCCTGGAACGGCCAGGTCCCAACATTCCGGAAACCGAAGTTCTCCAGCACCCGGATCTGCCGGGGCGTGGACAGCCCCTCCGTGCGGCGTTTCGAGAGCCGGTCCAGGAGCAGGGACGCCTTCCCGGCGCTCCCGATCTCGTCCGGAAAGATGCCGAATTTCTCCAGGGCTGAGCGCTGTTTCTCCGTGGGCGGTCCCATCTCCCAGCCGAAGGCGGGGACGTACCCGGCCAGGTCCGCCGCCGCGATGGACATCTCGAATTGGAGCGGGTCCACCAGCTTCCGCTTCCGGGAGCGCATCTCGGAGAGCTGTTTCGCCAGGGCCTCCTCCCGCTGGGCGACGACATCCTCGCTTGCGGCCTGCTGGGCCTCCTCAATGTCCAAAGGCCCGCCCGCCTGCTCGATGACCTCCGTCATTTTCTGCGCCACCGCCGCCTCCTCGCAGATGAGACAGGCCGGACGGCACAGCTCGTGGCGCTCGGTGTGCCACAGGAAGTCCAGGAGGAGCAGGTCGCTCTTCCCCGGGTGGAGCCTGGTGCCCCGCCCCACCATTTGGCTGTAAAGGCTTCTCACTTTCGTAGGCCGGAGGACCACCACGCAGTCCACACTGGGGCAGTCCCAGCCCTCGGTGAGGAGCATGGAGTTGCAGAGCACGTCATATTTACCGTCCTCGAAGTCCCGCAAAACCTCCGCCCGGTCCTGACTGTTGCCGTTGACCTCCGCCGCCCGGAAGCCGTTCTGCTCCAGAATGTCCCGGAATTTCTGGGAAGTTTTCACCAGGGGCAGGAACACGACGGTCCGGCGGCCTTTGCAGTACTGCCGCATCTCGGAGGCGATCTGATGTAAATAGGGGTCCAGGGCGGTGTCGATGTCTGCGGATTTGAAGTCGCCTCCCTGGACGCCGACGCCTGATAAGTCCAGTTTCAGGGGGATGGTCACCGCCTTGATGGGGCACAGGTACCCCTCCTTGATGGCCTTCGGGAGCGTATACTCGTAGGCCAAATGCTCGAAGTACTGCCCCAGGTTTCTCATATCCCCCCTGTCTGGGGTGGCGGTGACCCCCAGCACCCGGGCGTCCGGGAAATGCTCCAGCACCCGCTGGTAGCCGTCGGAGAGGACGTGGTGGGCCTCGTCTACGACGACACAGTTGAAATAATCACTCTCGGGCGGGGCGGGCGGGCCTTTGCAGGCTCTGCACCGACCCCACCGCCACCCGGTACCAGCTCCCGAGGCAGGTCTCCTCGGCTTTCTCCACGGCGCAGCGCAGGCCCGTGGCCTTCAGGAGCTTGTCCGCCGCCTGGTCCAGGAGCTCCCCACGGTGCGCCAAGATGAGACACCTGTCCCCCTGCCGCACCCTGTCCTCGACGATCTTCGAGAACACGATGGTCTTCCCGCACCCGGTGGGGAGCACCAGGAGCGGGCGCAGGAAGTCGCCCGCCCAGTCGCGCTCAACGGCCCTGCGGGCCTCCTCCTGGTATGGCCGGAGCTCCATCAGAAGCTCCCCTTGCTCCAGGCGGGGGCGGCCTGACCGGACACCTGGGGCGCGTTGTCCGGGGCGTAAAACTCGGAAATTTCGTTGCTTTCTCGCTCTTTTCCGTTGTTTCCGGTCCATTTCCGAACGGTCACATGGCACACGCCGCCGGAGCCGGGGACCGCGCCCCAGTTCATGCGCATGGCCTCTCCGTGCTTTCGCTGACCGACAGATGTAAAGAACTGGCAGAGCTTCCACTCGAACTTGCTGTGGAGGAAGAGGTTCGTCTGCACCTCGCCGGAGCCCTCCGGGCCGCTGACGGCCAGCGTGAGGACGGCCTTGGGGCAGGCGGGGATCTTCTCGCTGCCGGAGTGCCGGGCCCGCTCGAAGCGGGTGACGGTGAAGCGGTAGTCGCCCTCGGGGAGGACCTGGAAGGTGTCGTCCCGCTGAATCTCGTCGTCCCAGCCGAACTCCCGGGTGGTGGAATTGTAGTCGCTCATAGGGGTACCTCCTGTACTGTAATATACATAGATTGGAAATCGGGCAGAAGTTGTACTCAGAAAGGCAACCGGTCCGGGTTATTTTCGATGATCTCCACGATCTTGTCCCACCAGGGCAGGACCCAGCCGTCCACAAACCCCGCGCTCTCCATGGCGGACCAGGGGGTGTCCTTGGTGAAATAGCCCTTGTCCGCGATGACCTGCCGGACCTCTTCCTCGGTGACGTTGGCGCTCTTCAGCAGGGGTAGGAGGGCGGCGGGGACGTTGGTATCTGGATAGGAGATGGGCGGAGGGACATCCTCAAGCGCGGGGGCGGGCGCCGGTTCCGGTGCGGGGGGCGGCGGGGGAGACGGAGGCGCGGGCTCCGTTTTGAGCGGAGGCG
>OFGG01001089.1_pt1 | contig 19171 bp, 22 predicted proteins | sample 1521701 | NCBI WGS metagenome assembly OFGG01 (sample SAMEA3504081, study PRJEB24116) | mouse gut metagenome | biome: mouse gut; feature: mouse-associated habitat; material: faeces | place: Denmark | collected 2011
ATGTGATACGTCTGACTGCAAAGCGTAAGCTTCTGTACCACAATAAGTGGGTATTCCTTGTTTATGGCATTACGGAACATCCAATGATGCTTGCAACAAACAAAGAGATCAAATCGAAAGATGATGTAATAAAGGCTGCAAAACTTTATTTTTCCAGATGGAAAATCGAAGAATATTTCCGTTGTAAAAAGCAGGTGTTCCAGTTAGAAAATTTCCGGGTGCGGAAACTAAAGGCAATCAATGCATTAAATTTTTACATCACTTTGTGCATGGCATTTCTGGGACATATTTCTATGAAATCAGAAACCAATATGTTAAAAGTTGCAATTATACGAACTGCCGATCCGATTAAAGGAAAAATAGCATTCTGCTATTACCGGCTGGCAAAAGGCATCCCAGGCATACTGTCGTATGCAAAAGAGGGCATCAAACGCTGGTTCAGGACAAGGCGCCCTGCATACCGTCAACTTTGCCTTAAGCTGGCTGTTTGAATAGATAAAAGAATATGTCACCCAAAGTCCGGTTCCGGCGGGGCTTATTAAAGTGCCTCTATTCATAAGACTGCTGCTCTATATCTTTTCAAAATTCGGCAGATTGGTGCTTTGGGAGATTATATTCATTTTGGAATTACAATTTGCGGAAACTCAAGTGATATCATGTTTGGCTTTGAGCCACCAATCATTGCAAAGGAAAAGATAGAGTGTGTGGAGTATGGTGCAAGCCTTGCAATCAAAATCAAGGAATGTGTGGGAGCTGATGGCTACAGCATTGAAAACTTCCTGCCTAAAGCACAGATAGATGCAAAAGAAGGGTGGAAGAAGATTGTCAGTGAAACAAAGAGCATCAGGAAAGGGCTTAGCAGGGTTGTCTGCTCTGTACTTGCAGAGGACAAGACAAAGTTCCTCTCCCTCCCCTTAAACCCTACTGGTGCATTCTCCAGGCAGAGTGGCATCCTGGAGGCTACAGTGAAGCTGATGGAGGTTGCAAAGACAGTTGCCAGCCAGCAGAACCTTGATTCAGACCTGATGGTTGCTGCATCCATCCTTTATTACAATGGTGTCATTGACACTATAGATGATGGTTATAACTATACTGTGGCTGACTTAATGTATGGCCCATCCATCTGCTCCTATACAAAGGTGCAGAAGAAGGCAATGGAGCTTATGCAGAATGAGGAGGCAAGACAGGGCATTTCTGGTGAGGATGTGATGCTGCTTGCCCATACCATAGCTGTCAAGGGTGATGAGGTAGAGCCAGTCATTCCTGAGGCAACTGCCTTGAAGCTTTTGCACAGTGTGCTGGTTGAAACAGATGATATGAATGAAATGCTGAAAAAGGGAGATACCCAGATAGTGACAGATGTGAACAACATCCACAAGAGGTCATATTTTTCTCCTGTGCTGAAAGGGGAAAATAATGTATTTTGCCTTGGCTACTATATTCTCCAGGGGGACATACTCCTCCATCCAGTACCTGCTGTCATTTGAATTGTTCCTGTTGTCCCCAAGGAAAAAGTAATGCCCTGAAGGTACAATGTAGCTGCCATCCCCATCCCCATCCTGTGGCTCCTTAATGAAGGAGCTGTCTAATTTCACATCATCAGCATACACTTCACCATCAAACACTTCAATGGTTTCCCCAGGCAGGCCAATGACCCTTTTAATGTAAATTTCCTCTGGATTGTCTGGTGGGACAAAAATAAATATGTCATACCTTTTTATGTCTTCCTCACCAGTCTCTAGCCTTGATGCAATGACAAAATCACCTTCCCTGAGGGTGTTTTCCATGCTTTCAGAAGGGATGTAATTCAACATCCATACTGTATGGAAAAGGAATGAAATGACAGCACAGAACATGGCATAGAATAACAAAAATATGCAGCATTTTTTCTGGAATTTATCCATGGCTTTCTTCTTCTTTCTTCCATTCTTTATAGGAATCTTTCTTTCCCAACATAAGTATACCATTTTGTCGAATGCTGTCAACTGAGTGGTTAAAAATACCTTCCACCCCTTTTTTTATTCCTTAGCCCCTCCCTTCCCCCTGTCCCAAAGAAGAACCCCCATTAGTTTTTTGCAGGGAAGCTGGGAATTTTTTCATGATAGAATCCCCATAGGGCAAGTGCCTATGGAAAGGATGGTGGGAATGAAGAAGAAAAATTATAAGGGCAGCAGGTGTGAGAAGAGAAGCATGGGCAAGTGTGCTGATGGTGTGGCTAAGACTTTTAATGGCATTGAGTCCAGGTATGCTGACAGGCTGGAGGGGAACCCTGATGTGAAAGAGTTCAGATGCCAGGTGCTGCTGGAGGGGCTGGAACTGGGGGAATACTGCTCAGATTTTGTGGCAGTGAAAGTGGATGGGGAGCTGATGGTAAGGGAATGTGTGTTTAGGAAGCATCTGACAAAGCCAATGACTGCCAAGCTGCTGGATGCATCCAGGGAATATTGGGGAAAAAGAGGGGTTTTGGACTGGGGGATTGTTGTGGAGAAGGGGGATGGTGGGGATGTATGACTTAAGCAAGGTTTTTTTGCTATGTGTAAGGGAAATGAAGGAAGCAGGCATCCCAGTCCAGGAAGGCAGGGTTGCTGAAAAGGAGGCAGGGCATATAGAGGGATGCCTTTGGCTATGTAATGACCCTAACTGTTATGGGTTTGCCATTGTTGTCAGGGAAGGCCTGCTGCATGGGGGATGCCCCATCAGGGAGCTGAAAGAGGCTGTCATCCAGGGTCTGTTCCATGCCTGCCACAGATGCCAAGGGCATGGGGGAAAATGGGTGAAGTATGCCAGGATGATGGGTGATGCCTATGGGTATTCCCTGTTAGGAGGCAGGGATGGCAGTCCTGCCCCCTATAAGGGGAAGCCAGCCCCACAAAGGCATGTGTGCAGGGACTGTGGGAGTACCTTTAAGTCAAGAAGAAGGGACAGGCATGACTGTAAATGTGTGTTCTGTAACAAGTGGATGGACAAAGTGAATTAGTTTGGGAGGATTGGTGTGGAGAAAAACCAGTTGATTAAATTGGATGGAGTGATATACAGGGTTCTTGCTGTTGAGGAACAGAATGTCCTGCTTATTGATTGCATCCATAAGACAATGCCAAAGTGGTATGGGTTGGATGAAATTTCAGGGCATGAGATATGCCCTGAAGAGGAACTGGGGGAAGAAACAGAAATGGTGCTGGAAAAGGAAGAAGATTTAAAACCAAGGCAAAGGTGTGTGGCACATGAAAGATTTACTGTTATTGCTGGGATATTGCCATTCCTTGAGGATGATAACATGAGGGCAGTTGCTATAAGGAAGGTGGCAGGGATGAATGGGATTTCTGTGCAGACAGTGAGGAAGTACCTGTGCCAGTACCTGGTGTATCAGTCAATATCTGCCCTTATCCCTAAGGAAAGGGCTGTCCCAGAAAGGGGGCTGACAAAGGATGAAAAGAATTTCAGGTGGGCCTTGAACAAGTTCTATTTTACAAGGCATAAGAACAGCCTGAAGACTGCATACACCTACATGCTCAAAGAGAAATATTGTGATGGGGAGGGGAAGTTATTATCTGAATATCCATCATACAACCAGTTCAGGTATTTCTACAGCAAGTATAAGACCATGCAGAATGCATTGATTTCAAGGAATGGGATCAAGGACTACCAGAGGAACCACAGGCCATTGCTTGGGGATGGTGTCCAGGAATTTGCCCCCAATGTTGGCACAGGGATGGTGGATGCAACCATCTGTGACATCTATCTGGTGGATGGAGCAGGGAACCTGGTTGGGAGGCCTGTGCTTACAATCCTCACAGATTCTTTTTCCAATGGGTTTGTCATGGGATACTCACTCACATGGGAAGGGGGCACTTATTCTCTTAGAAACTTGATGTTGAATGTGATAGCAGACAAGGTAGAATGGTGCAGGGAATTTGGGATTTTTATTGAAAGGGAGCAGTGGGACTCAAGCCAGATGCCCTCTGTGGTTGTGTCAGACATGGGAAGTGAGTATAAATCTGAGACTTTTTCACAGATTACAGAGCTGGGGGTGACATTGATTAATTTGCCAGCCCTAAGGCCAGAACTGAAATCCATAGTAGAGAGGAGCTTCCAACTGCTGCAAGGCTCAACAAAACCATATTTAATGGATCATGGATATGTGGATAAGGATGCTGGAAAAAGATTGGCTCCAAATTATAGGAAGGGTGCAAGGCTTACCATAGAGGATTATGAGAAAGTAGTCATTCACTCTATCCTGTACCACAACTGCCAGAGGATTTTGGAGGACTACCCATATACAGAAACAATGCTGGAGGCACAGGTGAAGCCATACCCAAACAGTATTTTTGGATGGGGTAAGAAACAGGATGGATGCAACCTGATTGATGTTACACCAAGGGAGCTGATATTGACACTGCTGCCAAGAACCAAAGGAAAATTCACAAGGAGGGGGCTGGCTGTCCTGGGGCTTAGGTATGATTCCAAGGAAAAGGATTTCACAGAGGACTATTTGACAGGCAGGGATGCAGTGGCAGCATATAACCCAGAGTCTGCTGACAAGGTATACTTGCTGGAAGATGGAAAATTCATAGAGTTCTGTCTGATTGAATCCAGATTCCAGGGGAAGGGATTTGCAGAGGTAAAACAGATGCAGGATGCCCAGAAATCCATAGTGGACAAAGCAATCCACCAGAACCTGCAAGCCAGGGTGGATTTGGCATCACATATAGAGAAGATTGTGAATGCTAAAGAGGAAAGTGAGGATATCAATTTGAAAAATGTGAGGAAGACAAGGAAAAGAGCTGTGAAAGACAGGCACAGGGATTTCATGGAGGAGGTGTAGTGGATGGAAGATTTAATTGGCAAGATGCCAAAAATGATGATTGGGAAGGAGCTGGAAGATGCAATGCTGTCCCTGCCAGCCTATGACCCAGAAATATGCAAGGCTGATGCTGGGGCAAGGCTTGTGGCTCTGAATGATGTGGCAGATGTATATTTACCATCCCAAATGAGTTTTGAGATATACAGCAAGATTTACCTGTCAATGCTGCATTCCTTGAAGAAAAAGCAGACAAGGAAGGCAGTGGTGCAGGGGAACCAGAACCACAGGAGGTTGCAGGGGCTAAGCTACCATTCTGTCTTAGGTGGGGCAGACAGTTTCTCAATCATTGGGCCAAGTGGAATAGGGAAATCCACTGCACTGGCAAAGAGTATAGCACTTGCAGGTGGGGAGGAAATCATCATCACCAAAGAGCCATATGCAAAGATTATCCCTTGTGTGAATGTCCAATGTCCCCATGACTGCTCAGTGAAGGGACTGCTGCTTGCCATATTATCCCAAGTGGATATAGCTATAGGAACCAGTTACCAGCAGGTGGCTGTCAAGAACAGGGCATCCATTGATAATCTCATAGGAACTGTATCACAGGTGGCTTTGAATAACATCCTCTTAATTATCATAGATGAATGCCAGAATGTATGCAGGAATAAGGGAGGAGTGAACCTGGTGTCTGCCATGACACAGCTCATTAATTCAAGTGGGGTTGCCATCTGCATGGTAGGGCTGCCAGAGACAGAGCTGTTTTTCCAGAATGAAATGCAGCTTGCAAGGAGGAGTGTTGGCTTGACATACCATGCCCTGCCCTGCAATGAGTATTTCATGCAATTCTGTGGAACCTTGTTTTCCTACCAGTATGTGACCCATCCATCCAGAATCACACCTGGCTTGGTGGAACTGCTCTATGAATGCAGTGGAGGCATACTTGCCCTTGTGGTGTCTATCATCATGGAATCCCAGCAGATAGCAATACTGACAGGGAAGGAGAAGCTGGACAGGGAAACAATCCTGCTGGCATATGAAGATAGGCTTAAAAATGTGCAGGATTTTGTGAAGATGGATGTGAAGAAGGGGAAGCAGGCATCCCCTGCTGCAAAGAAAGGCAGGATGCATAAGGAAAGAGAAGTGGCTGAAAAAGCACCAAAGACAGGTAATTCAATTACAGGGATATTGAGTTGCCCAGATGCCAAAGGGATGGATGCAGTGGGGTTGCTGGCTGGCAAGGGGATTTTAATAGAAGAGGTGGCAGTGTGATTGGGTTCATGCCAGAAATCTACCCAGATGAGCTGGTGTACAGTTGGTTTGCAAGGTACTATGCCCACTCTGGGCATCCAGCCTATGTGTCTGCCCTGGGGGATTTGATGGAGAAGAAGAATACAAGGCCAGATGTGGAGTTTATCAGCAGGATTAATAAGGATGCCAAAGACATCATCCAAAAAATGATGCCAATGGAAGAAATGGTCTTAGGGCATACCATGTTCCCATACTACAGATTTGCAGGGAATGCAAGGATTTCCAATGCTTTGTGGGCAATGTCAGGAAATGGGGGGGATGCCCACCAGCTCCTGCCAGTGTTCAAAGGGAAGCATGGGGTGCAGGCAAGGCATATCAAATACTGCCCTGAGTGTGCATCAGAGTCGAGGGAGGCATATGGTGAGGCTTATTGGGACAGAAAGGCAACCATCAGGAATATTGGCATCTGCCCAAAGCATAAATGCAGGCTGGAAGAAACATCCATTGAAATCTCAGCAAAACAGTCCCCAAGGCTGTATGTGGCAGAGGGGGAAATAAAAGACACAATGCCAGAGCTGGCAGAAGATGGGCTGGGATTCCAACTGGCAGAGTACATGCTGGAAGTATTCCAAAGCCCTATTGATTTTAAAAATGGAGTCCCAGTGGGGGATTTCCTTAAATCAAGACTGCAAGGGACCAAGTATTTATCAGCCAGGGGAATGCAGATGTATATTAGCCTGCTGTTGGATGATATACAAGATTTTTATCAGGGATTACAGGGAACAGCAAATGGAAATGCAGGGAAGCAGGATGCCCAATATCAGGGAATTACAGAAAAACACCAGCTCCAGCATATATTTTCCAATAAGAATTCAGATTTTTATAAAATCTGTCAGTTAGCATTTTTTTTGGGGATCAGCCCTGGGGAATTAACTAACCCAAGGCTGCCAAAGAGGACACAGACAGAATTATACAATGAGAAAGTAGCACAGCTATATGCCAAAGGATTAGGCTGCCACAGGATTGCCAGGGAGGTTGGTGGCAGTCCTTCCACAGTGAGGGAAGCCAACAAAACCAAGGGGAAAAAACTACAGGGCTATCCTGCTGCAAGGCTGGGGAAACAGGCAGTGGATTGGGATGTGATGGACAAAGAAATGCTGCCAGAGGTGGGGAAGGCCATCAATGAAATATATGGTGGTGGTAAAACCAGGCCAAAGAGGGTGACTGGGTATGCTGTGACAAGACATATGGAATGGCCTGACAGGAGGCTGCAATATCTGCCCAAGTGCAGGGAATTAGTGGAAGCATATTATGAAGAGTTCCCTGTTTACTGGGCAAGGGAGGCAGTCTGGGCCTATAAGCTGCTGTTAAGGGATAAGGGAATGGAAGATATCCACTGGAGGGATATGAGGGTTATTACAAACCTTAGGAAAGATAACTTTGAGGCAGCATTCCCTTATCTGGAGAGATTTGCTGATAAAGGGACAGCAGAGGATATCAGGGGCCTCCTGCCCAAGTGAAGGGATAAAAACCCCATTCCCCTGCCACTTCCCAGGCAAGGTTCAGTGTGGGGGCTGTTTTCTGCCAAAAAGCCTGTGGGGATAAAGATGGTATCATGGAATTATGAAAGAACCCCCATCCAGCCATGCCCCTGAGGACACTGGGTAAGGGAGGGGAGCTATTTTCTCTAAAAACCAAGGGAAAATAGTGTTGCTATAATGAATAAGGAATAAGCCAAATTGAGCAGATACAGGGAATGGAGGTGGAACATGGGATTTAGGGAAGCTGCTATTAATATTGAGAAGTATTTTAAGGAGCATCTGCCATCTTATGAGGTGGTGGAGGCAAGGAGGAAATCAGGGCATGTGGAAGATGCACACCTTTTCATGGTGGCAGCCAGGAAGGATTCTGGGGAATATGCTGTATGGACTTGCTGGAATGAGAAGCTCCAGACTTTGAACCATGGGCATTATGACATTGGGGACTTGCAAACCTGCCACAAAATCATGGATGAATTTTACCATGGGAAAGGGTAAAACAGCCCCTGCACTTGGAAACTTGGGGATGGCCTGGCCCAGAAGGGGCTGGGGCATCCTCCCAGAGAGTGGTGGAATGCAGCCCAGATGTGGGAAATGCATGGCAAGTTGTTGTTGAGTTTAAACCTAAGAAGGGAGGATTATGGAAATGGGAGACAGTAATTTAATTACAAGCAGTGAATTAAGTGAGCTGAGGACAAAAGAGTTCCAAATGGAAACAGGGGACAGCCTGTTCATCATTGACAGGCTGGAGGAACAGGGGACTTTAGAAGCCCATGAATACATAGGTGGATGCCTGTGTGTGGGGCCAGGGTATTCATTGACTGGGAATGCCCCACTTGTGGCAGGGGTCTCCATAAAGAGGTCAGGCAAGTCCCTGAAGATTGACAAAGCCTTCCATGAGCATGGGCATGGTGATCTTATCCCATTATTGATAGGGAAGGTTGAGCATTTTGCAGAATTTTATGGATATGGCATGGAACCCCTGAATTTATGTGGGGAAGGGAACCACAACATCATGAATGACAGACTTATATAGAAGTACAGTTTCAAAAGCTGCCTGGGTATCAGTCCAGGCAGTTTTTTTATGTATCCAGGCAGGGCATGCCTGCTATGTGCATCCAGACAGCATAATGCTGGGCCTTGGATTAATCCCAATGGATGGAGGTGCTGTTGTGGTTACTTGCAGGGGGGCATGCTGCATGGCAAATCTGCTGGGTAATTCCCAATAGCCAAAAGCACTGTTACTCCTGTAATTAATGTGCCACCCAAAATTCCCTATACACCAAGAACCTCCAAACCTGCACAGGCTGGACAAGTTTTTTACTTTGGAGTCTCCCTCACAGCCTGGAGCAGCCAGGAGGTTCCAGGGGATGCCACAACTTAAATCCATACAGACATAGGGCATTATGCACCAGAGGGTTGCTCATGTTATGTATTGGACAAACCACCAGAGGTAAATATACTGTTATTCCTGTTATACTGTTATGGCTGTATCTACAAAAAGCCCCATCCACCAAAAACCTATAGGCTTGCACAGACTGGCAAGGGGGTTTTACTTTGCAGTTCCCCACAGCCTGGAGCAGCCAGAAAGTTCCAGGGGAAGCCACAACCTCAATGAATCCCAATGAGTGGAGGCAGTGTTATTCCTGTTATACTGTTATTGGTGTATAACCAAAAACCTACAGGCTTGCACAGACTGGACAAGGTTTTTTACTTTGGGTTCCTTACAGTCTGGAGCAGCCAGAAGATTCCAGGGGATGCCACAGCCTCAATGGGCAGGAACCACCAGGGGCTGGCAGGCTGCTGTATGGCAAATTTACTGGGATCACCTACAAGGGATAAATGTACTGTTACTACTGTTATGCTGTTATGGCTATACACCCCCATGCACCAGGAACTTACAAACCTACACAGCCTGACAAAGTTTTTTACTTTGGAGTTCCTCACAACTTGCAGAAGCCAGAATGTTCCCTGGGAAGCCACAACCTAAACCCAAACAGGGAATGCCTGGTTTGGGTGTTTCAACATGTTGAAGGTTATCAAATGCTGTCTATGTTGGGGATGGCATAACATCAATAACACCAATAACATAAACTTTCCCTATATGCCAATGTGTGTAGGGATGCACATGGATTTTCTATCACCAAAAACCTACAGGCTTGCACAGACTGGACAAGTTTTTTACTTTGGGGTTCCCTACAACTTGCAGAAGCCAGAATACTCCCTGGGAAGCCATAACCTAAACCCAAACAGGGAATGTCTGGTTTGGGTGTTGCCAATAACATCAATAACACCAATAACATAAACTTTCCCTATATGCCAATGTGTGGGAGGCTGCACATGGATTTCCCATACATCAGGAATCCCCAAGCCTGCACAGACTGGAAAGGTATTTACTTTGCAGTTGGGGAGCCTGCCCCCTCACAGCCTGGAACAGTTAGGGATGCATAGGTGTGCTGTACTTTCTATATAAGCAATGTACATACAGCCTGTGCAGCATGCATGTCCAGGCACATCCTTATTAATGGGGGATTCCACAATAACTGTAGCTGGTGTAATTTCTGCAATAACAGCAATAACAGCAATAACACTAAGTTTATCTGCCTGCACAGGATATCAGTATACACATGTTTTGGGCATGGATACAAGCCCAGCATGCCAGCAGCATGTAGGGACATACCTACAGCTTTGGGTAGCCTGTAACAGAAATAACACCAATAACATATGTTTTGCTCCCATGCCCTGGGCAGCAGGCATCCAGCATATGATGCCCAAGGCATGTACCTGTCATGCTTTAGGATGCTGCACATACTAGGGGTGGCAGCCTGTATTAACCATGGCAAGGGTGGCAGGGTGGCTTTATGGCATAAAGCAAGGCATTGGTGGCTCCCCCACAGCCTTGGAATTTTTGCCTTGGTGCAAGGGCATGCCCATAGTTTAGAACAGCCAGGACAGTGTAGGGTTGCCACAGCCTATAGCCTGTGTGTCCCCAGCATGAGAAAGCTGACAGGTGAGCCAAGGACATTCAGTTTTCCACAACCCAAAAGGTTTTTTACTTTGCAGGCTGAACACAAGATGGAATAGCCAATGCAGTGTGGGGTTGCCACAGCTTATAGCCTGTGTGACACATCCCCAGCATGAATTGGTGTCCCAACAGCCTTGGAGGTTTTTGTCTTGCAGCAAGGTCATGCCCATAGCCTGGAACAGCCAGGGCAGTCCATGATTGAAACTACCTATAGCCTGTGACATATCCCCAGCATGAGAAAGCTGACAGGTGAGCCAGGGACATTCAACTTTCCACAACCTGAAAGGTTTTTTACTTTGCAGGCTACACACAGCTTGGAACAGCCAATGCAGTGTGGGGTTGCTACAGCCTATAGCCTGTGTGACACATCCCCAGCATGAGAAAGCTGATAGGTGAGCCAGGAAGATTCAACTTTCCACAACCTGAAAGGTTTTTTACTTTGCAGTAATGGGGAGCTTTGCTCCCCTCCACACATCCTAAGGCAGGGAAGTCCATGGGCTGGCACAGCATCCAGCCCTGGAAGATGCCCCCCTTGGCATGGGAAAGGCTGTATGCTTTGCCAACCCATGGAAGTTTTTTATCTTATTCCCCCCAGCTTCCTTTTATCCTTTTATGGAAAAAGAAAAGGAAATGGAGGGGAAAAAGCTATACATTGGCTACTTATTAATTAGATATAGAGACATTTCCAGTGTGGGCAGGCTCAAATGCCCAATTTACAAGGGTTCCAGGGGTTTTGGCAGTGGACATATATGGCTTATAGGTTAGCCAGATATGTCTGTTAACCAGACAGACAGGCAGAAAAATTCTGTATATTGTAAGCTGGTTTCAAAAAATGTATTGACTTCCCTGGAAAAATATGCCATAATAGGGAAACCTTGCAGAGGCAGGGCAATTCAATAATGCACTATCTAAGGGATATGCTGATGACCAGACATATCACCATCCTTAGCCTAGCATTATTTACTTCTAATAATTTAACAGGACAACCAAATGGGCCATCTATCATGTGTTTTTTGGCTGTCCTTTTATTGGAAAAATAAGGGCTGGGCAGGCTGGTTTTCTGGTTTCATGGCATATTTTTTTCTATGTTTCCAGGGATTTCCCACAGCCATGGCAATAAAAGGCTCCTTTTTCCAATTTCAGTGACTATGGTACAGACAGGGCAGGCAAGGCAGCAGATAAGCCAGCCATGCATGTCTGGAAAGAATTGGCAGTTAGTTGTAAATTTGGAAAGGAAGGGTTGAGGATATGGGCAAGGATGATAAGAAGGATATGGAAGGGGCAGCAGGGACAAGGGACATAGTGAAAGAGACAAAGGGGATGATGTTCCAGGAGGCCATGTCCAAGTTCATGGATGAAGGGAAGGCAAAAGGCAGGAAAATACAGAATATATTTGAGGAAATCGACAAGCTGGGGATGACAGAGGATGAGTGCTGGAAGGAAGCCATGGAGACAGGGCTGGGAAAAGACCTCCAAGGAAAGAGGGATAAGAGGGCCCAGGAGGACAGGCAGGTTTTAAAGAACCTGATGGAGTCTGGCAAGGAGCCAAAACAAAAACTACAGGAATGGATGAGGTACTTAAGCGGCCAGGCAGCAATGGAGGGGATGAAGGAAGTTTTACAGAAAAAGAAAAACAGCACATATAGGAACTGGGGGCAGTGGAATTACAACAGGACAAAGGACTTTGAGAAGGTTGCAGCAAAGAATGGGCTGGCTGCTGCAATATTCATGTACATGGCAAGGAAGTCAGACAAATATAACAAGCTCACCTGCCCATACAAGGTGTTCGAGGAGGAGTTTGGGGTGTCTGGCAGGTCAGTTGGGAGGGCAATCAGGTTATTGGAGGAGAACAGCCTGGTCACCATATACAAGAGTGGGCCATCCAATGTTTATGTCCTTGATGACAAAGTGACATGGAAATCAGAAGGGTGGAGGCATGACTATTGTGAATTTGACTCCAGGGTAGTCAAGGCAAGGAGTGAGCAGAGGGAGGAGAGGAGGAAGAAATGGGAAGGGAAGAACCCTGGGAAGGCTCCAGAGGAGGGGCCTGGAGTGGGGGATGGTGGGCATCCAGAAGGATAGGCATGCAAAGGCAGCACAGGGGGATGGTGCATATGTGTGGACTACAGCCAGGGTTCCCTGGCTGGGAGGCCCACCAAAAAGAAAATTGTGTAATAAGTTATACACAATTCAGAAAACCCACATAAGGAATAAAAATAATGTCTGGGCCAGGAAAGCTTTCCTGGCATGGAAGGCCATCAGGAACTTTATAGGGAAGAAAAAACAGAGGGCTTTATTAATCAGGGCTGGCTGCAATGGGAAGAAACAGGAAGAATCATTGCCCCCATTGAAAACCACTGATATTTTAAAGGAATATCAGAAATGCAGGCCTCCATGTGCCAGTGGGCAGGCCAGGCATAAGCCTGCTGCAAGGTTTCCAGCCAATGTGGGAACCAGGCAGAAGGGAAGCCATGCTTTGTGGATATGCCTGGGGATTGTGCCCAGACCAATGGGCATGGAAAATTCCACTGTATACTAAGCATCAGTTAAATATGATGCACAGACAGGAAACCACTCTGGTTCCAAGTAAATGTGGTGTATAAGCAGGTAATTATCTTGAGTCTCTTTATCATGTAAAGGTGGTGCATAAAACAAGTGTTTGCCATGATTTTATTGTCATGTAAATGTGATGCATGAAAGAATAAATAATCTTAATTTTTACCATCAACTAAAGGTGGTGTATAAAATGCCTGCCCTGTGGAATTTTAATGCCAGCTAAATGTGATGTATAAAATGCCTGTCCTGTGGAATTTTAATGCCAGCTAAATGTGATGCAGAATTCCAGGGGTTATCATTAACCCAGGCATCAGCTAAAGATGATGTAAAGTGTAAAGCATTGTGTGTTTCTGCCATCAGCTAAATGTGATGCATATATATATAAGTAAATTCAGTTTCCAAATTAGCCTGCTGCATCCAGTCCCTTATTGATCTCTGCAAAAATATCCCACAGTTTCAATCTGCTATCATATACCTGTAAATAAAAACAGGTTCAACATAAGAAGGAGGAATGCAACTTGGAAAGAAACTTGGAGAACTATTTAACAGCACAGGAAAAGAAAAAGGTGGATGAGATCATATCCAGGGCAATGAAGAGGAGGGAGGAGAATGGATGGAAAGAAGAGCAGCAGCCTTTTCAGCAGCCATTTGAGTTTGTGGTAATTAATTGCCAATGCCAGGAAGCACAGGAGGAACAGGAGGTACAGGATGAAAAAGATAATCTTAATCAAATGCTTGGAAGGGTGTGCAAATGCATCAGGGCCTGTGGGCACTGCCCCAGAGAGGATGAGGCCCTGCCCTTTTAGGGATATGCAGGATGGATATGACCCAGAGGAGGAGAAGAGGGAGACAGAGCTTAAGATCTCTTACCAGAAAGGAAGGAAGGATGCCCTGCTCCAGTTAGTGATGGATGGCACCATCACATTGGATGGTGTCTATCCAGATATAAACAGGGCAATAGAGGAGCTGAATGAGTTGTACAAATATCAATCCAATTTAATGTTTGGGCTGGAAGGAATTTAGGGGGGAGGTGTCTGGAAAAGAATGGGCTGCTTTCCAGGGGTGCATGGCACTTTTGGGAAGCAGGTACATAGTGTTGGTGTTCCCCCATTTCCTTCCAGCAATGCAAAATCCCATATTTATAGTAGAAATTAAAATAAGGAAGGGGTTTGCTTATGGAAGAGAAAGGCATTAGGGTTTGCCAGATGCTGGAGGAAATGCTGGAAAACCAGGAAATATCCCAGGAAGAGGAAGGGAAAATAAGAAAATTATTTGAAGAGAGGGAGGACAGGAGGGCTGAGGTAAGGATTGCCTATGACTTACTGAACTTACTCCAGAAAGAAGTCAGAAATGAGGCTGCCCCAGTCAGGATGCCAGGAAACCAATATGGGGCAGATTTATGTAATGGTTTTGGAACTTCCTTGTATCAGGCAAGGCTCCAGGCTAGGATTACCCAGCAGCAGTTGGAAGATGTGACAGGGATAAACCAGGCTGACATCAGCAGGATTGAGAGGGGGATATCCAACCCATCCCTGGCCACTATCCAAAGGCTGGCTGATGGTCTGGGCATGGGCCTGAGCATTGAGTTTGTATGACAGTCAAGGCACTGCTTAAAATGCAGTGCCTTGTATTATGGGCAGGGCTTCATGGGGCAATGCCATGCTCAGCTTCATACCTGTGGGCCAGCTTATAAAATGAATTGGTCTTCAGCCCCAGGGACTTCATGGCAGAGGTTGCAGTGATCTCCTTGTCCTTCCATTTCCTATAGTAAAACTCAAAATGCTCTGGGAACTGGATGGGGGGCCTGCCAATGCACCTGCCAGTCCTCCTGCTGGTCCTTTTCCCAGTTTTCCCATCAATGGGCATGGCAGCAATCCCCTCAGCTTGTCTGGCATTTATCATTGACCTCTCATTTTCAGCAATGGAAGTCAGCACCTCAATTAAAATGTTGTTTGTCATGTCCAATATCCATTCCTGCCCTTCAGATATTTCTGCCATGGTGGAAGGGATGTCTAAAACCTTAACCCTGATGCCATTTTCAGAAAAATATTGCAGTTCCTTTTTTGCTGCATTTTTATCCCTGCTGAACCTGTCCAGGGATTTAATGTATAAAGTGTCCCCTTTTTCCAGCTTGCCAATCCCATGTTTCAGTGACTGGTATCCAGCCCTGTTGAAATCTTTCCCACTGGCCCTGTCTGTGACAATCATGTCTTCTGGCACATATTCCCTCAGGGCTATGAGCTGCCTGTCCAGGTTCTGCTCCCTGCTGCTGACCCTTGCATAACCAACTGTCTTCCCTATTTTCCTTCCTCCTTCCTTTCTAAACCTCCTCCTGTTTTTAAAGGTTTGTAAAACCTTGAGCTTGGTGGTTTGTAAATAAATATTGTATATCATTTTGGGTGTTGCTTTTATTATACTTTTACAAAGAGTATAGCAGTGGGATGCCTGGGAAAACTTTTGCAGAAACAGGAAGTGGCATGGTATAATGGTGATAAATATTAACAAAGGAGGAAAGGGTAATGGAATGCATCATATCAAGGGCATCTACCATAAGCAGGTGCAATAGGGATGGGAAACTGCATTTGTTTTTCACAGAAAAAGAGAGACCCTGTGGGAAGGCATATTTGAAAGAAATCTTAGACAGTGGTGGCAATAAGTGCAGCAGGTACTTCATTGACTTGGAAACAGTCAGTGAGGTGGACAGGCTTGGTGGGGAATATGGGGTGGATGTCCTGGTGACAAGGAACCTGGATTTCCCACAGTACATTGCCCTTGTCCTGTATGATGAGGAAATAAAGCAGGGCAGGTAATGCATCAAGGTGTGCTGGAACCATTTTCTGGGATGCCCACAACCCAAGGGCTGTCTTTGTCCCCTTTCCATGAAATCCACTAAAATTTTATTTTTTGGAATCCCCCATATTTATTGTGTAATGAAAATGAAGAAGGGGAGGGAAACCATAGGGCTTAAAATTTAATTAGGGAAAACATCCATGTTTAATGTGTACAAAATAAAAAAGAGGAGGGAAGACAGATGCAGCAGTAAATGGGGACACCCTATACCCTGGAATGTAGGTTCTGGGAAAAAAGAGAGGGGTGGGAAGGAAAATCATTCTTACAGTTAATTGATGACAACTATTGAGTCCAGTATTTATATTATATTTCCTCTAATGACATACAGTATTTAGTTCCATATAAATCTCCATGTATTATAAATCAGCCATGGCAGTCCTTGAAGATTGCTGTGGCTGTTCTGTTTGAAAAAATTCTTTTGTTTGGAAAATCCATTTTGAATATGTAAAAAATTCAAAAAAGGAGGGCTACATAAGATGTGCAGGAGAGGAGACATATTTTGGGCAGAGCTGGAAGGGGAGGCTGGAAGCAGCATGCAGGCTGGCAGGAGGCCTGTGCTTGTCATTTCAAATGACAAAGCAAATGAGTATTCACCAATTATTACTATTATACCCATTACCAGCAAAATGAATAAGGCAAAACTGCCAACCCATGTCCTGATTGAAGCATGTGGCCTCACAAGGCCCAGCATTGCTTTGGCAGAGCAGATAACTTCTATTAATAAGGAAAGGCTGGGGAGGAAGATTGGGAGCATACAGCAGACTGCCTATGTTGGGCTGGTGAGTAGGGCAATAGGGATTCAGTTAAGCTTGTAAAAAGGGCACATTTTATAGGAAAAGCCTTGGCAGATGCCCTGCCAGGGCTTTTTCCATTTCACAAAGGCTGTCTGCTGGTATCCATGGCTTTTCCCTGAATGCAAAAATGGAACCTGCCCATGGCAGATTCCAATTTTTCCTGTGTCATTTTTTACTGGGCCACCAGCCCCTCCAGCCATGCTTTTTCCTGCCTTGGCAGCTCTTCCAGGACAACAACCTGGAAATCAAGCATGTATTGGAAGTGGTAAATTCCCTGCCCCTCTTTCACCACAGCAATCTCTGAGTCATCCAACTGCTGCATCAGCCCTTTGGGTTTCTTCCCTGAAACCAGGGAGACTGTGGTATTCCCTGGCTTGGCTGTGGCAATGCCATCCCTGCAAAGGCAGGCATAGCCATTCAGTAAGAATACCACATCAATGTTCAGGGATGCATCTGTGAATCCATATGAAATGATATTGTACCCCCTGAAGAAACCACCAAGCCTGTTCCTAATTTCTATGTCAATGGGTTTTATGACTGCAACTGTTTTGATGGGTGCCCTCCTGCATTCATGCCTAGTGCCAGTTTCCCCATCCATCCAGCAGCTTGACAAATCTAATCCAATATTTTCTGTAGTGCAGCATGACAGTTTTCTATTCCCTTTTCCCATTCTTATACTTCCTTCCTTTCTGTCCTCCAATGGTTTTCTTTTACATTTACATTATTAAATATGGTAGGAAGGGCATATAGAAATTTTAACTGCCCCATAGGGAACCTCCCTATATTAATAATAACTTCTCGGAATCTTCAGCCCTTATTTTATATGACTTTCAGACCCTCTCTCAAAAAAATCACCCACTTTTTTCCACTAAGCACTTGACAAATCGTTCAAAATTTGCGTTACTGCCTATTGATCTTCTTTTATTTCTTTCGACTGGAGGCGATTTCTTTGTTACCTTTCAATCCTGGCGGACATGCCGCCTATCAGGATACTTTTGTATCCAATTTCCTTAAATTTTATCCTGATCCCTTTGTACTTCCTAAAAGCACTTGGGATTATATCGTACAGTTTTGGTTTCTTGATCTTTCCCAGACCGATTCCATAATGCAGGAATGCTATTCTGTTTTTGGGCCTGTTCCACGGCTCCCTTCCTGTATGCTGCGTTCCTTTCTGCTTGCTTTGGAATTGAAGGTAACTTCCATCACTCTCTGGTGCCGTATGCTCAGAGAAACTCCTCTTTATGCCCTCCTCAGTGGTTTTTCTTCCGGCGATACCCCTGGGGTAGGCACTTTTTATGACTTCTTTTCCCGTATTTGGCAAAATGACTCCAATAACCTCTCTCCAAAAGACCGTTTTCCCAAGATTAAGCCGCCTAAGGGTAAAAAGAAAGGCGATAAGACTCCCTGCGATTCTTCCAGCATCGCTTCTAAGCTTCTTCCTTTGTTGGAACGCTGCCATTTAAAACCGAAAAATCCGTTCTCTCTCATTTTCCGTCTTTATAAACAGCAGTTCCTAGATCTTTCCATTCATAAGGGCTTGATCTCCCCTGACCATCTGGCTCTTGCCGGGGATGGAACTCCTGTCCGCACCGCTGCACAGCAGCGCAAAAAGCGGATCTGCGATTGCAGGGAGCGTGGCTGTTATTCCTGTAACTGTAAACGCCGCTATTCCCAGCCAGACTGTAACTGGGGGTGGGACTCCCACCGGGACTGCTATTTCTTTGGCTACCACCTCTACATGTATGTGGCTTCCGATTCGCACAGTGACCTTCCCGTTTTTCCTATTTTAGAGCGCGCTTCCCGCCATGACATGCTTTCTTTTCTCCATTCCTTTTTCACCATGAAAGCATATCTTCCGCAGCTGCGCATCGAAAAACTTCTTCTGGATTCTGCCCACGATGCTTATGCTGTCTATGAATACTGCAAACGGAAAAATATCTCGCCTTTTATCGACTTGAATCCCGGACATACTGGGCATTTCACTTACAAGGACGATTTCACCATTGATGACGATGGCGTCCCAGTCTGTAAGCTGGGCTTACGTATGCATAAAGATGGATACGAGGCTGCCAGATACCGAGCAAAATACCGGTGCCCGAAATCAAACCGGAAATGTGGCTGCTTCTGTGAACAGCCCTGTTCACCAGCTAAATACGGCAGGACTGTGCACATTTTTACAGATGATAATCCAAGGTTATTTAACATACCGCCAAGGGATTCTAAAGCATGGAAAAAGGAATATGACAGAAGGACCTGCGTGGAACGCTCCAACAAGCGTGAGAAAGAGGACTATAAATTGGAAGGCGGCAGGCACCGCTCTACGAAGATGTGGTACTGCCGCCTCTACGGCATCATGATG
>OFGG01001094.1_pt1 | contig 19140 bp, 14 predicted proteins | sample 1521701 | NCBI WGS metagenome assembly OFGG01 (sample SAMEA3504081, study PRJEB24116) | mouse gut metagenome | biome: mouse gut; feature: mouse-associated habitat; material: faeces | place: Denmark | collected 2011
GTCACACAGCGAACGCCGCATCCCCTGTCCTCTGGCTGACGGAACTTTGCCAACACGGTTCGCTGTAGTACTAGAGCGTGCTTTGTCTTTTTTTCCGCGCAGTATCGCAATTTCCGACACACCGTGCTATAATGGATGAAATCCCGCAAACAGGGATCTTTTTGAAAACGGAACAAACGCCAAAGACATGCTCCGCTTCCAAACAATGCACATATAATGATGATATACGCAGGAGGATGAATTACTATGTTTAAAGCCAAAAATCCCATACATCCGGGATTAAGTATCATTATTGTCGGCTGCGGCAAAGTAGGGACTACTCTGATTGAGCAGTTAAGCAAAGAAGGCCATGACATTACAATCATTGACAAAAACGCTATGAAAGTACAGGAAATTGCAAGTATGTATGACATTATGGGCTGCGCCGGCAACGGCGCAAGCTACAATGTCCAGATAGAAGCCGGGATCAAAGAGGCAGATTTAATTATCGCCGTAACCAATTCCGACGAACTGAACCTGCTGTGCTGCACCATGGCTGCACAAGTCGGCAACTGCGCCGCCATTGCACGGGTGCGTACGCCGGAATACAGCAGCGAAGTCAATTATCTGCGCGAAAAACTGGGACTTGCGCTGATTATCAACCCGGAACTGGAAGCTTCCAAAGAGGCGGCGCGCATTTTGTATCTTCCCACCGCCCTGGAGGTCAATTCCTTTGCGCACGGACAGGCGGAGCTTATCAAATTCAAAGTACCGAAAGACAATCTGCTGCATGATACCGCAATCGCTTATCTGGGCAAAAATATTTCATCCGACATATTAATCTGCGCCGTCGAACGCAACGGAGAAGTTTATATCCCGTCCGGTAATTTTAAGATATGTTCCGGCGATATTATTTCTTTTGCAGCCACCCGAAAAGTAGCCAAGGGTTTCCTCGAAAAAATCGGATTCAAAACCAACCATGTCAAAGATATTATGATTATCGGCGGCGGCAGGGCTGCCTACTATCTGTCAAAACAGCTTTTACAGATGGGTATTTCCGTTAAAATTATTGAAATTGACAAAGACCGCTGTGAAGAACTGAGTATCCTGCTTCCAAAAGCCATTATTATCCACGGCGACGGGACGGATCAGGATTTACTTAAGGAAGAAGGCATTGAATACGTGGAATCCTTTGTCGCGCTGACCGGGATGGACGAGGAAAATATACTGCTGACCATGTACGCAAGGCAGGTATCACAGGCCAAAGTCATTACCAAAATCAACCGTCTTACTTTTAAAAGCGTTATCAACACCCTGGACTTAGGAAGCGTTGTTTATCCGAGGTACATTGCTTCGGAAGCGATTATTGCTTATGTCCGCGCCAAACGAAACTCCATGGGAAGCAACATAGAAACGCTCTACCATATGTTTGACCACCGGGTAGAAGCCATTGAATTTCGCGTTTACGAAGATTCCAAAGTAACGAATATCCCTTTGATGGATCTTCCCCTAAAAAAAGATCTTCTGGTTTCTTTTATAAACCGCAACGGAAAAATTCTGATACCAAGCGGACAGGATTCTATCCATGTTGGGGATACTGTTATGATTGTAACCACCCATACAGGATTTAAAGATATCCGTGATATTTTAAAATAGCGGGAGGGTGCAATGAACAATTCAATTATCCGTTTTATTTTGGGCCATGTACTTAGGATTGAAGGTTTACTTTTGTTTTTGCCTGCAATTGTATCCGGTATTTACCACGAACATGAAGGATTTTACTTTGTCTCCACAGCTGCAATCTGCCTTATACTTGGATTGGCCATGACAAGAAAGCCGCCCGAAAGCCAGGTATTTTACCTGAAAGAAGGCTGTATTGCCACTGCCTTAAGCTGGATTTTGTTAAGCTTTTTCGGCTGCCTGCCCTTTTATTTAAGCGGGGAAATCCCATCTCTGACAGACGCTTTATTTGAAACTGTTTCGGGATTTACAACAACGGGAGCAAGCATTTTAGATAACGTGGAAGGCCTTTCGTACTGCGCCCTGTTCTGGAGGAGTTTTACGCACTGGATTGGCGGAATGGGCGTGCTTGTATTTTTGCTTGCCATCATACCCCTCAGCGGCGGTTCCCACATCAACCTGATGCGTGCGGAAAGCCCCGGGCCGTCCGTCGGCAAACTCGTCCCCAAAATCCGCTATACGGCGCGGATTTTATACATAATCTATTTTGCCATGACGCTATTGGAAATTATCCTCTTACTGCTTGGCAATATGCCGCTTTTTGACGCGCTTACCACGAGTTTCGGTACGGCCGGAACCGGTGGGTTCGGAATCAAAAACGACAGTTTTATGAGTTATTCCCCCTATCTGCAGTGGGTTGTTACCATATTTATGATCCTGTTTGGCGTCAATTTCAACGCATATTACCTGATGCTTTTTGGAAAGCTGAAAAACGCCCTGGCAATGGAAGAAGTACGCGCTTACTTTTTAATTATCCTGGCTGCTGCAGGTATTATCTTTTTTAACATCCTGCAGACCTGTTCCGGCGTATTTGACGCGCTGACCCAGTCTGCGTTCCAGGTCGGTTCCATTATTACGACTACCGGCTTTTCTTCCGTAGATTTTAATCTCTGGCCTCAGGCCAGCAAATCCGTGCTTGTCCTTCTTATGTTTATCGGGGCGTGCGCCGGAAGCACCGGAGGCGGAATCAAGGTTTCGCGTTTTATCCTGTTAGTAAAAACCATTGCAAAAGAATTAAACTCCTATATTCATCCAAAAAGCATTAAAAAAATCAAAATGGAGGGTAAACCTGTAGAACACGAAGTCGTACGTTCCACCAATGTGTATTTCATAACCTTTATGATCCTTTTCTCCGCTTCCGTACTCGCCATTTCTTTTGAAGGGAAAGATCTGATCACAAACTTCACGGCGGTAGCGGCCACGATCAACAACATCGGCCCGGGGTTAGAACTGGCGGGCCCAACCCAGAACTTTGGACATTTTTCTGTTTTTTCCAAATATATTTTGATTTTCGATATGCTGGCCGGAAGGCTTGAGCTGTTTCCGCTCCTCATCTTATTCCATCCGGCGGCATGGAAGGATTTGCTGACCAGAAAGGGCGCAAAGCGGACTTCCCGTAAATGAAAAAGAACATCCCTGACAGAATTTCCATCTGTCAGGGATATTTTTCACTTTAGTTTCCTGGAAAACAAATACCAGAATTCGTTTCCACCATTCGTTTTTTCTTATTTTATCTTTACATTCTTGCTTATGCCAGCTTTTATCAACTTATTCTTAAAATCAGTTCTCTTCTTACCCTTCAGGCTCTTAGGTACTTTAACCGTAATACTCTTTGCGGTTCCTTTAAACGCTTTACCCTTAATATTCTTAACGTTTGTGCCTTTAAAAGTTAACTTATTTAAAAGTTTGCATCCTGAAAATGAACTTGCATCAATTGTTTTTACTTTCTTTCCGATTGTAACAGATTTTAATTTCTTACAATCTTTAAATGCATTCTTACCAATAGTTATTACATTGCTTCCAACTATGACAGAGGTCAGTTTTGTACAATTCGCAAATGCATTTTTACCAATAGATTTTACTCCATTTCCAATCTTAACGGATGTAATTTTTGATGATTTCTTAAATGCATTTGCAGCAATAGAAGTAACGGTACACTCTACATTATTCACCATAACCTTATCAACCGTCAGTTTTCCGCTCTTATTAACATTTCCGCTCACAAGTTCAACCGTTTTTTTCGATACATCCGTAACTTTATATTTTGCACCGGAAACAGTTGTTGTCTGATTTACTTTAAGTTCTTCCTTGGGCGGTTCAGGAACAGGCGGTTTCACTACTTCGCCACCACCCTGACTTTCCACTTTACCTTTGAGCGTATACTTTTTAGATGTTTTTCCATCTTCAGATGTTGTATAAATATTCACAGTGCCATTACTAACAGGCAGCACCGTTATTGCAGCATTTTTACTGCTAGCTGCAGTAACCGCACCTGATATCACAGCGTCAATTACATAATCTGTTTTATCCGGCGAAAATCCTGCAAGCGGTATCCCTCCTATAGATATACTATCAAGATCTGCAGAGTCATATACGTCATAAGTATATAAAGCGGACATAACCTCAATTTCCGTAAGCCCTACACAAGCGCCATCACGTTCTAAAACAACCTGTACTGCAATCGGATTTGTACTCTCATTCAACCGGAAGATCGCTCCTTCTGTTGATTCCCCTGCTACTGCCGGAATTGTCTCTGGTTCTGCATATCCCATTTCCGTAAAATTAATTCCATCTGCTGAAAGCTTAATCGTTACATTCTTCGGTTTACCAACGCCATTCAGATTATTCGCATAATACAGACGAATTTCATTTATCTCATGAACCGTGTCCCACTTCATCGTAATCGCTGGCGGATTGGTATCTTTATCCGGCCTCGCGTCATCCCAGTCTGTCCATCTTGAAGCCTGATCTTCCGCTGTACAGTTTCTATTTCCATCCTTTACCGTATTCAGATTGTCAGATACAGGAGAACAGTTCTGCGACAACTCGGAAGCAGAGGGAGCGATATTTGTAATTTCTCCCTTCTCGGCTTTTGCCACACGTACGCTCGCCGTAACAGGGAACGTTTTGCCAATATAAGGAGCAGATACCGTTCCTTTTATTGTCTTTATTGTTCCGATCTCTGCAAAATCTGCACCGCTAACTCCCGCAGTTTCCCAAGTTACAGGAAAAGCTTCAAACTCTGTACCATCGGCCGCATAAGTCATAAGGGCTGTCGGAAGAGCCGGCATCATACCAGAAGCCGTATATGTTGCAACATTCCTGGCCGCTACAATATTTCCATATACATGAACTGTAATCCCTATATTAATCTTATCTGCACCGTTTCCTAATGTACCATTAATGTTAAACAAACCTGCTTTCTGGAGTTTCGACACATCATAGCTGCTCCATGCAACTTTTAATACTTCTTCTCTTCCATCTGCACGTACAACAGAAGCCTGCGCCGGCAATGCAATAGAAGCTGAGCCAACCGGTACATAACAATGTTTTGACATACGATAGCTTGTAATCGCGTTTTCTGTCTGTCCTTCTGGAAGCTTTGTAGCCACCTCTGCCGTTCCGCCCGTCAGGCCGTCAGCGGAAACATCCACGGTAAATCCGCCTGATCTTGTAGTAGAACGCACAATTGCAAGCGCTTTACCCGCATATGCTTTAATATGCGCCGATGTGGAACTTGTTATTACAGAAGCCTGCTGATATTTGTCTATAGTCGCCTGATCACCGTTGTCCACTCCCATAATCACACCATTGCCCTGTAGATCAAATGTAATATCATTTACCGCTGCTGTATCTAAATTTCCATTTTCATCTGTCACATCAACTGATATATAAACAAGGCTGCTACCGTCAGCTAAAATTTCTTCTTTATCCTGGCTTACAATCAACCTGCTTGGTTCGCCCGGCGTTGAGACAGAAGTCCTGCCGGCACATTCGGATGTAATTTCTTTGCCAGACTCGTCATATGCTTTTGCCGAAATCGTGCCTTCTTCATAAACTACATTAAATACGGAATACAGCGCACTGCTGCCCGATCCGGAGTTTGTCGTACAAATATTTGCATTGTTACTTTGAGTTGTGTACTCATAACGCTTATGCCCCATTGCCGTTGTAGTCTGATTCAAAGCCTTGCGTGTAGCCGTACCAACTAAGGTATTTCCACGATAAAGTTCAACCTTCGCCGCATTGGTGTATACCCAAACAGGCGTCTTTCCGCCGGACTGCTTCATATTATCCGCATCCCATGCAGTAACTAGATGAAGCGTCTTTTCATCCTGATTCCACTGGCTCCTGTAAAGATAATAATTATCTTTCGGAAATCCCGTTGTTTCTACAATACCAAAGTAACTGCTGTTAGGAGCAGCAATGTTCCTATTCGGCGCTTGCGAATGTATGCCCACGCCTGTGCCATTCCATGGAGTTGGTTCCCCAATATAATCAAATCCTGTCCAGACACATTCCCCTGCAATATAATCGTTTGACAGCGTTGGCCACATAGAATCATGGGCCGTCTTTCCCCAGCCTACACAGGATTCGTCATAAGAAGTCAGATGACCGCCAATTGCACCCGTACCCGTAGAACGATCTGTGTACACTCCCCTGCTGTTGATAGCGGAAGCCGTCTCGCTCCAAAGAAGCACTGGATATTCCTCATGTAAACTATTCATGGAACCTATATCGCCATAATTATATCCTGGAACGCCTCCACTCTCATATACTTTTCTATTAACCGGAGCGATATTACCATCTAAACTTCTCCTGTTAGAGCCAGATGTTACAGGATGAACCGTATCAATTTCTTTTGTCCATTTTATCAGATCATCGGCAATTGCTCCCCAATCCCAGGACTGGTTATCTGAAGTACCTTCCTGAATTTCATTCCCTAATGACCATAAAATCACAGAAGCATCGTTCCTGTCACGTTTTACCATCGCTTTAATCGCAAATTCTGCCCATGTCATCGAACTTTTCCCGCCGATAATCTGATTATCTTCTTCCAGATTCTGTGAAAAGTGGGTAGAAAAATCATTGATATTTCCATTCTTAGGCCATGCCCATCCGTCAAACGCTTCTTCTATTACAAGAAGACCCAGTTCATTACAAACATCTACGAGAACCTCCGCGGCCGGATTATGCGTTACACGGATTGTATTCACTCCCATCTCTTTCATAATGGTCATCTGACGGTAAATCGCGTCACGGTATGCCGCAGCGCCTAACGCTCCCTGATCATGATGCATACATACCCCGTTAATCTTTACAGGCTCCCCATTCAGTTTAAAACCTTCATTACCGACAAATTCATAATACTTAAATCCAAATTCCGAATCATATGTATCCAAAACCGTGCTTCCCTTAAGAATTTCTGTACGAACAAAATACAGATTCGGCTCGTCAACCGACCACAGCTTTGCACCGCTTACAACCGAATTTGTATTTACCGTCACTGTCCCTCCAGCAGGAACATTTGCTGTTTCCTGTGAAGTCTCTAAAGCAGTTTTACCACCCTTTTCAAATATGCTATTGCGAACCGTTACATTTGCAGCGACGGCTCCATCATTTTGAATTTCAACAGCAGTATTTACCGTATTATCCCCATCTTTTAATCCAGGCGTTGTCACATATGTTCCATTCATAGCCACATGTACCGCATCAGTCACTACAAGTTTTACATCACGATAAATACCGCTCCCGGAATACCAGCGGCTAGAAGGAATATTATTAACTGCTTCCACTGCGATTACATTATCAGTTGAACTGTCACATACTACATAATCCGTAATATCAAATGCAAACGGCGTATAACCATAGTGGTGCTCACCTACCTTTGTCCCGTTCACATAAACGGCTGCATGGGAATATACGCCGTCAAAATTCAGAACAATACGTTTGCCTGCAAGCGCCTCTGATAAAGTAAAGTGTTTGCGGTACCAGCCCGTCCCACCAGGAAGAAATCCACTTTCTGCTTCGCCGCTTGACGTAAAATCCTGTGTGATACTAAAATCATGCGGCAAATCCACATTGTTCCAGTCTGCATCATTCAATTCCTTGCCGGATGCGCCCGCAATTGCTCCAAGGTGGAATTTCCAGCTGTCATTAATAACGGTTGAACGCTCTTCGCCGTAATTGTTGACAAAAATCTGTTCCATATCCGTAAATACAGCACCTGCACCAGCTGCATTTACGCATTCTGCTGATGTCATCGGCAGACATAGTGCCGCTGAAAGTACAATTGCCAGCAATTTGTTTAAACGTTGTTTCATAATGATCCTCCTTTTAATACATTTTAAACAAAGCTATATCATTATATTATCATTAATCTATCAAAATAGCCAGATGTAAAATAACTTTTTTAAAAACATTTTATATCTCTTTGCATACCGGATTTTTGCAACTGTATATTCTATTCTCTTCATCAATTCTTCAAAAACTTTACCAATTCTTTTATTTTTATTCAAACTAAAAACACAATTATCCTGTATACTTCTATATATCAACAAAGGAGTTGTAAGGTCTTGCGAGGCTCGGTCGACTCCGGCTAACAGCAATCCCGAAAGGGTTTTTCATATATTTTCGAGTTCATACTTTTCTCCTTTCCCTGTACTGGCCAAGGCCAGCTACAGGGACTTTTTTTCCCAGAGCGCTCTTTTACTTTGCCTCCCACTTAGCGACAGCCGCAAGAAATTTTTTTCCATACTTTTGGCATTTGTTCTCACCGACGCCGTTGACCTTTAAAAAATCTGCTTCCGTCTTAGGCTTCCTTGCCGACATATCCCGCAGGGATTTATCGCTGAACACAATATAAGGCGGCACCCTCTCTTCTTTTGCAATTTCCATACGCACCCTGCGCAGTTCTTCAAACAGCCCATAATCCGTATCCAAAAGTTCTTCCGCCGGCTTCTTCCGGCTCTTTTCGGATTTTACGCCCGTTTCTTTTGCCTCCTTTGCCGCTTTCATAAAAACAGGTTCTCCGGAAAAAATATCCTGGGACTTTTGCGTCAGTTTAACGACAGGATACTGGTCGTCCGTTACAAGCAGATAACCATTGCTCTCCAAAAACTGCATCACCTGGCGGATCCGATAAATCGGAACGCCTGAAAGCCTGCCAAAACAGCCGTTATTCGCCATCCCATTTTGTTTGAGTTTCACAGACTGACTGCCGCGCAGCGTATCCGTAACCACAGTCATACCGAACCTCTGCCCGCTGCTTTTGACGCATAAAAGAATCGCCTGGGCCGTTTCTGTAACATCGGTATCCACATATTCCGTCAGGCAATTGGAACATTTTCCACAATAACTTGACGTATACTCCCCAAAATAACGCAGTACAAAGTCCCGCAGGCAGTTATTGGTCGTGCTGTAGTAAGTCATCTGCCGTAAGCGATCCCGGTCGCGCTCTTTGATAAGTTTGCGCTCCTCCTCCGTAAACGTATCGTTCTCCGACTCCTGATCGATTAAAAACTGATTTAACCGCACATCCTGCGGCGCATAGAAAAGGATACAGTTCGCTTCCTCCCCGTCACGCCCGGCGCGGCCCGCTTCCTGATAATAGCTTTCAATATTTTTGGGCATATTATAGTGGATAACAAAACGCACGTTGGATTTATCAATCCCCATCCCAAACGCATTTGTCGCCACCATAACCGGAGAAATATCGTACAGGAAATCGTCCTGGTTCTTCCTGCGTTCCGCATCGCTAAGCCCCGCATGGTATCTGGTTGCAGCAATCCCGTTCGAACGCAGCCTTACGCAGACTTCCTCCACCGTTTTCCTGGCCAGGCAGTATACGATACCGCCTTCCGTGGGATGTTCGTTTAAATAATCCATCAGAGCCGCAAATTTATCTTTTGGAGCGCTCACCTGGTAAAAAAGATTCTTCCTGTCAAACCCCGTCGTAACCATAACCGGCTCCTGCAAATCAAGCGCGGCTACAACATCCTCTTTGACCTCCTTTGTCGCAGTCGCCGTAAACGCCGCTACCACCGGGCGCGACGGCAACAGCCGGATAAAATCCGAGATTTTCAAATAACTCGGCCTGAAATCCTGTCCCCACTGGGAAACGCAGTGCGCTTCGTCAACCGTCACCATCGCTACGTCCGCCCGAAGGGCAAAATTTAAAAAATCGTCGGTAAGCAGGCGTTCCGGCGCCACATAAATTATTTTATAACGCCCTTCCTTTGCAAATTCCAACGCTTTGCGGTATTGTACCGCGCTTAAGGAACTGTTCAGGAAAGCCGCATGGACGCCCGCCTGGTTTAACGTCCCCACCTGATCCTTCATCAGGGAAATAAGCGGGGAAACCACCAGGGAAATCCCTTCCATCATAAGCGCCGGAACCTGATAGCACAAAGATTTTCCGGCTCCGGTCGGCATAATCCCAAAAACATCCCTGCCCGAAAGAAGGCTGTCAATCAAATCCTCCTGCCCTTCCCGGAACGTGTCGTATCCAAAGTATTTTTTTAAAACTTGATTTTTATCCAAAGTAATCCTCCCGCTATGTATATTATTACAAAAAACACAAATACTGTTTTCGAATTCAAAATAAAATTATGATAAGGAGATCTTTATATGATTCTGACAGAAAAAGAAAACACCATTTTACAGGACCTGCAGACACAGGAAAAAGTGTGTATGGAACACTACAACCTCTGCGCAAGCACTGCAAAAGACGGCTGCCTGAAAGATTTATTCACACAGATAGCCAAAGACGAACAGACGCATTACCAGACGCTCGGCAAGCTGATGAACGGAGAAATGCCTTCCATCACCCAGGCTCCGGCCGCTTCCCGGGTAGATACCTACCAGCCGAAGGCAACCTACACCGCCTCCTCCAGCCAGGCAGACAAACAGCATGACGCCCTGCTCTGCTCCGACAGTATCGGAAATGAAAAAATGGTTTCCGCCGACTACAACACCAACCTGTTCCATTTTGGAAACGGCGAAGTGCGCAAGATTTTAAACCACATCCAGACGGAAGAACAGGAACATGCGGAAATGATCTATAAATATAAAAAGGCAAACTCTATGGCGTAAACATGCCGTATGAAACTATTATAGTATATTCCCATTTCCAAAACAAGCGGAATTTAAAACGGATGGAGCACACTCCATCCGTTTCGTTACTGTTCACAGCAACGAATCCGGCCTATTTAAAGTTGCCTTACGGCAAGAGGCCGGATTCCGGCCCCATTACTGTATTGGCCTGTGGCCGTGCATCGCAGTGCGCGGCCCAGGAGTGAACAGTAACTTTCCTCTATATTTTTCTCGAAAATAAGAAAAATATGTATTGACATATACAGAAGCATGAACTACAATATTATTCGAATGTGTGCATCGGAACGTCCGTGTCCGGCTTCGATGCCAACCAAAATCAACTACACTATTTTCAGATATTGGAGGTGTCCGAATTGGCGAATATTAAATCTGCAAAAAAAAGAATTCTCGTTACAGCTACAAGAACTGCACGGAATAAATCCATCCGTTCTGCAGTAAAGACTTCTATGAAAAAAGTAGAGTCCGCTGCTGCGACCAAGAATAAAGAAGCGGCGACTGCAGCGTTAAGCAATGCTGTTTCCGCTATTTCCAAAGCAGCGCAGAAAGGCGTTTATCACAAAAAGAACGCCGCCAGGAAAATTTCCCGTTTAAGCAAGCTTGTAAACGAAATTTAAAACATAGAACAACGAACCGGGGCTGTACCGTCATCAGCCCCGGTTTTTCTTTTTCTCTGGATTCCTTTTGCCGTCCGGCACGTCAAACGAAACCGTTTTATCGCAAATAGACAGTACGGCGGGCCTGTGCGTTATAATAATCACCGTTTTGTCCGTCATCGCGCGCAGATTAGACAAAAGACCTGCTTCTGTCTCTTCGTCAAGCGAACTTGTCGCCTCGTCTAAAAGCAAAATAGGGTTATCGGAAAAAATGGCTCGAGCCAGCGCAATCCTCTGCATCTGCCCTTCGGATATCCCGGTTCCGCGCTCCCCAAGCAACGTGTCTATCCCCTGTTCCAGTTCGCTTACAAACCCGTCCGCACAGGCAATCCTTAAAGCTTCCCAAAGTTTTTGATCCCGCCGCATTTTTTCTTTGTCGCCAAACGCCACAATCTCACGGATTGTCCCGGACAAAAGCTGATTGCCCTGCGGGACATAGGCAAACAGGCCGCGCCATTTGGACGTAAGATTTGTTTTTTTGCCGTTTGCCAGAAGAAAACGCGTTCCGCCGTCTAACGGATACAAACACATCAAAAGTTTTAACACCGTACTTTTCCCACAGCCGGAAGGCCCTACAAAAGCAACGTACTCCCCTTTTCTTATAGAAAGCGAAAGAGAGGAAATCACAACCGGCATCGCCGGCGCGCCGTCCGGGCTCTCAACCGGGGGCTGGTAGGTAAACGAGGCTCCCAAAAAGCCCATCCCTTCAAACTCCTCCCGGTAAAACGCCAGTATTGCTTCATGGGAAGGAGGTTCTTCCACATAGTCGTCCGAAAAGCCTTCCGCATCCATCAAACGTTCCGCACTGGCCAGCATTGCGTAATACTTCGGCAGGTATCCGGTAATATTGGCAAAGGGGTTCTGGATCTGGCCGATAAGCTGCAGGACTGCCATCAGGTTTCCATAACTCATCGTCCCGCGAAGTATCCCGTAACTGCAAAATACCGCTCCCAGCACATAAGCCCCGTTCATCGCCGCGCCAAAACCCATATTGCAGATATTGGAAAAGCGGTTCCGATTCATCCTCGCGGCCCGGTGCGTCTCCATCAGCCGTCCGGCTCCTTCCATACTCTGCGCCTCTTTGGCAAACGTACGGACAATCATAAGAGAGGAAAGCCGCTCCTGAAAAAACACCCGCAGCTTCCCGTCTGCCTCCTGGATCTTTTTATGGAGTTTTTTTAGCGCCTTCCGAAAGCTGTACGTAAAGAAAATCAGCAGCAGGCCGCCCGGAAGAATGATATAGATAAATTTCGGTTCCAGATACAAAATCGCGGCGACCGCCCCTACCATTTTGACCGCCATACCCGCCACGCCGGGCAGAATCTGCGTCAGACCGTCGGCCACCACAACCGTATCGGAAGTTAAACGGTTTAACCATTCGCCGGAATTGGTACGGGTCACGGACGCGTAATCCTTTTTCAGCAGCGTCAAAAATAACCTGTCTTTGAAACGGTTTTCCAACGTAGCGCGGGAAAGCTCTTCAAAAAAACGGTTGACGGCGCGAAGCGCAATCTGAACTGCCGCAAGCCCCGCAAACGCAGTGGAAGACCACAAAAACGCAGGCGTATCCCCCGCCACCGCGGCATTGACCAGTTTCCTTAACAACATGGCGTAACCGACGCTGCTGATGCCAAGAACCGCCTGCACCAAAAGCAGTATCCCGATATAACCTTTCGCCCCTCCCGCTACGCCGTTCATCCAAAACAGCGCCGGGCGCGCATAATTGTTACGCTTCATCGTCTGCATTTCCTTATAAGGCGGCGCATCCCCTCTTTCAAATACAAGATTGCCGCCCTGATATAGAAAAAATCACACCAGAGGTGGACATAAGCCAGATAACGGCGATCCGTCACCGGGATCGTTTTGCCGTCGCGCACCACGGCAGTCAAAACCCCGACAATATGGCGGTCGGTAATCCCATACTCTTTGCGCCAGCAGTGATCCCCGCAGATCACGTAATCGTCTTTGCGTACCTTTAAAATCCGGTGCAGCACGTACTTCCCGCTGTCCCGTTTGTACAGGGGAACATCGTATTTCCTGCAGCGGCCGTTTGGCTTTTCAATAACCATCAAATCTTTATGCTGCCTGAGCAAAGGCATCATACTGCGGCCAATGTTCGTATACACAATCCTGCCCGATCGGCTGATTTCTTCTTCAAATGTTGTGCTGCCCATTTATTTTTCCATTCCTTTCTGTATTGGTACAATTATAACATGCGCGTACATGCATTTCAACCGGAGATCTTGCCGCCAAAAATGTAAACGAACTCTAAAAATTTTTTAAACTTTTACATTGCTTCCAAATTTTCCTTGTTTCACCCGGTTATTTTATGGTATGATATCAAAATGAACAGAAGGGAGGTTAAATATGCTTACAAATTCTTACAGTGAGATAACGCCTGAAATCCTGCAGCTTTCCAAACTCTGTGAACAGACCGCAACCATCGACCCCGCGTTATATACGGAATACGATGTCAAAAGAGGTCTTCGTGATATAAACGGAAAAGGTGTGCTTGTTGGTTTGACCCAGATATCCGACGTATGTGCGACGCGGATGGAAAACGGCAAATCGGTTCCTGCGGACGGCAACCTGTATTACCGTGGTTACAATGTAAAAGATATTGTAAAAGGAATTGATGAACACAGTCATTTTGGTTTTGAAGAAAGTACTTATCTGCTGCTGTTCGGCAGTCTTCCGACAAAACAGCAGTTAAACGAATTTACGGCGCTGCTTGGCGAATACCGGACCCTGCCTACCAGTTTTGTGCGGGATATCATTATGAAAGCCCCCAGCCGGGATATGATGAACACCTTAGCCAGAAGTGTTCTTACCCTTTATTCCTACGATGACAAAGCGGAAGATATATCTCTTCCAAACGTATTGCGGCAGTGTCTGCAGCTGATCAGTCTTTTCCCGCTTTTATCCGTTTACGGATATCAGGCATATAAGCACTATCACGACGGAGCAAGTCTTTTCATCCATCAACCCCGGCAAGAATATTCTACTTCGGAGAACATACTCCACATATTAAGGCCAGATTCCAAATTTTCCGCTCTGGAAGCCAAGCTTTTGGACATTGCCCTGATTCTGCACATGGAACACGGCGGCGGCAATAACTCTACGTTTACAACGCATCTGGTTTCTTCTTCCGGTACGGATACATACTCTGTTATCGCAGCGTCGCTCGGTTCCCTGAAAGGGCCAAAACACGGCGGCGCCAATATCAAAGTCGTACAAATGCTTGAGGACATGAAAAAAACGCTGCATGACTGGACAGACGAAGAAGAAGTCAGCCGCTATCTGCGCGCGCTTCTGAACAAGCAGGCGTTTGACCGTGCAGGATTGATTTACGGAATGGGACATGCGGTATATTCGCTTTCGGATCCGCGGGCAATTATCTTCCATTCCTTTGTAGAACGTCTTTCCAAAGAAAAAGGCAAAGAAAACGAATTTGCCCTTTATTCTCTGATTGAAAAGCTGGCTCCAAAGGTAATTGCCGAAGAACGCAAAATTTACAAAGGCGTCAGCCCCAATGTCGATTTCTACAGCGGTTTTGCTTATTCGATGCTGAATCTTCCGTTAGAGCTTTATACGCCGATATTCGCCATTGCCAGGATTGCGGGATGGAGCGCCCACAGGCTCGAAGAGCTGTCCTACAGCGGCAAAATTATGCGTCCTGCCTACAAATTTGTAGACAAGCATAAAGAATATATTCCGATTTCAGAAAGATAAGCTTAAAAAACGCCGTATCCGCATAATTCATGCAGATACGGCGCTTTTTTAGAAAAACAGTTCTTTCTTTTTCCGAAGTTCCCTGGAAAACCAGAACCAGGCCAGCAAAAATACGGCGGCGCTGCCAATTTCAAACGCTCTCCCAAAGGAAAAAACGGCATCGCTGACGCAGCCGAACGCACCGAATGCCAAACAGACAAAGCCGAAAAAAAACGTCTGCCCATAAATTGCGCCCACAAAGCCTTTTTTATCCCTGCATTTTAAAACTTCCTCACTGCCGGCCAAAACCGCATTCGGTTCACCGGTCTTTTTCATCTTATACGCGGCGGCTATCAGGTACAGGCCTAACGCCGCGACAATCACGTCAAAAATCACTATGTAATCCATTCCGCTTCCTCTTTCCTGTTTTTCTCTCCCAAACTGCGTCATTTCGGCCGCGCAGACAGGGTAATTTGATTATAAATGGAATAATTCCCGTATGCAATACGAAAAATCTCCTGTTTTCCTAAATTTTTTGTAAACTCGTCCGATAATCCTGTTGAAAGTTTGTCTTAGATAGTATAAAATACATGTATGATTACGAATAAAAGGAGTGTAGCCATGAGAGCAGAAGATGTAACCATATTAATTGGTGATAATTCCGTTTTGGCCAGAAAACAGCTAAAAGATGCCATTGTTTCTTTTGGAATCAGCCGTATTTTAGAATCGTCAAACGGGCAGGAAGCCGTTGATCTGTACAGGGAGCATGTTCCGGACATTGTATTTTTGAGTCTCCTTATGCCTGTAAAAGATGGAATTTCCGCAATATCCGAAATCATGGAGATCAATCCAAACGCTGATATTGTAGTTGTTTCCTCCATGGGCACACAATCGCAGATTAAGCAGACATTTCAGCTTGGCGCCAAAGAATTTATCCAGAAGCCATTTCACAGCCAGCAAATTGCGGATGTCCTGCAGACACGGTTAGAAGGGAGTGTATAAATGTACGCACAGTTTTTTGGAAATTACTTATTGAGCAAACACGTTGTTACCCCGGAACAGCTTATCCAGGCCATTGAAGAACAGCATATCCGGCATATCAAGGTGGGGCTTCTGGCAATCCATGCAGGGCTTATGACTGTAGAACAGGTTGATAAAGTCCTGATCCGCCAGGCGCATGAAAACAAGCGCTTCGGTGAACTCGCCATTGAAGAACAGTTCCTCACCGAAGAACAGCTTACCTCCCTGCTTAAACAGCAAATACCCGTTTATCTGCTGATTGGCGAACGTCTGGTTGAAAACGGCGTTCTTTCCGAAACACAGTTAGAGGAACTGATTACCTCTTACAAACAAGAAAACCACTTTAAACACCTGGCAAATGCCGACGAGCAGCAGGAAAACCTGCAGGCTCTCACACGCAGCCTGTTTATGATCACCACGTTACATATTCCGGAGTATCTGATCAAATACCTGACTCTCTTATTTAACAACCTGGTGCGCTTTATCGGGGATGATTTTTTACCGCTGAATCCTACGCTTGCTACCGAGCACGTAGCAAACCACTGCTCCGGCCAGATTATTAACGGCGAATTTTCCCTGACGTCATATCTGGATATGGAAGAGGATGCCGCTGTCGCATTTGCTTCCCGTTTCATCGGAACGGAATTTAAGGAATACGACGAATATGTAGACGCTTCGATCGGCGATTTTTTAAACTGGCAGAACGGCCTGTTCAATGTAAATATTTCAAACGAAGAATCTGTCGAACTGTTTTTAAACCCTGTCGTCAACATGGAAAACACCATGATCAGCAGTTCTTCCCATATGATCCTGCTGCCGATCGCATATCCGTTTGGAACTATTCACTTCGTATTTAAATTATAAAACCAAACGTGCCGCGGGCGCTATCCGCCAAAAAACCCTCCGGGCCGCCAAAGCAGCCCCAGAGGGTTTTTTCCAATCAGCACAATATTTTTCTGACCACGCTTTCCATTTCATCCGGTTCACAGACCGTATCGTGCAGCACTTCCGCGCTCCGGATATCTTCAATCGCCTGCGGCACCGCCACTCCTGCAATTCTGCTGAGTTCATCCACCAATTCAAAATCTGTCATATCCTGATATGTTTCTTTGTCCACTGCATCCATAACGCTTCTGGTAAATTTAAACGGGCTTGCAGTGGAAGCAATAACCGCCTGAACGCCTGTGTCCTTTACCTCTTTTCTGTACTTTCCATAGACCGCTGCCGCAACTGCCGTATGCGTGTCAATCACATATCCGGTTTCCCGGTACAGCGCGCGGATACACTGCGCCGCTTCTTCCTCCGTCGCATAGTTGCCGTAAAAGTCTGACAATCCCGCTTTCATCTCCGGCGTAATGGCATATTTGCCTTCCCGGGAAAGGGATTCCATATATTCCGTATTCTGTCCGGCGTCATTTCCGGCAATATTGTAAATAAGACGTTCTAAGTTGCTGGAAATCAAGATATCCATAGACGGGGAAGCCGTCAGGATAAACTCCCGGTTTTTGTCATACGTCCCTGTGGAAAAGAAATCACAGAGCACTTTGTTTTCATTTGAGGCGCAGATAAGCTTTTCAATGGGAAGCCCCATGTTTTTGGCATAAAATGCCGCTAAGATATTTCCGAAATTACCGGTCGGGACAACGACGTTTATTTTCTCGCCTTTTTTAATTTCACCGTCCGCATAAAGCCTTGCATACGCGTAGACATAATATACAATCTGCGGCACCAGACGCCCTATGTTGATGGAGTTTGCGGAAGAAAACTGATATCCCGCGGCGTCCAGCTCTTTTGCCAGATTCGGATCGGAGAACATCTTTTTCACGCCCGACTGCGCCTGGTCAAAATTCCCGCGAATCCCCACAACAAACGTATTATCCCCTTTCTGGGTCACCATCTGTTTTTCCTGGATTGGGCTTACGCCGTGCTTGGGGTAGAAAACAATAATTTTTGTCCCCGGGACATCTGCAAAACCCGCCAGCGCAGCTTTTCCGGTATCACCGGAAGTCGCGGTCAGAATAACGATTTCATTTTTGACTTGGTTTTTCTTCGCCGCCGTTATTAAAAGATGCGGCAGAATGGAGAGCGCCATATCTTTAAACGCGATCGTCGGGCCGTGGAACAGTTCTAAATACCAGGCGTCCCCGGCACGTACCATCGGCGCAATTTTTTCGGTGTCAAACTTGCCGTCATATGCATTTTTAATACAGGTTTTTAACTCTTCTTCGGTAAAGTCTGTCAAAAACCGGCTCATAACGGCGTATGCGGTCTCCTGATAAGTCATCCGCGCCAAATCGTCCAGGTCGATATCCAGCTTTGGAATCCATTTCGGGACAAACAATCCCCCGTTTTGGGCAAGCCCTTTTAAAATGGCCTGAGAGGCAGTGGCCTCCTCGCCTGCATTTCTTGTACTTGTATACATTAAATCCATATCGCTTCCTCTTTTCATCGTATCGTTTAGCTATGCATTAATCTAACACTGCACCCATGGTTTTGTCAACCCAAAATACGGAACTGTTCCCCTGTAACGCACCGCTTTTTTTACACTTACATCGGCGTTCCCACCTCAATCAGGTTCCCGTCGGGATCATAAAAACGTACGACCTTCTGTCCCCACTCATGCTCCATTAATTTATGTACGTAGTCCACCGAAGGATACATTTGTTCCAATTTGCGGACAAACGCTTCCAAATCGTTTTCTTCAAAATACAGTTCACAGGCATTGTTTTTAGGGACGATATCCCTCCCCAAAAAACGCTTCCAGATTTTTTCATCCTGAAGCACAAGGCCTTCTGTCAGAATCATATTGCCGTCATTGTCCAGAACCATATCAAGCCCAAACAAATCATGGTAGAACCTTCTGGATTTCTCAATGTCTTTTACAACAATCAATACATTTTTCAGCTTCATATTATTTTCACACTCCATCTTCCCGCCGCACAGTCCCCTATATACTGCATCCGAACAAGAATTGAAGTTTGGAGACACCTGCATTGTGCCAGTGCTAGTACTGCAGCGAACAGTGTTGGCAAAGTTACGTCAGCCAGAGGACAGGGGATGCGGCGTTCGCTGTGTGACAGGATGAATCGGCTCTAAAGTATCCCGTTTACGTGCCCGAATGCGGACGCAACCGCCGGAAACG
>OFGG01001105.1_pt1 | contig 19074 bp, 18 predicted proteins | sample 1521701 | NCBI WGS metagenome assembly OFGG01 (sample SAMEA3504081, study PRJEB24116) | mouse gut metagenome | biome: mouse gut; feature: mouse-associated habitat; material: faeces | place: Denmark | collected 2011
GGACTATGAATAAATCAGGCGGGCTAAAATATAGGCAAATGCGGCATACCATCTTGATAATTCCTATTGATAGTAACAGAGAAAATACCTTTGTTTGAAAATTTAATGGTTTATCAAATATCCAGTAATTATATATTTTTTGCATTTCATAATTACTTAACCGTTCAATCGAAAGTAATCTCATAATTTTGTTGCAATATTCGTCCATTAGATACTTTTCAAAAAAGCAATCACAGGTTTGTTCAAATAAATTTCCCTCGATAGTTTTTTGTGTAATCGTTAATGCCTGTTCTAACTGGCTCATTAAACCGGTTGCTATTGATTCAAAATGCTGCAACAGTTCATCCAGTATCGCCTGTTTATTTTTAAAATGGTAGTAAACAGAGCTTTCCCTGATATCTACCACCTTACAAATATCTCTGATTGAAACCGCAGAAAAACCATTTTGAGAAAATAAATCTAATGCGACATCTAATATTTTTTGTTTTGTTTCATTCATTTTCCGCCCCCTGACAGTCGTTAGGTAACATCATACCTAACAACCGTTAGATTGTCAATCTATTTACTCCATGCTTTTCTGTTTTTTATTGATTAAAAGCCCTCAAAACGTCTTATAAGTGTTTATAGGTGGCGTCTGAAAGTGGCTTAAATCAAGGGGTTGCGCGTATCTTCTTATTTTTTGTCATATCTTCTTACAGCGTGGTTTTGGAAAGTCGGGCACCATTTGGGCACCACGGGATTCGGCAGAATAACTCTCAATTATCATTTTCGTTCCATTCCTTTCCGGCCTTTTTAATGTAACTTTTGGAATAGCAGGCATAGGAAGCGGGTACCCTCTTCCGAAAAACCGCTTGTTGGTAAGTGTCCCAAACCCTCCTGGACTTTTCAAAATGGTTATCCGAAAATACACATCGATTGAACTTGAAAACTGGCAGGAACAATGTTATAAAAAAATTATAAAAAAACGAAAGGGTGATATGGTATGAAAAGTACAGCTATGGTTATCCTGAACAAAACGAGGATGGTGACTATATTTTAACCATCCTGAAAGATGGAGGATATTATGCTATTAAAATTTAAAGATTTAACAATTAGAAATGCTACTGTTGATGATGCCGGGCAATTAGCAACATGGTGGAATAACGGTACCGTTATGGCTCATGCAGGGTTTCCAAATGGCACGGGTCAAACAGCGAAAGATATTGCCGATAGTCTGAAAAATGATAGCGATAATTCTCACAGGCGCTTAATTATTGAGGTTGCCCACATTCCTGTAGGCGAAATGAATTATCGTAACAAGGGCAAAGCCACGGCTGAAATAGGAATAAAGATTTGTGACTTTTCGTTGCACGATAAGGGTTTGGGTAAAAAGCTGCTTAGTATGCTTATATCATCATTATTTAACGACATGGGATATAAGAAAATCATTCTTGACACGAATGTCAACAATAAAAGAGCGCAACATGTTTACGAAGAACTTGGCTTCAGAAAGCTACGGGTTTTGGAAAACTCATGGAAAAACCAGCCTGGAGAATTGCAGTCGTCTATTGATTATGAAATGTACCAGGAGGACTTCATAAACTTCGCAAAATGAGCAGATCTCCATGTGCAAATAGCAGAGCCATCCGCCCTTGTCAACGATAAAATAAACGGCTTTGCCGTCGTTGACAAGCCTACCTGCCCCTGCCTGCCAGGCAATTAAGAGGGTGAAAGCAACAAGTGCTTTCGCCCTCTCTTCATAGTCGGGAACGAAAGTTACGCAGCAGAGGTTGATGGAGCCTGGATTTAAGCGGCTTTCAAAGCACAAGAAACCCTGGTTAAGGGTTTCTTGTGCTACCCCTTAAAACGCCGTTCTACCGCGAGACAAAACCGATGGAAAAAACCTGGTGTTTTGTGGTCTGATTTACCATAGTAGTCGGCATTCGTGGGAATGTGTATAACTGGCTGTCTGTCTCTTGTTTTTTGTTGTTTGCTTCTTTACCGTACATGAGCATTTTTCAAGGATTGAAAAAATAAGAAGGATGGCGAAAAGAACAGGGACAGACTTTAATTAAAGCTGTCTGCTGAGGAAGCTATGACAGCGATGAAAATTCCGGATGCTGACAGGGTAAAATATAGGTCAAAATCACAGGGTGAAGTAAGGGCTGGTGGCGGCTAAATAAATATCCCAAAACCGCGGGACAGGCGTAAAGAAAAGCTATCCTGTGATTTTTATCTGCAAAAATATGGTGTTTCGTTGATGACAGTGCTGCTCTCTTGTCACAGTCCGTTCTAATAGACACTATAACTAATAAAATATGCACAAATGTAAAGGTGACAACATTTGTGCATATTGCGGCATCCAATGGCCGGAATGTGAAGTTAATCAGTCAGAATTCATCTATACTTTGATAGACAATTTTCCTGTGGCAGTATACTTTTTACAGGTGCAATAAAAGCTGATACCGGACTGTATGATCAGGGTGGTCGCATAAATACTTGCTTAGTGCTTCCTTAAACCGGGGAATAACATTGGTGTTAGAACGCAGAAAAGCTGCGATATCAGTAACTGTCGACGCGATATCGGCATCGCGCTGTTGCAAAGTCAGATTGAACCATGTTTCAGCATGGTACAATTGAATCTTTCTATTTTGGGGATACCGGTCAAAAATTTCCCTGGACCGGGCAAGGGTACAACGGACTTCGGACTCGTTTTTCTGATAAAAGGAGAAGTTTGTCAAAAAGCACATAAAATATGCCGCCATATCTTCCCAGTCTGGATGGTCCTGATACAGCTGATCCAGTCGTGCAAATGTTTCAGTGCAGCCTTCCAGATCCTGTTTGCAGGAAAGGTTTATCAGTCCTTTTGCGTATGTGGCTACGACCTCCGGATTGCCTGGATGGTTCTGGTACAGCAGATGCAGCTTTGCAACGGTTTCAGTGCAGCCTTCCAGATCCTGCTTGCAGGAAAGGTTAACCAGTCCATTTGCATAGGGGACCACGACCTTAGGATTGCCCGGATGGTTGTGATACAGGTGATCGAGCCTTGCAACCGTTCCAGTGCAGCCTTCCAGATCCTGTTCGTAGGAAAGGCTTACCAGTCCTTGTGCATATGAGACCATGACCTCCGGATTGTCCGGATGGTTGTGATACAGGTGATCGAGCCTTGCAACCGTTTCAGTGCGGCCTTCCAGATCCTGCTCGTAGGAAAGGTTAACCAGTCCTTCTGCATATAAGTCTATGATCCTTGGATTGCCCGGATGGTTCTGATACAGTTTCTCAAGCGCTCCAACGGTTTCATATTGTTCTGACTGACTCTGCTTTAAGGACACAATAAACAGGCTCATAGCATAAGATTCTGCAACCCCTGTATCATGTTGCATGTCATCATATAATTGCATAAGGCGATCAATGGCTACTCCTGCATCAGCTGGATAATAGATCGCATATCTCCACAGAATATATCCGTAAATTCTGGCTGGGCGAAGATTCTGAGGTTTTGCCTGAAAAAAAGTGTTCCAGTAAGCGGACTGTTCTCTGAGCCGGTCACTGTAATCACAAAGGAGATTTGCGAGGACAGACAGCTGCCCCGGGTCCTGCTCCCATTCCTGGGGGAATAGGAGCTCTTTCTTACCTTCCCCGAGTGCCATGTTCAGAACCAGGTGCTCTTTTATAAGATCCGGGCAGGAAAGCGCAATCACTTTCCGCTGTTCACTTTCCGCTGGTTTTTCAATGGGGTTACCAGACTGGTCTGATGTAACTGAATGGAGCAGCGCGGTGCGCAGAATCCCCAGTCCCTCTAAGAACTCCTGAAAGTCCATATCTGCGTCTTCTATTTTCTTCATGAGCTTTGGATAGCGTTCCATCTCTGCATCAGCCAAAAACAGGAATCCGCGAACACAGGAACGGGCAAGTAATTCCTTCAGTTCCGAGCGCAGCGTTCTGGTAACATCCTTCCCGGTTATGCTCTGAAGGCGATTAAAGTGAAAATTCAGTTCCCGGTCCAGCAGAGTGTCCAACACCTTCTTACGATCCCAGTTAGCGGGGTCTTTGCCCTGACATTGAGCATCGGCAATGGCAACGGCATATATAGGCCGTTGCAACCTGGGGTCCACCCGTTCCAGGGTTTTTAGCAGAATCTCTGAATCAGGTTTCTGTCCGGTAGCAGCGGCATAATCATCCATGATGGCAATCAGGTCTGTATCGGTCATAGGTTCCAGGTACAGGAAATTTTCATTATAGCACCATTCGCCAGGGATATTGTCACAAGGTTCTGCGCCCAGCCATGGGGAGGAATTCAAATCCCTGCCTTCCCGCTCCAGCAAAAGGATACGAAGTTTCTCACTGCGGGGACGGCGGACCACCCTGTTGAGCCACTGCCTGACCAATTCCATATGAGCCTGGACATCGTCCAGAACCACAATAGTGCGCGGAACCTCTGGAACCCATGTGTCCAGGGCTTCAATACAGGTAGCATGGCTGTCTTTGGACGGGCGTGCCTCAAAACGCTCAATCTGCCAGCCGTCCTTACGCCGGTGATTTGTAAATTCATAAACAAGGCGGCTTTTACCCATACCGCCGGGGCCCGTGACCGCCCACCAGCTTATGACATCGTCACTGGCGCAGAAAGCTTCCAGTGATTCCAATTCCTGCTTTCGTCCTGTAAAAGGGAAATAATCCGAATCAAACAGCAGGCGATGTTCTTCCCTGGTCGAAACGGAAACCATTCCGGATGCTGCCCGGAGCTTTTGATAGGATATCTGATCTGTCTCCTCCAACAGCCGTTCCAGGATAACACGGACAGCATCGTGGTCGCTGTCGTCATAAAAAACAGGCAGGATACCAAGGTCATTCATTTCCTTCAGACGTTGGGGAATTTCAAATTCTTTGCAGCCCAGGATAGCATAGTGACGGATGCCGGGCTGAGCCAGGGTTACGCACTTTAGTACTTCCATCGTTCGGTCCGCATTAAGACTGCATCCCAAAAACAGCAGTCTGCGGTTTTCAAACCATCGGGTTAACTCCTGAACCAGAGGACTTTTGTCCGCATATTTTTCTGTATACTGTTTTCCGGTAAACACAAGATCGTTTATGGAAATGGTTTCGCTGCCAATATCGCCATGAAGCTTGAACAGTCCGAGGGACTGGTTTTGACGAAGCTGCTCCAGGCGGTCCTGTTGATTTGGAGTTACTACCTGAATTGATTTACCGCTCCTGTTCAGATAGATGTTTTCCAAAACGCGGTCGAAATTAGTTGTCATTATCAATCCTTTTTGAAAGAGGTATGGCAACGTAAAGACTGCACTGGCATGGAGCCTTTCCGGCGGACAGGTATCGTATTTGTCTGGAGAAATCAGATCTGGAAGCTGATCAAGCATTGCCGGATATGCTTCAAGAATCATCTGTGCAGCTTCCTCGTAAGCGCCGTCATTAATCTTCTTCAGGGCAGCCTGGCGTTCGTCCGCTATCAGTATAAATTCTGCCAGCTCACTCAGGACGTCTCCCCAGAGCTTATAGCCACAAAACACAGACATTCCTGCACCGACGAATGGAATAAGACTATTGTTTTTCAGCGCCCCGGCAATTTTACTGTAAATTGAGCGATTATGTTTAGGGTAGAAATTCATCACATCGTCGAATTTAATCCTGTCCAATACTGACACCTGCCATTCTTTTGTAGTACATTTAGTGTATCATCGCATTCGGAAAATTTCAATTAATTTCGACATCCACCTTCGCCCGACTGTTTTTCGTTTTGCTTATGATCACATGATAAATGTTATTCACTGGACGGTTTTGCCTACAATGTAAAGTTCATTATCTTTTCTTTCAGAACAGGCTTTTCTGAGCGCCAGCGCTGCTGCCGAGACCATTGCCCCGTTTACTTTGCGGGCTGATTGCGGGCACTGTACAACACATCTCATGCAGGAAATACATTTTTTACTGTCCGCATATTTTATATGCTCCCTGCTGATTGCCTGCGTCGGACACTTTTCGGCGCAAAGACCGCAACGGACACACTTATCAGTGGCTTTTGGAACTAAGCCGCCACCGCCGGCTTTCCTGTACGGGCGATTGCCGGGTATCTGAAATTCAGACATATCTTTATTGCAGGATTCTGCCTTTTTAAGAATCTGTTCTGCAAAACGGCGCAGTTGGTCCCTGTCTTTCTGATCGGGCCTGCCCGTTGCGTACTGGTGCATGATAGAATGTTCCGCGATTGCTGAAATAGCTGCAATAACATTAAAATGACTCTGTTCTGCAATATCCCGTAATTCAAGAAGCGTATCTTCGTATGCCCGGTTTCCGTACACGCAAACGATAACACACTGAGCATGATTCCCGTTTATTTTGGTGAGACGTTCAGCTGCAGGAGCGGGAACCCGTCCTCCATATGAGGGAACCGCAATTACCGCGATATCATCTTGTGAAAAGTTCAGGGCAGAATACTCATTTCCGGCATCGGTTAAGTCAATCTTTCTGACCTGATTTTCCCATGTTGATGTTATGGTATCCAGAACCTGCTGTGTTCCTCCTGTCGGGCTGAAAACAATCTGAGTGACTTTCATATCTGCCCCTCCTGTAATTTTAGATTTGCTCCATTATAGCAATCCTGTGATATAATGTCAAAATTTACACCAGCGCCAATATGTGTGCATACCCGCTATTGACGATGTTATTACCATATAGTAATGTTTAATATGGAAAGGTGACATCAATCAGGAATCGGCTAAAACTTATCATGACGGAAAATGGGTAATGTTTGAACCGGCTGAAGGAAAAGTAACCGGACCGACTGGCTGTAAGACAGTGCGGAAAATACAGGCGGGAGGGAGAAAATGAAAATGGAATTTAAGCTGATTTCCATGGCATGCCTGATAGCTTTCTACGGCTGCTATTTTGTGAAAATGTTTCAGCAGAAAAGGCAGGGAATACAGACGGACCAGATTGGAAAGGACAAAGCCGGTTTTGTAAAATTCGTGGAAGTCACAATGAAGGTTGCGGCGATACTTGTTTTTACAGCAGATCTTATCTGTATCTTAACCTGGAGAGGTCAGGGGCTTACTGCTGTCCGGGTTACAGGCGCAGGGCTGAGCGTTGCGGGAACGATTGTATTTATTGCTGCAGTATGGACTATGCGTGACAGCTGGCGCGCGGGGGTTTCCAGAACCGATAAAACTGAACTTGTAACAGGCGGTATTTATCAAATTAGCCGCAACCCTGCTTTTCTGGGTTTTGACCTTTTGTATACCGGTATATTACTGATGTTTTTTAACTGGATTTTGTTCAGCCTGACCGTCTTTGCGGTCATCATGTATCATTTGCAGATTGTCAAAGTTGAGGAAGATTTTCTGTCTGCCACATTTGGAGATGAGTATCTGCAGTATAAGAAAAAAGTTCGCCGCTATATTGGCAGAAAGGGATAAAATTCATTTCATGGAGAGAAAACCGGACGGGAAACGCCGTCCGGTTTTCTCTGGTGTCTGAATGCGCTTTGCGAAAAAAATTAAAATACGGCATCATTTAAGGGAAGGAATCCGCATAGGGGAACATCATGTGATCCTGAATGAAATCAGGTATGGGTATCAGGCAGATAATACCGGAACCGCAATCTGAGCAATAAGAAATTTAGAAAGGTAATTCAGAATGAATACAAATATTATAGGCGAAAAAGATGGGTTTTTGATACGGCTGGCTAAAACAGAGGATGTGACGAATTACTATGAACAGAATTTTTGTCCGTTAGACAGGGAAGTGGTACGGCTGACAGGCTGTAAGGAAGAGTTTACGAGAGAAGAAGTAACTTCCTTTTTTCTGAAATCCCTTGAAGAAGATGACAGATACTTCTTTTTAATTATAGCACCGGATGGGAAAATTATCGGCGAAACCGTGATCAACGAAATTGACCGGGATTTGCGCTGTGCCAATTTCCGGATTGGTCTTTACCACATGGCGGAGCGTGGAAAAGGGACAGGAACCTGGGCGACGGAAGTAACCCGCGATTTTGCGTTTGAAAAATTAAAATTACATCGTTTGGAGCTGGATGTGTATTCGTTTAATCCGGGAGCGGAAAAAGTATATTTAAAGGCGGGCTTTAAGCGGGAGGGTGTTCTCAGAGACGCTATTCTGGACGGCGGTAAGTATGCGGATGATATTCTGATGTCAATTTTAGAAGACGAATGGAGAACATTAAAGGGACGGAACAAAAATTCCGGTTTGTCCGGAAAACCATCCCGGCAGGCATAACCGGATAAGAAAAACAGGGTCAGATTGCCGTTGTACCTGAATGTTAATATCTGTTGCTTGCGGCAACGGGCAGTTTTTCATATAATTCTGGCAAATACCAAAAGAAAGGAGGCCATCCCTGATGCTAAGCGAAAATATTAAAGCAGTCAGAAAGTCAAAAGGACTTTCGCAGCAGGAACTTGCTATCAGGCTGAATGTAGTGCGGCAGACAATTTCCAAGTGGGAGCAGGGACTGTCAGTTCCGGATTCTGATATGCTGATTTCCATGTCGGAAGTGCTTGAAACACCTGTAAGCACATTGCTCGGAGAAACTGTTATTGAAACGGAGGCTGATAACTTAAAAGCGATTTCTGAAAAACTGGAGGTTATAAATCTGCAGCTGGCACAGAGAAAAAACGCAGAAAGAAAAATTCTTCGAGGGCTGTGTATCTCATTGTGTGTCGTCATAACAGCAGTTTTTGTGATCTTATTTGTATTAAACAGCCCTTATCTGGGCTGGGATTTCAGTGATCCTGAAACCGCGGTTGCCGGAACTGTATTTCACGGATTTGAGTGGCTGTTTATCAGACTGGCGCCGGTTGTCATTTTGGGGGCGATAACCGGAATTTTCCTCACGCGCAGGAAAATGTAAAGCCGCTCCGGATATGAAAAAATATTCACCGGATAATGATTTTTTTCCGGAATCACACTATTTCTATTGACAATTAAGATAAACTGTTTTATGGTGTATTTGTCGATATATAACAGTGTAAAACGGAACGGCGGTGAAAAGTTGGAAATTATAGTGAGCAATAAGGCGGGACGGCCTTTGTATGAGCAGATTTCAACACAGATTAAAGCGGCGATTATGAGCGGAGAATTAAAAACCGGAGAAGCGATTCCCTCTGTGCGATCTCTGGCAAAATCTTTACATATCAGCATTCTGACTGTTCAGAAAGCATATTCCACGCTGCAGGAAGACGGTTTTATTGAAACAACGGCAGGAAAAGGGTGTTATGTATCGGCGCATAATCAGGATTTTTATTTAGAAGAGCAGCAGAAAAAGATTGAAGAAAAATTCGCTGAAGCAATTGAGATCGCCCGCTCTTCCGGCATTAAACCTGATAACCTGATAAACTTACTTGCACTTATGTATGAGGAGGATTCGTGATGAGTGGAAATGCACTGACCGTATCGGGATTGACGAAAAAGTACGAGGCATTTACTTTGTCGGACATATCGTTTGAAGTGCCGAAGGGCACTATCGCCGGACTAATCGGTGAAAATGGTGCGGGAAAAAGTACGACGCTAAATGCTGTTTTAGGACTGATACACAGGGATAAGGGTGAGATTTCGGTTTTAGGAAGTCCGGTTGAAGAATTGCAGCCGGAGGTCAGGGAGAATATCGGCGTGGTTTTTGACGGAACTAATTTTTCGGAAGAACTTACGCCCGGGAAACTGAACAGGGTACTCAGGGGAATTTACTGCTCCTGGGATGAAGAATATTTCTTTGCACTGCTGAAAAAGCTGTCCCTGCCTGCTGCAAAGAAGATCAGATCTTTTTCAAAGGGCATGAAAGCAAAGCTCTCTATTGCGGTGGCTTTTGCGCATCATCCGGGACTTTTGATTTTGGACGAAGCAACAAGCGGGCTTGACCCTGTCGTGCGTGACGACATTCTGGATATGTTTCTCGATTTCGTGCAGGATGAAGAAAATTCCATTCTGGTATCATCCCACATTACAGGCGATCTGGAAAAAATAGCTGATTATATTATCTTTATCCATGAAGGGCGGCTGATTTTTTCAAAGCCCAAAGATGAACTTCTTGAAAGCTATGGAATCGTCAAATGCGGAACGGCACAGTTTGATATGATTGATAAACAGGAAATTATCGCCTGCCGAAAACTGGATTATGAATGGCAGGTTCTGGTTGCCGACAGAAACAGCGCCAGAAAGAAGTATCCGAAAGCCATGGTAGTTCCGGCGTCAATTGATGAGATCATGTTATTATATGTAAAGGGGGAAAACCAGTGAACGGTCTTATTCGCAATAACTTTTACTCAATGGAAAGCAATCTGAAGATATCATTCATTATGGCTTTGGCACTGGCTTTTTCGCCGCTGATTATAAAAAACGCGGCCATCTATCCTGCGATTATTGCGGTACAGGTCTTTTTATTTGTGGTAAACACGGGGACGGCGCTGCACGCTGATGAGGTGGCAAAATGGAATAAATTTGAACTGACGCTTCCGGTTAAGCGCAATACGATTATAGGGGCAAAGTATGTAACATTTGCCGCCTTTATCCTTTGTGGCCTGTTTACAGGTCTCTGTACGGCCATTTGTATCAGCCTTACCGGTCGGACATGGAATTTTTTATCGATCCTCTGGGGATATGAGTACGGATTGGGACTGTCAGTCATTTCCGTTTCCCTGATGTACCCGGTTATTTTGAAAATCGGCACAGAAAAGAATGAACTGATCCTGCTGCTTTCTGCTTTTACCGCGGTTGGTCTTATGTGTCTGACTGCGGCAGCTCTGTCCCCGGTAACAGGGGAAATGAACCTGCAGCACCCGCTTGTAGGCGCGGTGATTGTTTCCATAGCTCTTTTGATGTTCCCTGTATCTTTTGTAATATCAGTGAATATTCATAAAAACAAAGAGTTTTGAAAACTGCTTATAGAGAAACCGGTTTCATCGTGGGGAATGAAGTGCTATAATAAAGCCATCGGTAAGGCGAAATCTGCAGAGAAAAGGGAGAGGTCAGAATGGATGTGAATACTGAAAAAGATAATGAGGAACTGGCTGGCGCCCTTGCAAAGGCCGCCGGCGCTGCATTTCTGTCTTTGAAAGAAACGTCAGAAGAACATTTTTATTTCTATTCATTTATATTTGACGAGGGTCTGCACCCGTATATTTCCGCATGGTCGTACGAGGCTCTGGAAAAATCAGTCGCGGAATCGCAGGTGCCGGATGATGAAAAAAGCTGGTGGAAATGGGACAGCACAGATTCTCCCTATGCGGCATACGGCTATGACGGTTTTTTTGGTGAAGTGAGCGAATTGCTGGACAAAAGAGCAGAAAAATTATCGGATGACGAACTATATGGGACAGAGTGGACCACACGGATTGCTTCCATGGAGGAGGCAATGAAAAGACTGGATGCTTCCGGCCTGTTTGGAACCGGTAAGGAACGTGAAGGCGTGGTAATCAATGTAGAACAGGCTCCGCCTGATGGCGACGGCTCGGAATATAACAGAGCGTTGCGGTTAAATCCGCCTTCTGCTCTGCTGTCTGAATATCTGGAAACATGTGAGTGACCGCAGGACTCTCTTATTCTGCGTGAAATATTACGGTTTTGCATGTGGAACGTAAATCTGCGAGAGATTGGGCGTAAACCCTGACAAAAGGTGTCAGGATATGTGTGTTATATTAAGTACCGTAACAGGAAAACCGGATATAAATTGTAAACACACTTGAAAGAGGGTAAGAAAATGAATGAAATGAATCAGAAATTTTGTCAGTGCTGCGGTATGCCCCTGGGAGATACTGATGAACTGTACGGTACAAATGCCGATGGCAGCAAAAATGTGGAATACTGCAGTTATTGTTTCGAAAACGGCAGGTTTTGTTTTAACGGTACGATGGAAGAAATGATCCGGATATGCACACCGCATATGACCGCGGCGAACCCCGGTATGAGTGAAGAGGAAGCGCAAAAAATCATGTCTGAGTGGTTTCCGACACTGAAACGCTGGAAAAATGAAACACTGTAAGTATGATGTAAGACAATGGTGAAAAGCTGTTCCAAAATGCAGAAAAGGCTGTTGAAGAAAGGGGAGAGAGACGCTATAATAGCCACAGGCAATCCGGCTGTCTTTTCCGAAACCAGAACATACAGGAGTCAGGGCGGGTACATGTTGCGAAACTGTGAGAAGGGGGGGCTGTGGATATGTGGCTTTTATTTGCGATTTTATCTGCGTTTTTTGCAGCGCTTACTTCCATACTGGCCAAAATCGGTATAGAAGGTGTTAACTCTGATCTTGCCACGGCAATACGGACGGTGGTGGTAGTCGCCATGGCATGGGGAATGGTTTTTCTGACAAATGCACAGAAGGGCATTGCGGAAATTAGTAAGAAGAGCTGGATATTCCTGATTCTTTCCGGGCTGGCGACCGGAGCGTCCTGGCTCTGTTATTACCGGGCACTGCAGACGGGAGAGGTATCCAAAGTTGTGCCGGTTGATAAGCTGAGCGTTGTGATAACGCTTATGCTGGCATTTCTGATCCTTCATGAACAGTTTACCGTTAAGTCGCTGATCGGCTGTGTGCTGATCGGCGTGGGAACGCTGATTATGGTGTTATAATTTTCCGGGCAGGTCCAGCCTGCAGGGCCCCGCTGAGCGGGGCATCCGGAAAACTTCCCGGCCGCAGGCGTCCGTTTTCAGGGACGGGATGCGGCGCGGGGAGCGCTGCGGCAGCTGGAACGCTTTATCCGGCCCGCCGGCGGATTTTGAGCAGAAGCAGGATCATACAGACGCCTGTCAGAATATGACCGGTTCCGGCAATGCCGGAAATGGAGGCATCCAGTGCCTTTGCGGGGGTGATTCCCTGTATCTGTACAAGGCCTCTCATAAGAAAGCCGGCTGCGGTGATATGGAGACCGGCCTGATAGGCGATCAGGACTTTTCCGGTATTCTGACCGGAGAAGGATAGTGACTTTTCGGCCAGCATCAGGAGGAGAAAGAAGACCATGCCCAGCAGAAAATAGTGCGTGTGCAGGAGAGAGAGACTGGTCTTTCCTGAAAAGTGGCTGAATTTTGTGAATTCCCTGTAAAAAATGCCGGATATCATGGCGATGACGGCGTAGGCCAGGGACATATCTGCGTAGCGTTTTACCATTCTGATTTTCCTCCTCTTTATGCGGGTTTTAACTGTTCCTGCGGCTGCTGGTAAAGCTTCCATCCCATTATCACGATCCATACATAGGCCAGTGTCTTCGGAATCATCAGGGCGCCGACGGCGGGAAAGGTTCCGCTGAAAAGGACGACGGGCAGGTAGAATCCGAACGAGAGGGTCACGGCCAGGGGCATAAAACGGAATGTGCGGTCGCCCGCTTTTGCGGATTCCCTCGCAAAAATGATGATAACCAGGATTCCCATGATGGCGAACGGAATGTTGCGGAGGATTCCGGGGAGAAGCGGCTGGCGGTATACGGTCCACTGGTTCTGCGGGAGCAGGCAGAGGGCGATGCGCAGGATAGCCAGGACCCACATCGTTCCGGTAAGGCGGGCGGAGTCTTTTATCTGATAGCGGTCCCGCCAGATATAATACAGAATCAGGTAAAAAATCGTCATTGTGATGGAAGTGATAAACTTTCCGATTCCCAGCGCGGCGGCGTTTGCCTCAGGCCCGGTGGTCCAGAGGGCATAGCAGCGCGGCACAAGATGAAAAGAATCCCCGGCGCCGAGCAGTGCGGCCATCAGCCCCGCCTTTTTTACGAGCGGGCTGGTTCCTTTTGCGAGCATGGTGAGCCCGGCTGTGAGTGCAAAGCAAAGATAGATTACATCAAAAACGGTTTCAGCGATTGCCTGTGTCATAAAAATCTCTCCTTTTCTTTCATTAATTCACATACATTTTTCAATAGAGGATGCGCCGGACTATCGTGAGAAAAAAAACGATGTCAGGCGATTGTGCCCTTAAGAGTGTCATCAGATTTATCATAATGAATCTGACAAACGCTTCTCTGGTGAAGGTGTCGTCCCAGATGTCCTCACGCACATCCTCATCCTGTTCCAGACGCCGGAGCAGAGAGGCTTCCAGTGCGGTCTGCATGGACAGCATGCGGGCCTGCCCGGCTGTTTCCGCGCTGCTGAGACTATTCATAAGTCTTCCGGCGGAGCGGAGGATGTGTTCTCTGAGAAAGTGGAAGATCTCTCCGAGCTGTTCACAGAAGGATCCGCCGGTGACGGCGGTTTCAAGCTCAGGCAGCGTCTTCTTCCAGTATTCTTCTGTCAGGGCGAGAAGAATTTCATTTTTGTCCGAGAAGTAGTTATACACGGTTCCGGTCGCCACGCCGGCTCTCTTTGCGAGAGAACGGATGTTCACGGCTTCGATTCCCTCTGTGTCTGCGAGAGCGCGGGCGGAGTCGAGCAGAGTGCCGCGCAGCGTGTCATCTTTTTTTCTCATTTATGGTCGCATCTCCTCCTGTTATTTGTTATTTGAACATGTTCATTTATATAATAACAGCTGAATCCTGCTTTGTCAAGCATTAATGAACATGTTCATTAATATTTTGAAGTGAGGTGATTGTGAAAAATCATAAAAAATCGTTGCTGAACGCGTGAAAATTTTTTATAATGGTTGTAATAAGCTGCGTACAGATGCATTTTTATGGAGGAAGTTATCATATGAGGGGAAAAAATGAGATTCTGGTTGTGGATGATATCAGGATGAACCGTGTCACATTCACCGACATTCTCAAAGACAAGTTTGACATTCTGGAGGCAGAGAACGGAGAAATTGCGCTGCAGAAGCTGGCAGAGCGCAAAGAGACGATAGCACTGATTATTACGGATCTGATGATGCCTGTGATGGACGGATTTGAATTTCTGGAGGAGATCCGGAAAGTGGACAGTTACCGGAACATTCCTGTGATTGTCGCGACCACGAGCGATGATATGGCAAATGAATGCCGCTGTCTCGAGCTCGGTGCCTGGGATTTTATCCCGAAGACATTTCACCCGGAGATTATCCGCTTCCGCGTGCTGAATGCGATTGATAAGAGCAAAGTGCGCGTGCTGGAATATGACAGCCTGACGGGAATTTATAATCAGCAGAAGTTTTATCAGATCACCAGGGAGTTTCTGGATACGGCGGACGATGCGAACTGCGCGTTTGTTCAGTTTGACATTGAGCGTTTTACAATGATCAATTCATTTTATGGATCCGGGGAGGGAAACCGCCTGATCTGTTATCTGGCAGATGCGATCAAGGAGACGCTGGACGGGGCTTCTGCCAGATATACTTACGGAAGAATCGGTGGGGATGTTTTTGGCGCCTGCTTAAGTTATGATACAAAGGAAAGTCTCATGGAACTCGTGGAGGCTGTCAAGACAAAGGTGAAGTGCCATTCCGTGCATTATTATCTGGAAGTGTCGTCGGGTATCTACCTGATCGAGGACAAAGACATGGATGTCGCGGTGATCCATGACAAGGCCTCAATGGCGGCGGACCGGTGCAAAGGCCAGTATATGATGCACAACGCTTTTTACACGAAGGAGATGGATACCTGGCTTCTGCGTGAACAGCGGATTATCAATGAGATGGACACGGCGCTTGCGGAGGAGCAGTTTGTCGTGTATTTTCAGCCCAAATATGAGCTGGAAAGGCTGACGCCCTACGGCGCTGAGGCGCTGGTTCGCTGGCAGAGGCCGGACGGAACGCTGGTGCCGCCGGGAGAGTTCATCCCGATTTTTGAGAAGAACGGATTTATTATCAAGTCGGATTTTTATGTCTGGGAGAAAGTGTGCCAGTTTATACGCAGGGAGCTTGACGGCGGGAGGTGCCCGGCGCCGATTTCGGTCAATGTATCAAGGGTGAACCTGTATAATCCGAAGTTCCTTGAGACTCTTATTAATCTGGTGGAAAAATATAAGATTCCTCCAAAGCACCTGAACCTGGAGCTGACGGAGAGTGCTTTTTCGGATAACACGGATATGATTCAGGATGCCGTGGATTATCTGCACAGGGTGGGATTTACGATTATGATGGATGATTTCGGGAGCGGGTATTCTTCCCTGAATATTTTAAAGGACATTAATCTGGATGTCCTGAAAATAGATATGAAGTTTCTCTCGAAGAGTAAGATGGCGGACAGCAGGGGAACCAAGATTCTTGAGGCTGTCGTCCGGATGGCGCAGTCCCTTAAGATGCCGGTTATCGCGGAGGGCGTGGAGGAGCGCGAGCAGGTGGATTTCCTGTGCAGTCTGGGATGCGACTATATTCAGGGATATTATTTTGCGGAACCGATGTCGATCGACCGCTATAAGAAGCTGATTGGAAGTCCCGACTGAGGAGGCGCAGGGAGACCGGCGGAATAAAAACGGCATCGTCTGCCATATAATGTGTAAAAAGACGATCTGCGGGGCTGTGTATGGATGTCATGATGTTTCTGTCGGACGTGATAATACCGCTTCTGATTTTCAGTATTGTGGGCTATGGTCTGATGGGCCGGCATAATATTTACGAGGAGTTCACGGAGGGGGCAAAGGACGGGCTGAAGACGGTGGCCGGGATTATGCCGACGCTGATCGGTCTGATGGTGGCGGTGGGGATTCTGCGCGCGTCCGGATTTCTGGAGGCGTTTGCGGGTGTCTGTGCGGTGGCGACGGAGCGTCTGGGGTTTCCGTCGGAGCTTCTGCCGGTCACGGTCGTCAAGATGTTTTCCTCCTCTGCTGCGACGGGCCTGCTCCTTGATCTTTACAAGCAGTACGGAGCGGATTCCCTGCTGGGGAGGATGGCGTCGATTATGATGAGCAGTACGGAGACGATTTTTTACACAATGTCCGTCTATTTTATGTCCGTGAAGATTAAAAAAAGCCGTTACACGCTGACGGGCGCCCTGCTGGCGACGCTGGCCGGAACAGCCGCAAGTGTCTGTCTGGCAAAGTGGATGTAGGCCGGAAAACGATTTTAGCGGATTTTCAGTTGAGTTTTTCCTGCACATATCATATAATGTATCAGATAAATCCGGAGGGGTTCTCCGGCGGAAAGGGATGTAATAATAATGATATGTGACAATATACTCGAAGCGATGGGAAATACGCCGCTTATCCGGCTAAGGCGTATGGTCGGGCCGGGAAGTGCCCGGGTGCTGGTAAAGTTTGAGGGGCTGAATGTCGGCGGTTCTATTAAGACCAGAACTGCATATAATATGATCAGGGAGGCGGAGGAGGCGGGCCTGATCGGGAAGGATACCGTTATCGTGGAGCCGACCAGCGGGAATCAGGGAATCGGCCTTGCGCTGGTCGGGGCGGTGCGCGGATACCGGACGAAGATTATCATGCCCGACTCGGTCAGCGAGGAGCGCCGCAAGCTGGTGGAGCACTACGGGGCTGAGGTGATTCTGATTCACGATGCCGGAAATATCGGGGCATGTATCGAAGAGTGCTTAAAGACAGCGCTTGGCATGGCGGAGGAAGATGAGCGGGTTTTCGTGCCGCAGCAGTTTGAGAATCCGGCAAATCCGGCGGTGCACAGAAGCCGTACCGGTATCGAGATACTGGAGCAGGTGGGCGGACCTGTTCACGGGTTCTGTTCCGGGATCGGGACGGGAGGCACGATCACCGGAATCGGAGAGGTCTTAAAAGAGCAGAATCCGGACATCGAGATCTGGGCGGTGGAGCCGGAACACGCGGCGATTCTCTCCGGCGGTTCGATCGGGACGCATATCCAGATGGGGATCGGGGACGGCGTGATTCCGGGTATTCTGAACCAGAGGATATACAGCGATATCTGTATTGTCACGGACGGGGAGGCAATCCGTGTGTCGAAAGAGCTGGCGTCTGAGGAAGGGATCCTCTGCGGGATTTCGAGCGGAACGAATGTCGCCGCGGCGCTCCGGCTGGCGGAGAAGCTGGGGGAGGGAAAAACGGTTGTCACGGTCCTGCCGGACACAGCCGAGCGATATTTTTCCACTCCACTGTTTGACAAATGATGGAAAAGGTATTATAATAGCAATTATAAAAAAGACAGAGCGGCTTTACGGCCGGTGCTCTGTCGGCAGCGCGGGATGGAGCAGTCTGGAAGCTCGTCGGGCTCATAACCCGAAGGTCGCAGGTTCAAATCCTGCTCCCGCAACTCGGGATGGCAGTACCACGCATGTGGCACTGCCGTTTCTGCATTCTGTGCGGATAAACAGAACCTGTGAGGTTTGTAAACAGAACCCGTACAGTCTGTAAACAGAGCCTGTGAGGTTTGTAAACAGAACCTGTGAGTTCTGTTTGAAGAACCTGTGATATCCTGCAGGCCGGATGGGATTTTGGTGCGGGGAAGCGGTGCTGTGCGGGAGCGGTAAGCAGCTGTGTGAATACGGGGGGAGGAAATAAAGAGATGGCGGATGAGAGCGAAAAAATGCCCCTGTGGACCAGGGATTTTACGATTATTACGGCGGGAACCGTGGTCTCCATTCTCGGCAATTCCATCTCGGGTTTTGCGCTTGGTCTTCTGGTTCTTGAACTCACCGGTTCGACATTTCTGTATGCGCTTTATCTGGTGATGTACAATCTTCCCAAAGTGGCTGTTCCGGCGCTGGCCGGCCCGTTTCTCGACCGCTTTTCCAGGAAAAGGACGATCTGTACGCTTGATTTTGTCAGCGCGGGCCTGTATGGTTTTTTTGCGTGGCTGATCGTGAGCGGAAAGTTTAATTATGGATTTCTTGTCACGGGGTGTCTGCTGCTGGGGACGATCGACAGTATTTATCAGGTGGCATATGACAGTTTTTATCCGATGCTGATATCAGAGGGCAATTACACGAAGGCTTACTCCATTCAGAGCACGCTGGAGAGTCTGGCGATGTTTGGCGTACCGGTGGCTGCGTTTTTGTATAATGTGATCGGGGTTGCGCCGTTGTTTCTGGCCAATACGGTCTGTTTTCTTGTGGCGGCGGTCCTGGAGACGCAGATAAAGGCGGAGGAGGATTATGCACGGCAGGCGGAGACATCCGCAGAGGGCTGGTACGGGAAGACATTTGTGGAGGGGATCGCATACCTGAAAGAGGAGCGAGGGCTCCGGGCGGTGACGCTGTATTTTACCGTGAGTTCCTGTGCGCAGGGAGCGTTTTCCGCACTTGTTCTGCCCTGGTTCAGGCT
>OFGG01001107.1_pt1 | contig 19056 bp, 19 predicted proteins | sample 1521701 | NCBI WGS metagenome assembly OFGG01 (sample SAMEA3504081, study PRJEB24116) | mouse gut metagenome | biome: mouse gut; feature: mouse-associated habitat; material: faeces | place: Denmark | collected 2011
GCACAGGACTTAAAATCCTGCGGGACTAATCTCCCGTACCGGTTCGATTCCGGTCGCCGGCATGAAAAACCCCCTTGTTTATCAAGGGGGTTTTGTTTACACTTTATATTTATTTTGTTGCTTTCCATGCTTCATATTGGTTTGATTCCACCATAAGCGGTAAACGCCGGATTGGACAAGTAAGGGCAGTGATTTAGAAAGTAGATTCAAAGAAGCGGGAATGTCTGATATCATAAAATCATGCTTGAAAAAAGGCTGTTTTGAGGTATAATTGGCAGTAGGAAGAAATAGAGAGGACATATCTATGAAATTTGATCTTAAACGGGATGCCAAGCGGCTTGTGGTAATTTGCCTTGCTTCCGTCCTTATGGCTGTAAACATCAAAACCTTTGTAAGGACAGGGGATCTGTATCCGGGAGGGGCTACCGGCCTTACCGTGTTGATCCAGACGATCTTTGAGAGGTTTTTTTCCATCACCGTGCCTTACACGGCGATCAACTTGCTGTTGAATGCTTTCCCTGTCTATATTGGGTTCCGCTTTATCGGGAAGAAATTTACTCTTTATTCCTGCGTGATGATCGTGATCACCAGTGTTTTGACGGATATCATCCCGGTGCATGTGATCACTTACGACATTTTGCTGATCAGTATATTTGGCGGGATGTTAAACGGGCTTGTGATCAGTATGTGCCTTATGGTGGGCGCAACTTCGGGAGGAACGGATTTTATTTCCATTTATCTTTCAGAAAAGAAAGGCGTGGATTCGTGGAATCTAATCTTGGGGCTTAATGTGGTCATCATTTCCATAGCAGGAGCTTTGTTTGGATGGGATAAGGCTTTGTATTCCATCATTTACCAGTATGCTTCCACCCAGGTCCTTCATGTGCTTTATACCAGATATCAGAAAAGGACCTTATTTATCGTCACGAAAAAGCCGGAAGAGATCTGCGATGAGATCTATGCAATCACCAACCATGGCGCCACGATCCTAGAGGGAAAAGGGTCTTATGAGCATTGCGAAAGAAATGTGGTATATTCCATTGTTTCCAAGGATGAGGTGAAACAGGTGCTAAGAAGGGCCAGGGAGATCGATCAGGATGCCTTTGCCAATGAAATGAAAACGGAGGGCCTTGCAGGCCGTTTCTACCAAAAACCGAATGATTAGGGAGCGGATGTGCTTATTTTTGAAAAGGATTGCCCGCAGGTAGTCCTTTTTTATATTTTTTTAAGATTCTTTTATATTGCGTTTATTGAATCATGGAATAAAAGGAAGTAGGATAGATTATATTGATGCAAGGAGATGATGCAGTATGAGGGAAAAATTTTACCGTTTTATGCAGGGCAGGTATGGTTCCGACCAGTTTGGACGTTTTTTAATGGCCATGGTGATGGTCTGTCTGGTGCTTTCCTTATTTGGGCTTAAGTTTTTTTATGTGGCAGGCATAGCCGTTCTTGTATATTCATACTTCCGTATCTTTTCCAAAAACCTGTACAAAAGAAGGGCGGAAAATACAGCATATCTCAAATATGAGTATAAAGTAAAACAGAAGTTTGCCACATGGAAACGGGATATGCAGCAGAGGAAAACGCATCACATATACAGGTGTCCCTCTTGTAAGCAGAAGATCAGGGTGCCAAGGGGGAAAGGGCGGATTGAGATCAGATGCCCGAAATGTAACCAGACTTTTATCAAAAAAAGCTAAACGGGTGGCGGAATGTTTGGGTATATCATTATCAATAAAGGCGATATGAAATTTAAGGAATTTGATATTTACCATTCCTACTACTGCGGGTTGTGCGATGCCCTTAAGAAGCGGTATGGAAAAGCGGGGCAGCTCAGCCTTTCTTATGATATGACTTTTGTGGTCATGCTGCTTTCCAGCTTGTATGAGCCTGAGACGAAGGTGGGATGGGCGAAATGCATGGCCCACCCTTTTGAAAAGCACTCGATCAGGAAAAACGAGTTTTCGGATTATGGTGCGGATATGAATGTCCTGTTTACCTTTTATAAGTGCAGGGATGACTGGGCGGATGATAAAAAGGTATCCCGGCTTGCCTACAGCAAGCTCCTTAAGCGGCCTTTCCGGTCGGTCTGCATCCGCTATCAGGAGAAAGCAAAAAAAATCGGGATGCTTTTGCGGGAGATGGCCCAGGAAGAAAAGCGGATGAACCAGGATATTGATCATATGGCGGGGCTGTTTGGCCAGATTATGGGTGAGATCCTTGCGGTCAGGGAAGATGAGTGGAAGGAAGGCCTTAAGACAATGGGCAATTTCCTTGGGAAGTTCATCTACCTCATGGATGCCTATGAGGACATTGAAGAGGATATGAAAAGGAATCGGTATAACCCTTTACGGAAAATGTACGAGCGCACGGATTTTGAGGAGGAGATAAAGACGATCCTTACAATGATGATGGCAGGGTGCTGCCGGGAGTTTGAGAAGCTTCCCGTGATCGAACATGCAGAGATACTCCGCAATATTTTATATTCCGGTGTCTGGTACCGTTATGAGATGCTCCAGCAAAAGCGTGAACAGCGAAAGGAAGATTATGCGTGATCCATATGAGGTTTTGGGCATTGTAAGAGGTGCCACGGAAGAAGAGATTAAAAAGGCATATAAGGCGTTAAGCCGCAAGTACCATCCCGATGCCAATATCAACAATCCTCGTAAAGAAGAAGCGGAGGAGAAGTTTAAGGAAATCCAGCAGGCATACCAGCAGATTATGAAGGAACGGACGGAAGGATATCAGTACCGGAGTGCCGGCGGGTATGGACAAGGCGGTCAAAGTACCGGCGGGTATGGCGGTTTCGGGGATTTTGGAGGATTCGGAAGCTTTGGCGGTTTTGGCGGATTTGGCAGCGCATGGGGCAGCAATTCCGGCACCGGCTACGAGGAGGACGGACATCTTAGGGCAGCAGGGAATTATGTGCGTAACAGGTATTATAAGGAAGCCCGTACGGTGTTAGACGGCATGGAAGAAAGTTCCCGTAATGCAAGGTGGTATTACTATAGCGCTCTTGCCCATGCAGGGCTGGGAAACCAGGTGGCAGGGTTAGAACACGCAAGGAAGGCGGCAGGCCTTGAACCGGGGAACCGTGAGTACAGTAACCTGGTATATCAATTTGAAAATGGCGGTTCGTGGTACAGGCAGCGGCAGTATACCTATGGACAGCCTTATTCCGGCGGGAACGGGCTGTGCCTGAAACTGTGCATTGCCAATATGATCTGTAATCTGTGTTGTGGAGGCGGCGGGCTTTGCTGTGGCGGAGTGCCGTATTACCGGTTTTAGCAGATAAATTAACAATGATGGAGGGGATACTGTGAAAAATAAATTTTTCACAGACAAATTTGTTCTTGCGCCCAAATTTGCAGGCTTTTGAAAACATGGAGGATTTTTATGAGTGAACTATTGAATGGGCAAAGGATTGTGCTGGGAACTTGTTATTACCCTGAGCACTGGCCGGAAAATTTGTGGAAAGAGGACTTGCGGCGTATGCTGGATACCGGGATCGAGGTGATCCGTATTGCGGAGTTTGCGTGGAGCAAGGTGGAGCTGACGGAAGGGAACTTTAACTTTGACTTTTTTGACCGCTTTTTGGACCTGGCGGAGGAAGTGGGCATGAAGGTGATCTTCTGTACCCCCACAGCCACACCCCCGGCATGGCTTACCCAAAAGTATCCGGAGGTTTTAAACGCAGATATAAAGGGAAATCTGTACCGCCACGGGATGCGGAGGCATTATAATTATAACTCCCCGGTATACAGGGAACTTTGCGTGCGGATCACGGAGAAATTTGCATCTCATTACGGGCAAAGGAAATGTATCATCGGATGGCAGATCGATAACGAGCTGAACTGCGAAAAGGATCTGTTTTATTCGGAAAGCGACACAAAAGCATTTCGGGTATTTTTGCAGGAAAAATACGGGGATTTGGAGGAGCTGAACAGGGCATGGGGAACGGTCTTTTGGAATCAGACTTATACGGATTGGGAGGAAGTCTATGTGCCCAGGTATACATACAGTGATTCCGTCAATCCCCATCAGACGCTTGATTATGTCCGGTTTATTTCAGCAAGCGCAAGAAGCTTTGCCAAGATACAGAGTGATATCATAAGGATTTATGCCAAGCCTGGTGATTTTATTACCACTAACGGTTTGTTCGGGCATCTTGATAACCACAAGATGGCGGAGGAAAGCCTCGATTTTATGACCTATGACTCTTATCCGGATTTCGGTTATTGTCTTGATATGTACGACGGGAGTCCGGCAGCTTTGCGGGACCGGAAGTGGGGGAAAAATCTTTCGGAGGTGAGAGCGGTCTCTCCTGTATTCGGGATCATGGAACAGCAGTCCGGCGCCTGTGGATGGAATACCAGGATGGAAGCGCCAAACCCTAGGCCGGGGCAGATCACGCTGTGGACCATGCAGTCGGTTGCGCATGGAGCGGATTATGTCAGTTATTTCCGGTGGCGCACCTGTACCATGGGAACGGAAATTTACTGGCATGGCATTTTGGACTATTCCGGGCGGGATAACAGAAGGCTTGAGGAGATCAGGCAGGTCAACAAAAAGATCAAAGCGGTCAGCCAGGCAGCAGGTGCAGTTTATGAAGCAAAGGTTGGCGTGATCAAGGATTATGATAATATCTGGGATGCGGAGGTGGACTGCTGGCACAGAAGGGTTGACCGATTAAGTCAGGAATCTCTTTTCGCCGCAGCGCAAAGAAGTCATACCCCGCTTGATTATGTTTATCTGACAGACACGCTTGAGGCGGAGGATCTGCAGAGATATAAGGTGCTGTTTTATCCTCATCCAACGATCATGAATGAAAGCAGGGTAAGGCTGCTTTCCGAATACGTGAGAGAGGGAGGGATTTTGGTCACCGGATGCAGGAGCGGTTATAAAGATATGACAGGACAGTGCGTGATGGATAAGCTGCCGGGGGTGTTGGCAGACCTAACGGGAACGGATATCCCCGAATATTCCCTGATTGCGCCGGATGCGGGCAAGGTCATGGTGGACTGGGAAGGAACTGTGTTTGAAGCTGCCGTGTTTACGGATCTTTTGGAAGCGGCTGGGGAACACGCAAGGCCTGCGGCTTTTTATACCTCGGACTATTATGCGGGAACCTGCGCCCTGGTATGTAACTCTTATGGGAAAGGACAGGCCTGGTATTATGGAAGTGCCTTTACGGAAGAAGCGGCAGAGGTATTCCTTGATAAGCTTGGCGTGAAGACCCCTTATAAGAATCTTTTGGAAGTGCCAAAGGAGTGCGAGATCGCAGTCCGCAGTAAGGATGGGGAACGGTATTTGTTTGTGCTGAATTACAGTAAGGAGCCGGTCCGGATCCTGTTCCATAAAGAAGGCCTGGACCTGTATACGAAAGAGACGGTATCAGGGGAAAGGATTCTGGAAGGCTATGGAACAATGGTGGTGAAATTAAAAATTTAAGTGGAATGCCTCTTGACAAATGCACTTGGGTATTATAAAATGTTTTTTGTTGCAGATAGCAACAAATGTGCGCTTAGCTCAGCTGGATAGAGCGTTTGGCTACGGACCAAAAGGTCGGGGGTTCGAATCCTCTAGCGCACGTTTTCTTTTGCGCTAGCGCACGTTTTTTGTGCGGTTGCGCACGTTGGTTGGAAAATGCGGAAGCACTGATCAATACAGTGTTTCCGTTATTTTTTTGTAAACAGAATAAAGGATTTTTGCATACTCTCACATACCTTTTTGCAAAACGTTAAGTACGTTGTTTGGTTCATAGAAGTTTTATTTGCTATAAGATTTTTACCGGGGTATAATATGAAATATGATTATTTGTGAAACGGTGATGTATTTTTCTTACAGGAAGGGAGACAAACTTAAGATGAAAGCATTTATGAAAGAATTTAAAGAGTTTATTTCACGGGGAAACGTGATGGACATGGCGGTCGGCGTGATCATCGGCGGGGCCTTTACCGCTATTGTGACTTCATTAGTCAATGATGTGATGATGCCCGTTTTGTCGTTGCTTACCGGCGGGTTTGATTTTACATCGCTTTGCGTGGTTCTGGGAGAGGGAGAAGGGGCGGCAACATTAAATTATGGTGCGTTTATTGCGGCTGTCATCAACTTTTTGCTGATTGCCATAGTGATTTTCCTGTTGATCAAAGGGATCAATAAGTTTTCCAGAAAGAAAAAGGACGAGCCCGCGCCGATAACTAAAAAGACCTGCCCGTTTTGCAAGGAAGAGATTGCCATTGAGGCAAGCAGGTGCCCTCATTGTACTTCCCAGCTGACAATGGAGGATTAGCATGGAACAGGCCAGACAAAAAAAGATAGCGGCAATCAATGACCTGACCGGCTATGGGAGATGTGCGCTTGCCGTTTCCCTTCCGGTGATTTCCCATATGCGGATCCAATGCTGCCCAATACCCACATCAATTTTGTCAAACCATGCGGGCTATGCAGAATATTTTTTTGACGATTATACGGACCGCATTCCGGATTATCTTGCTATGTGGAAGCGGCTTTCGCTATCCTTTGACGGAATCATGTCCGGCTTTTTAGGATCGGCAAGACAGATTGAAATGATAGAAAGCTTTATCAATGAGTTCCAGGGAAAAGAGACTGTAGTGGTGGTGGACCCGGTGATGGGCGATCACGGAAAGATTGTGGGCGTTTACACGGAGGAAATGTGCCAGGGGATGAAACGGCTGGTCTCATGCGCACATATCATCACGCCAAACCTGACGGAGGCATGTAAGCTGACAGATACCCCATACAGGGAAAGGGGATGGACGAAAAAGGAATTGTTTACCATGGCGGAGGCGCTTAACGAAATGGGGCCGGAAAGAATCGTGATAACGGGCATTCCGCAGGGGGAGATGATCGCCAATTTTGTCTATGAAAAAGGGCAGGAAGCGCATGTGGTCAAAACTTTCCGGGCAGGGGAGGAGCGGTGCGGCACCGGAGATCTTTTTGCTTCGATCATTGCGGCGGATGCGGTAAATGGGGTATCCTTCCGGGAGTCCGTAAGAAAAGCTTCCAGTTTTGTCAAGAAAAGTCTTCAAAAGTCTATGGAAATGCAGATTCCGGTGAAAAATGGTGTCTGCTTTGAGGAAATCCTGCACACATTGAAAGTAGGGGGAAATGCAGGGATTCCGGTACGTGCGCAGGTGAGCAGGAAAGGGTAAGTATGGTGAAACGTTTTATAAACGGTGCGTTTAAGATTATATTCAGCAGGATGTTGATCATATTCCTGATGGTAGTGGTACAGATCATGGTGCTGCTGGTAAGTTTTTTGTGGCTGGGGAGTTATCTCCACTATATCTGGGAAGGGATGAGTCTTTTAGGCGCAGTCCTTATCATATATATCGTGAACCGGGATGAACCTGCGGAATTTAAAGTCAGTTGGATCATCCCTATCTGCATTTTCCCGGTGTTAGGGGCTTTGATCTACGTGTTTGTGATGTCAAATGCGGGCGGAATCGGCCTGAAGACGAAAATGTATGTGCGGACGAAGGAGACGGAAGGGCTTTTGCGGACTTCGACGGAGACTGCCGCGGCTTTAAAGGAATGCCCTGAGCAGTACCGGGGATTTTCCCATTATATGGAGCATCGGGGCGGATACCCGGCCTACCACAATTCGGAAGCAGTCTATTATCCGCTTGGGGAAGATAAGTTTGCGGATCTTTTACAGGAACTGAAAAAGGCCCAGCGTTTTATTTTCCTGGAATATTTCATCGTGGAACGCGGGATTATGTGGAATGCGGTTTTGGATATCCTGAAGGAAAAGGTAAAAGAAGGCGTGGAGGTTCGGGTCATGTATGACGGGATGTGCTCCATAGTTCTTCTGCCGTACACTTATCCCAAGCAGTTACAGAAATTTGGTATCAAGGCGAAGATGTTTGCCCCCATCATTCCTTTTGTCTCTACCAGCCAGAATAACAGGGACCACAGGAAAATTGTGGTGATTGATGGGAAGGTGGCGTTTACCGGAGGGGTCAATCTGGCGGACGAATATATCAATGAAAAGGTGCTTTTCGGGCATTGGAAAGATGTGGCCGTAAAGATTACCGGCGATGCTGTCAGAAGTTTTACGGTCATGTTTTTGCAGATGTGGAATGTATCCGAGAAGGGGAAAGAAGATTATGAGAAGTACCTTACAGGGATTACATATGAAAAACCGCTGTATCATGACGGGTTTGTCATCCCTTATGGCGGCATGCCTACGATGAAGGAAGAATTGACCAAGACAGTCTATGAGTCCATGATCCATAATGCGGTAAAGTATGTGCATATCATGACACCTTATTTCATAGTAGAGCAGGGCTTTTTGGACAGTATGCGTTTTGCGGCGGAGCGGGGCGTGGAAGTGGCAATGATCCTTCCCCATATTCCGGACAAGAAAATCGTGTATTACATTGCCAGGACTTTTTACCCGGCGCTTCTTAGGGCAGGGGTGAAGATTTATGAGTACGTTCCCGGTTTTATCCATGCCAAAGCGTTTGTCTCGGATGACATCAGTGCGGCGGTGGGAACGGTGAATCTGGATTATCGGAGCTTTTATCATCATTTTGAGTGCGGCGTGAGTTTTTATGATAATAAGGTGGTGGGGAAGGTTGAGGAGGATTTTCAGGCTACCCTTAAGAAATGCAAGGAAGTGACATGGGAATATTACCGGAAAATCCCCCTGCTTCAGAAGCTTCTTGGCAGGACGTTCCGGCTCTTCGGTCCTTTGATGTAATGCCGAATTTTGTGGCAGGAAGATGTTATGGCATAATGCCAGGCATAATGCCAGGCACTAGGCATTGGCATCTTCCGTGATTTTACTGCGCATTTTCTTAACCGTGCCGCCGGGGAACAGTTCTCCGGGTATGATGATCTGCTCGGTTATGGTGGATTTCGGGTTTTCGATCAGGCTGATCAGCTTTGAAGCCGCTTCACTGCCAATTTTCGTGGTGTTTTGCACGATAGTGGTAAGGGGCGGCTTAAAGTTTCTGGCAAGACCGATGCCGTCATATCCTGCGATGGAGATATCATCCGGTATTTTGAAGCCTGCTTCGTTCAGGGCACTGATGCCGCCGAAACAGGAAAAATCGTCCGGGTAGAGGATGCAGGTGGGAGGGGCAGGCAATTTCAGCAGCTTTATGGTCTGCGCATAAGCCCCGTCGGTATTGCGGTAGGGAGATTCTGTTATGTATCCGGCGGGGATCTTTAAGCTCAGTTCTTCGCATGTCTTATAAAAAGAAGACAGTCTGCTTTGGGTGACTGCAGAGGGTGCGCCGTGGATGTAAGCAATCTTGCGGTGCCCCATTTGGAAAAGATAACAGAGCAAGTCTTTCATCCCTTTTACATTGTCAGAAATAATAGCGCTTCTGCCGTTGAATAAATGGTCGATGGTGACCAGGGGGATTTCGCTTTTTACAAGTTCCCTGACTTCCGGATCGTCAAAATCCACGCAGGCGATCACAACGCCGTCAAAGCCCCGGTATCTGGCATGTTCTAAGTAAGTCATCTTCTGGGGCCTGGACTTACAGCTGTTGATAAAGGTGATGTCGTAGCCTTTTTCTTCCGCAGTGTTTTTAAAGCTGTCTAAAACACGGGCAAAGTAGTCGTGGGTCAATCCGCTGCGGCTTTCATCCGTGAACAAAACACCAATATTGCAGGTGCGGTGTGTTTTTAGGGATTTGGCGGCAGAATTTGGGGAATATCCCAGATCCCTTGCTGCCAGTCTGATTCTCTCTTTTGTCTCACTGCTTATATCCTTGTGGTCATTTAGCGCCTTGCTGACGGTTGCGATAGAAACGCCGCAGGCTTCTGAAATATCTTTCATGGATACCATATTTCCCGTTCTCCGTCCTGTCTTACAAGCGTGTTACTTAATCGTTTTCGTATTTTCAGTGTATAATAATTACTACATTTCTGCAATAAATTTTTTACTTTTCTATTCTGCTAAAAAAATGTATATTATTTGTAGCAAAAGTATAAAAAAAGAACCGGAAATTTATTGCACTCTTAATATACTTTGTGTATAATGCGGATTAGAAGAGCAACTTAAACGTTTTCTGATTTGCAGAAATTGACAAACAAAACACACATTTATGAAGGAGAAAAAATATGAAATTTGGTCATTTCGATGATGCGAACCGTGAGTACGTGATCACTACCCCGAAAACACCGCTTCCCTGGATCAACTACCTTGGCTGTAATGATTTTTTCAGCCTGATTTCCAATACCTGCGGTGGTTATACTTTTTATAAGGATGCAAAGCTGCTGCGCCTGACCCGTTACCGTTATAATGATGTACCCGGTGACGTGAACGGGAAGTATTTTTACATAAAAGACGGGGATACGGTGTGGAATCCCGGCTGGCAGCCCGTAAAAACAGAACTGGATTCCTATGAGTGCCGCCACGGCATCGGTTACAGCCGTTTTACGTCGTCTAAAAATGGCGTGGAAGCCAGTGTGCTTACTTTTGTTCCCATGGGGGATGCCTGTGAGGTAAGCCGGCTGCAGGTCACCAATCATTCCAAAGAGACCAAAGATCTTTCACTTTTTTCTTACGTGGAATGGTGTCTGTGGAATGCGGATGATGACAGCCGCAATTTCCAGAGAAACTATAGTACCGGGGAAGTGGAAGTGGCAGGATCTGTTATTTTCCATAAGACAGAATACAGGGAGCGCCGCAATCATTATGCCGTATATTCCGTAAATGCGGCTGTTGACGGCTTTGACACCAGCCGGGATGCTTTCCTTGGCGCATACAGGGGGGCTGACGACCCGGAAGCAGTGGAAAAGGGGGCATGTACCGGTTCCGTTGCCCACGGCTGGTCACCCATTGCGGCCCATCATCTGAAAGTGGCGTTAGCTCCCGGTGAAACAAGATCCTTTGTATTTGTTCTTGCCTATATTGAAAATCCGGTGGAAGATAAGTGGGAGTCCTACGGGGTGATCAACAAGAAGCCTGCCTATGCGCTGCTTGACAGGTATAAGACGGACGCTGATGTGGAAAAGGCGTTTGAGGAGCTGAATGAGTACTGGAAGGAACTTCTGGGGAAATATGCCATCAGATCTTCCAACGAAAAGGTTGACCGCATGGTAAATATCTGGAACCAGTATCAGTGTATGGTGACGTTTAACATGTCCCGTTCCGCTTCCTATTATGAATCCGGTATTGGCCGGGGGATGGGCTTTCGGGATTCCTGTCAGGATCTTCTCGGCTTTGTGCACCTGATTCCTGACCGGGCAAGAGAAAGGATCATTGATATCGCTTCCACCCAATTTATGGACGGCAGCGCATACCACCAGTACCAGCCCCTGACCAAGAAGGGCAACTCCGATATTGGCAGCGGATTTAACGACGACCCCTTATGGCTGATCGCGGGAACGAGCGCTTACGTAAGGGAGACCGGTGATACAACGATCCTGACGGAAATGGTGCCTTTTGATAACGATATGTCGGTGGCAGCGCCGCTTATGGAACATCTGAAGCGCTCTTTTGATTATATCGTGAATCATAAAGGCCCTCATGAGCTTCCGCTGATCGGCAGGGCTGACTGGAATGACTGTCTGAATTTAAACTGCTTTTCCGAGCATCCAGGGGAGTCTTTCCAGACCTTCGGTCCCAGCGAAGGACCTGTTGCCGAATCCGTGTTTATCGGCGGCATGTTTGTAAAATACGGGGAGGAATATGCTCAGTTGTGTGAACTTATGGGCGACCAGATCGAGGCGGAGCGTGCCCGGAAGGAAGTAAATGCCATGAAGGAAGCGGTTCTTAAGGATGGATGGGACGGAGAATGGTTTGTCCGGGCTTATGACGCATACAGCAATAAAGTAGGCTCTAAAGAATGCGAAGAAGGCCAGATCTATATCGAGCCCCAGGGATTTTGCGTTCTTGCAGGGATTGGTGTGGAGGAAGGTCTTGCTCAAAAAGCCCTTGATTCCGTAAAGGAAAAGCTGGATACCAAGTACGGTGTGATGATTCTGCAGCCGGCCTATACCAGATACCACTTAGAGCTTGGGGAAATTTCCTCCTATCCGCCTGGATATAAGGAAAATGCAGGTATTTTCTGCCATAACAACCCTTGGGTTTCCATTGCGGAAACGGTGATCGGACGGGGAGAACGTGCCTTTGAGGTATATCAAAAGACCTGCCCTTCTTATGTGGAGGAGATCAGTGAGATCCACAGGACAGAGCCTTATGTGTATTCCCAGATGGTGGCAGGGGCGGATGCCTATATCCCCGGAGAGGCAAAGAACAGCTGGCTTACCGGAACCGCCGCATGGACCTTTGTTAATATTTCCCAGTATATCCTAGGTGTTTATCCTACTCATAAGGGGCTTAGCGTTGATCCCTGCGTGCCGAAAGATTTTGGCGATTTTGAGATTACAAGGAAATTCCGTGAGGGAACCTATCACATCAAGGTGGTAAATCCGGATCGGGTAGAAAAAGGGGTAAAGAGCATTACGGTGGATGGTAATGTCATCTATGACATGGCCGCAAATGGCGGCAGTATCGTACCATATGTAAAAGGAAAAGAAAGCTATGATGTGGTAGTGACCATGGGATAAGGAAACAGCAGGTTGCATTTTCCTGTAAAAAGAGATATATTAAACATAAAAACGGGAAGTGATAACATGCCTGGAATCGTATACGATGCAAGCAAGATCAAGGTCTGCCAGGGATTTTATGAAATATGTGATTATGCAGGGCTTTTGGGAGACTTTGCGGATGGGCTTTGGAGAGACATCCTGCTCCATCCGCAGGTCTATGAGGAACTGGTGTATTATATCGAGCACCATACATTTTCGGACAAAGTAAAGGTGTGCGGGTACTCCATGTGCGATTTGTATGTGTGGCAGATGAGCCGGTATAACCTGATCAAAGACACAGGGAAAAACTCAAAGACCTGCAATAAGGAAAAAATGGCAATGCAGGCATTCCGCACGTTGCTGGATTTTATGGAAAACCCCGCGGAATACAGGAAGAAATTTGAAAACGGGCAGGGAATGGACAGATTATAAAGGAGATATGATATGACAAAAAATGATTTTATCTTAAAGCTCCGCCGTTCCCTTGCCGGAAAGCTTGGAAGCGAGGAGATTTCGGAGGCTGCTTCCTATTATGAGGAATATATTGAGATCCATGTGCGGAAAGGACAAAAAGAGGAACAGGTGTTGGAACTGCTAGGCGATCCGGCGCTTCTTGCAAAAAGTATTTTGAATGCGGAATATGATAAGAAGCTAAGGTTAAACGATACCACATTGTTTTCCCTTGGAACAAAGCTAAAGAGCGTATGCGCCGCTTTTTTGGGGCAATTGGGAAGCAGGGCCCAAAGCTGGATTGAAAAATTTCATAAGTGATAGTTTTTTAAATGAAAACGCCTGCTGTTTGGCAAAACCATCCGACAGGCGTTTTCTGGGGAGTATAAATAATTAATATAAGGGTTATAAACAAGAAGTTGAAGGGTTCTTCTGTTTACGAAATTATTATATGCCTTTTTGTAAAATAGCGCAATAGTGGATAGACCAAAAGTACCAGCTAAAATTGCGTGGTTTTTGTGCAACATCACCAATAAAATAAGTACTAAAGTACTATGCATGCGATGGAATAAAGTTCTTGGAAACAGAGAATACTACTTCCGTAACCTAAATAATCAGGAGGGAACAAAAATGTCTAAGAACGATTATAACCAGAACAATCAGAACAACCAGAGCCAGGAAAACAAAGCTGGCCAGAACTGTCAGAACAGCCAGAAGAACAGCTCTTCTAACAGCTCAAACAACAGCAGCAAAAAGAATAACGAATACTAAAAAGTTTTGGGAGAAAGGCGCCGGAAGGGCGCCTTTTTTCGTGAAACAGGAAAGTTTTTGAACGTAACCGCCCCTGTATACAAAATGCCAGGATTATGATATAATTCATCCCAAAAGGGCAATAGGAGAGGAAGTTGAATGAAAAGATATGAACTGATCGCGCCTTGTCATTTTGGGGTGGAAGCGATGCTAAAGCGTGAAATAATTGATCTGGGCTATGATGTTACCCTGGTGGAGGACGGACGGGTCACGTTCATTGGAGATGAGGAGGCAATCTGCCGCGCTAATATTTTTCTGCGCACGGCGGAAAGGATCCTGGTCAAAGCGGGGAGCTTTCGTGCAGAGACTTACGAAGAGCTTTTTCAGGGAACAAAGAGTATTTCATGGGAAGAATTTATCCCTTCTGACGGCAGGTTTTGGGTGACTAAGGCTGCCAGCGTAAAGAGTAAGCTTTTCAGCCCCTCTGATATACAGTCGGTGATGAAAAAGGCAATGGTGGAGCGGTTAAAGGATGTTTATCATACCAGTTGGTTTGAGGAGGATGGTGAATCTTTTCCGATCCGGGTGTTTATCCTAAAAGACCAGGTGACGGCGGCTTTTGACACTACAGGGGATTCTCTTCATAAAAGAGGTTACAGGAAGCTTGTTGCGAAGGCACCCATCGCTGAAAATCTGGCGGCATCGCTTTTGATGCTCACCCCGTGGAAAAAGGATCGTATTTTGCTGGATCCTTTCTGCGGAAGCGGAACTTTTCCGATAGAGGCTGCCATGATGGCGGCTAATATGGCTCCGGGCATGAACAGGGAATTTACGGCCCAAAACTGGAGAAATTTGATTCCTGTAAGACAGTGGTATGATGCAGTAGATGAGGCAAGGGAAATGGTTGAGCTGGATGTTGATACGGATATACAGGGGTATGATATTGATGAGCGGGTGATAGAGGCGGCCAGAGAGAATGCAAAACTTGCCGGGGTAGAGAAGATGATCCATTTTCAAAGGAAAGGTATTGACCAGCTTAGCCACGGCAAGAAATATGGTTTTATCATCACAAATCCGCCTTACGGAGAACGTATGGAGGAAAAAAAGGATCTGCCGGCTATCTACCGTATGATCGGGGAGCGTTATAAAGCTCTTGATTCCTGGTCGCTTTACCTGATCACCGCTTACGAGCAGGCTGAAAACGACTTGGGGCTCAAAGCGGCAAAAAACAGAAAGATCTATAACGGGATGCTTAAAACCTATTTTTATCAGTTCCCCGGGCCTAAGCCGTCCGGGAGAGTGCGGGAGAAAGTAATGTGAAAAATGATATCATGAAGGGAATGACATTGTTTTGTACATTTTTGTGTGCGGCTTCCATGGGGTGTATTTTATATCTGTCTGCCAATAAAGTGATTACCATATCGGAAGCAGGCCATGAAGAAATCCGTAACGGAAGGCAGGATGTCAATCAGATACAAGAGTATGTAAAAGGAGAAACGGCGTCACAGGAACAGGTCCTTACGTTTGTGATCGGGAAATCCGATACCAGCTACCTGCGTATCCCACTGCCGGAAAAATGCAGCGCTGAAGATATTGTAGTGGAAAACCATTACATGGACAAAGAGTTATGTATTATCATAAATGGCGCAAAAGAAGAATTTTATGAGGAAAATGCAATCTCCGGTAACAGGAGCATGGTCCGGCAGGGCCTGTATGAGGAAACGCAGGGGAATGTCAGGCTGATATTCCAGTTGACGGGTATCTGCGAATGCCGTACGATTTTGGAGGATCATTACCTGTACATCAGTTTCCTTTCACCCCGGGAGGCATACAATAAGATCGTGGTCATTGATCCGGCCTGCGGCGGCCTGAACGTAGGTGTATCTGCCCAGGGGCTTTTGGAAAAGGATGTAAGCCTTGGGATTGCAAAAAAATTGAAGGAGAAGCTTGACCAATCGGATATTAAAGCGTATTATACTAGAATTGACGATGTGAATCCTGATGAGAAGGACCGAACGGCCCTTGCAAATGAGACCCGGGCGGATATGTATATCCGGATCCAGGTGGATTCCCACGAAGACAGCAGTGTCTATGGTACAACGGCGGTCTATAATGGTAATTACTTTATTCCTGGTTTTGGGAGCGTGGAGCTTGCGGATCTTTTAGAGCGTTCGGTGGTGACAAACATTAAAGGGAAAGCCTTAGGGCTCAGTGAAGCGCAGGCACAGGAGTACGTGCTTAGGAATGTGACAGTTCCTGCCGCAGCAGTGAAAGCAGGGTGCATTACCAATAAACAGGAGGCAACGCTTTTGGGCAGGGAGGATTATCAGGATAAAATAGCGGAAGGGATTTACCAGGCTATTTTAAGTGCATATGAGAATTATTTTTAAATCAGAGGGTATGATGATGCAGAAAATCGTTTTTGCTACCGGCAATGCCGGAAAAATGAAAGAGATCAGGATGATCTTATCGGATCTTATGGTTCAGGGAGAGCCGGTGGATGTGCTTTCCATGAAAGAGGCAGGTGTGGAAACAGACATTGCGGAAAATGGGAACAGCTTTTTGGAAAATGCAATGATCAAGGCGAAGGCGGTAGCCGCCTGCACGAAGGAGGCCATTGTCCTGGCGGATGATTCCGGTCTGGAGATTGATTACCTGAACAAGGAACCTGGAATATATTCCGCTAGATATATGGGGGAAGATACCTCTTATCATGTAAAGAACACCCATTTGATCCACAGGCTTTCGGGTGTGCCGGATGAGAAGCGTACGGCCCGCTTTGTCTGTGCGATTGCCTGTGTTATGCCGGATGGAAGGATGTTAAGCAGCGAAGCTGCCATTGAAGGCAGGATTGGCTATGAGGAAAAGGGAACAAACGGCTTTGGGTACGACCCGATCTTCATGGTACCGGAATATGGTAAAAGTACGGCGGAACTGACGGAAGAGGAGAAAAATGAGATCAGCCACAGGGGGAAGGCGCTGCGCATGATGAAAGAACAGTTAAAGGCAATAGACAGATTAAAATGATGAAGATACTGATAGTCAGCGACACGCATCGCAGGAATGAAAAATACATAGAAGTTTTGGAGCGGGCAGCCCCGGTGGACATGGTAGTACATTGCGGGGATATCGAGGGCAGTGAATATCTGATTGCGGAGGCGGCCGGATGCCCGGTCCAGATGGTGGTGGGGAACAACGATTTCTTTTCTGATCTTCCAAGGGAAAAGGAATTTTATATCGGAAAATATAAGGTTTGGCTGACCCACGGACATAATTATTATGTATCCATGAACAATGAATTTTTGAAACAGGAGGCAAGGAGCCGGGAAGTTGATATTGTCATGTTCGGTCATACGCATAAGCCACTGGTGGATATCGAGCAGGGGCTTATCACGGTAAATCCCGGAAGCCTGACGTATCCAAGGCAGGGAAACCGGAGACCCTCCTATATTATCATGGATCTGGATAAAAAAGGAGAAGCTCATTTTACGGTCAATTATTTATAAGATAAGTTCAGCCAGCCCTAAAGGGCTGGCTGAATTAAAATTCTATATTTCTCCGCTGTCAAGTCTTGTGTAAGAGGACGTGGCCGCAGCCGTCATGGTACATCTGCCGTCAAAGCATGCGCCTTCATCAATTACAAGGGAACCGGCCGTGATATTCCCGGCAATCTTACCGGTGGAAAACAGTTCTAGTTTTCCGGAGACTGTAATATCACCGTCTACTTTCCCGGAAATGATAACGCTTTGGGCAGAGATATTTCCGGTTACTTTTCCTTCAGCACTGAGAATCAGTTTCTTTTCACATACACAATTTCCGTTTATGGTTCCGTCTATCCGGATTGTTTCCGGAGAAGTCAGGTCTCCGTCAAAAATCGTGCCCTCCCCGATCATTGTGTTGACCTTGGTACGTGCATCATCAGTATAGTTTGTATTTTTGTTTTTTCCTAACATGGTATTATTATCCTCCTTTTATCCTTTCGCTTCCAGTACGATCAACGGGTCAATTGGCTCGCCTTCCAAAAGAACCTGATAATCCATTTGTGTGTTTTCGGTACGGATGGCAGCTAAAACGTCCCCAATCTGAACCTGCGTGCCTTCTTCCACCTGCAAGTCAATCTCCATAAGGCACATGTAACGTGTCTGATAACCATTTCCATGATCCAATTCGATGATGACCGGATAAGTATCATCAGACGAAAGTGTGACTACCGTTCCATTCCCGGCAGCTATGATGCTGCTTCCCGGCTGTGTATTGATGGAAAGATAGGGATGCCCGTCGGAATATGCGGCATCTAATATACCTGTTTCCGAATAAGGGTACCGGGCCGGAATGGATGGATCTGGCTCCGGTTCCGATGAGGCGGTCTGTGTCATGCCTTCGGTATATGTTTGGATATTCTGCTTTAAGTTGTTAAGTTCCGCCGCAAGTGCAAGGTTTTTTTTGCTTAAGGTTTCCTTCTCGTCTTCTAATTTTTGAATCATTCGTGACTGTGAATCAAGCTGGCTGCTGAGAATCTCATCATTTTCGCTGCCGGAAGGAGCCTGATACACCAGCCAGGCGATGGCTGCACAAATAAAGAGCAGTAAAACGGGAAACAGGCAGAAAAAAAGAGGTGAAAGATGGAATTGCCTGCTGCTTTGCCCTGTATTGGAAATTAGAAGGATGGAGTAGGATTCTTTGTGCCGGTGTCTACGCTGCTTCATTGAATTCTCCATTCCGCCGCTTACCGCAGCTTGTTACATAATATATGAATCAAAAATCCGAGGTAACCACCCCGGATTTTGTCTGCTGTCCAAGCACAGCAAACAAAATCACTGTACTAATCTACATGATTTATAATATTAGGAACAATTATATAAAATACTAGGTACAAAACAAAGTTAAATTCCAAAACGATAATAAACAATGAGCCACCGGGGACTCGAACCCCGGACAACTTGATTAAAAGTCAAGTGCTCTACCACCTGAGCTAGTGGCCCATATAATAAGTATACCCTAAAACACAAGAAAAATGCCCAGAGCCGGAATCGAACCAGCGACACGAGGATTTTCAGTCCTCTGCTCTACCAACTGAGCTATCTGGGCATTTGAATAGCGGGGATAGGATTTGAACCTATGACCTTCGGGTTATGAGCCCGACGAGCTTCCAGACTGCTCCACCCCGCGTTATTAAATTTAAATTGCCTTTACTCAACTTTAGTCATGTTGTTTCGCAATTTAATGGATGGAGGTGGATTCGAACCACCGAAGCAATTTGCAGCAGATTTACAGTCT
>OFGG01001116.1_pt1 | contig 18968 bp, 24 predicted proteins | sample 1521701 | NCBI WGS metagenome assembly OFGG01 (sample SAMEA3504081, study PRJEB24116) | mouse gut metagenome | biome: mouse gut; feature: mouse-associated habitat; material: faeces | place: Denmark | collected 2011
ACCATCGGAGAGCAATTCAACCCGGAACTGCGGGAGCTGACGCAACTAAAGACGGAGCTGCTGAACGGGCTGAATGATTTTATCATTGAAAACCCGGCGCTGGCAAAAGGCATCATGGCTGGCGCGGCGGCATTCGGCGTCATGGGGACCGCTATTGTTGGCGTGAACGCGGCTATCAAGATATTCAAGGCACTGGAACTGGCGACGCTGTTCACCGGCCCGGCGGGAGTACTGCTTGGCGTAGCCGCCGGGATTGCCGGAGTAACGGCGGCGGTGGTGGGCTTTGTGGAAGCCACACGGGACGGCGGACCGGCGGTGCGGGAGCTGACCGAGGCGGCACGGGAACTGAACGCGGAAATGGAGGAAGCGGGAAAAACCCATGAGGACGCGGCGGCTGAAATCCTGGCGACGGCAAACACGGCTGACTTTCTGATTGGGAAGCTGGAGGAAATGGAGGCCGCAGAGGGAGAGAACGCGGAACAGAGCCAGGAGTATCAAAACACGTTGGCGCTGCTTCTGCGGACAATGCCGGAGCTGTCCGACTGCATCAGCACCACCACGGACGAGTACGGGCGGTCTACCTACGCACTGGAGACTGACACGGCAGCGCTCCGTGCCAACACGGAGGAATGGAAGAAAAACGCCCAGGCGAAAGCCTATCAGGACTATCTTAACACCGTGTATGACCAGTACGGGGAGGTCCTGAAAGAAGCGGCGGAGAATGAAATCGGGCTGACCATGGCGAAGTACAAACAGGAAGAGGCCAGCCAGAAATACAACGCCGCAATCGAGCGGATGAACGAGCTGTGGGCCGAGGCCAGCGAAGAGGCGGACCGGCAGTATCGGGAGTACGGGATACTGACAGACGCGACGGGGTATCTCTCCCAGGAATATTACGACCTGCAAAACTCGCTGGGAAACCTCAGTCAAGAGCTGTTTGACGCACAATCCGATGTGGACGCCCACGAAAAAGCGATTGCAAAAGACGCGGAGGCCGTCGCCGCCGCAGAAGAGGAAATGGCTCTTCTGGAGAAAACGGTACAAGATTTAATGCGGTTGCTGGGGCTATACACGGAAGAAGAAGAGAACCTAACGGAACAGGAGGCGGCGGTCCGGGCCGCGCTGGACGAGACGATGGCATCCGTGCAGGCGCTGACGGAGGCATACGCGGACGCCTACGACGAAGCCCTGGAGAGCTTTTCCGGGCAGTTTGGATTGTTCGACGAGGCAAAAGCGGACGCAGAAGCCACGGTCGCGGCGGCACAAGAGGCGCTGAACACGCAGCTTTCTTTCTGGCAGAACTACGCCGCGAACATTGCAACGCTGAAAGAAATATCCGCCAAAAACCTGGGGGTAACGCAGGAGAACTACAACGCACTGATGGAGTATGTCAGGAGCGGGACACCGGAGGCGGCGGGGCTTGCCGCCGACATGGTGAAGGCCGTCAACGATGGGAATACCCAAGCGCTGACGGACCTTGCAAATACGCTGGGGGAAATCAGCGAGAGCCAGGAGGAAGCCGCCGGGGATGTGGCGGAGTGGACAACCGGCCTGAACGAGCAGATGGACCAGCTTATTCAGGATATGGAGGAAGATATTGCCGCACTGGATATGTCGGAGGAAGCCGCAGAGAGCGGGCGGGCCACCATTCAGGCGTACATCGACCAGGCGGATAGTATGCTTCCGCAGGTGCAGGCGGCATACAGAAGAGCTGCCGCAGCCGCCGTAATTTCGATGGGCTACCTTCCGTACAGTGACAGCGCATATCACGCCAACGGGAACACGGGTATCTACGGAGGCTATGCCAGCGGAACATCAAACGCGCCGCCGGGCTGGGCGTGGGTAGGCGAAGATGGGCCGGAACTGATGCGGATGCACGGCGGGGAGCAGATTCTTCCCAGCAGCGTTTCCCGCGAGGTTGCGGAGGATTACAACGCATACACGCGGTATACCGCAGCACGGGGCGTACAGTCCGCAAGACCGCCTCTGGAGGTCACAGGGACGAGCGGGACGGAGGCGGGCAGGCCGAAGATAGACCTGCACCTCCACATCGAAGCCGGAGCGTCGCCGGAGACGGTGAACGCCTGGCAGGATTACGTCAGCCGGGGCGAGCTGAAAAGCGCCGTCCTGGAGGTCATGGAGGATGCCGACGCGGACATGAGAAGGAGGGCCATGGTGTGAGCGGTTCCTACACAACGGTCCAGGGCGACACCTGGGACATGATTGCGTACCGGAAGCTGGGAAGCACAGACTACACGGACCAGCTTGTGAGCGCAAACCTGGAACACGTCGGGAAGCTCCTGTTCCCGGCAGGGGTCACGCTGCGCCTGCCGGAAATCGAGGAAAAGCCCAACGCAAACCTCCCGCCGTGGAAACGGTAGCGGGGTGACAGTATGGCAGAAAAGGTGCTGGCCCGGCGGACATCGGTTGACGTTATGTTCGGCGGGACGGATATTACAAACGACATCAAGCCCTACCTTACCAGCATTGTCTACACCGATGATGCGGACGATCTGGCCGACGACCTGAAAATCCAAATCCAGGACCGGGACAAGGTGTGGCTGCAAAAGTGGCTGACAGAGGCGGTGGAAGCAGCCGCCGGGGGCAAGCTGTCGATCAGCGCGGTTATCAGACCGGAGAACTGGAAGAAGAAAGGAACGCTGAAAACGGGGGCGTTTGAGCTGGACAGCGTGGACGCCTCCGGCCCACCGGCAAAGGTGACAATCAGCGCCTCCAGCCTTGCGTTTTCCTCTGACCTGCGCCAGACCAAGAAATCCAAGGCGTGGAAAAATTACAACCTGTCCGGTATCGCGTCGGAAATCGCGGCCAACGGCGGCATGAGCTGTCAGTATGAAGCCAGCGCAAACCCGTCCTATGACCGGGTGGAGCAGACCAGGCAGAGCGACATTGAATTTTTACGGAAGCTGTGCCAGGACGCCGGAATCTCCATCAAGGTCACGGACGGGAAACTTGTGCTGTATGACCAGGCGGAGTATGAAGCGAAAGCGCCGGTCCTCACCATTGAAGAAGGAGCGAAGGGCGGGTACATCAAGTACAAACTGCACTCCGGTTCGGCGGACACCAAGTATTCCAAGTGCCGCGTCCGATACATGGACCCGAACACGGGGAAGTGCATCGAAGGGACGGCGGAGGACGGCAGCGTTTCCGGGGACCAATGCCTGGAAATCAAGGCCAAGGTCGGGAGCGTGGGAGAAGCCCAAACGCTGGCGAAGAAGTGCCTGCGCCTGCATAACAAGCTGGCGAAAACCGCCGCCTTCACCCTGCCGGGAGACGTGGGGCTTGTGGCCGGGGTCACGGTCCAGCTCAAAGGCTTTGGCGGCTGGGACGGGAAATACATCGTCACCAGAGCGGTCCATACGGTGGGCGGCGGCGGATATACCACGCAAATCACGATACGGAAGGTGCTGGACTACTGATGAACATTGAGGACATCGTGCGGGAAGGAAAAGTAACCGCAGTAAACGAGAGTAAGCGCATTGCGAAGGTATGGTTTGACGCCTTGGAAATCGAATCAGACTGGTTGCCTGTGCTTATCAACCGGGACCGCATCGGGTCTGACGTGGTGGAATGGGACGAAACCCAGTGGACGGAGTTTGAAACCGAGTGGAAAGGAAGCCGCGCTGGGGACCCGGACTATGCGGACCACAAGCACAAGCTGGTTATCAAACCCTATATGCCAAAGGTCAACGACCTGGTGCTGGTGCTGTACTTCCCTGTGTTCAACGGGGACGGGGTGATTTTGGGAGGTGTGAAGCCGTGGCGCTGATTGGCTACCTGGGGAAAAGCCCGGACGATGGGATTTCGTTCACCGTGTCCCGCGAGGTATTCCGCACGCCTAAAAATCTGAAATGGAGCGGGTCGGTCCGGTATGCTACCCACGAGCGGCACAACACTCACGCGCTGACCGAATTTACCGGGATAGACCCGGACCGCTTTTCGTTTGACATCCTCCTGACGGCGGAAATGGGCGTGGACCCGCTGAAAGAGGTGGTCAAGATTTGGGACTACGAGCGGGACGGCGAGGCGCTGGGACTGGTGATCGGCGGGAAAGCCTACGGGAAATACCGCTGGAACATCAAGAACCACGAAACCAAGATAGAGTACACCGACAAGAACGGGGATATGTACGCCGTGGAAGTATCGGTGGAGCTTCTGGAATACCTGAAAGGAGAGGACCAGAATACCAGCAGCGCGGCCCCGGCCACAGCGCCAGCCCCGGCGGCGGCAGATACCGGCGGCGGTGCATCCGACGGTGGGTCCGGTGGAACGACCTACACCGTCAAGAAGGGGGACAACCTCTGGACGCTTGCCAAAAAGTTCTACGGGAGCGGCGCGGACTACACCAAAATCTATGAGGCGAACAAGGACACGATAGGGAAAAATCCGAATCTTATCTATCCGGGGCAGACCTTCACAATACCGGCATAAGGGGGCGCAGCAATGGAGTACACCGTTTCGGCCACGGACCTTGCAAATATCCAACTGAATGAAGAGGACCGGGTAAAGGAAATCCTGCGCAATGTGGCCGTCATTCTGGCGACGCCGAAGGGCAGCGTTCCCATGTACCGGAGTTTCGGCCTGGACATGAGTTTTCTTGACAAGCCGATGAACGTTGCAAAAAACATGGCCGTTATCCCGGTAAAGGAAGCAATCGAGGAATGGGAGCCGCGCGCGGCATACAAGGATATGACCCTGTTCTTTGACCCGTCCAATCCGGGGAAGCTGGCCTTTACTGTGCAAATCGAAATCAAGGCAGGTGATTCAGCGTGAGCCGAGGGGCGGAATACAAGTTTATCCCCACGGACCCGGAGGACATCATTATCTGGCTGACGGCCATTTATGAGGAAATCATGGGCGTAACCGTACAGCCAGCAAGCCCGGAGCGGCATTTTATCCAGTGGATGGCGGAGGCAATCACACTGGAACGAGTGCTGACCAACTACACGGCCAACCAGAATATCCCCAGCCGGGCGGTGGGGGAAAACCTGGACGCGCTGGCGGAGCTGTTCTATACCCATGAGCGACCGCAGGCCAAGGCCGCGACCTGTACCATGCGTTTCACCATTTCCGAGCCGCAGGCGTTCGCTGTGCTGATACCGAAGGGGACCCGCGTAACGGACGCAAGGCAGACCCTTGTATGGGAAACGCTGGAGGACGTGTATGTGAACATCGGGGAGGAATACGAGGATACAAAGGTCCAGTGCCAGACAAGGGGGAAGCGGGGAAACGGATATGTGAAAGGCCAGATCAATTCCATCATTGACCCGTTCGCCTATTTCCTCTCCTGCGAAAACTTGACCGAATCGGACGGGGGCGCGGACGCCGCCACGGACGAGGAATTTTACGAGCTGCTGCGCCTTAGTATGGACGGCTATAGCTGCGCCGGGGCGCGGGGCGGGTACATCTACTTTGCAAAGCAGGTCAGCACCGAGATAGCGGACGTGATCGCGGCGTCCCCGACGCCGGGCGTGGTGAAGCTGTACGTCCTGATGGACGACGGCACACCGGCCACAGAGGAAATGAAGGAGCGGGTTTTGGCGGCGTGCAGCGCCGACGATGTGCGCCCGCTGACGGACTTTGTTTCCGTGGAGGACCCGGAGGACGTGGAGTACAATGTGCGCCTCACCTTCTACACGCAGGAGGGCGCGGCAATCAGCGGCGAGGCGCTGGAGACGGCGGTGCGCGAGAAGGTGGAGCAGTACACGGCCTGGCAATGCGCGAAGCTGGGCAGGGACATCAACCCGTCCCGGCTTATCTCTATGCTGATGGAAACGGGCATCAAGCGTGTGGAGCTGGAGGAACCGGCCTTTACCTCCCTGAAAGACGGGAGCGGGACGGACGCGCCGCAGCTTGCCCGGCTGGCAGGTCCTCCGGTCATCATCAACGGAGGGTACGAGGATGAATGATTCCGAGCTGGGCATCACGCGCGAAAACCTTCTGCTTATCGTGCCGCCTGCGCTGACCCACGACCCGGCTATGATGGCGCGGGCGGCAGCGGACGCCGAGGCGCTGGCGGCGCGGCTGGCGGAAATCGACCGGGTGCGCATTATCTCCAACATCGACGCTCTGGATGAAACCGTGCTGGACATTCTGGCGCGGGACTTCAAGGTGGACTGGTGGGACCCGGAGTACAGTATCGAAGAGAAGCGCCGGACCCTGAAAGGGAGCTGGCGGGTACACAAGATACTGGGAACAAAGGCGGCGGTGGAGACTGCTATCCGGGCAATCTACCCGCTGACCACCGTGGAAGAGTGGTTCGAGTACGGCGGGGAGCCGTATCACTTCCGGCTGAACATCGACATCACCAGCGATTCCGGGGACAGGGCGCGGCAGAAGCGGGTGCTGGAGCGGCTGAATTTCTACAAATCCCTGCGGTCCCATAATGACGGCGTGCGTTATTTCCTGGTGCCGGAAAAGTCCTGGGCGCTGGCCGGAGGCGGCTTTGTAGGAAGCCGGGAGATTGACCGGGCAGAAATCCGCGTGCCTCCGCTGAAAAAGCCGGGCGGCGAGGTTATCACCATTGCCGGGGGCGGGTTAGTCGGAAGCCGGAGCGAGGGCCATGTGACAATCCATATCCCGCCTCTGCAAAGGCCGGGCGGGAAAACGGTTACTATTGCGGGCGGCTTGTTTACCGGGAGCTACAGCCGGGACCACGCGGCAATCCGCGTCCCGCCGCTCCAGCAAACAGGCGGTTCGGCTGCGGTATCTCCCGCCGGGGCGCTGCGGGGGATGTACCGGAGAATCCATACCGCCGTGGATGTGCCGGAGCTTGCGCGGCCCAGGGCAGCGGCCAACAGGGCGACAGCAACGGGATTTATTGGGAGCGTCGAGCGGGTTACGGTCACGGTCAAGACAAGCAAGGTGAAAGTGTCAACCGGCAGGGCCGCAACTGGCGGCGCGGCTGGTATGTTCCACAGCTATCAGCGCATCCGGGTTTCCATCGGAAGCCCGGCCACAATTATTTCAGGGAGGTAAAAATCTATGGCACACTGGAAAGACGCTGCCGTTACAAACGAGGGCGTGGAAATGCTCAACGAGTGGATGGCGGGCAGGAAAATCTGCATCGTGGCCGCGTTCGGCGGCACCGGGACGGTGGATAAGGAGCTGCTGACGGAGCAGACCGGCCTTGTGGACGCGAGACAGGAACTTTACCTGCTGGGCGAGGAGGACAGCACGGACGGCAAGACGGTCCAGGTGCAGGTCCAGAACGCAACCGTCATGGAGGAGTACGAGCTGAACCAGGTGGGCGTGTACGCGGCCCTGGATGTGAAGAAGGACGAGGACGCGCCGGAGGAAATCAGGGCCAAGATGAAGCTGCTGTTCATCATGCAGGACGAGAAGGGCGTCACCATCCCGGCGGCTATGGATGCAAGTTTCCTCCTGGAGCTGTACTGCATGATCGGCATTACCAACAACGGGCGCTTTGAAGTCAGCGTGTCCGCCGCAGGCATCGTGACCGCCGCCTATCTGCGGGAGGTATTGGAGCGGACCATTGCCGCCCACAATGCGGACCCCGGCGCACATAACAGTCTGGCGGCGCGGATGCTGGCAATCGAAACCGCCCTGAACGGGAGCGGGACCATCATCCAGGCGGGCGACCCGACCGTGGAGACGGTGGGCCAGAAGGGCCAGCACTACATCAACCCCGAAACCGGGGCGGAATTTGAGTGCGTCGAGGTCAACGAGGACGGCTATATCTGGAATCCGGTGGAGGATGGAAAATCCGTCCGCGACCTGCTGGGGGCGCTGGGAAACGCGGAAACCACCCTGGCCGACGTGGACGCCCGGCTGGGCCTGCTGGAGCTGATGTACCGCACGCAGGTCAACGGCAACCCATTTACGGTGTCCTTCTCCGATATGTCCGGTCTGGTGGTGACGGGCGTATGGAACGAGACGTTGAAGCGGGTGGAGTTCTGATGAACGATGTGCGGGAATTTTCCGTACCGACCGCGCAACTGTCCTGCCTGATTGGCAACCTGTTTGCCGAACTGGAGCCGCCGTGTAGCGAGCCAGACGACCCGGATGCGCTGACGCTGTGCGGGAAAGCGCCGAGCGGGCGGGACGCTATGCTGTTCGTCTACCGGGAGCATTGCCTTTTCGTGGGCGACCCGGAGGACCTGGACGCAGCGCGGAATGGGCGGTGCCCTGACCGGAGGTGCGGGCGTGGCTGAAAAGGAGTATGTACTTGGCAATAAGGCGAAAGACCTATACCAATTCACCAGGCAGGCAACGAAGCCAGGGCCGGACGACAAGGTAGACGCCAAGGACGCTGCAAAGGTCATGCGGACCATTGCAAAAGCAAGGACCATAGAGGAAATGCGGGATATGCTGAACGCCACGGCGGACCGGCTGGACAACCGGCGGAAGCGCCCGTTCTTCCCCAAGAGTGAAACATTTGGCATGATTAAGGACCTGCGGAGCGGGGCAAGGGCTATCATCAAGGGCGTGTATGCGGCCAATGAAACACGGTTCAATGAGCGCCCAGAGGAACGCCTGCGGGAAATCAAGGCCGTTATAGACGAGTGTAATCTAATGCTCCAGCTTGTGGAGCTGGCGCACGACCTGGGATACACCGACATGAAGCGCATGGGCGTCTGGACGAAGAGGATTCTGGACGTGAAGCATATGTGCCTTGCGTGGATGAAGAAGGACAGCGAGCGCGCCAAGACGATTTTAGCCAAGCGTGAGCGGGACAACTGCGAAATGCTGGTGGTCCTGGTGCGTGAAATCCTGGCGGCGGAGGTGCCGCGACCAAGCTAAGATACAACGCGGAGGCATCCGCGAGGTATTGGGGTATGACCTGTTACCGCCACCAACTGGTGGCTCCGCTCCCCGAACACCAACAGCGCGACCAACGCCTGGAACGTGAACTCCAATGGCAACGCCAACAACAACAGTTGCACTAACACCTATGGGGTCCGGCCCGCTCTGATGGATTATGCCAGACCAAGTAGGCGAAAGCCGAACGCAGCGCCCCATCATCAAAGGAGGTCATATCCCGTCCAAGCCCTGCGCGCGGGGTACGGATAAACACATGGCGCTGACGCTGACCGCCGTTTGCGCCGCCAGCTATCAGCAGCGCCCGACAAGTGAGAGGGGACCCGGCATTGAAGCCGGGTCCCGCATTTTCCGGGGGAACCGTATGGACTACCAGGAGCTATGCTCTTTTGAGGTATTATATGCAGCCTATAAGACAGCGCGGGTGGGAAAGAGAAGCAAGCCGGGGACCGCCCAGTATGAGGCAAACGCCCTGGCCTGCACGGAGCGTCTTTCCTACATCCTGCGAAACAAGACGTACATCCCCAGCAAGTTTGAAACCTTCTATGTCTATGAGCCGAAGAAACGGTTAGTGCAAGCACCCGCGTTTGTGGACAAGGTGGTACAGCACGCCCTTGTCGATAACATCCTGTACAACGCAATCACGCACAGCTTTATCCAGGATAGCTTTGCGTCGCAGATGTGGAAGGGGATGCACGTCGGCCTGAACCGCCTGCGGGAGCAGATGCAGGAATACTACCGGAAGCGCAAGGGCCGGGACGAGGCCGCACGACGCGCCGCCGGTCTGCCGTACAGACCAAGGGAAGAATGGGACTATGCGAGCGGGTGGATTCTGAAAGCGGACGTTCACCACTTTTTCGCCAGCATCGACCACGACATCTTGAAGAAGAAACTGCGTCGGCGGGTAGTGGACGACCAGGTATTTGAATTGATGTGTACCTACATCGACAGCACCGAGGGCCTGCCGCTGGGCTATCAGACGAGCCAGCTTCTCGCGCTCATGTACCTGGACGAGTTTGACCACTGGGTAAAGGAGACGCTTCACGCCAAATACTACGGGCGGTACATGGACGACTTCTACATTATCCATGAGGACAAGGCGTATTTACAGCAATGCCTTGACCAAATCGAGCAGAAAATACACGGGCTGAAATTGGAACTGAACGGGAAAACCGCTATCTTCCCGCTGAAAAACGGCATCAATTTTTTGGGCTTCCACACCTACCTTGACGACGGCGGCGGAGTGATTATGAAGCTGCGCCGGGACAGCATCGACCGCATGAAAGCCCGCGTCCGGTCATGGCGGAAGGACTACCCGGCGGGCGCGGTGGGCCGGGACAAAATCATTACGTCCTGGCGGGCCTGGGACGCCCACGCCTCCCACGGCGATACCTACCGCCTGCGGGAGAAAATCGCCGCCCAGGTGTCGGAAATTGTGGGCATGACGCTGACAGCCCGAAAGCCAATCCGAAAATCCAAGACCAGCGAAGCGAAGAAGTTAATCCAGAAAATGCGGAGGCAGGGAAAGATAAAGCCCAAGCCGCCAGAGGTTCCTGCGGGTTTTCCGTGGTGAGCCTCATTTTTATATCCATAAGGAGGACACACAATGGCAACTGTACAACTCGGCACGAAAGCGGTAGGCAGTATTGTCAAGCTGAAAGAAAACGGGGCGCTGGTGGATTACATCGTCGTCCACCAGGGCAAGCCCTCCAGCCTTTACGACGCCTCCTGCGACGGGACCTGGCTGCTGCGCAAGGACATCCTTGAAACCCGTCAGTGGCACAGCTCCAACGTCAACGACTACGCCAACAGCACCATCAAGGCGTACCTGAACAGCACCTTCCTTGCCCGGTTCGACGCGAATATCCAGGCGCAAATCAAGCAGGTCAAAATTCCATACCGACCTGGAAGCGGCACCAGCCAGACCGTCAACAGCGGGGCTAATGGACTTTCCTGCAAAATCTTCCTGCTGTCCGACCGCGAGGTTGGTTATACGCAGAGCAATGTCAACAGCTACATCGTAAACGACGGCGCGAAGCTGGATTACTTCAAGGACGGCAACGGCACCAGCGAGAAAATCGCCAAACTCAACGGGTCCGCCACCTTCTGGTGGCTCCGCTCCCCGAGCGCCTACGGCGCGGCCGTCGCCTGGAACGTGTACTCCAATGGCAGCGCCAACGGCGGCGGTTGCGCTAGCACCTATGGGGTCCGGCCCGCTTTGATACTTCCCTCTTCCCTCTTGACCTCTGATGATGGCTCCGTTAATACGAACACGGCCCCGACCACGCCCGCGAGCATCAACATCCCAAGCAGCGTAGAGGGCGGAAAGAGCATCGAAGTATCGTGGAGCGCGGCCACCGACAAGGAAAATAATCTGGAGGGTTATGTGGTGGAGCGGTCCACCGACGGCGGCGGAACGTGGACCCAGGTTTACCAGGGCAGCGCCACCAAGACCACCAACACCGTACCGGCGGGGAGCGCGACGGTAATGTACCGGGTAAAGGCTTACGACAGCGAGGGGCTTTACAGCAGTTACCGGAACAGCGCCCAAGTGAGCGTATTTAATAATACCGCCCCCGGTGCGCCCGGCGGAATCACGGTGCCGGAAAATGTGCTGGGCGGCGCGGAGCTGACCGTGACGTGGAGCGCCGCCAGCGACCCGGACAACAACCTGACCGGCTATGAGCTGGAGCGGCAGGTGGACGGCGGCGACTGGGCGCAGGTCTACAAGGGCGCGGCCACCAGCTACACGGACACCATTACGCGGGGCTGGCAGAGCGTCAATTACCGGGTCCGGTCCTACGACGCCTACAACGCCACCAGCGGCTACACCACGGGGACGGCCCAGCCGGTGAATAACAACCGTGCGCCCGCCGTCTCCTGCGACACGGCCAGCGGGTCCGACCTGGGGACCAAGGACGCGGGCTTCTCCATCCCCTACAGCGTGAACGACGAGGACGGCGACCCCGTGACCGTGACGGAGGCCATCGACGGCGTGACGCTGCGCACGTTCTCCGCCAACCTGGGCGGGAACAACACCTTTGCCGTGACCGGCGACACGTTCTTTAAGCTGCTGAACGGGGCGCACACCCTGACCGCCAGCGCCACCGACGGGCGGGCCACCACGACCCACAAGCTGACCTTTACCAAGGAGGTCACAGAGGCGACAATCACCCTGGCCGAGCCTATGGCGGCAGACGACAAAATCACTATCTGCGTCCTGTCCGTGGCCGGGGACATCCCGGCAGATGCGGACTACACCGTGGAAGTGACCAACAACGGCAACGACGACGCGCCGGTGTGGGAGGACTGCACCATGGAGGTCCGCAACGGCGGCAACCATGTCTTTGAAAACGAAACCGCCGCCAATGGCTTTGCCTTTAACTTCCGCGTGAGCGCGAAGCGGGGGCCGTCCGGCCAAGGCGGCTACATCAGTTCTGTGCAAGGAGGGTTCCAGTAATGGTAAAGAGGCGCGAGGATTCCATCAAGGAAATGAACAAGCGCAAGAGCAATGAGCAGCTTACCCGCGAGAACGAAGAACTGCGGGCAAAGGTTGCGGCGCTGGAGGAACAGGTGGACAACACAAACTTGGCACTGTGCGACGTGTACGAGCAGATGATTGGAGGCATGGAGTAATGGCGAAGATTTACACCGCCCTCATCCAAAAGGGCCTGAAAACCATTGACGACGTTCCCGCCCGCATCCGGGCGGAGGTCGAGGCACTGCTGGCGGAGCAGGACCATGAGTAGGGTCCGTCTGTGGCTGCTGGATATTCTGATGGGAAAGGAGAAAAACGGTATGGCTATCGTGTACGCGACCCTTATCATCAAGGGCAAGAAAACGCTGGAGCAGGTTCCCGCCATTCTGCGGGAGCAGGTCGAGCAGATTCTTGAGGACCTGGAAGTGAAACTGTAACCAGGACAGCCGGGGCCGTCTCCACGCTGGAGACGGCCCCAAACTACAATTTGGAGGCGTGAGCAATGTACATCGACGCAAACACCATCATCACCATTTCGGCGGTGCTGGCCGCGCTGGGCGGCATCGGCGGGGTGGTGGTGTGGTGCATCAAGTTTGTGGACCGGCAGAAGAAGCAGGACAAGGAGCTTGCCGCCATCCGCAAGGAACAGACGCTTATCTGCTACGGCGTGCTGGCCTGCTTGAAGGGGCTGAAAGAACAAGGGTGCAACGGACCAGTGACCGCCGCGCTGGACAAGCTGGAAAAGCATCTGAACCAAGCGGCCCATGAAGAGGAAGAGTAGGTGCCGCCATGAAGATTGTGGTTGTCGCCGCCTGCGCCCTGGTGGTGGGTATCGCCCTGGGCATCGTGTTCAGCGCGGCGACCATCCGGCATCTGCGCCGACGGGTGAAGGAGCTGCGGGAAATCATCAGGGAGGGCCTGCCACCGGAGAGGCCGGAGACAATGAAGCGGTTTGTGTGGGCCTGCGTCATAAACGGCTTTGCCTGGGTGTGGTGCAGCTACATCCTGGCCGCGCTGGACAAGGTGCAAATCGCAGAAGAGCTGTCGAAGGTTGCTCTTGCTGAAATCATCGTGCCGGTGGCGGTCTACGCATTTAAGTCCGGCGTGGAAAATTTGAGCAAAAATAACCGCTGGCCGGACAAGGGAGACACGCCGGAAGCGGAGCCGGAGGACACGGACCCGCCAGGCATGGGATAACGGAAAAGGAGCTTTTACAAATGCTGACCGGAAAAACCAATGAGGAAAGAATCTGGAACTACCTGACGGAGGCGGGTATGACCGCCTGCGGCGCGGCGGGGCTGATGGGTAATCTCTACGCGGAAAGCGGGCTGATTCCTACCAACCTCCAGAACACCTACGAAAAGAAGCTGGGATATACGGACGCCGCCTACACGGCGGCGGTGGACAGCGGGGCCTATACCAACTTTGCCAAGGACGGGGCCGGGTATGGGCTGGCCCAGTGGACCTACCACACCCGCAAGGCGGCGCTGCTGGCCTTTGCCAAGGCAGCGGGGAAGTCCGTGGGGGACCTGGAGACACAGCTTGCTTTTCTGGTCCATGAGCTGCGCGAGAGTTACAAGCTCGTGCATTATGTGCTGGTGACGGCAACCGATGTCAAGACCGCATCGAACGTGGTCCTGCTCCAGTTTGAGCGGCCCGCCGACCAGGGGGACGCGGTGAAGCAGAAGCGGGCGCAGTATGGGCAGGTCTACTATGACAAGTTTGCCGCCAAGCAGGCGGCGGAAGGAGGACCCAAGATGAACAAGAAGCCTGTTTCCTTTCTCCAGACGGACAAGCGGTGGGCCAGCAAGCCCTACCGGGTGAAGGGGGAGAACTCCACCATCAGGGACAGCGGGTGCGGCCCGACCGCAGCGGCCATGCTGCTGTCCACCCTGACGGGGAAGAACATCACGCCGGAGGACACCTGCAAATGGTCCGTGGACCACGGGTACAAGGCCCTGGGCAACGGCACCTATTACGCCTACTTTGCCCCGCAGTTTGCGGCCTACGGTATCAAGTGCTGGCAGCTTAACTGGGTGAACGCCTACCACAACCCCAAGGCCACGTCCTTTGACGAGACGGTGAAGTATCTGAAACAGGGCTACTACGCTATCGCCCTGATGAAGAAGGGGACCTGGACCGGCGGCGGGCATTTCGTCGTGCTGTGGTGGGCGGACGGCAAGGTGCGCATCAACGACCCGGCATCCACCAGGGATAACCGGGTAAACGGCAATCTGGCGACCTTCAAGAACGAGGCCGCTTATTTCTGGATTGTGGACGCGCGGGAGTACAACAACAGCGGGAAGCTGGTGGACGGCTCCATGGCGGAGGTCAAGCCGGAGGACGTGCCGCAGGCCGCGCCGGGGGTGACGGCGGAGCGGAAAGCGACCGGCGCTGCGAAGTCGTTCGACAAGAAACTGGCCGGGACCTATGCCGTGACGGCGGGGAGCGGCCTCCACATCCGCAATGTGGCCGGGTCCAAAACCGGGAGCATGGTTGTCCTGCCCTGCGGGACGAAGGTGCAGAACTACGGCTACTACACCGACGTAAGCGGCGTGAAGTGGCTGTATATCCAGGTGACGTATCAGGGCGTCAAGTACACGGGGTTCAGCTCCGGGGCGTACCTGAAAAAAGTATAGGAGGAAAACATCATGCAGGAATTTTTGAAGGAAATCTTTCTGGCCGTTATCACGGCGGCGGTCCCCGTGCTGACTGCCTACATCGTCGTGCTTATCCGCAAGGTGGGAGAGAATGCGGCGGCAAACACCGAGAACGTCAAGGCCAAGACCTACATCATGGAGGCGGCGGAGGCCATTGCCGCTGCTGTGGCCGCGACCAACCAGACCTATGTAGACGCGCTGAAAAATGCCGGGAAGTTTGACGCAGAGGCGCAGAAGCAGGCCGCGCAAAAGGCGCTGGCCGCTTGCCTCCAGTCTATCAGCCCGGCGGCGCAGCGGTTCATTGAATCCGCATACGGAGACATCCGGGAATATCTGACCACCCGGATTGAGGCGGAGGTACGCAAGCAGAAGGGCGAAGCCGCGCTGGCGCTGTCCGTGCCGATGTTCGGTGAGCTGGTCAGCACTGTGGAAACCACGGTGGAGGAAACGGAAGAGTAGACCAATTCGGTCAAGAAAATCCCCCGGCGGCGGGTCCTTTGCGGGCCTGCTGCCGGGGGATTTTTTATTGCTTGATGGTTTATTCGCTGGGTATCAATGCCTCCAGCTTATTGTAATACTTTAACAGGTCCTCGTCATACTTGCTAAAGTTTTCAGAATAGGTCTTTAAGCTGCCGCTGGGAGAAACCGCCAAGTCAATCAAGCCGCAGTATGCGTCATACAACGAATCGGCGGCTTCATAACAGGCGGCAAACTCTGCTGGGGGATTTTGCAGGTCTGCCATAATTCCGTCAACTAATTCGCGGCTTGCCTGCAAGCCGGATATAACAGTCGCGGTATTGTCCTCGGCATACAGGAGGGATAGAGACGTGTTGAAATCATCGTGAAATACGCCGCCGCTTCTGGTGTATTTATCGGTTATACTATCCCGTTCTTCATAGATGGTGTTATACCAGACCTGTTTTGTTAGGTTGCACATCTTTTCTGCAACCGAGCCGCCACGGATTGTCTGCGCCCGGAGTTCGTTCAGGCTGGCGATATACGCCGTTCTATCGCTGGCCTGCTTCTGCTGGACGCCAACAAAAATACCAACCACGGCAACCAGCGCAAGGACACAAGCTGCTATGATAATGGAACGTTTGCTTTTGCGCGGGACCGGGGACATATCCTGGGGCTGCGGTTCTTGGGCGATGGGGTGGCCGCAATGGGGACAGGACTGCGCTGCGTCAGAAATTTCTTTGCCACATTCGGGGCAGGATACGAGGGCCATATTGTTTGCATCTCCTTTTTATCTCGGCTATGTTTTGTGTTGTATTGCCACAAGTGGGATATTGCCACAATGATACACCGACAATGTGGTAATGTCAAACAAAATTCTTTAATACACCACACATTTTCGGAGGTGGAATTGTGAAAGCGTTCAACTACAATGGACAGCGGAATGTATCGGGCGAGAGAATCCGGCAGGAGCGGACGCGGCAGCGGTGTACGCAATCGGACCTGGCGGCGAGGGTGCAGGTGAGCGGCGTTATCCTGGAGCGGGATTGTATCAGCCGGATTGAAAATGGCCTGCGGATGGTGCAGGACTTTGAACTGCGGGCCATTGCCGGGGCGCTGGGTGTCACGACGGACTGGCTGCTGGACAATGAGGAAAAATAATTTTGCCGTAGGCTTTTTAGCCTACGGCAACGGTATTTTTAGAACAGTTGAGCTATTGACTTTCTGCGTTATTATGCGGTAATATCCCACAAAAACACAGAAGGGGGTATCCCGCTATGAGCAGCGAAAAGGGACGGATGTTTTCACACCTGAAATGGAAGGACCGGCTTAAAATCGAAAAGATGCTAAAGGAGAAGAAAAGCAAATCGGAGATAGCGCGTACTCTCCGGGTGGACTATACAACGGTAATGCGGGAAATCAAGCGAGGGCTGACCGTCCAGAGGGATACTAACCTTGTGGACAGGGAAGTATACTGCGCGGAGACGGCGGAGCGGAAATATCGGGAGAACTTGCGGGCCAAGGGGCCGGACATCAAACTTGGGAACGACCACGAGCTGGCGCAGTACATAGAGGGGAAAATCGCGGACGACGGATATTCCCCGGAAGCTGCCCTGCACAAAATCAAGGAGGACGGCTTGACCTTCTCCGTGACCCTCTCAAAGTGGACCGTGTATAAGTACATCAACGATGGGGTATTTCTGCGAGTGACCAATAAGAGCCTGCCGATGGGCGGAAAGAGAAAGACCGAGTACAAGAAGGTCCAGGCGGCGAGGGTGCCGAAGGGGGACAGTATCGAGGACAGGCCGGAGGAAGTGGCGACACGGGAAGAGCCGTTTCACTGGGAAATGGATTCTGTGCTGTCCGCCAAAGAGGGCGGGAGCAAGAAGCGGTTCCTGACCATGACGGAAAGAACGTCGCGGGCGGACCTCATGTTTCTTATGCCGGACGGGACAATGGCAAGCGTGGTGGCCGTGCTGGATATGCTGGAAAAGAAACTGGGGAGCTTCAACTTTCGGCGGATATTCCAGACAATCACCGTGGACAATGGCAGCGAGTTCCAAGACTGGGAGGGCATGACGCGGACCGTGACCGGAGAAGGGGACCGGACGCATATCTATTACTGTCATCCGTACAGTGCCTACGAACGAGGGAGCAACGAGAACGGAAACCGCATGATTCGGCGGCGGGTGCCGAAGGGGACGGACTTCACCGGGATAACCGAGGCGGACACACTGGAAGTACAGAGGTGGGTAAACGAGTACCCGCGCGGCATCCTTGGGGGAAGGTGTGCCGGGCGGGTGCTGCTGGAGCTTGCCCAGGAGGCCGGTATTGAGGGGGTAGAATTGCTTTTGTGAATAATGACAAAAAACAATTTTAGATTTTTCTGCATTTAACCCTTGACATTTTCGTTTTAGCAGAATTGGATTCTTGATATGGCTTGTTTTTTCCTGCACAGTCGGATTTGCTAGCCGGACTACTTTGCAAAACCGATTTCACGATCTACAATCTTATAACCCCTTTATGTCATGTACAGACCAAAGCCAAGTTTTTTGTGCTATTTCAACAAATTTATATTGATAAAATTATTCATATCGCACAATAGCGCTGCTGCAAATATGCAAAAATTATCCAATAATTAGCTGATTTTTTGCAAAAAATGATAGTGCAAGTATGCCCTTATGGCATAATAAGGACTTTTGCAACTTATGTCCTGCGTGGCCTTTTCCTGTCCATTTACATCCTTTACCCATTGCGGCTCAATGACTCTCATTCTGACTTGTACTATCCCGACTGCTGGTGCAGTATGGCCTAAAGGGAAAAAATAAGGGAAAACAGAAGGAGAGCGGGAAGTCACTCCCTTCCCGCTCTACGGTCTCAGACCGCCTCCTCCTGAATATTATTTCTCGGTCACTTGTTTGACAAGCATCTCCAGTTCCGCCAGCTTCTTTTCCTGCTCATCGGTACGGATAGCCCCCAGGCTGACGTTGCAGGCGTACAGGATGGCATTAGCGGTCTTAGGGTCCATGTCACCGTTCAGCAGCATATTCGCAATCCGGTTAACGGTCCGGCGGACCTCCCTGCTGCTGGACATCTTCAAACGTTTTGCCACAAGATCACCCGCCCAGATCGTCAATGATGATGGGCACGTCCTCACTGTTGGGGTATTCCAGGGACATGGCGTGGATATGCTCCACAGCGGCCTCCATCGTGGAGTAGGTGGCCCGTTTGATGGTAGGGGTATGTCCGGGCACACCGTCCGACAAATGCGCCTGAGCCGTCCAGGAATCACCGTTCTGCTCGATAAGAGCCACAGTCAGCTCCAGGCCAGGGCGGGCCATACGCTTTGCCTGAATAATCAGTTTGTCGATTCTGTTCATATAATTACTCCTTTAATGCCGGGAGGGCGCACGAGCCAAAACCCGCACGCCCTCTTTCTGTTATTTGCTGACGGTCTCGCCGCTGGCGGGTTGGGCCTGGTAGTAGATGGCCTTGACCTTGTTGTCCAGGACAAAGGCATCATAACAGATACGACCCTCCACCAGACTGCCGGAGATGCCAGGCGAGTTGTCGTG
>OFGG01001125.1_pt1 | contig 18850 bp, 15 predicted proteins | sample 1521701 | NCBI WGS metagenome assembly OFGG01 (sample SAMEA3504081, study PRJEB24116) | mouse gut metagenome | biome: mouse gut; feature: mouse-associated habitat; material: faeces | place: Denmark | collected 2011
GCCGTATCAGGGGCCTGATTCTCGGTGACTGTTACATCGGATGTGTCTGGGGTGCTCTCCGTTGCAAAAGCGGTGGTACAAGCCATGCCGACGCACATAGACAGGGCGAGCGTCAGCGCCAGTAAACGCCTGTGCAGTTTTCCATTGCGCTTTTTCATGTTTCATCTTCCTTTCTTTGCAGTATTCTCGGATGCAAAGTATCCGGCGGCCGGGCTGGCGTGTCGTCGTCGTGTGGCCGTCCAGAGGACGGTTTTCCCCATCTTTCAGGGGGGAACGGCGATTTAGCCCCCAATGCTTTGCGTCCCACGGTTTCCCGTGGTTTGCGGTGCAACCCGGCGGACATAGCCCATACGGGCCTTAGTTCCGTAGCTTTGCGTCCCACAGTTTCCCATGGTTTGCCAGCACCTTCCTGACCGAGCAAACGATCCTCCCGCCGCCGCCGGCGCGGCTCAGCGGCGGGTTACGTCCCGGGCGGGACCGCCATATTCACAGAGCTCCCCCCTTCCGAGGATGGTTTATGAATCAACCGCAGCGGGAGTATTTCCCCCGACTTTCACGGAAAATTCCACCAAAACCGGCCTATAATGTGTGGTTTATAAGCCGCTTTTCCCCTTGCATTTTGAAAAGAGCTGTGGTAAAATTATTCTGTAAAAATTGACAAAAGCGGGAGACGACGTTCGGTAAAAAACGACAAATCCCGCTTAACGTTTGAAATTTTTCTATGCGGCCTATAAATCACGCTTTATTTACCAAATTTCATTCCTTGGACCTGCACCCGAACTGGACACCCCGGCTACTCAGCATTTTACTAAAAACTGTCAAACACAAAACGCAGGCCATCCGCCGTAACATGGGCAGATGGCCTGCGTCTTATGTTTATTGATTTAGTGCTGCTGTTTCAAAAAATTTTCAGCAGCTACGCGGTTTCGGGTCAGGTCGATACTGTAGGTCCTGACTCAAAACGAGAAATGTTTTCTTGTCAAAAACACGAAAAAGCAGGGATTAAAGGGACAATTTATAGATATTTACAACGTCCTGAGGGGTAATGGGGAAGGCACAGCCAATCTTATGACCTTCCAAAGCATAGTCGATGCGATTGGCCATCTTCCAAAGGGTCGCCTCTGAGGTGTCACCCTTCACATACTCCCGGATGGTCTTGGGCATCCCCAGGGAGCAGAACCAGTCAGACAGCGCATCAATGCCAGCCCGGGCTGTGCGGGCGGGATCGTCGTAGTCATACTCGATATGGAACAGCTCCACCGCCAGCTTGGCAAACAAGTTGACATCCCTTTCATAGACATAGCGCATCCAAACCGGGGTAATAATGGCCAGTCCCAGGCCGTGGGGAATGTTCCACTCAGTGCTCATCTCGTGCTCCATCAGGTGGCAGGCCCAGTCACCCACCAGCCCCAGCCGGAGCAGGCCGCTGATTGCAAAGGGGGCCGTGGCCATCAGAGCGCTGCGCGCGGCATAGTTTTCAGGCTCCGCAATCGCAACAGGTGCCTGATGCAGCACGGTTTTCATTCCGGCAATCAGGAATTGGTGGTTCATGTAGACATCGGGCACCGCGGTGCAGTAATTCTCAATCAGGTGCGACATAATGTCAGAGGCCCCGGAGGCTGTCTGGAGCGCCGGAACGCTGTAGGTCAGCTCGGGATTCAGAATACAAAAGTCCGGGCGGACGATGGGCTGGTTGTCGATGGACAGCTTCAGCTGCTTTTTCTCATTGGTCACAACCGAGGCGCAGCTGCACTCGCTGCCCGTTCCAGCGAAGGTGGATACCACACCCAGGACCAGCCGCTTCTCCACGGGGGCAACCATGCGGTACATATCCCATACGTCGCCGCTGTAGGGCGTGCCGCAGGCGATGCCCTTGGAGCTATCAATCACGCTGCCGCCGCCCACCGCCAGAACACCGTCAACGCCTTCCCTGCGGCACAGCTCGATACCCTCATACACCTTACTCAGGCGGGGATTGGGCACCACGCCCCCCAGCTCGGTCCATTCCAGGCCGGCCTCGGTCAGATAGCCGCCGATCCGCTCCACCAGCGGCAGGACGAAGGGCTCACCGGAGTGGTGAATCAGGACCTTTTTTGCCCCAAATTCCTTCATCAATTTACCGGCACGCTTTTCCGTATCCCGTCCAAAGATAATGTCGGGGATATTCATAATATCAAAGTTGATCATTGTGTGTTTTCCTCCCTTCCAATCAAATGCACTGCTTCAGGATGGCAAAAAAGTCCTCTTCCCGCAGGGCGTGCATATCTCCGTAGGCGTCTCCCCCCATATAGAAGATGCGCTTACAGACCTTGTGGAGGATCTCATCTGTCATCTTTTCTGCAGGCACGCCCAAGGCGCGCAGTGTGGAGGGCAGTCCAAGCTTGCGGAAAAACACATCTTCCATCGCCTCGATACCGGCCAGCGCGGTTTTCTCAGGGGAAACCACATCGTAGGGGATATGGAACACATTGGCAGCAAAGCGGATGAACAGGTCAAGGTGTTCTTTATAGATGTGCCGCATCCAACGAGGAGTGACGATGGCCAAACCGGCTCCGTGAGGGATGTCCCATTCGCCGCTCATCTCATGTTCCAACGCGTGGCAGTTCCAGTCGCCGTGACGGCCAAACTTCATATAGCCGTTGATGGCATAGCCGCTGAGGAACATCAGGGCACCTCTGGCCTCATAGTTGCAGGGGTCCTCCAAGGCCATGGGCCCAAACTTAATGGCCGTCTTCAGACCGGCTTCGCACAGGTGGTCCGAAAATTCGTTATCCGCGTCTGCGCTGAAATAGTTCTCACACATGTGGGATATGATATCCGCTGTGCCGGAAGCGGTCTGAAAGCGAGGGGCTGTAAAGGTCAAAACAGGGTCCAGAATGGCAAACCGGGGCCGGATGATGATTTTATCGTTGTCGTCCTCCCAGCCGCGTTTGAGCTGTTCATCCTCCTTGGTGACGATTGTGGCCTTGGTGGACTCGCTGCCGGTGGCGGCAAAGGTAGACACCACGCCCAACGGCAGAGCCGTTTTGGGGACGGCTTTCAAGTCAAAGAAGTCCCACACATCGCCATCGTAGGGGACGCCCAGCGCAATCGCCTTGGCACTGTCGATGGAGGAGCCACCGCCGATGGGAAGGAGAAAATCAATCTTCTCCCTGCGGCACAGCTCGATGCCCTCATACACAGTGGAGATACGGGGGTTGGGCACCACACCGCCAAGGTCGGCGCAGTAGATGCCGGCGTCCTCCAGAATGCCGCGGATTTCACTCACCAGGGGCTGGATAAAGGACTCGCTGACGTGGTGCAGCAGAACCCGTGTGCCGCCATGCTGCCTGACAAGTTCTGCAACCCGCCTCACGCTTCCTTTTCCGTAAATTGTATCAGTAGTACTGCGTAAAACCAAGTCAATCATAGTAATTTCTCCTTTAATATCTCGATTACTGCGCCGCAGGCTCCGCTTTCCCGGAGGTCATCATGCTCACGATGACAAAAGCGATCAGGCTGGGGATAAACAGGGTAATAGCAGAGTAAGGCAGGGAGAAGATACCAAACATCTCAAGAACCGCGATGCCTGCGCCCACGATGGAGGAGGCAATGGCCCCCTGCTTGGTGGCCCCCTTATACCAGCGTCCGCCCAGGAACGGCACCAGGCAGGCGCCCTCCAGGAACAGATAGCAGTTGGACAGCAGACCCACCAGAGAGGTAGCGGTAACCGCGAAGCCAATGGCCACCACGCAGATAATGACATTCAGCCCCAAAGTCATCTTGGACAGCTGCTTATCTGTAACATCGGGGTTGATCCGCCGGCGGTAGAAATCGTTAAGCAGCACCTGGGAGAAAGAAATAAACACGCAGTCAATGGTAGACATAACCGCAGCGATGACAGCGGTAACGACCAGGGCGGCAAAGACTGGCGGCAGCACGTTAAGGACAACGGTAAAGAATGCGTTGTTTCCCTCCGCGCCAAAGTGGACCCGGCCATACATGCCAATGATACAGGGCATAACGCAGACAGGGACCATCAGCAGAGCAGACAGGAGGTGCGCATTCCGGGAGGTGGACGCGCTCTTTGCGCAGGTAATGCGCTGATAGCTCATCTGGTCGGTAAGTACCTGAAGTGAGACGGGGACTACTAGGCCGATCAGCACTGCGGGGGCATAGCCGCCTATGACGGAGGTATAGGTGGCGGGTACTGTGCCGGTAGCCATAGCCTGTTGGATCTCACCCCAGGCGCCGTTAGACACCAGGTAGACGCCAGCGGCCAGCAGCCCCAGTAGAATAACGCCACTCTGAATCACCGAGGTGGCAAATGCACCCCACAGGCCGGATATTTGGGAGTAGGCGAAGACCACCACAGCAATGACCACAATACCCAGGTATCGATTCATTCCCAGGGCTTCAAACAGGGCGCCGCCAGCCATCAGCTGGCCGGCCATCAGACCGATGTAAGAGAAAACGGTGGCAAAGTTATAAATCTGAGCAGGGCCCTCGCTGCCATATCGATCCCGGAGATAGTCCGCCAGGCTTTGTATGTTCCGCTTGTATACAAAGTCGTTCATAATCAATGGGATAACCAGATAGGATATACAACAGCCGATTCCGTAGGCAATGCCGCTCAGACCGATGGAGGCGCCCTCGGCACCGCCCCCGACCACCAAACCGTTGCCGATGTGGGCGCCCATACAGCCGCCGATAACCATCAGCAAGCCGGTGGACCGGCCATTATTCAGATAGTCGGAAAAGTTTTCTGCGTGCTTTTTGCCCATCCAGCTGATGCCGATCATGGCTGCAAAATAGATGACCATTACAATGACGATTGTTGTTAACATACTTCTCCCCCTCAACTATAATTCTGGCTTTCGTCTTCTTCCGCTGGTTTTGTATTGTATTCGCTGTACTTTACACCAGATTAGGGGATCATAGACACACGCTTGAGCTGGAAGTACTCCTCCAGGCTCCAGCGGGACTGGTCGCAGCCGATGCCGGACTGCTTCATGCCGATGTGCGGGGTATGGGCTCCTCCGCCGCCGCCGTTTATGTAGACATCTCCGGTCTGCAATGTTTCAAAAGCCTTGGCAATGTCCCGGGCGTCATGGCCGAAGAAGTAGGAGGCCAGGCCCAGGTCGGTATCATTTGCCTTCTCCAGCACGCTGTCCAAATCGGTAAACTTGCGCACCGCAATGATGGGGCCAAAAATTTCCTCCCGGCTGACCCGCATATCCTCTGTCACATCTCTCAGCAGCGCCGGTGTCACAAAATTACCGGCCTCCAGCCCTTCGGGAATTGTACCGCCGCACACCAGAGCCGCCCCTTTGCTGCGAGCTTCTTCAATCAGCTCCAGAATACGGTCACGGGCAGCCCGGGTAATCATGGGCCCCATAATGTAGCCCTCATCGTGCTTGCTGCCACACCTGACCTCCTTCAGGCCCTCCTCCAGCTTGGCCAGATACTCCTCATAGACCGACGCATGGACATAAATTCGGTTGTAGTTTGTGCAAATTTGCCCAGCGTTGTCACACTTGAAGGCGATGCAGTGCTTAACTGCAAAGTCGATATCCGCATCCGGCATCACAATAACAGGGGCATTTCCGCCCAATTCCATGGAGAATCGCTTAATGGAGGATGTGGAGGCCTCGTGCATGGCACGGCGGCCGGTATCGCTGGAACCGATCAGGGTAATCATGCTGGGAATTTTGCTGGTGTTAAGGGTCTTGGCCACCACATTGGAAGGACCGGACACAAGGTTCAGCACACCTTTTGGCATACCAATTTTAGCGGCAATTTCACCAAGGTAGAGCGTGGCCAGCGGAGTATCACTGGCAGGCTTGAGGATAATGGGGTCGCCGGCTACCATGGCGGGACCAATTTTCAGCGCTGCCATTGCAATGGGGTAGTTCCAAGCAATATGAGCTACTACAACGCCCAAGGGCCTGCGCTCCACTGCGTGGTATAACTCACCGTAGGCTTTGCTTGGGGTATAGACGGTGGTCCCCTCCATGCGTGCTCCCTCGTGAACAAAGTAGCGTGCATAGTCCTCAAATCCGTAGAGGTCTTCCATTGCTGTCTTATAAGGCTTTCCGGTCTCGGCGGCTAACAGCTCTGCTATGGTCTCCTTCTCCGCCATAATCGCATTGATAAACTTGTCCAGCCACTGGGCACGTTCACCGATGGGGGTTGCGGCCCAGTCCTTGAACGCGGCCTGGGCCGCTTCCAAGGCTGCCAGACACTGCTCCTCAGAGGCGGTATCCAGCTCCTCAATTACTGAGTTATCCGCCGGGTCCAGAACCTTGACCCTTACCCCGGCCCCCTGGACCAGCTCGCCATTGATATACTGCTTGTACATTCTGCAAACTCACTCCTTTAAATAAATTAGGTTAATGAAGGTGCACCAAATAACTTTGTAATTTGATGGCGATGGATCACTCCAACATGTTTCTTGAGTCTGCCGCCATTAAATATCAAAGCGCTGCTGTGCAAAGGCTTCATGTGACCTTCAAAATAACATGCGGCTTTCAAGTTTGATCTGTTTATGCTGCGGACAAGGCGAAAATTTTGAGGGAGAAATTTTCGCCCCATCCCGCACCATAAAGAAAGAGGGAAACCAGGAGGCTTGTCAGCTTTTACGCTTATTCTGCGGCCTTTGGCTGCGTAATAAAACTGACCAGAATGAAGATAATCAGTGCGGGGATCAACGGGGTAACAGATGCGTAGGGAATGGTTATAACCTTAAACTGATTCAGCAATGTTAACCCTACGCCGACAATAAAGCTGGCAATGGCACCTTCCTTGGTGGATTTCTTCCAGAATACCGCCCCCACAACCATAACCAACGCGCCGGCGTTGATCAGGCTGTATGCAATTGACAGTAACGGGATCAGATTTGTAAACTGCAGGGAGACCAGCAGCGCAAAAATACCCATCGCAACCGTGGCCAGTGTAGTCATGCGGGACAATTTCTTCTGATCATTCTCTGCCGCCGGGTTTACCACCTTCAGGTAAATGTCGTTCACAATGTTGGCCGCACCGGCAATCAGGCCGCCATCGCAGGTGGACATTACCGCCGCACAGATAGAAGCCACCATCAGTCCCGCCATCACCGGGGGCATCTTTTCCATCAGCAGCTGGAAGAACACCGTGCTCTCAGAGGCATCCGGCCAAAGCGCTTTCCCGTACATACCCATCAAAACAGGCAGTGCGGCATAGGCCACCACCAGCACCGACGCGACAATGGGCGCCCAGTAGGCTGTTTTTTCCGTTTTGCTGGCCACGGTGCGTCGGAAGGCCGTAGCGGAGGTCAGGCCGAACAAGGCCGAGGGGCCAAACATCATAATCAGTGTCTCTGCGTCAAAGGGGATCAGTTCAAAGCTGCTGGCCGGGAGGTTTTCTGCCATAAAGGAAAAGCCTCCCTGAATGGTGATCCAGATTACGCCCAGGATTGTCACCACAAAGATGACGGAGCTCTGCAGCACGTCAGTCATCATAACGCCCCACAGGCCAGACATGGCACTGTAGCCAATCACAATCAGGAAGGTAAGCGCCGCTCCCAGCTCTCCAGGCAGACCGATGTATTCAAACAGGAGCCGCCCGGCCATGATCTGGCCAGCGCAAATGGCTGTCATGGTACAGAAATGCAGGATAGCGATGAGCACAGTGGTAATTTTGTCGCCATAGCAGTCCGCCAGTACATCCGGCAGAGTCAAATAGCCCTTTCGGTAGATCGCCTTGGACATAACCACACCGAACAGTGTAAAGGACAAGGCAGCGCCTGCGCCATACCACAGGCCTCCAATCCCGTAGAGTGCGCCATATTGTGCTCCTCCTACGACTACGCCGTTGCCTAAGTGGGAGCCAAGATAGGAACCTACCACCATCAGCATCGTTCCCCGTTTGGCCGCAGTCATAAAATCCTGATTGGTCTCGCTATATTTCCTGCCCTTCAAACCGACCAGCAGCATCACTGCCAGGTAAATCAGCATGATGACAAGAATGATAATTGTTCTGCTTGTCATACCTGTGTACCTCCTTTGTTAATTCTCACTCCCTGTTCAGTATCTACATCCCACCTGCATCCAGTAGTTTTAACCGCCGGTAAGATTACACAATCCCAGCTTCTTTCAGCTTCTCGATTTCATCTCGGGACATACCTAACACTGATGTATAAATTTCCTCGGTATTTTCGCCAACTGCCGGCGGCGCCTTATACTCCAGCTCCTGATGCTCCGAGAGCTTGATGGGAAACCCCATAAAGGGAACCTCCCCCTCCAGCCCATACACGGGCTGTTTGATCAGATACCCCCGCTCCCAAAGATGTTCGGTCCTCAGCAGGCGGCCAGGGGTGGCAACAATGCCGCAGGGAATACCGGTCTCCAGGAAAATCTGCTCCAGCTCGTCGCAGCTCTTATCTTCCGCCCAGGCCTGTACCCGGGCAAACAGCTCTTTGGAGTACTCCACTCGGAGCATCATGTCATCATAGAACCGTTCCTCGTGGAGGAAGGGGTCGTCGATCAATGTCAGCAGCTTGTGGTACATCTGGTTGGGGCCGGCATGGAAATTGATCCAGCCGTCGGTCGCTTTCAGGTAACCATAGGGCGCGCTGTCATCCCCTTCCAGGGCAGCCTGGTCGCCGTTGAGGTAGGCGTTGGCGATGGCGTCGCTACGGACCATTGTAGAGCTGGCAATCATAGCCACATCCACATACTGCCCTTTGCCGGTCCGCTCCCGGTCATACAGCGCCAGCATAGTGCCCATCATGGCATACATACCGGCCATATGGTCGTGAATGGCCCCCTTGCTCCGCTCCACGTGGCCATCCTCCATGCGGGTTACACCGGACACAGCGGAAATGATCCCGTCAAAGGCCGGCCGGTCCCGCCAGGGGCCGCCCTGGCCAAAACCACTGACCGACACCATAATGATTTTGGGGTTAATCTTTTTAACGTCTTCATAACCCAGTCCGATTTTTTCCATCATTCCGGCTCGGAAGTTCTCCAGAAGAACGTCTGACTCGGCAATGAGCTTTTTCAGAATTGCCATTCCTTCCGGCTTGCGGATATCAGCGGTTACACTCTTTTTGTTTCGGTTACAGGTAACGAAAAACAGGCTTACGTCGTTTTTCCAGGGGCCTACGGTCCGGCTGATCTCCCCCTCCCCCGGCTTTTCCACCTTGATGACCTCCGCACCCATGTCCGCCAACAGCACACCGCAGAAGGGGCCGGAGATATACCGGGTCAGGTCAACGACCCGCACTCCATTTAAAATGCCTTTCATTTTATCCCCTCCTGCTCAGACATACCGTTCGTTCAGCGCAGATTTCAGGCCGCCGCTCTCTATAGAGGCCTTGAAGCCCTGCATGTCCTTCTTCTGCATGTTGGTGCGGGACAGGTTGAACATCTCAGCGGTGAAATCCAGGCTGTTGGCAAACCCCCGCAGATCGTAGACCTTGCGGATACAATACTTCATCATTCCCATGCTCTCCGCAGGCACCTTGGCCACCAGACGGGCGACCTCCATTGCCCGAGCCCACAACTGCTCAAAGGGAACCACCTCGTTAACCACACCGATCTCCCGCAGCTCCTCGGCAGAGAAGTATTTACTCTCAAAATACCACTCCATCGCTTTATTCATGGGCAGCTTCCACAGCTCCACAGGAATTTCGGGGGTATAGCCCAGCACAATTTCCGGGTTGCCGAAGGCGGCGTTGTCTGCGGCAATAATCAGATCACTCATCAGCGAGATTGTAATTCCTCCACCGATGCAATAGCCCTGAACGGCACTGATTACGGGCTTGGGCAGATACCACAGGTATTTGAAAAACTCCACCTCGCTCTGTGTGTCGGCACGACGCTCCACGATATCGGTGATATCGTTCTCCATGCTCTCCTTCAGATCAAAGCCGGCAGTAAAGGCCTTTTCACCGGCGCCGCGGATCAGGATAACCTTCACCTCGGGGTCATCCGCCGCCTGGTGCAGATAATCGCCCAGTCCCTGAATCATGGCGGAGTTCAGCGCGTTGCGCTTCTCAGGGCGGTTCAGCGTGATAATGCCAATGTTGTCTTGTTTTTCATACAAAATAACGCTCATATTCAAAACTCCTATATTTCATGATTTTTGCTGTGTAAAGCTGTTGACAAACTACAGGTCAGCCGACGCTGCTTTTAACTCCTCCATTAGAGCCGGGACAACTTCAAACAAATCGCCTACAATTCCATAGTGGGCTGCCTTGAAGATCGGGGCATCCGGGTCCACATTGATCGCCACAATCTGATCGGAGCCCGACATGCCGGCCAAATGCTGGATTGCTCCTGAAATACCACAGGCAATGTAAAGCTTGGGGTGGACAGTACTGCCTGTCTGCCCCACCTGATGGCTGCTGTCAATCCAGCCGGAATCCACCGCTGCGCGGGAGGCCCCCACTACGCCGCCCAGCTGGTCGGCCAGCTGCTGGAGCAGTGCGAAATTTTCCGGGCCTTTCATACCCCGTCCGCCGGAGACAATGATATCCGCTTCCCCGATGTTGAAGGGGCTGTCCTCCCGGTAGACCAGCTCCCGGAGCTGGGTACGGAGCTTCTCCTGCTCCACATTTCGGACCAGGCGCTGAACATCCCCTGCCTTAGTACCTCTCTGTGCACGGAAAACGCCGGGACGTACCGTTCCGATCTGAGGCCGGGTATTGGAACACAGGATGGTCGCCATCAGATTGCCCCCAAAGGCGGGGCGGGTCCAGGCCACGTCTCCATTTTCCTCATCGATACCCAGCGCAGTACAGTCGGCAGTCAGGCCGGTCTTCAGCCGACAGGCGACCCGCGGGGCAAAATCCCGGCCGTTCTCAGTGGCCCCGATTAGAACGGTGGAGGGTTTATACTCACAGAGCAGGCTGTACATCAACTCAGTATAGGCATCGGTAGAATAGTGGTCACAGGCGGGACAGTCCACTGCCAGGATTTCGTCGGCCCCATAGCACTCCACCTGCTCTACCAAAGGGCTTGCGTCATCTGCGATGATCAGGGCAGTCAGCTTTTCTCCCGTTACCTGGGCCAGCTCCCGCGCCGCATGGAGCAACTCAAGCCCCACATGCTGCACAATGCCCTGCTCCTGTTCGATATAGACCCAAATGCCTTTGTAGTTTCCCTTATCCATAACGCACCTCCTGCTATATCACGTTGGCGCGCGCCAGCGCGTCGCACAGACCCTTTGCCTGCTCCTTTGCATCCTCACCCTGAATCCACACGCAGTCTGCGTGGCGCTCCGGGGTGAAGGTACGGCGCACCTTTGTGGGAGAGCCCGTCAGGCCAATGTTCCCCTCCTCCACCGGGAGGACCTCGCAGTCCAGAACACCGATCTCACAGCGGTTGGCCCACAGGCGGCCCCGGATGGTCTCAAATCTGGGCGGAACCTCACCTTTGACCACGGTAAAGACCGCCGGAGCGGGCACAGAAATAATCTCTTGATAGGCTTTGCATTCCCGCACAGCTTCAAAGGCCCCGTCCTTCTCGTGGATCTGGCTGGCGTAGGTGACCTGTGCAATCCCCAGGTGCTCCGCCATCTCGGGACCCACCTGCCCGGTGTCCCCGTCAATGGCCTGCTTTCCGCACAGAATAGCGTCAAAGCCGCCCAGCTTCTCCACCACCTTGGAGAGGATATAGCTGGTAGCCAACGTGTCCGAACCGCCGAATTTGCGGTCTGTCACCAGATAGGCCTTGTCAGCCCCTCTGGCCAAAGCATCTGTTAAAATCTCCTGCGCCTGAGGAGGTCCCATTGTCACAACGGTGACATGGCCACCGCTCTCCTCCTTCAGCCGAAGGGCCTGCTCCACTGCGTAGGCATCAAAGGGGTTCATAATGCTGGGCACACCTGTGCGGATCAGGGTATTGGTCACCGGATCGATTTTGATTTCCGTGGTATCCGGCACCTGTTTGATACATACTAAGATTTTCACAATTTACCCCCTTATCGCAGCATAGCAGAAGAAACTACCACACGCTGAACCTGGTTGGTCCCCTCGAAAATTTGGAACAGCTTGGCGTCTCGCATCAGTTTTTCGATTGGGTAATCCCGCATATAGCCGTAGCCGGAAAAAATCTGTACAGCATCGGTTGTTACCTTCATAGCCGTATCGCCAGCCATACATTTGGCCGCCGCGCAGATTTTTGAGTAGGGTAGACGGTTATCGATCAGCTCTGCCGCATGATACACCAGGCTCCGGGCTGCCTGGGTCTGTATTTCCATGTCAGCCAGCATGAACTGTATAGCCTGGAGCTTTGCAATGGGTTTGCCAAAGCAGATTCGATTTTTGGCATATTCCACACTTTGGTCAATGGCGCTTTGGGCAATGCCCACAGCAGCTGCGGCTACCTCTGCCCGGGATGCATCCAGTGTTTTCATGGCAATCTTAAAGCCCTCGCCCTCATTCCCCAGCAGGTTTTCCTTCGGAATGAAAACATTCTCAAGCAAAACATCCGCCGCCGCAGACAGCCTCAGGCCCATTTTATCCTCGTGCCGCCCCACCGATACGCCGGGGCGATCCCGCTCCACCAGGAAGGCAGAGATACCATGCGTACCTTTCGTCTTATCAGTCTTGGCAAAGATGACAAAGAAGCTGGCATAGGGCGCGTTGGTGATAAAGCACTTCCGTCCGTTCAGAACGTAGCCCCCATCCCTGGCCACCGCGGCGGCCTTCAGAGCAGCCGCATCTGAACCAGCATCCGGCTCAGTCAATCCGAAAGCCGCCATGTGGCCTGCGTTGGCCATCTCTACCGCATACTTCTTCTGGGACTCATTGCCCGCAATCATAATCGGCTTGCAGGCCAGAGAGGTCGCTCCCAGCGCATTGGTGGTGCCGGCCTCCCAGCGGCTGAGCTCCTCGGTCAGCAGGCACTGCGTTGTCATGTCCAAGCCCAGCCCGCCATATTCCTTTGGCAATGTGATAGACGCAAAGCCGATCTCCACTGCCTGCCGGTAGACATCCAAGGGGGTCTCGCCTTTGATGTCATACTCTTTCGCCACAGGAGCCATGACTTGTCTGCCGAAGTCCGCAGCCAGCCGTTTCAGGTCCCGCTGGTCTTTTGAGAGTACAAACCCGCTCATAATTTTCCATCCTTTCTCAGCAGTTTAGGGCACCCTTTGCCCTGTGGATATTGCACAAAATATTTCGCTTTTGATGGTGTCATTGTATCGCATCAGACGACAGGTGAAAATCACTTTGTCTTTGTGTGCCCCTGTACAAGATTTTGTATCAACTTTGTTTTGTATCGGCATACGATTTTTAGTTGTATGGTGCATTCAGCGCTATGTCCCTTTTCAGAATTTACTTTCTTCGGCAATTCGGTTATAATTTGAGCAAATGAGCCCAACTTATTGACCAAGGAGGCTGCCGATATGGAACTTAGACAACTGCGCTATTTTCTGGAAGTCTGTCAATACGGAAGTATTCTGCAGGCCTCCCGTCATATTTTTCTCTCACAGCAGGCGCTCAGCAGGGCCATAGCTTCCCTGGAACAGGAACTGGGCCTGACACTGTTTCTCCGCACACCCCAGGGGCTTGTACTCACCGAGGCCGGAAAGCGTATGCAGGAGTTGGCCAAGCCGGTGGTAGATTCCATGGACACCTTAATCGAGGAGCTCTCCCAATCTTCTGCTGTACAAAAAAGCTCCATCCGTTTTGGAACCACCTCCGCGCTGCAATTTTTTATACCGCCGGACTCCCTGCTGAAGTTTGGTGATCAGGTCCCTAACCTGCACATTGATTTTTTTGAATATCCCTTTGATCAATGTGAGAGTATGGTAAAAAGCGGCGAGCTCACCGCCGCTTTGATTAACGGACCCGCTGTTGACCCTGGCCTGGTGGTGTTCGACCTGGCCTACCGTCAACGGGTGGCTATTTTGTCAAAGGAATCCCCCTTGGCCCAAAAGCTTTCTCTCACACTCCAGGATTTGGCGGGGCAAAAGCTAATTTCCAACATCAATAACCGCTGCTATGACAACCTTTGTGCCCTGTGCCTCTCCTCCGGCTTCACCCCCAACATCCACCGGGTAAGTGACAACAGCACGGTCTATGAGCTGTGCAGCACACAGGGATATGTTGGCATCACAATTGATTTTATCCTGCTGATGCCTCTGCCTCACTATTCAAATCTGGTCATCCTTCCCATCGCAGACAGCGAGCTCTCTTATCCGCTGTCGCTCATCACTTCTCCCAGCCAATACAAGCGGAAAATCATCCAGCGGTTTATGGAGTACTGCTGTACCATTATTTCAGAGAAAAACACCTTCCTGCCCCAGTATCCATTTTATTTCTGACACAACAACAGCCCTGTACAGACAACATCTGTACAGGGCTGGCTCTCAAAATTCAATTGGCTTAATTTTTCTCCGGAAAAGCAAGGCTTGCCGCTATAAAGAATACAGCGGAAATTAAAACGGATGTAATGCTCAAATAGGGAAGATGGATCAAATCTGCCATATCCAACACCGCCGCCAGGATTCCGGCACACATACTGACCAGCGCCCCTTGGGTAGACCCGTGCTTCCAGATCAGTCCACCAAAAAAGGGAACAATACAGCCGGAACTGACCAAAATGTAGCCCATCATCAGCACTTGAATGATATCGTCCATAGCCAGCGCCAAAAAGATTCCGACCAGGCATACCACCAGATCAGCGAGCATTACGATCTTCCGGTCACGTTCGGAGTCCTCCTCACATCTGAGGATGCCATGGTAGACGTCGTGCAGGATAACCGTCGCGGTGGAGATGTACACCGCGTTGCACGCCCCTACCACCGCGCAGATAACTGCGGCCAGGATTACCGCGCCGATCACCACAGGCAGCTTGACCAAAAGCAGCTGTATCATAACAGACGAGGCCGGCAGTTCCGGGAAGAAGACGGTTCCAAACATTCCCAAAAGGGGAGGAATCAGCGCAATGGGCAGGACCAGAATCCCCCCATACAGGCAGCTGAAAAACGACGTCCGCTCCGACTTACCAGAGCTGACTCGTTGGATCATCCCTTGCTGTACCAGCGCGCACAATATTGTCGGTACGGTCAGGGAGACAAGAAACTCCAAATCGAAGGGCATTGGGGAAAAGGATGCAGCCGGCAGATTTTCCCGCAGAAAGGCAAAGCCAAACTCTCCGGCCGTAGAGGCCAAGGCCGCCACGATCCCGGCCAGAATAACAGCAGACTGGAGGGCCCCCATTGCCATTGTCCCCAGCATGCCGGTGGATACGGTGTAAACCAGTGAGATAACTGCGGTAACGATCACCCCCATCCTGGACGGAAGGCCCACTACCTGAAAAATAGCCCTCCCCGCCAGCAGCTGCCCTGCCATCATCGCAATGGCGGACAAGGTTGTAATAACATTGTAAATCAGGCGGATAGCCACGCCCTGATAGCGGCGCTCGAAGTAATCAGCCAGGGATACAAACCCGTTGCGGTACACTAGCCGGCAGATCAGCAGGGCCGCCGCAATATAGGACAGCCCACAGCCGATCCCGTACCACGCGCCTGAAATGCCATAGATTGCGCCGTACTCCGCACCGCCAATCACAAAGCCGCTGCCCACCTGCATCCCGACTCCGCTGCCCAGCAGCACCCAGAAGGAGGCCTTCCCCCGTCCCAGTACAGATTCCCGCACGGACCCCCTGTCCGCTGAGCGCTTAAAATGCGCCCCCATTACGACCATAGCCGCCGCGTACAGAATCAGCACCAACACGACGATGCTATTAGTATCCATAACAGAAACAACCCTTCTTTCACCGAAATCGGCCTCAATTGAACTTTGACAGCCTTTATGGTAAATAGTTTAAATTTATAGTATCATAGAGATACGTTCTGTCACAAGCACAAAAAAGAAGACGGTGTAAATAAAAAGGAGCCAGGCATGAACATTGTACAGTGTAAAAGTTTTCTTAAGCTGGTAGAGACAAAAAATTTTACCAAGGCCTCACAGGAGCTGTTCATCTCCAAGCAGGGACTGAGCCGGAGCATCCGCAGTCTGGAGGATGAACTGAATACCTCCCTTTTTGTCCGAACGGCGTATGGGGTGGAGCTCTCTCCCGCCGGCATCAAAATTCTGCCGGAGCTCCGGGCAATCGTCCAGTCCTATGACAAAATTCAGGACAAGCTGACTACCCCCGATCTGGACCACCTGCGCATCCTGCTGTCCTACGGCTTTTTCTCCAGCATCCCCTCCGATATCATTTTTTCCTTTCTGGAACAGGACAAGCGCCTCCATTTTCACTACTCCTGCTGCAATTCCTTTGAGCTGGAGCAGACCCTGGTCAGCGAGGGACTTGACCTGGCCTTTTCCAGCAATCCCAAGCGGTATGATCAGTTTCAATATTTTTTCCTGTTCAAAAACTATCACTGCTTTCTTGTTCATGAGGACCACCCGTTGGCCGGAAAGAAGTTCATAGACATACAGGACCTGGACGGCATTCAGATCGCCATCTCCGCCGCCCGGGAATACTACGACTATGACTATATTTATAAACGCTTCAAGGCTCGGGGACTGGAGCTGAACACCTTCCCCTGCTATGAAAGCAGCACTCTGCTTCAATTCGCAGAGGAAAACCGGGGTGCGTCCTATACCACGACCAGCCTTTCACCCTTCCGGCCCGGTTCCCATATTCAGCGCGTTTTCCTGAAGGACTATCAGGCGGCCGCCTACGACATCAACATCATTGCCCCCTGTGGGCAGGTCCTCTCAAAACCGGCAGCCGAGTTTATCTGTCACTGTCAGTCATACTGCAAAAAAATTCTGGAGCAGCGGCCCAATTTCCCCATAGACAGTTAAAGCGAACAGACTGCAATTATTTCGTTAGCAGGTCTGTACCACAATCTGTTTGGAATGACATGAAGGGAGTGAGCATCGGATGATTTCTGCTCAGGAATATCAAAGCCGTCTGGCGTCGGTGCAGGCGCTTATAATCCGTGAAGACTTGGACACCCTGGTCCTGGGCGCGTCCGCCCAGATTGACCAGCGCGGATCATTGCGCTGGCTGATGGATTATTACCTGTCCGTATATGAGGAATGTGTTGTAATCCGTCCGGAGGGTGCTCCGGTCTACTTTGCCCATGACGGCCTGGCCGCTTTCCACGCCGGGAACAGTCCCCTCCGGCCTGAGGCCCGTGTTATTCCTCCGCACCTGTACCTGAGCGATCCGGCTGCGCCGGTTGGCGACTATCTGCGCTCAATCCGGGCCAGAAACATCGGAGTCGCGGGAACCGCCGGACTGTCGGCACGGTTTATCCTGTCGTTGAACCGGCAGCTGGATCGCCCGGTCCGTGATATATCCCAGAAAATTGCACAGCTGCGGATGGTAAAGAGCCCTGCCGAGATCGCGATGGCCCGGGAGGCTGTACATCTTAACGAGGAGTCACTGTGGGCCTACCTGAAGGGGGTACGCCCCGGAGCACTGGAATCTGAGGCCCTGGCCAGAGGGTATGCCTTTGCTGCGGGCAGGGGATGTGAGGACCAGTATTGGATGGTCGGCTCGGGAACCCCCGCCGTCATTTCCCACGCTGTTTTATCCCTTGGGCGAAAGCACCAGTGGCAGGATGGAGACGACAGCGCAGTTGTCATTGAGGTTTCGGGCCCCGGCGGGTATTACGGCGAGGTCTGGCAGGCCCTGAAATTTGGAGCGCGGGACCCGGAGCTGGAGGCGGCCCTGGCGGCTGTATCGCGGTCTATCCAAGCGGCGGCAGAGATGATCCGTCCCGGTAATACGGTGGGTCAGGTTGATGAGGCGGCTGAGGCTAGCCTGGTCAAAGATGGATGGGCCGCCCCCAGAACCGCCCGGGAACCTGCTGCTCCCATCGGACATGGCCAGGGACTGGACGCCTGGGAAATCCCCTCCATCTCCGCCGATAACACACAGATCATTGAGCCAGGCATGCGTTTTAATCTCCATCCCGGCGTTGTGAAAAAGAACGGGAGCCGGATAAGTTATTGCGATTGCTATATCTCATCAGACAGTGCGGCGGAACGGTTGTCCACGCTTCCCTATGACGTAATTTATATCTAAGCCGAAAACATGTGTAATCTTTATTCATAGAACATGACGTGATTAGAAAAGGACGAAGGGGCCTCCTGCCGGTAAAACCGGCGGGAGGCCTCAGCAAATTAAAGAGGTTTCGCTGCGCCTATCCACCCAACTGTCTTCGGCAAAAGAGATAAAAAATAAATTTTATTTCTCTAAAGTATTGACATATTACATTAGTGCGCTATAATGTACCAAAAAGGTACTGTTTCGACTGGAGGAAAACAGTTTGCTGATGACGCGAGAGATGGACTACGCCCTGCGTATTCTGCGGGCGCTGTATCAGGAGGGACAGCTGTCCGCCGCAACCATTGCCCAGCGGGAGCACATGCCCAAGGCCATTACGCTGAAGGTTTTAAAGCAGCTCCACGCTGCCGGACTGGTGTGCAGCCGCCGGGGGAGCAGCGGGGGCTACGCCCTTCAGCGCCCCTGCGAGGGGCTGTATCTGGGCGATGTGTTCTCCGCACTGGAGGAGCCTGTCCACATCAATCGCTGCCAGGGTCCGGGCTACCGGTGCGAAAACCGCCCCAAGGGGGACTGCGGCCTGTGCCGGGAGCTGTCCCGCATCCAGGAGGTACTGGACGGCGAGCTGCGTAAAACACCATTGAGCGCAATTTTCCAGTAAAAATAGGAAATTCAAACATATCACCAAATAAAGGAGGAAGTATCAGTATGCTGTACCAAACTACACAGGAGCATGAGGAGCTTCGGGCAAAGGTAAGGGAGTTCGCCGAGGCCGAAATTAAGCCCATCGCCTTCATGCTGGACAAAAACAACCAGTTCCCCACCGAGGCCGTCAAGAAGATGGGGGAGCT
>OFGG01001127.1_pt1 | contig 18815 bp, 16 predicted proteins | sample 1521701 | NCBI WGS metagenome assembly OFGG01 (sample SAMEA3504081, study PRJEB24116) | mouse gut metagenome | biome: mouse gut; feature: mouse-associated habitat; material: faeces | place: Denmark | collected 2011
TGCGGGCATCCATATCCATGTTGATACTTTTCTGTAATTCCGGATATTCAATGCGATCAATGTTCAAATCCGGGAGAATCCTCTGCAATAATTCTTTGCACAGTTCCGGATTCTGCATGACCTTTCCAAACAGAAAATCATTGGATATGCTTAATTCTTCCCATTTTGTCCGCTTTGTTTCCATGTTTCCCATTTTATCTACCTGCTTTCTTTCAATAAACCACTGCCGGAAAAACTCTGTATGTTCCAAAAGCCCTGTTATCTATTTTTATTATACACAGCCTTCCGGCAAATTACAATAAGATGGGAACCTGTCGTATGTGCCAACTAACATTTGACATATACACATAAGCACAAAATATTGATTTTCCCCAAATCTCATTATAAAATAAATCAGGATAACATCTTTTATGAAAGGACAGCGGATGAATATTGTAGGAACACAGATCAACGGTTATTTCTTTGAGGAAGCATTGGGAAGCGGAAGCTTCGGTTCGGTGTATAAGGTTACAAAAGAAGGAAAACACTATGCCGCAAAAGTTTTGGCTGAAACATACATACTGGAAGAATTTAAAAATGAACAGAATCGTATCACCAGAGAAATTGCGGTTCTCAAACATGTGACGGGCGAAAATCTGATCAAATATCAGGATGATTTCTTTTTTGAAAATGAATTTGGCATCCGGGAATATGTGATCGTTATGGAATATTTCGAAGGTATAACACTTAAAAAATATTTAAGAAAGCACTCGGAATTAAATACACTTATCTGCATTTTTGTAAAAATATTGTATGGCGTGAGAGATCTGCACAAGACCATAATTGAAAACGAAGGCATCATCCATAGAGATCTGAAACCTGATAATATTCTGGTAGACGACCATTTGAACGTTAAAATAATAGATTACGGATTAAGTAAGATCGTTGACTTTTCCTCGATCACATCAACAGGAGCCCAGATCGGCTCCCCACTTTATATGTCGCCGGAACAGATCAAAGACAGCAAGCATATTGATTGCAGAGCGGATATCTATGCGCTGGGCGTGATCTTATATGAGATGGTGACCAAAAACATGCCGTATCGAGCTGCCACACTGCCGGAACTTTTAATGAAAATATTAAACGAACCGATCATTCCCCCCAGACAATACAACCCTAAAGTAAGCGACGGACTTGAAAAAATAATCTTCAGATCTACCGCAAAAGAGCCCTTTGCCCGTTTCCGGACCATAGATGATTTTATTGACGCATTTGAACGCGGAGAAGTTGAGGACGAACTGGAAGTTTCAGGAAAATACTATGCCTGGATCTATAAAGAAAAGACCGTGACTTTGCAGTTTGAAAAGGAAACTTTGTCCGATATCATATATCCGCTCCATGTACAGCGATGGCAGAAAGGCCTGCACAGACATTTTGCCAAAAAGCAGTTTGAACATGTTTTGATCGACCCGTCAACACAGCGGTTATCCTATTTTGCATATGGGAACACAAAAGGATTGACCGAACTTGCCTATGCGCCTTCCAAAGGAATCATTTCTTTGGAATACCTGCAAAACCTGCAGCATAGAAGCGAATATCTCCAAAATTGGTATCAAAGTGTCCGCATGGGAAAGAAATTGATTTTGCCCTATCATTATATCAGTAACACGGATTATACCATCGATAAGATTGAAGAATGGATTAAGATCAATATACAGTTGATCAACGATAGCTCCAGAATCGTTGAGCCCGATAAAGAAAAATATGCTATGATATCCATCGGACTAAGCCATCTCGTGTTCCAGTCAGAGAAAATCTTGTCCTATTTTGTCCACGTAAACGTTGACGGATTTATCGTACAAGTATCTGATATGAAGCAGTTAAACGAACAGTCTCTGGCCAGCTATCTGGATTTTATGATCCATTTGCAAAAATATACCGCAAAACCTGTTATTGCGTTAAAAGTGCCTATCTCATTAGGCTTGGCTTTAATCGCAAAGGGAATACACGGGTTCTCATTGGGATTGGCAGGCATTGAATATTTTGATGAACAATATATCAAAGAAGAAAAAGATTCCTTTCACCTGGATTTAAAATACTATTTTCCCCAAGTGCTGTCTTCTTTGATATTCCCCAAAAAAGATACGTTGGCATTTGAACAGGTCTACCATTACTTTGGCAGCTGCCGGTGTAAATGGTGCATGGGAAAATCCGCTGTTGAAATAATAGCCAAAGACAAAGGGCCTCAGCTTCACCACTGGCAGATGATGCTTAATGAAGTATCCCAAATCAATCGTCTTGAAAAAGACAGGCGGATCGGATATCTGTTAAGCCGAATTGATGAAGCCAAGGACCACTTAGATTCCATCCCTAAAAACATGTTAGAGAGCCAGAAAAATACCGATTATTATAAATTGCTTAAAATTTTAAAAATAGTTTTATGATCTCCGGAAGGATACGAATGTTTTCCGGCCAAGATCACATGACAGGCAGCTGCGATCATCCAGGTTATGTGGATGATCGCAGCTCCTTGGTTTACTGCCGCAAAGATCAAACCCGCTCCTGCCTCTGCATGGGCCGGAGCAGTTCTCCTCCGTCTACCAGCACGGTAGTGCCTGTCATAAAGCGGAACCCATCGCTTACCATACAGGCTACCACGTTCCCGATATCCATGGGAACCCCCAGCGCCCGCAAGGGGATGGTGGAAAGCTTTGCTTCCCGGTTTTGTTCGTTGCTGTAAATTTCCTGGTTCATTTCCGACAAGATCACCCCCGGCGCACAGCTGTTTACCCGGACTCCATAGGGGCCAAGACTTGCCGCAAGGGATCTTACCACTCCTTCTAACGCATATTTGATACTGGAATAAACGGCCAGGTTTCCCATAGCGCTTACACCGTTAATAGAAGAAATGATCACGATATTGCCGCTTTTTTGTTCCTTCATCACCCTTCCCGCTTCCATGACGCCGTATAAGGTTCCCTTATAATCCGTTGCAAGCAGGGCGTCAATTTCCTCTTCCGTGGTATCTAACAGCTCCGCCCTGACATTAAATCCCGCATTGGCAACGAAGATGTCCACGCTCCCCCTTTTTTCCTTTACCGAACGGATGGCCTGTTCCATTTCCGCCTTGTTCCTGACATCCGCCGCCAGGCAATTTGCGCTGCCGCCCATCCCCTCGATCTGCGCCCTGGTCTTTTCTAAGCGCTCAATGCGCCTGCCGGTCAGTACCACATGAGCCCCGAAATTTGCCAGGGCAATGGCGATCCCCTGCCCGATGCCGGAACCGGCCCCGGTGACCACAGCCGTCTTGTTCCCCAGGTCAAATACATGTTTGATATAAGCTTCATTCATAACGGATCAGCACCTTCATTTCCTTTCTGCCGTCCACGATCCTCTCAAAAGCCTGCTGAATCTCATCAAGCGAAAAGACACTGGTGACCAGCTTTCTTAATTTCTCCTTTTCCTCCGAAAGGAAAGCGATGGCCTCGTCAAAATCCTTTTCCTCGTATACCCTTGCCCCTCTCATCTGGTATTCCTTCCAGAAAAATTTATGCAGATCCACCCGAGGCGCTTCCCCAAAGATTGCCACTACCACAATCCTTCCGTGAGGCCTTGTGATCTTGGTTATGGAATCCGCGCCGGCCTGTGTGCCGGACACCTCAAAGGTCACGTCCGCCCCCACATTCCCGGTAAAGTCCGCCACTACGCTTTCCAGGTCATCCTCTGCCGGGTTCACCGTCCGAAACCCTAATTCCGCCGCAAGGTCAAGCCGCTGCCTGCTGACCTCGGAAACCAGCACCTCCGCTCCCCTTCTTTTGGCTGCCAAAGCCACCAGAAGGCCGATGGGGCCGCCGCCGATCACAACCGCCTTATCGCCGGGCTTTACTTCCCCCCGCTCCACGTCATGACAGGCTACCGCCAAAGGCTCCACCAAGGCTCCGTCTCTAAGGTCCATATCCTCCGGAAGACGATGAAGGGTGCGGGCGGGCACGGTCCAAAATTCCTGAAAAGCCCCTTCCGAATCTACCCCCATAAATTTCAGATTCTGGCAGATATGGCTGTATCCCGCCTTACAGGTAGGGCAGGCTCCACAGTAATCCAAAGGGCGTATTACCACTTTATCTCCTTTTTGAAAACCAAAAACGCCTTCCCCCACTTCGTCCACAACGCCGGAGCACTCATGCCCGATGACGGCATGCCGGCCCGTCCTTTTCTCCATGCCACCCAAAAAAACATGGATATCCGTACCGCAGATACCGCAATACGCTATTTTTACCCTTACCTCCCCTTGAGAAGGCGGAGCCAATTCCTTTTCCTCTACGGAAAACCTTCTGGCTTCCTCATAAAATGCCGCTTTCATTTTTATGTAAACTCCTTTCCCCAAAAGCGGCCAGGCCGCCCTGGCCGCTTATTTCCCCGAAACACTCCTATTCTGTCCTGTTATGCCGAAAAATCTTCCTTGATCACCGAATGGACGATATCCCGGATGCTCTTTAATTCTTCCTCTGATAGATATTCGTTTCCCACTGCCGCGTTCCATTTGGCCTGTTCCACGCTCTTTGCCCCGGGGATAGCCACCGGATGAAGCTCATGGGAGATCACGTAGCTTAAAGCCATTTTCGTATAATCCCGATCCGGACCGAACTCCTTTTTCAAAGCATCCATAATTGCGATCTGATACTCATACTTAGCCCGCCATTTACCGCCTTTATTGTAATGACAGCGGACCAGGTCCGTGAAAACCGTGTCAAGATCATATTTGCCGCTGACGATCCCCTGTCCTAAAGGCCCCCGTACCAAGATCCCCAGATTCTTTTCCTTACAATAATCCAAAAGGCCCCGCTCCGGCGCAATGTTGGCAATGCTGTATTCCACTTCCACCACCGAACATTCTCCGTCCGACATCTCATAAAACCGCTTTAACACGCTAAGGCTGTCTGTGGAGATTCCGTATTCCCGGATAAATCCTTCCTTTTTTAATGCCCGGAAACCTTCAATAAATACACTGGGATCCTCGATCTCCATCACATGGCACAGCTCTACATCCAGATAGCCGGTCTGAAGCCGCCCCAGGGAAGCGTGGCCGCAGAGTCTTATCATATCCGGCGTGGTATAGGGAACGGACTGGCCGCTGCGCTCCCCCCAGTGCCCGATCTTGCTTACAATGGTGATCTGATCTCTGATATCCTTACAATATTTTCCAAGCCGCAGTTCCGACGTGCCGTTTGGCTGCCCGTAATTATCCGCCACATCGTAAAGGGTCACGCCGCTGTCAAAAGAAGCCCGGATGATCCTCTCCGCATCCGCATCCTCCATATGGCCCCACTGGTTGCCAAAGTTCCAGCAGCCAAGACCCATGGCAGACACATCTATCCCTGTTTTTCCAAGTTTATGGTAAAGCATCCTCTCCTCACCTGTCCTTTCCAAATTCCATCCGCAGCAAATGGACCGCCGTTTCTTTTGGCTTAAGCGTTAAGATCCCGTCTTTATCCCGCAGATGATAGGTACTGTCCGTTTTATCCCCAAGCCCGCTCCATGGCTCAATGCACATAAAGCGCATTTTGCCCGGTTTTGACCAAAATACCGTATAGGGAAAATTTTCCCGGTAAAGCCGGATATAACGCCCGGAGGGTTTTTCCAAAAGATCCACATAGGCAGATTTCAGATCCGTAAGACAGAAGTTTTTCCCAAACAGGGTATCTGTCAAAAGAAAATTGTCCTGGTCTTTAAAGTAGACCGTTCTTTCCCCGGTCCGCAGCTGCCCCTCCTCATCGGAATGAAGCTGACAAGGGGTCTCCGGCTTTTCAAAGCGGATCCCGTAGTCTTCCGTGCCGTAATCTTCCGAAAGTAAAAAGCCCGGATGAAAACCTACATTATAAAACATTTCCCTGTTATCCTCATTGCTTACCGTATAACTCCAAAAAAGGTTCCTTCCTTCTAACCGGTACTCTGTCCTTAGGCAAAAACGGTAAGGGTATTTCTTCAAGGTCTCTTCGTTCCAACGAAGCTCAAACACGATCCTGTCCTTTTCCCTGTGGGCCGCCTTGTGCAGGCTCTCCCTGGCAAACCCATGGTTGATAAGCTCCGTATACCAGGTTCCGTCCTCGTCCTGCATCTTAAAATCTTTCAGCCTGCCGCAATAAGGGAACATTACAGGGGCATGAAGGTTCCACAGGCTTTCATCCCCCTGCCAGAGGTATTCTTTTTGTTCTCCTTTTCCGTAAATGGAATGCAGCTCCGCACCAAAATCACAACATGTCACTTTCAATTCTTCATTTTCTATCTGATATAACATCCTCTTTCCGCTCCTTTTCCGGCTTTACAGATCCTGCCCGTCTCAATCATCGCCGGCAGGACCATTTTCCTGGGCGTCATTTAAAATTTCCATCACGTCCTGCTTTGTTAATTTGCACAGGTTTGACACATTCCGCCCATTTGCCGTGCAGTTCTTCGCTACCATCTCAAGCCGATCCCTTGTTACGCCGATCTCCTTTAAGCTCTTAGGAAGGCCTAAGAACCGGATCAGGTTTTCCATATCCTGAATCCCCTTAAGCGCCGTCCGCTCCGGGTGCTCAAAATCATATTCCTCACCAAACACTTCCACCGCAAAACGGGCAAAACGGTTCAGCCCCTTTTGGTACACATGCCTTGCATAAGCAGGGAACAAGGCAGACAGCCCCGCCCCATGGACGATCCTGCCATTAGCGGCATGAAGCTCCTCCTCGATCAAATGGAGCCCGCAGCCCTTTAACCGGCCGCAGCTTAACAGATTATTGTGGGCCAGGGAAGCTCCCCACATCAGGGTCGCCCTTGCCTCATAATCGTCTGGCTTTTCCATCACTCGATACCCGGCTTCTATCACGGATTTCATGATTGCTTCCGCAATCCGGTCCGTAAGGAGCGCATCTTCCGTGGCCGTAAGATATCTCTCAAACACATGCATAATGCTGTCAAATACGCCACAGGCCGTCTGGAAAGGCGGCACGGAGTACGTCGCCTCCGGATTCATCACCGCAAAATAAGGCCGGTTTGCTTCATGGTGGGCGCCCTTTTTCTGGTTCAGGGCTTCGTTGGTGATCACCGCCGCCGTGCTGGTCTCTGACCCTGCCGCCGCCGCGGTAAGAACGCACCCTAACTTCACCGTCTTTTCAATCTCCGGTTCCTTGGAACCTTCCACATAAGCCCACACATCCTCAATGCTGGTGTTGACTCCAAGAGCGATCCCTTTGGCAGAGTCGATCACGCTGCCGCCTCCCACCGCTAAGATAAAATCCACTTTTTCCTTCCTGGCAAGCCCGATCCCTTCCGAGATCAGTGAAAGCGTCGGATTGGGGCGCACGCCCAAAAATTCCACATAGGGGATCCCCGCCCCGGAAAGGATTTCCTTTACTTCCTGATAAATGGGAATCTTCGCCACATCCTCTTTATTATAAGAATGGAGCAGCACTTTGGTAAAACCGCCTTTTTTTATCTGCTCCGGTATCAGTTTTTGCGCCCCCTTGCCAAACAATACCCTGGTAGGCAGGCAGAAACTAAAATCCAACATAATTTTTCTCCTTTTTGCTATACCGTAAAACCAATCCTGGTCACCGCAATCTCCAAATCATTTAATGCCTCTGCCGTGGTCAGCTTCCCCTGCGCATGGTCGATCATCTTTTCCTCTAAAACATCCGCTGCCCAGCTAAGGGTTCTGTCCTGTTTCAGGACATCACTTAAATCCACGTCAATATTTTCCGGCTGGCTCTCCACCGTCCTGTAGTTCCCCGTGACCTTTACCGTAGGCGCCACCGGGTTTCCAAGAGGGTTCCCCTTCCCTGTGGAAAATAAGATCAGCTGGCAGCCTGCCGCCGCAAGAGCCGTGGTGTTTTCCACTCCGCCGGTAGGCGCGTCCATTAAGATCAGCCCCTTTTCCCTGGGTGTGGTTCCGCAAAATACCAGTTCCCGTATGGGGCTGCTGCCGCCTTTTTTCACGGAACCCAATGCCTTTTCCTCAATGGTGGAAAGGCCGCCTTTTATATTATCCGGCGCAGGGTTAAACCCGTTTAAGTCCACGCCGATGCTCTTGATATAGCCCTCATACCACTGAACGGCCTGAAAGATCCCCTCACCGATCTTAGGGGTTACCGCCCTTTTGGACAGCATTTCCTCTGCCCCCATCCACTCCGTGGTCTCCGACAGGATCACCGTGCCTCCTTCTTCCACCAGACGGTCCGCCAGGATCCCAAAAGCCGGGTTGGATACCACTCCGGACGTGGTGTCCGATCCGCCGCATTCCACGCCCAGCATCAGCCGGTCTATGGGAGCTTCTTCCCTCTTGACGCAGGAAGCTTCGATAACTAACTCCCTTGCTTTTCTCCAGGCCTGTTCCGTACAGCCCATGGAGCCGCCGCACTCGTCCATGGTGTAGATAAACACGGGCTTTTTCTCCTCTTCGATCAGAGCTGCGATCTTCTTTGCGATCACCGCTTCCAGAGAAACGATCACCACCGAATGTACATTGGGGTTCCTGCCAAGCCCTGCCATGGTCTTGATGTGCAGGTCCATGTCTTCCCCAATCTCCCCTCTGCCAAAGCAGGGGCATAAAGGAACGGTTCCCTTCACCAGGTCTGCCACCCGTCTGGCAATGAAGTTGGAATTGTCCGCAGTGCTTAAAATGGCAACCATATTTCTGACCCCGTAAGTTCCATTCTCCCGGGGATATCCCATAAACGTCTTTTTCATCTTCCAAGCCCCCTGATACTCTCAACATTGTGGACATGCACCCAGCCGCCTTTTGTAATCTCGGCAGTGCAGTTTCCCACCGCTTCCCCGTATTTATAGATCTTTTCCCCCGGCCTTATGTCCGCCAGGGCGATCTTATGGCCGTAGGGAACCGCTTCCCTGGCAGTCACCCCGATCTCCTCAAGAAATTCTCCTTCCGAAAGGTCACAAAGCACCACTGCCACATTATCTTTTTCCGATAAACGGATCACTCGTTTCATTCCACGTCTCCTTCCCCGAAAACTCCTACCAGCCTGGTAAACGCCCCAGATCCATCCCTGATCTTAAGGGGGAAGCAGACAGACGAAAATCTTGGCTTTGGCGCATCGTCCAAATGGAGCGCGCATTCAATGATGGGGATCCCATACTCCTTTAACAGGACCACATGGGCCGGTTTTTCTTTTTTCCTTACGTCATCCACGGTAAAACAGTCGATGGCTACTATGGAAACCCCCGCATTGGCAAGATACCTTGCCGCTTCCTCGGTAAGATACGGTGTCTTCAAATAAGTCTCTTCGCCGTAAAACCGAAAAAATCCGGTATTTAAATACACAAGGTCACCTTTTTTTATTTCTCCCGCTTCTTTTTGGGCCTCCTCTAAATCTTTTACGGAGATTTCCCCGTACTCTCCCTTTTTTACATTCAGCATCAGGCTTGGCACCATGAAGAACCTGTCAAGCGCAAACTGGTCGATATTTTTCCCTTTTGTGGTGAAATGAGAGGGTGCGTCAAAATGGGTGGCCACATGAGTGGTCATGGTATATTCCTCCAGCTTATTGCTAAAGCCTTTCCGGGCCTCCGCGTCCTCCGACTGGCTTATGGTATAGCGCATGGTCACTTCCGGAGCGGAAGGCGGCTTTGGCATCCCGGGATGGATTTCCGATGAAAAATCTACCAGTCTCATAAGCTTCCTCCCGTCACCTTTGCGATATCACGGTTCATCTTCAGGATATCTTCCGCTGCCAAAGTCAGCTCCCCGCCTTTTATGTAATCCGCCACATGGGCCGGTTTCCTGCCTCCGCAGATCACGTTCATGGTATCGCCGGCATTCACGCTCCATGCGATCACCAGATTCACCGTGTTGCAGTCATATTTTTCGCAAAGGTCCGTCCAGGAATCCAGCATGTCAAGCACCGGCCTCCTCTTTTCCGGGGCAAACCACGGGATCTTGTTGCGCACGTTCCCAGGCTCTACCTGATAATCCATACGGATCTTTCCGGTGAGAAGCCCCTGCTCTAAGGGGGAGTAGGCCTGGGTGGTGATCTTATCCTCCCTGCATACCGGGAACAGGCCCTTCATCTTCTTATCATCCAGCATACTGAACCGCTCCTGGATCAGGTCGATCTGGCCAAAGCCGCGGTACTCGTCAAACTGTTCCCTGCTGGCATTGGAAATTCCGATGGCCCGGATCTTCCCGGCCTTTTTCAATTCCTTAAGCGTATCCATGATCTCCCCAATCTCCACCATGAAAGGTTCCATAGGCTGCTGATGGGTGACATAAATATCGATATGATCCACTCCAAGCCTTCTAAGGCTGTCGTCCACTTCCGTAAGCATTGCTTTCCTGCTCAAATTCCGGCGGATGGTTTTCCCGTCCCTTGTCACGATGGGAGTTCCCTCATCGGTCTTCCACCACACGCCGCATTTCGTCTCGATCACAAGCTTCTCCCGGGGAAACTCCTTTAAAACCTTCCCCACAAGCTCCTCGCTGTGGCCAAAGCCGTAAGCCGGCGCCGTATCGATCAGGTTGATTCCTCTATCTACCGCCTCAAAAATGGCTTTAAGGGAAGAATCATCATCCACGGCTCCCCATTGCTCATCGCCGCCCATTGCCCATGTTCCTAAGGAAATGACAGAAGCTTCTATCCCACTGTTTCCGATCTCTCTTTTTTTCATCTTTTCCTCTTTTCCGCGCAGTACCGCTGCGCACCGCATTTATTTCCCCTGACGCTTTTTCCACTCCGACGGGGTCATCCCATAATAGTTATGAAAAGCCCGGGAAAAATTTTTTACGTTTCCATATCCCGTTTTTTCTGCGGCAGCCCCGATCTCCGAGCCTTTGCCTAACAGCTCCGCCGCAGACTGCATCCTCTTTTTCAAAATATACTGGCTGAATGTTTCCCCCGTAACGCTGCGGAACAGCCGGGAAAAATAGTAATAATTCATATCAAAACGGTTCGCCACCACCGCCATGTTTATTTCTTTGTCCAGGTTTCCCCTCACATACTCTTTGGCCCACTGCACCACTACCGTTTCCTTTTCAACTACCTTTAGTTCCCTGGCAAGGGCACAATAAGAATTGGTAATATAATCCGTCATCTCCTCCATGCTTTCCAGTTCCCCAAAATCCCTGTCTTCAAATCCGCCCTGGAGCATCAGCTCAAGCCGCAGGGAATGGAGCGCCCCCTTTAGCATGACGAAAAGCTTCTTCATGAAAGCTCCGTCCGGATTCCCAAGGTTTTCTTTGGCAAAGATCTCCTTAAGCGCTTCCTTTACCGCATCTTCTCCCTGCCGCAAAAGCTCCACGCTTAAATTTTTTACAAGGAGCTGGCTGATCATGCCGTTTCCTTCCTCTTTCCGGATATCCTCGTAATAGATCGCCGTTCCCGGCGGGAACAAGATCCGGTTATTTAACGCCCGCCTTGCCTCCCCCGTGATCCGGTGGAGCTCCTCTAAGCCCCCCTGGGTGCTGACCCCTGCCCAGCCCTCCTGAAACAGGCGGATCAATTCGCCGACCCGTACGCTCTTTGGATGATTGACCAAGATCTCCATCCCCTCATTCATCCGAAGCATGGGGTAGATAGTCTGGAAACGCTTGATCTTAAAAACATCCGGATACAGACTTACCACCGTATAGGCTTCGTAGCTGTTCATGTTCAGTTTCCCAAACAGACCTTCCAGCTCCGTCAAGTCTCCATCCGCCAGATCCCTCGTCTGTTCCAAAAGCTCATTTAGTTTTTGTTCCCCCTTGCGCTCTAACCGCTGCCGGTATTCCAGGCTTTCCAATATCCGGTCCATCGTTTCCCGAAGTTCTTCGTAGCGGCAGGGCTTTAAAAGATATTCCACTACCCGAAGCCGTATCGCTTCTTTGGCATAATCAAAATCCTTGTAAGCGCTGAACACAATATAGTTGGCATGGATCAGCTTTGACTGCATGGACTTTATCATCTTAAGACCGTCCATTTCCGGCATCTGGATATCCGTAATGATGATCCAGCTTTCCTCCGGCGCACACTCTACCTTTTCAATGGCTTCCCTTGCATTCGTAAAACAGGATATCTCATCAATCTGCTTAAATCCCATCCGATCTATCCGGTTCATCAGCCCCTCACAGGCCTGATATTCGTCATCCACAATCAGCACTTTCATCAGGGTTCCTCCTTTTTCACGAAAATAATCGGGTAATGCACATGGAAAATCGTGCGGTACTCATCCGAAGTCATATAGATCCGCACCTTTGGCCCAAACCTGAGCCGCATACGGTTTGCAATATTGAAAAGACCGATCCGCTGGGATTTATCCGCCGTCAGCTTTCCATCCGCACTGCTCAGCCTGTCATTTATAATCGCCAGCTGCCCTTCCGGTACCGCCTCCCCGTCGTTTTCAATCTCAAGGTGGAGCTCCCCGCCTTCCTGCTTTAACCGGAAACTTAAGCTGATCTCCCTAGCTCTCCGGTCATACCCGTGGTAAATGGCATTCTCAACCACCGGCTGAATCAAAAGCTTGATCATATACGTGTTTTTCAGCTGTTCCGGGATTTCTTCCTGCACGTAGATCTTTACATTCCTGCAAAAACTTAAAAAACTGATATATTCATAAATGCTGTCCAATTCTTCCTGCAGCGTTGCGTCCATATTTCCGGAGATGTTATACCGGAACACCCCCACGAAAGAAGCAATGGCATCGGAGATCTGATAGCATCCCTCCTCCTCCACCGCAAGCTGGATGATGTTCATGGAATTACACAGAAAATGGGGGTTGATCTGGTATTGCAGCGTCAGGATCTCCGCATCCTTTTTTTCCCGTTCCTGCAAAAGAAGCTTTTCCGCATTCTGCTCCATCTGCAGTAAAAGATGGTTAAACTGGCCTATGATGGTGGATACTTCATCCATTCCCGGTTCTTGCGCCAAATGCTCCTTGAAGTTTCCAAGCTTGATCTGGTTCATGGACTGTATCACCGCATTCAGCCGTCCAAACAATTGATTCACGATACGGTTGATAAAATACATGACCAAAATGATCGCACAAAAAAACAGGACATAAAGCACAAACACCGTCTTCTTTAAACTGTTTAGGGAGGAATAATCCACCTTCAGACAATATTCCACAAACAGCGTTTCATCTTTTCCTACGATACCGCATCCGGTTTCTTCCTTTGCCGCAGCTCTTTTCAAGGTTCCGCTTTCTAACAGTTCCCCATCAGGAAGCCGCACGTACCCTCCTTCGGAAGCCAAAAACCTGTTGTCCGCAAACATTTTTTCGGGAGAGATCACAAATACCAGCACGCACATCTGCTTTCCGTTTACGTGGAAAAACTTTTCCATATAAACATAGGCATCCTTCATCTCCTCAGCCTTGGACTTTCTAAGCAGCGGAAAAATCTCCGCGTTCCGGTCATACTGTATGGAGTGCTTTTCTTCCCCTTCCAGGAAATCCGTTCCGTAAGCCAGCTTCTTTAACTCTGCCATGGCATAGATCTGTTTTTCCGGCTGGCAGATCTTTTCGTTAGAGGTAAAAACGATCACATCGTTTAATATGTCCTGATTGGTGTTTATCATCCGGTTGATGGATGGTTCCACATCCACGAACAGCTGTTGGTATTCCTTTTCCGACAGATTATCTTTTGCAAAATAATTGATAAAATCCTGATCCTGCGCAAAAACATTCCCCAGCTTACGGAAATCCCTCTGTCTTGCTCTTTGGGCCTCTTTGATCCCCTCTATCATCTCCCACGTATTTTCCATGACCATTTTTTTCTGGGATCCATAATAATGAAACAGCACAAGAGATGTACAAAGAATACAGGGAATAAACACACACAAACAGCAATAGTAGATCATCCTATTTTTATAGGTATTTTTCTGCGCGATTTCACGGATTTTTTTCATATGGCTCCTTCTCCTTTACCTGCGCCAAAGGGATTGGGGGCTGCTGTTGCCTTCCGGCAAAAGCAGCTTCCCCTTTATGTATGGCAGTCTGTTACAGGTATCATACCATATAATCTATATTTCCGGATTCATCAAACCAAGCTTCTGTACAAAAGGATGGTTCGTCCACTCATCCAAAAGCGCCTCCGCTGTCTTTAAATCCTTACACCAATGGAAATGCAGGAAGAAGAGCAGCAAAGATTCTTTGCTTCTGGTTCTCATAAACTCCAGTTTCCTTTCCGCAAACTGCCATCTGGGCATCATGGCATTTACGATCAGCTCCCTTGGCATAGGGTCTAACGGGAGCCAGCGCATACCGGAAGCATCCACCTCCGCCTTGCTTTCCACTGCCAGGTCATCCGGAAATTCCGGCATCAGGCCGTTGTTGGCAATGTTCACCTGGAACACACCCTTTTCATTATTGGCAATGGCATTGATGATGGGAACGATCTGCTCACCGCTGAAGCTGGTGTCTAACAGGCTGGATGCCGGCTGATCGCTGTCCGCCGCTTTCCTGATCTTCTCCAGCTCCAGTGTACAGTTATAAATGTGCTGCTTCCAGCCGATCTCGGAATCAAACCCGCCTAACGCACCGTAGAAATACTGGCTGGTAGGGAAATCGGTATGATACCACCATCCCCCATGGCGGCAGGTATCCCCGATGGGATAATAGCCAAACAGCTCATACTGATGAATCGCTGCCCTGGACATCTGATGGTCATGGTAAGTTCTTCCGTACGCCACCTTCTGGTATGTTTCACCGTTTTTCTTGATCCAGTCGTTTAACATGGGCATTGCGTCCTTGCCCTCATACTGAAACTCCGTAAGCCACAGCCAATGGTTAAAGCCAGGGCAGGAGTATGTAACCTTGTCAAAATCGATCCCAAGAAATCCGCTGATCTCCTTTACGCCGTAATGGAAGCCGTGGCACAGCCCTACGGTCTTGATCTTGGAATTTCTGATGATGTAAGTAGTTCCTTCAAACACAGGGTTCATTGCCATTACATGCCATGCGTCCGGACAGTTTTTCTCCATACCCCGGATCAACTGCAGCATGAACTGCATCTGGGAAAACTCATAAAGCTGGTTTCCTCTGTAAAAACCATACTTCTCACTGATATCCCGGCATTCCTCATACCAGTCATAGCCCCCTACCTGTACGGCGCTGATCACGAAATCGCATCCCTCTAAAGCTTCGTCCAGGTTGGTGGTACTGGTGATGGTCAGATTACATTTTAATTCCTCATTTAATTTTTTTGCCGCCCTGGTGACGAAATCCAAACGATCCTCATCAATATCCTCGAAGACCACCTGAGATCCGTAAAGCCCTTTATACAGACACATATCCGTAATAATATGGGCGCTGAACTGTGCGCTTCCCGCACCTACCACTGCAATTTTAGTTGTTTTAGCCATAATAACTCTCTCCTTTTATTTTTAGCCTTTAAGGCCTGTTGTACTGATTCCTTCCACCAGATATTTCTGGAAAAACAAGAAGATGATAAGGACCGGCAGCATGGACAAGGCAGCCATGGCAAACATAGGTCCTGTATCCCCCAAACTTTCCGGGTCCGCAAACAGCTTTAACGCCACCGACACCGTATAGTTTTTGGGCTTTACCAGATATAGGAGCTGACCGAAATAATCATCCCATTTCCAGTAAAAAGAAAAAATTGTTGTCGTGATCACCGCCGGCTTGATCAGCGGCAGGATAATATGTACAAATGTGGAATACCGGCTGCAGCCGTCGATCCGGGCCGCTTCATCCAATTCGTAAGGAATCCCCTGGATAAACTGCATGGTCAGGAAGATGAAAAACCCCTGTCCGAAAAATGCCGGAACGATAAGCGGAAGGTTCGATCCCACCCAGCCCAGCTTATTGAACAAAATATACTGAGGGATAGAAAGCACCTGCCCCGGCAGCATCATGGTCAGCATCATGCAGATAAACCAGATTCCCTTACCCGGGAAATGAATCCTGGCAAAACCGTACCCAACCATAGTGGAGGAAATCACGGCGCCCACGGTTCCCACAACGCAGATCACAAAAGTATTCCAAAAATAAGTTCCAAAGGTATAACCGCCGTCGCCAAAGCCTTTCCAGCCGTCAATGTAGTTTTCCAATGTCCACACTTTCGGGAACAGCCTTACCGAATCCCTTAGGATCTCCGCACTTTCCCTGAAAGATGACATGGTGATCCAAATCAACGGATAAACCATCACAAATCCGAAGCAAAGGGTAAACACATGATACAATATTTTTCTAAGCCTGCGCTTTTTTGCCATTTTGCCCCCTCCGTTTCTTCTTTTTCTTGTCCGACAAAGAACTTTCATAATATACCCAGGCATCGCTGGATTTAAAGATGAAAGCCGTCAGCACCGCGATCAGGATCAGCATGATCCACGCCATGCCACAGGCGTATCCCATATTTCCATTCCGGAAAGCCTGATTATACAGATACATCACATACATCATCGTGGAGTTTACCGGTTTGCCCGCCGTGATCACATACGCCTGGGTAAAGTTCACAAACCCGTTGATCAGCGTCATGATCAGGTTAAAAAAGATCACCGGCGAAAGCATAGGCAGCGTGATCTTAAAAAACTTTACAAACGCGTTGGCGCCGTCCACGCTTGCTGCCTCGTAATAGATCAACGGTATATTTTTAAGCCCCGCCAAAAAAATGATCATGGACGCTCCAAACTGCCAGATAGACAAAGCAATCAGCACCCCAAGGGCCGTTTTGGTCTGAGTCAGCCACCCTACATGAGAGTCGATCCCTACCGCCTGTAAAAGCTGGTTGATCAACCCTTCCGTCTGAAACATCAGCTTCCAGGTGACGGAAATCGCAATGGAACCGCCCACCAGTGTAGGCAGGTAATACAGCGCCCGGTAAAACCCGGTAAACCTTGTTCCCGCATTTAATAAAAGGGCTACCAAAAGCGCAAACACAAGCCGCATGGGAACCGACGTGATGACATAGACCAGGGTCACGCGGAACGCCTTGAAATAAGCAGGATCTTTGGTGAACATACGGATATAATTGGAAAGACCTACAAATTTCGGCGTGTTTACCATGCTGTAATTGGTAAACGAATAAAGAAAGGAACTGACGATCGGCACAATGGTAAAGCAAAGGAACCCGATGATAAAAGGCATGACAAAAAAGTATCCTGCGGCAGTATCGTTATATAACCATGATGATTTCTTTTTTTTCTTTTTCATATTTAAACCGCCTTTTTTGCCGGGCTGCCCTTAGCAGCCCGGAAACCGTTGATTGTTAAGATGCGTTTGCCGCCCCGGCCTCTAACACGGCGTTTCCTTCGTTATAGATCATCTCGGCCAGTTCTTCTATGGAAATATCGTCATAGAACATTGCGTCAAAATTATTGATGATGATATCTGTTGCTTCCGTTGCGTAAGTCGGTGCGGGAGGCGCAATGGGGGAAGTATATTCGCCCAGCCAGTCAAACAGCGCAAACACTTTAATCGCGTTAGGATCGTCCAAAGACTCTCTGACTGCCGCACGGACCTTATTGTTGATCGGCACGCCTCTTTCCCCTTTGATGATCAGGTTGGCGTCAATATCATTTACAAGGAAATTGATCATTTCCACTGCTTCATCCGGATTTTCGCAGTCTGTGGTCACTGTCCAGAAATGCGCCGGCTTAATGTAAGTACTGTATTCTACCTGGCCTTTATCCCTGCCCCAGTCAGGCATTACCGTCAATTCCAGTTCTTCGTCGGAAACCGTGGTATAGGAAACAAACAGGTTACTCCAGCAAGGGATATACCACTGCTCCCCGGTGGTGATCAGGTTGCTCTCATATGTGCTTGTTTCTCTTGCTTTGTCAATATCAATACAAACGCCGCTGTCATACAATTCCTTGTTGTAGCGCAGCACGTCTTCTAAGATCTCAACCGGAAACCCCCATGCGCTGCAGTCCTCATTGACCATGGAATACCCCATTTCCCTTGCATGATATTCCACTAACAAAGGCGCTTCCTGGGAATCCTGACACTGAGCTTTTACCCCGGTCTTTTCGTAAATAGCCTTGCTGTACTGTGCGATATCTTCCCAGGTATATCCGGGCTCTAAAGAGATACCTGCTTCCTCCGCCACTTTTTTGTTATACATCATTGCGTAGCTGTTTACCCCACAGGGGATGCCATAAAGCTTCCCGTCCACATAACCGCTGGCAAGCAGCGCCTCGTCACAATCGGAAATATCCAGTGCGCCGCTTTCCACATAAGGCGTCAGATCCACAAGTTTATCGTTTTTGATCCATGACTCCCATTTGCTGTAATCCTGGCACATGATATCCGGCAGGTTTCCGCCTGCGGCTTCCGCCGACATTCTATCCCAATAACCGTTCCAGTCCGCATATTCATACTCAAACTCAATGTTAGGATGATCCTGCTGATAAAGCTCGCTTGCCGCTATGGTGGTAGTATGCCTTGTCTCAGGACCCCACCATGACATTTTCAGCTTTACGCTTTCACCCGTTTGTGCTGCCGGCTCCTTTTCCTGTTTCTCATCCGCCCCCGCATCCTCTTGTGTTTTGGCCGGTTCAGCCGGTGCCTGGGTTTCCTTTCCCTTGGAACCGCAAGCGCTTATCCCCAACATGGTCACTACCAGCAGCAACGCCAAATACCTTCTCTTTTTCATAAGCTTTACGTCCTTTCTTTCAGTTCGTCATTTTTTCACCTCAATAACTTTATCATTCCTGTTTCGCAAGCATTTTATCTAGAATTATTTGCTTTATGTAATGTTAAGTATACATATTACACAAATCATTCGCAATTCCCCGGGGTTTACAAAAGTATCATCATTTGACAAAACAACGGACAGCACGCTTTGCGGACTGTCCGTATAAAAAAGTGTCTTCGACACCTCAACCCCCTAGCCCCCATTCATGGGGGAATTA
>OFGG01001129.1_pt1 | contig 18770 bp, 19 predicted proteins | sample 1521701 | NCBI WGS metagenome assembly OFGG01 (sample SAMEA3504081, study PRJEB24116) | mouse gut metagenome | biome: mouse gut; feature: mouse-associated habitat; material: faeces | place: Denmark | collected 2011
CTGACGGCCCTGAAGCTGGAGGGGGGCGGCACCCTTTCCGCCGTCGGCATCCACGACCTGAATGAGAAGGCCGTGTCCCGGTGGGTCATGGAGATGGGCCAGATCTGCTCCTGGCCCCCCTGCCGCGCCGCCTTGCCGGAGGTGGAGGCCGTTTCTTCGGACAGCCTGTTCGACTGCGACGTGTTCGTTTTCGCCGCCGCAAAATCCATCCCCCCGGTGGGCAGCGGCGTGAAGGACGTGCGCATGGCCCAGCTGGAGGCCAACCGCCCCCTGGCGGAGTCCTTCGCCCGGCGGGCCCGGGAGGCGGATTTCCGGGGCCTCTTCGCCGTTCTCAGCGACCCGGTGGACCCCCTGTGCCAGGCGGTGTGGCGGACCTCCAACATGGGGCCGGGCGGGGAATTGGACCACCTGGGCCTCCTGCCGGAGCAGGTCCAGGGCTTCGGCCTGGGGGTGATGAGCGCCCGGGCGGCTTACTTCGCCAGGCAGGACCCCCGCTTCTCCTCCTATCTCACGGAGGGCCGGACCTTCGGCCCCCATGGGCAGGGCCTGGTGGTGGCCAACTCCATCCGGCAGTACGACGACGCCCTTTCCCGGGAGCTGACCCAGCTGACGCTGGAGGTCAATCTCCAGATTCGGGACTTGGGCTTCAAGCCCTATGTGGCCCCTGCCATCTCCTCTGGGGCGCTGCAGCTTCTTTTGACCTTGCGGGGGGAGTGGCATTGCTCCTCGGTGCCCCTGGGGGGCGTCTGGTTCGGGTGCTTGAACCGCTTTGGCCGCCATGGGCTGGAGATCGAGACACTGGATCTGCCGGACCCGCTCTTTGCCCGCCTTCGGGAGACAGAGCGGATGCTGCATGAAATTTCCTGAAAGCAGGAGGACGCCATGGAACGGGAACTGACCCTCGCCGCCGGCCCCGGCCCCCTGGAAGGGCGGCTGGGAGAGACTCTGCGCGCCGCCTTGAAGGGCCGGGCAGTCCGGCTTTACCAGGACGGGGAAACCCTGGAAAACCGGCGGCTGCTCTTCGCCTTCTCCCTGCCGGAGAGCGGGGTCAGCGCCGGGCTGCACGGCCTCCTGGCCCGCCTCCGGGAGCGGCCCGGCTGCCTGACTGGCAGCGTGGGGGGCGTGGTTATCGACGGAGCCGGGGAGCTGTACACCAAGGCCGCCGGGCGGGATCTGATTCTGGCCGCCAGCCTGGCGGGCTGTACCTTCCCGGGCCGGCCCCTGACGGAGGCTACGGGAAGCCTCCAGAATTTCACCATCCAGGCCCGAAACGGGGACTGCGATTTGGAAACCGCCTATGTCCGGGCGGTCTCGGACCTGGCGGGGCGGGTACTGAACTTCGTGCCCCCCCGGCGAAAGCGGCCCAAGGTCTTGGCCCTTCACGCCTCCAGCCGCGCCACCTCCAACACCCTGGACCTCTGGGGCCGGGTCCGGGAGAGGGTGGAGGGGACCTGCCGGGTCCGGGAAATCGGCCTGCGGAACGGAACTCTGGAGGACTGCGCCGGATGCACCTACACCACCTGCCTCCACTTCGGGGAGCGGGGAGGCTGCTTTTACGGCGGCGTCATGGTCCAGGAGGTGTTTCCCGCCCTTCGGGAAGCGGACGCGGTGGTCCTCCTCTGCCCCAATTACAACGACGCGCTCTCCGCCAACCTCACCGCCGCCGTGAACCGGCTGACAGCCCTCTACCGGGCCGCCTCCTTTGAGGAGAAGGCGGTCTTCGCCCTTGTGGTCTCCGGCTACTCCGGCGGGGACATCGTGGCCAGCCAGGTGGTTTCGGCCCTGTGCATTAACAAGGGCTTCTGGCTGCCTCCCCGCTCCATCCTGCTGGAAACCGCCAACGACGCCGGGGCGGCGCTCCGCCTGCCAGGAATCCAGGGGCGGCTGGACGGCTTCGCCCGAAACCTTCTCCTCCAGATCAAGGCCCCCTGACGGGCCTTGCACTTTTTCGCCGGACGTGGTACACTGAGGGGACAGTCTTTCGAAAAGGAGTACTCTCTCTATGAAAAAAATCTTCCTGCCGCTGCTGGTCCTGCTCTGCCTGATCCTCCCGGCCCAGGCGGCGGGCTTTTACGACCTTCCATCCAGCCACTGGGCCGGACCGGACATCCAGCGGGCCCTGGACGCCGGGGTGATGAACGGCTACGGCGACGGCTCCTTCCAGCCCAGCCGGGACGTCACCGCCGCCCAATTCTGCACCATGCTCTGCCGCTCCTTCCTGGCGGAGGAATACGCTGCCGCCCCGGAGGGGAAATACCAGGCCATGGACGCCTGTCTCCCCGTTCTCACGGGCACGTCGGCGGAAGAGACCTACAGGGATCTGGGAAAGCGCTGGGACCGCTATGTAAACACGGCGCTCAGCCGCTATGACATGGCCCAAATGATCTACAACCTGGTCCTTGCAAAGGACGCACTCCAGGAGACCATTCATCTTTCCACCACGGACATCGCCGACTGGGCGGATATCCCCGACGGCTATCACAGCGCCGTCTTCACCTGCTGGGGCATGGGACTTTTAAAGGGACAGGCCGATGGCCGCTTCGCGGGGGAGGATTCCCTGAACCGGGCCCAGGCCGCCGTCATCTGGTCCCGGCTGGACACGCTTTTCAACGGCCCTGCGGAGGCTCCTAAAGCTCCCGGCGGCGAGGCGGAAGGCAAAGACATGCCCGCCTTCGGCCTCCAGGGAGAGGAGACGGTTCAAGAGATGATGGACCGGGTAAACCGGGCCACCCCCCGCTGTGAGGAGGGCCGCCTCCCCAACGGCAAGCTCCGGAGCGAGGAGAACATCCTGGAGCTTTTGAAGCTGGCGGAGGAGGGCTGCCCCGGCGGCACGGTCTGGAGCGCCACCACCCGCTATGACTACCAGGCGCCCAGCTTTGGCCCCGTGCAGGGCTGCCTCTCCTTCGGCCTGGCGGTCAGCGACTTCGTCTTCGGCGAGGAGGCCCCCGTCACCCAGCACCGGAATTTCCGCTCCCTGGCCGTGGGGGACGTGATTCACATCCGGGGCGGCGAGGCGGAGCGGGTGCTGATTCTCACCGCCGTGGACCGGGAGGAGGACGCCTATGCCGCCTGTTCCCTGGAGAAAAACGGAAAGGTGGAGTGGGACGAGTGGGGTCCCCTCTCCGGCCTGGTGGACGCGGCGGGCTTTACCACGGTTTACAGCCGCTGACGTTGAAAAATGGAAACACAGCCGGGCCGGGAGGCGTCGCCTCCCGGCTCGGTGTTTTTACTGGGCGGCGGAGACGCCTCCCTGCTCCAAATCCGTCTGCGCAACCACATTCCTGTCCTCGTCATAGCCCACGGCGACGACCCGGAGGCCGGTGGGATACTCGTTCCAATCCACCAGGTTGGCCTCAAACAGGAAATAGAGCCGTCCGTCCTTCTCCATCCAGCCGCTGTCGCCCCGATGAATCCCGTAATCGCCGTGGACCCGGCCAAGCCGTTCCTCTCCCCGGGGGTCGTCCGGGCGCATGAAATAGACCTCCAACCAGGCGATCTCCGGGTCGTCCACCCTGCCGAACACATAGAACCGGCCCGCCTTTTCCATCCGTACAAAGCTCCACCAGCCGCCGTGGATGGGGCCCTCCGCCCCGCAGTCCACCGGCACGCCATAGAGCTCCGTCCAGCCGTAAAACGACAGGCGGACCGCGCTGAGCATGGTGACGTTCTCGTTTTCCGTCAGGTAGACCAGGCCGGTCTTGTAAATCTCCGGAGCCCAGTCCCGGCAGACCACCGCCGTCCGGCCCGTACCTGCCCGCTCCTCAATGTGCCGGAGGGCCTGAATGGGGAACAGGAGGCCGATAAGGAAAATCCGGTTCACCAGAAGCACCGCCGCCGCCGCGATCAGGACCCGGCGGAGGGTCCGCCTCCTCCGGGAGGAGAGGCATTTTTCTTTTCTCTTCATACTGCTCCCCCCTGCTCCGGCAAAGGCACCTCCAGGCTCACGGTCTCACCGTAGCGCGAATAGGTCAGCACGACGCTCCGGTCCCCCGGGGCCGGCAATGCGTACATCTGCCAGCATTCCGCGCCATAGGTTCTGCTGGCGGGGCCGCCGTGAATGCGGGCCTCACTCTCCCGTCTCTCCACTGTAATCCAGTTCTCGCAGTTGTGCGCCACAATGCCGAAGGGCCAGCGGTCATAGGCGCACATGGCAATTTCCGCCACACGCTGCCCCTCCGCCTCCCCAACGGACACTCGGACCACCCGCAGCACGTCGTTCCCAATGCCCATTCGCAGGTCCACCAGCTCCTCGGCCTCCACCTCATCCAGCATGGAGGTAATCTGCGGGCGCAGGGTCCGAACCACCAGACCGTCCCAGGCGTTAAACAAAACCTCCACGCCCAGCACCGCCTGGATACATACCGCCACCGTCAGCAGCACCGCCGCCCGGCCAATCCACAGCCAGCCCCTTCCCCGGTACTGCCTGGCCATCTCCCGGCCAATCTCCGCCGGGTCCCCCATGGCCTCCAGGCACCGCTCTTCCGCCAGTTCCGCACTCCAGCCCATCTCCAAAAGGGCCTCCATCCGGTCCTCCACATGCTCCTCCAGCTCCTGGCGGACGTTCTCCCGCTCCTGGGCCGTCAGCCGCCCCAGGGGCGTGAGCACCTGGTCCAAAAACTCCTGCCGGGTCATACGGCCTCCGCGCCGCCCCGCAGCACGTCGTTCACCGCCCCGGAATAGCGCTTCCAGGCGGCCTCCTCCTCCCGGAGGGCCCCCTGGCCCTTCCGGGTGAGGTGGTAGTATTTCCGTTCCCGGCCCGTGGGGGCCTGCTTCCGGTAGGCCTCCACAAAGCCCTCCTGCTCCAGCCCGTGGAGCACCGGATACAGCGTCCCCTCCTTCATATCAAACGTGTGGTTGGACCGCCGGGCCAGCTCCACAATCATCTGATACCCGTACATATCCTCCCCCGCCAGCAATGAAAGCGCCAGCAGCCGGGTATGCTCAATGGCCTGTTTCTTCATCGCGTCCGCCTCCTGATACCTAGAATTTCTATGCTTATTATACATAGTATTTCTAGGTATGTCAAGCCCCTGGAAAAAACTCTGTCCATCTTTTGAAATCTGTGCTATAATCTCCCCATGAACGAAAACGCTATGACATTATCGCGGCTCCCGCCGCCGCTGCTGGCCTGGTACCGGGCCAGCGCCCGGGACCTTCCCTGGCGGAAAACCCGGGACCCTTACCGCATCTGGGTCTCGGAAATCATGCTTCAGCAGACCCGGGTGGCGGCGGTGCTGGGCTACTACGCCCGGTTTTTGGAGGCCTTCCCCACGGTGGAGGCCCTGGCCTCCGCGCCGGAGGAGCACCTGATGAAGCTCTGGGAGGGCCTGGGCTACTACAGCCGGGCCCGGAACCTCCAAAAGGCCGCCAAGCTGGCGGTGGAACGGGGCGGCTTTCCCGACACTTACGAAGGGCTTCTGGAGCTCCCCGGTATCGGGGACTACACCGCCGCCGCCATTGCCTCCGCGGCCTTTGCCCGGCGGGAAGCGGCGGTAGACGGCAACGTCCTCCGGGTTGTCACCCGCCTGACGGATGACCACAGCGACGTTGCCCTCCCCCAGACGAAAAAAGCCATCCGCTCCCAGGTCCAGAATATTTTCCCGGAAGCCGAGGCGGACGCGCGGATTTTCAACCAGTCCCTCATGGAGCTGGGGGCCACGGTCTGCGTGCCGAACGGCCCGCCGAAATGCCTTCTCTGCCCCGTCCGGGACCTCTGCCTGGGCCGGGCCCGGGGCACGGCGGAAAGCCTGCCGGTAAAGGCCCCGAAAAAGTCCCGCCGGGTGGAGGACAAGACGGTGTTCCTCCTCCTCCGGGAGGGCCGCGCGGCCCTGCGGAAGCGCCCGGCCTCCGGATTGCTGGCGGGGCTGTGGGAGTTTCCCAACGTGGAAAGCGCCCTGGACGAGCCCGCCGCCGCGGTCGCGGTCCGGGCCTGGGGCCTGGAGCCGCTCGCCTGGAAACGCCGCCTGACGGCGAAGCACATTTTCAGCCACGTAGAATGGCACATGACCGGCTACGCCCTGGAGGTTTCCGGGGACGGGCCGGAGGATTTCACCTGGGTGGATACCCTGGAGCGTCACGCCGTCCCCTCGGCCTTCTCCCGCTTTACGGAGGAGGTCCGGCGGGAACTGGAGGAATAGGAGGAACCGTATGCCATTCTGGAAACAGAGCGAGGACCCCTGGGGCCAAAAACCGGACAAGCCCCGCCGGGAGCCCAAGGAGCCGCAAGCAAATCCCCTTGACAGCCTGAAGGCCTGGAACGAGGAGCGCAAGGCCAAAGCGAAAGAAAAGGAGGAGGCTAAGCGCCTCCCCCCGGAGCTTTGCCCCTGGTGCGGGAAGGAGATGGAGCAAGGCTATATGCTCGGTGGACGGGGTTCTGTCAGCTGGTACCCTGGTATTTACAAAACGGATTTTCTTCGAGGTGTGGACAGCGCTGGCAGAATTGACGTGCAGGACGAGGGCAGCATCTGGAGCGGCCTATATAAAACCACCTGGCTCTGCCGGGACTGCAAGAAAGCGGTCTTTAACATGCCGGACCCGCCGGAGGACTACAGCCCCTTCGCCGCCCCGGTGGAAACGGAAGAAACGAAAGAGGAGGAAGAGAGCGAGGAATAATCTGCCGAATTCCATCGCTTTTTGTATATTTATGGCGCAATTATACTTTAAGTATGGGGCCATGGGCTCCAGCAAGTCCGCCAACGCCCTGATGGTGCGGTATAACTACGAGGAGCGGGGCCAGCGGGCCCTGATGGTAAAGCCCGCCCTGGACCAGCGGGAGGGGGAGCGGGTGGTGAACTCCCGGATGGGCCTGCGCCATCCCTGCGTCTGGTTCGAGGAGCTGGAGCGGATGCCGGCCGGGGAGATCAACGAATGGCAGTGCGTCATCGTGGACGAGGCCCAGTTCCTCACCCGGAGGCAGGTGGAGTACCTGACGGACCTGGTGGACCGGCTCAACGTGCCCGTGATCTGCTACGGCCTGCGGGCGGACTTCAGCGGGCGGCTGTTCCCCGGCTCGGAGGCCCTGCTGGCCTGGGCGGACATCATCGAGGAGGTCAAAACCATCTGCTGGTGCGGCCGCAAGGCCACCTGCAACGCCCGGTTTGACGAAAACGGCGTGGTGCTCAAGGAGGGGGAGCAGGTGGTGCTGGGGGCCAACGACTGCTACATCGGCCTGTGCCGCCGCCACTGGAAGGAGGGCAATTTAGGCCCCGGGCTGCCCAGGCCCGCCGGGGACTGACCCATATGCCGCAGGGAAAACCGGGGGAGGGCGGGGCCTTTGTCTGCTCCCTCTGCCCCCGCCAATGCGCCGCCCTCCGGGACGAAGCCCACGGGGAGGGCTTCTGCCGGATGCCCTCCGTCCCCGTGTGCGCCCGGGCCGCCCTCCACCGCTGGGAGGAGCCGTGCATCTCCGGGGAAACCGGGGCGGGGACGGTGTTCTTCTCCGGCTGCACCCTGGTATGCGTGTTCTGCCAGAACGCCGCCATCAGCCGGGAGGGCTTCGGCAAGGCCCTCACCGACGACGAGCTGTACGCCGTCTTCCGGCGGCTGGCGGATCAGGGCGCGTCCTGCATTGAGCTGGTCACCCCCACCCACTTCACCCACGCCCTGGCCCGGGTGCTGGAGCGGCCCGTCCCCGGGGGCCTGCCCGTGGTGTGGAACAGCGGCGGCTGCGAGCGGGCGTCCACCCTAAAGACGCTGGCGGGCAAGGTGGACGTATACCTGCCGGATCTGAAATACGTCACCCCGGAGCTGGCGGAGCGGTACTCCGGCGCGGCGGACTACCCGGAGCACGCCAAATCCGCCATCCGGGAGATGGTCCGACAGCGGGGCCCGGTCCGGCTGGAAAAGGGCCTGCTGAAAAGCGGCGTGCTCATCCGGCACCTGATCCTGCCGGGGCAGGTGCGGGAGGCCAAGGCGGTGATGGACTGGGTGGCGGACAGCTTCCCCCGGGGCGGGGTGCTGTTCTCCCTCATGGCCCAGTACACCCCGGCGGGGCGGCTGGACCGCTTCCCGGAGCTGAACCGCCCCCTGCGCCCCTCCGAGCTGCGCTCCGCCCGGGAGTACATGGAGAACCTGGGGCTGGCGGGGTACGTCCAGGATCTGGCCAGCGTGGGGGAGGGCTTTATCCCCGCCTTTGATTTGACGGGGCTTTGAGCGGGCCGGTGAGGACACTGGCCCCTGCCGCATGGGGCGGCGAGGACGCCGCCCCGCATGAACCGTGCCGGAGGGGGATGGGCCTATGCCCGCCGCCCTCAATATGACAAGGAGGTGCTCTGATGCAGGTCGAGATCACGCAGCCCATCCCCCTGCTGGACGGGGCGGGGATTGTGCGGATCGGCGCCGGAGCGGATATAGACGAGGCCGCGAAAGCGGAAATTCTGGAGATAAAACCTTTTTTCTCCTTAAAATCTTTATAAATCCCCTCAATATCCGTCAGGAACGCCAGCTTTTCCGCCTTCACCGCCCTGGCTATGGCGCAGGCCGCGTCATCCGCGTTGATATTGTAAGTCTGAAATCCGCAGTCCAGCCCGATGGGAGCCACAATGGGAAGAAAATCCTTCTCCAGAAGGTCGTAAAGTACCTTGGGATTCACTTCCGTGATCTCTCCCACATACCCGATATCCTGTCCGTCGGCATACTTTTTTTCCACCTGCAGAAGCCCGCCGTCCTTGCCGCTGACACCCACGGCCTTCACACCCAGCTCCTGCACCATGGTCACCAGGTCCTTATTGACCTTGTTGAGAACCATCTCCGCAATCTCCATGGTCTCCTCGTCCGTCACGCGCAGTCCGTTCACAAAAGAGGATTCCTTGCCCACTTTGCCCACCCAGCGGCTGATCTCCTTTCCGCCTCCGTGTACAATAATGGGCTTGAACCCCACCAGCTTTAAAAGGGTCACGTCCTTTATGACATTTTTCTGAAGTTCCTCATTGCTCATGGCGCTTCCGCCGTATTTCACCACAATAATCTTGCGGTTAAACCGCTGGATATAGGGCAGGGCCTCAATGAGGACCTCCGCCTTCTGCAGTACTTTCTCCATGTCCTTTTCCATGGTCCGTTCTTTCCTTTCCGTCCGAAACTGTCTTTGTCATTCCCCGCTCCGGAGCCTGCTTCCCCTTTTGCCCGTCTTTACGAAAAACCCCGGAATTTCAGCTCCGGTAATCCGCATTGATTCTCACATAGTCATAGCTCAGGTCACAGCCCCAGGCAACGGCTTCCTGGTCTCCCATATGCATGTCCACAAGCACCGTGACTTCCGGGCCGGAAAGAATCTGCGTGGCTTCCTCCTCGCTGTAATCGCATGCCACACCGCCGCCGTAAATCTGTATCCGCCTGTCCCCGGCCTGAAAAAACAAATCCACATTCTCCGGGTCAAACTGTGCCCCCGAATATCCCAGGGCACAGAGAATCCTGCCCCAGTTGGCGTCATGGCCGAAGATGGCCGCCTTGGTCAGGGAGGAACAGATGACGGACTTGGCCAGCTTCCTGGCATCTTCCCTGGACGCCGCGCCTGTGACCCTGGTCTCGAACAGCGCCGTGGCGCCCTCCCCGTCTCCCGCCATCTTCCTGGCCAGGAATGTGGTCACCTCATGCAGTGCCTCACAAAAGATGTGGTAGTCGGCTCCCTCCGACACAATTTCCTCATTGTCCGCAAGGCCGTTTGCCAGAATCAGCAATGTGTCATTGGTGCTGGTGTCCCCGTCCACGGAGATCATGTTGAAGGAATCCACCACATCCTCCCCCAGGGCTTTTCGCAGCATTTCTTTGGATATCTTTACGTCCGTGGTAAGAAATCCCAGCATGGTACACATATTGGGATGAATCATGCCCGAGCCCTTACACATGCCGCCCAGGGTCACGGTTTTCCCGCCGATCTCAAACGTCACGGCCACCTGTTTTTCCTTTGTATCCGTTGTCATAATGGCCTTCGCCGCATCCAGCCCGGCCTCCTGGCTGTCCGATTTCTGCGCGGCCAGTTTCCGGATTCCCTCCAGCATTCTGTCCACGGGCAGCGGCATGCCAATGACGCGGGTGGACGCCACCAGCACGGAATCCGCCGGTATTCCCAGCGCCTCTCCCGCGCACCTGCTCTCCGCCTCACAACAGTCCATCCCCGCTTTTCCCGTGCAGGCATTGGCAATGCCGGAATTGACTACCACTGCCTGGACAAAAGGGGACTCTTCCACAATTTTCCGGTCCCAGAGCACAGGGGCCGCTTTCACCACATTTGTGGTGAAGGTTCCCGCCGCCACACAGGGCACGGTGCTGTAAATCAGAGCCATGTCCTTACGGTTTGCATATTTTACTGACGCTTCCACACCTGCCGCCTGGAATCCCCTTGCCGCAGTCACGCCGCCCTCAGTCCTTTTCATGTCTTTCCTCTTTTCTCCTCTTACTTGTTAAATGCCGTGATATTGGCTTCATTCAGGGTGAAATCATAATAATTCAGATCTTCCCTCCTGGTCCAGCCGATACGGTTCCAGAAAGCGTTTCCGATATCGTTGGCCGTGAAGGCAATCAGGCTCACTTTATTGATCTGCTCCGCCTCCAGCGCCTTCATGCAGTGCACTACCATGGCTTTTCCGATACCCTTTCTGCGCCAGTCCTCCCTGACGCACACATGATACAGACTGCCCCGCCTGCCGTCATGCCCGCACAGGATTCCTCCCACGATAGTCCCCTCCCGGTCTGCCGCCACCACGCTTGTGGACGGATTCCTTTTCAGAAAGCGTTCCACCCCTTCCCTGGAATCGTCGATGCTGCGCATGGCAAATCCCCTGATGGTTCTCCACAAGGCATAAAGCCCTTCGTAATCCCCGCATGTCATTGTCCTGACGGTAAATGTCTGACTGTTCATTATTTTATCCTGTCTTTTCCTTTTTTTATAAATTTTATCCGGCAAAACAAGCATTTTTAGCTTACCATATTTTGGATACAGCGTCCAGTGTCTTTTACCGGATTTACGGCGGCCCGGAAAGGCTTTTTTCCGGCAGCCTGCCCGGTTACGGGAAGCAGGGCACTAACTCCAGCCCTTCACTTTCCTTCAGGCCAAACAGCAGGTTCATGTTCTGCACTGCCTGGCCGGCAGCGCCCTTCACCAGATTGTCCAGCGCCCCCATCATGATAATGCGCCCGGTCCTGGCATCTATGGCAAATCCGATATCCACGTAATTGCTGCCCTCCACCCACTTTGTCTCGGGGCATACGCCCTTTTCCTGCAGGCGGATAAACCTTTCCCCGCCGTAATACCGTTCATAGACTGCCTGTATTTCCTCATAAGATGGCAGGGTGCCGTCTTCTTTTCTGTTCAGATTCGCATATTCCGTCACCAGAATTCCCCTGTTCATGGGCATCAGATGAGGCGTGAAGCTGATGGTACACCTGCAGTTTCCCGCGTACCCCAGCTGCTCTTCGATCTCCGGCGTATGACGATGGCCCGCCACCCCGTAGGCCTTGATATTTTCGTTCACCTCGCAGAACAGATTGGGCACCTTCGCCCCCCGTCCGGCTCCGGATGTGCCCGATTTCGCGTCCACAATCAGGCTGTCCGGGTCTATCAGCCCCTCCTTCACCAGAGGATAGGCCGTCAGTATGGAGCAGGTGGTGTAGCATCCCGGATTCGCCACCAGCCGGGTATTCTCCGTGATCAGCCCCCGGTTGACCTCGCACAGTCCGTAGACGGCCTCCCGGATAAACCGGGGCGATTTGTGCTCTATCCCGTACCATTTTTCATAAACCGCCACGTCTTTGATACGGTAGTCCGCAGACAAATCAATGATTTTTACTTTTTCAAGAATTTCCTCCGTCAGAATTCCCGCCAGAAATCCCTGGGGTGTGGCCGTAAAAATCACATCAGCCTCCTCTGCCAGCTCCATAAGATTGTCATCCCGGCATACATCCTCCACAATCCGGAACATGTTCCGGTATACTTCATAATACTTCCGGTCAATATAGCTGCGGGAACCATACCATACAATCTCCGCCTCTTTGTGATTTGCCAGAAGACGCACAAGTTCGCCTCCCGCATATCCCGTTGCACCGATAATCCCTGCTTTTATCATCTTTCTCCCCATTTCCGCACAGCTTTTTGCGCAATGTCTTAACGGCCCGGAAAAAGGCCTCTCCTGCGCTTATTCCGGGCGGTATCTTATGTAAGTATAGCACTTTCTGCATAAATGTCCACAACTTTTTATTTTTATGCATTATTTTTTAAAAATCTGCATAATTATTCATTCATAGGACAGCTGCGCCGGCCATCCCATGTTCCCGGCCCTCTCAGACCCGGTAAAAGGAGGACCAGGCCATTCTGCCGTCCTTATCCGCAAGCTCTATCCGCACCCAGTGGTCCTGGGGCTTGATCTGGAAGGAGGCCCCGCAAACGCCCTCTCCTGCCACCGCCCGGTCCGGTTCCCAGATCCAGTCCGTGAAAAAGGCAATGCTTTTCACCGGCGTGGATGTGACATGAATCATGTTCCCTTCCCTGGCCACATGAAACAAAGGCCCCTGGGTGGCGTAAAAATCTCCCTTCCTGAGGCTTTCCAGAATGGCGTCCCGGCTCAATTCCCGGGCCTGCACCATGATCCAGGAACCGGTCTCATCTCCCTGATAGTGGTGGGCATCGTCCGCCGCCATGCAGGGCAGAAAACATCCCAGATTTGCCATGTCATCCAGAAAAATGCCGGAATACGGACGGCAGTTCCAGGGGATTCCCGATGTGGTGTTATAAATCTCACAGCCTTCCAGTCCCTTTAGTCCCATGGCTTGTTCCGCCCGGTTCATGGACCATGCCGGGTGCGCCAGAATGGCCATGCCCCCTGCCTCACGGATGCTGTCAATAATCGTCTGGGCTTTTGGCCTGGGCGTCTTCTCCAGCTGCGGCTCCCTTTCCATGCCCACTCCCACAATATGGTAAATCCCCTCTTTCAGATCCGCCCCGTTATCATACTCTGCTCCGGAAAGCATCAGAAATCCTTCCTCCTGCCAGGACTTTCCCATATGCCAGTGGTCGGTAAGCGCCAGAAAGTCATAGCCCTTCTCCCGGTAAACCGCAACCGCTTCCTCCGGCGTCTTCTGCCCGTCCGAGCAGGTGGTGTGCATGTGCAGATTCCCCTTATACCACTGTTTTCCCTCTTGATCCGTAAACATAACCGCTCCTTCCTCCTGATAATGAATCATTCCTGTCCGTGGCTTTTTACAGGACGGTGCCTCCGGGTGTCCCCGCACGCACTTTCCTGCCCCCGGACCCCAAGCGCCCAAACCGGCGTCCCATGCCCATTTGCCGTGCATAATATCATGATTACCGGCCGTCCGGCCAATTGTAACGTATTCACTATATCACATGGAATCATTTTTTCAAGAGGAAACTGTGAATGTGATTCTGATCGCCAGAGGGGATTTATCCCACAGAATCGAGTACGCCGCGCGGGGCGCGTGCTGCTTTCGCTGCTGATTTCCTTACGCGCCCCTGTTCAATCTAGTAGGGGAATGCCCTTCTCCACTACCCGCCGCGCGGGGCGCATGTTGCGTCAGCAACTATTTTCCTTACGCGCCCCTGCGCACAAAAAGAAGAGGTGCCTTACGTCTATCGGAAGGCACCTCTTACCACAAGAGCATTATGGATGTGATGGAAGGCGAAAAACCTTTCCCCCCGGGAACCGGATCCTGCCCGCTAAAGCGTTATCGTCCAAAGGAACGCAAAGCTTTTCCTACTTTTCCGTTTTCCCTAAAATCTTTAACACATAATCCGTGTATAGGCCGGCACCAATGAGAATCCCCTCCTCGTCCAGGTCATAGTTGTCCGCATGCTGGGGTTCCATGGTATCCGGCTTTTCCGGATTGCCCGTTCCCACATAGGCATATGCGCCGGGAACCCGCAGCAGATATTCCGCAAAATCATCTCCCGCCAGGGAAGGCTTTCTGGGAATCACATGCTCCTGCCCCACAATCCGGGCTGCCACGGCAGCCGCTTCCCTGCACACTTCCCCGTCATTCACCAGGGGGGATGCAAAATCTTCAAATTCCGTCTCTGCTTCCACCCCATGGGCTTTGCCCATCTCCTGCGCCATCTCCCGTATCCTGCCGTTGACAAACTTCCTGGTTTCCTGGGTAAAGCACCTGGTGGTGCCCTCAATCCGGGCATTTCCCGCAACGATATTGTAGGAATCCCCCGCCTGCAGGACGCCGATTCCCACCACCACCGTGTCCATGGGGTCCGTCTGTCTGCTGACAATGGACTGCAGGGCATTCACTATCTGGACGGCAGCGTAGAGAGCGTCCGATCCCAGGTGCGGCGTGGAAACATGGGCGCTTTTTCCCTTTACCCGAATGGTAAAATGATCCACCGATGCGTTTACCGGGCCGGCGCTTATCCCCACGCTGCCTACCGGAATATTGGAAGCCACATGTATCCCGAACACCCTGTCCACCCCTTCCAGCAGTCCCTCATTGATAAAAATCCTGGCCCCCTGGCCGAATTCCTCCCCCTGCTGGAAGAAAAGCCGGACGCATCCGTCCAGTTCTTCCTCCCGCTCCTTCAGGACCGCCGCCGCCCCCAGAAGAGCCGCCGCATGGCCATCATGCCCGCAGGCGTGCATCACCCCTTCACAGGCAGAGGCATAGGGAACCTGTTTCTTGTCCTGTATCCTGAGCGCGTCAATATCTGCCCGCAGAACAACTGTTTTTCCCTTTTTTTCCCTGCCGATTACCCCCAGGACGCCTGTTTCCCCCACCCTTCTGTGCGGGATTCCAAGAGAATCCAGTTCTTCCTCAATGCGCTTTGCAGTGCGGAATTCCTGCATACTCACCTCCGGATGCTTATGAAAGTCCCGTCTCAGGGAAATGATTTTTTCCCTCTGTTTTTCAATATATGGCTGCAGCATAGCGGCGCCTCCTTCTTCTGTTTTGCATCTCCTGCCCGGTACTTTTCCACCACGGCAGCCGGAACCCCCGGCAGAATCTGTTCCTCCTGCCTGCGGCACGCCTTCCCCTTACTTCCATGCGGGAAGATATGCCCCTTTATAGACTTCCTCCAATACTTTCTCTACTTCCGCCGTCTGGTAAGCCGCCAGGATTTTCTGATAAACTTCATTGTCTTTTTCCTCTGTCCTTGCAACCAGCACATTGATGTAGGGATTGTCGCTGCCCTCCTGCACCGTCTCCAGATAAATGGCGTTCTCCAGGGGATATAAGCCGTTGCTGACCGCATGGGAACCGTTGATGATAGCTGCCGCCACGTCCGGCAGAAGGCTGGGCGTGTTGGCGGCCTTCACTTCCACAAACTCCAGGTTCAGCGGATTGTCCGTGATGTCGGCCAGAACGGGCGTGTACCCTGCCGCCGGGTCCACCTTGATCAGGCCTGCCGCCTCCAGTACCTTCAGGGACCGTCCCCCGTTGGTGGCGTCATTGGGAATGGCAATTTTGTCCCCGTCCTTCAGTTCCCCCACATCCGAAATCTTGTCCGAATACAGCCCCAGGGGCGCAATGATGGTCTCTCCTATGGCAGTCAGTTCCAGCCCCTTATCCTGGATTTCATTGTTCAGAAATGCGTAATGCTGGAAAGAATTCAGATCGATCTCCCCATCTGCCAGCGCCTGGTTGGGTATGGCATAATCGGAAAACTTCACCAGTTCCAGCTGAATGTTTTCTTTGGCCAGGGCTTCCACCACCGGTACCCACTGTTCATTGTCCTCGCCCACCACACCCAGTTTCACCGTGACCGTACCCGGATCCCCGGACGCTTCCTCTGCTTTCGTGCCGCATCCTGCCAGTAAAGATATCCCCAGCAATGCTGCCCCCAGCAATGTGACTGTTTTTTTGACTGTCTGATTTCCTTTTCTCATGTTATTTTCCTCTCTTCTTTTTATCGTTTTTTTTGAAATGATATAATGTACGGGGCAAAAGGCATTCCTGCCCCTGTGATGCCATGTTTTTCTCAGTGACTTGTCTTCCGGATAATGAGATTGCCGATTCCCTGAAAAATCATCACCACCGCCAGCAAAATAACCACTGTCACATAGGTTACATCCGTCTGGTTCCGCTCATGCCCGTAGCGAATGGCGAAGTCTCCCAGTCCCCCTCCTCCCACGGCCCCGGCCATGGCAGTAAGCCCCATGAGGCTGATCAGTGTGATGGTGGTTCCCCTGGTCAGTGCGGGAATGCTTTCTTTCAGGTAGACCCGGAACAAAATTCCCACCGGCGAGGTTCCCATGGCCGCGGCCGCCTCCACCAGTCCGTCGTCCACCTCGGCCAGGGCCGTCTCCACCTGTCTCGCAAAAAAGGGCACGGTGCCGAAAATCAGGGGCAGTATGGCTCCCTTGGTACCGATGGCGGTCCCTGCCACCGCCCTTGTAAGGGGAATCAGGCTGGCCAGCAGAATCACGAAAGGAATGGAGCGGAACACATTGATCAGTTTGTCCAGCACATTGTATACAACAGAATTTTCAAGCACGCCTCCCCGTCTGGACGCAATCAGAATCACGCCTACCGCCAGCCCCAGCACAAAGGAAATGATTCCCGACAATCCCATCATATATAAAGTCTGTCCTGTACATTTCCACAGTTCCGGCAGCTTATCCATCACATTGGGAATCAGTTTTTCAAGTATCACTTCCATCTTTTAACACCTCCACCGAAATATTTCTGTCATTTAAGTACCGGATTGCGCCTTCCATGGCCTCCGGGGTCCCGTTTGCGATGATCACGGTTCCTCCCAGGGGCGCCTCCCCGATAATCTCTATGTTGGCAAAAATAATATTGCAGTCCAGGTCGAATTTCCGGGATATGCCGGAAATCAGGGACTCTGACACACTTTTTTCCAGATACTGCAGCTTCAGCAGTTTTTCGCCGGGAGCCAGTTTCACCACCGGGGAATCTTCCTCCAGCAGTTCATACACTTTCCGCAGCACGGACGTGGTATTGATAAAGGCTTTGGTGATAGGCTGCGCGGGATTGGCAAACACCTCAAACACTTCCCCCTCCTCCACCACATTCCCCTGGTCCATGACAGCCACCCTGTCGCAGATTTCCTTGATCACGGCCATTTCATGGGTGATCATCACTATGGTGATTCCCAGCTGGGCATTCAGCTGCTTTAACAGTTTCAGAATGGAATGGGTTGTCTGGGGATCCAGCGCGCTGGTGGCCTCGTCGCACAGCAGCACTTTCGGATCCGTGGCCAGGGCCCTGGCGATAGCCACTCTCTGCTTCTGTCCCCCGGAAAGCTGGGAGGGATAGACATTCTCCTTATCTTCCAGGTCCACCAGTTTCAGCAGCGCCCTCACTTTCTTCCGGATCTCCTCTTTGTCCCTGCCCCGTCCCCTCAGGGGATACGCAATATTCTGGAAAACCGTTCTGGATCTGAACAGGTTGAAATGCTGGAAGATCATGCCGATATCCTTCCTGGCCTCCCGCAGTTCCCGGCCGCTAAGACCGGTCAGCTCTTTCCCGGCCAGCTTCACCTTTCCCTGTTCAGGTCGTTCCAGCAGATTCATGCAGCGCACCAGGGTGGACTTCCCGGCGCCGCTGAACCCGATTATCCCGTAAATTTCGTGCTCGGCTATGTGAAGGGTCACATTTCTGACAGCCTCCACCTGACCTTCCTTCATGGTAAATGTTTTTGTGATTCCTTCCAGTGCAATCATGACCGTTCTTCCCTCCTTGGTATGATACATGCAGCGGTGTGTCTTAAACGCTTCCTGATTATGAATGCCAAAACAGCGGTGTGGACAGATATCTGTCCCCGGAGTCCGGAAGCAGGGCCAGTATCACCTTTCCCTTATTTTCCGGGCGCTTTGCCAGAATTCCCGCCGCCTTCAGGGCCGCGCCCGAAGAAATTCCCACCAGAATCCCCTCACTTACCCCCAGAGACCTGCCTTCCGCAAAAGCATCCTCATCCTCAATTGTGACAACCTCGTCATAAATTTCGGTGTTTAACACCGCAGGCACAAAATTGGCCCCGATTCCCTGTATTTTGTGCATCCCGGCAGTGCCTTTTGTCAATACCGGGCTGGAAGCAGGCTCCACGGCCACGATTCTGATATCAGGGTTTTTGCTTTTCAGATATTCTCCCACACCGGTTATGGTCCCCCCTGTGCCCACACCTGCCACAAAAATATCCACTTTTCCATCTGTCTGTTCCCAGATCTCCGGTCCCGTGGTCTCCCTGTGGATTCCGGGATTGGCCGGATTCTCAAACTGTCCCAGAATCACCGCGCCCGGTATGGCATCCCTCAGTTCTTCCGCTTTGGCTATGGCCCCCGCCATTCCTTTTGCCCCCTCCGTCAGCACCAGTTCGGCCCCGTATGCCTCCAGCAGCGTCCTTCTCTCCACACTCATGGTATCCGGCAAAGTCAATATCATATGGTATCCTTTGATGGCCGCCGCTGCGGCAAGGCCGATTCCCGTATTGCCTGATGTAGGCTCAATGACGGTGGCGCCGGGCTTTAGTATTCCTCTTTTTTCCGCGTCTTCTATCATGGCGGCTCCCACCCGGTCTTTCACCGACCCCGCCGGATTCAGGTATTCCAGCTTTGCCAGAATCACCGCATCCCCTATTCCGTTTTTTTCCATATAACGGTTCAGCTTCATCACCGGCGTCCTGCCGATCAGTTCCAGGGCGCTTTCCTTTATTTCACTCATCCTTCTCCCCTCCTGTTTTCTCATCTCAGGAATCCGCTCCCGGGGTGCACTCCCGGAAACTCTCTGTGGTCTCCCCGCGCGGGGCGCATGCAGCTTTCGCTGCTGATTTCCTTACGCGCCCCTGCGCAATCCAGTAG